>SXGT01511238.1_pt1 | contig 31095 bp, 28 predicted proteins | sample 3176221 | NCBI WGS metagenome assembly SXGT01 (sample SAMN11356862, study PRJNA531348) | freshwater metagenome | isolation source: freshwater sample F1-120 | place: China: Fuxian Lake, Yuxi | collected 2017-12-25
AACGGCGTGCTGATCTATGTTTTGCTCGCGGATCGCGATGTCGAGATCGTCGCGGATCGAGGCATCAGCGCGAAAGTCCCGGAATCGGAATGGGAAGCCGTTTGCCGTACGATGGAATCCGCATTCCGGCAACGGCAATTCGAAACCGGCGCTATCGAAGGCATTCGGGCCATTGGCCGACATCTGGCAACGCATTTTCCGCCGGATGAAGGCAAAAGCCGAAATGAGCTTCCCAATAAACCGGTGGTGCTGTGATGCGGCTGCTATTCGGTTACGGCAATCCGGGGCGCGGAGACGATGCGCTGGGGCCGTTGCTGATCGAACGCATTGAGCAATGCCGCCTTGCCGATACCGCATGCCTCACCGATATGCAGTTGCTGATCGAGCATGCCACCGATCTGGCGGGATTCGACCGGATTTTGTTCGTCGATGCGGATGTGTCGTGCGCGGAACCTTTTGAATTTTCAACCGTACAAGCCAAGCAAGACGACAGTTATACCAGCCACGCCTTGACACCGGCTGCATTACTGTTTATTTATCAGCAAGTCTATCGCCGTGCTGCGCCCGAGGCTTTTTTGCTGCGCATTCGCGGTTATGCGTTTGAACTGGGCAATCCGTTGAGCGAACGGGCTCAACATAACCTGAAGGCAGCCATTGTCAAGGTGCGGCAATGGCACGCCGAACACTAACGTCCATGAAAATAAACCATTCATCGATTTTCTTTTTCACCGCGCTAACCGTTCCGGCATTGGCTATCGCCCACACCGGCGATGGCCCGCACAACGGTATTTTGCACGGATTCTCGCATCCGTTCAGCGGCTTGGATCATGTACTGGCGATGGTCGCGGTCGGGTTATGGGCTGCGCAACTGCAAGGGCGTGCAATCTGGCTGATGCCCTTGGTTTTTGTCGCCGTCATGGGGCGGGGCGGGTTGCTGGGTATGGTAACGCTGCCGACGGCTCTCGCCGAGCATGGCATCATGCTGTCGCTGCTGATTCTCGGCGCCTTGCTGGCTTGGCGCAAGCATTTGCCGCTTGGCGTCGGCATCGGTTTGATCGCTCTGTTCGCGCTCAGCCACGGTTACGCGCACGGCAGCGAAATGCCGCCGGATATTTCGCTGTTAACCTACGCGGCCGGATTCATGCTCGCCACGCTGCTGCTGCATTTGATCGGCATCGGCTTGGCGCTATGGTTCAGAAGCCAATCGCATATCGTTTGGATACGTTTTGGCGGTATCATGATCGCCGGGTACGGCGGATTCTTGACGATTCAGTCCATTGCGGGATGACCGATGCATGAACTGTCGCTCGCCGAAAGCTTGCTGCAAGTTATTGAAGATGCCGCACGCGAACAGCAATTCTCGCGCGTCAAAACCGTGTGGCTGGAAATCGGGCAACTGGCGTGTGTCGAGCAGGAATCGCTGCGGTTTTTTTTCGACGCAGTGAAAGCGGACAGCATAGCACGGCAAGCCAGGCTGGAAATCGTCGCCATCGCGGGACAAGCCCGGTGCGAGAACTGCAATCGAAATTGCGGCATCGAAACCTACCATGCCGCGTGCCCGTACTGCGGTCAGTATGCCTTAAGCGTCACGCAAGGCGAGGAAATGCGGATTAAAGAATTGGAAGTGGAATAGAGGAACCGACACATGTGTACAACTTGCGGCTGCGGCGTTGGGCAAACGCATATCAACGGCAAACCGGTACAAACGCGTCATCGCGCCGCTCAATCGGTGCGCTTTCGCGCGCCGGAAAGCCACGACACCCATCGCGCCACGGAAACGATGCATTTCGGCAACGGCATCGCGGGTACGCACGCCCCCGGCATGAGCCAAGCGCGCATGGTCAAAATCGAGCGCGATATTCTGGCGGCAAACAACCGCTGGGCGGAACAAAATCGCCGTTATTTCTCGGCGCACGGCATTTTTGCGCTGAATCTGGTTTCCAGTCCGGGTTCGGGCAAAACCACGCTGCTGGTGAACACGATTGAGCGCATGCGCGACCAATTTCCGATTGCCGTGATCGAAGGCGATCAGCAAACCGATCGCGACGCCGCCCGGATACGCGCCACCGGCGTTGCGGCGCTGCAAATCAATACCGGCAAGGGTTGTCATCTGGATGCGCTGATGATCGGCCGCGCATTGCAGCAATTGGCTGTGCCGGATAACGGTTTGTTGTTCATCGAGAACGTCGGCAACCTGGTGTGCCCCTCCGGCTTCGATTTGGGCGAAGAGCATAAAGTGGAGATCCAGTCGGAGACCGAAGTCGAGGACAAACCGCTCAAAAATCCCGACATGTTTCACTCCGCCGATCTGATGCTGCTGAACAAATGCGATGTGCTGCCTCATCTGAATTTCGATACCGATTTGGCCATCGGTTATGCGCATCGCGTTCATCCCGGTTTGCCGGTGATTCGACTCTCCGCGACGCAAGGCGACGGCATGCAGGCTTGGTGCGATTGGCTCGCCGCCAATTGCCGCCGGGTTGCTGCGAACGCAAACTCGATGGAAACCGGATTTTAGGTTTTGCGCTTGGTTAACAGGCATATACGTTGAAAAACGTTTTCGAGGCAGCCGATGCAAGGCGAAAACAGGCGAAAAAGCGAAGTCTTAGCGTAATAAATGAGCATTTTGAGCCTGTTTTCAACACCGCAGCGGCAACACAGATAGTTTTTCAACAGCCTGTTAATAAATTTTAATTCGTTTTTAATCAAGTGGTTATTGGTGCAACGTGACAGTCATTAATGTCATTGGAGAGATTCGAGCTATATCAGGCAAAGCAGCGAATCTCAAAGCTTCTCCACGAAGTTACTTTGCATGAGCATCCAGTCTTTGCGGCGTCAGGCGATACCCCATCGCGTTCATAATGGCATTAATACTTTCAAATCTAGGATTGCCATTTTCCGATAATGCTTTTTGTATGCCATTTCGCGTAATTCCTGTCTCCAGCGATAACGCTGTAACGCCTTTGACACGGGCAATCATGCGCAATTGAGCGAGTAGGGCGGCAGTACGCCCATCCTTTGCGTACTCTTCGAAAGCCGTAGTGAGATATCCGTCAATCTCGTCAGGATGATTGCGGTAATATTCTTCCTCACTGTCATCTAATGTTTTGTATGTTCGTTCTTTAGCCATTGTTTTTATAATCCTTCCAATATTCCTTGGCGTTTTTAATATCTTGGCTCTGGCTGTCTTTGTCGCCGCCACATAGCAAAACGACGATATTGTCGGCATTTTCGCCAAAATAAACCCGGTATCCAGGGCCGAAAAACATTCGTAACTCTAAAATGCCTTCTCCTACCGAATGACAATCGCCATAAAGACCTTCGGCCAATCGCCGGATACGTGCTCTGATTCGCTGTTGATTCTTTTTATCTTTTAAATTATCGATCCAATCGCGATAAGGCTCATGGCCGAACTCATCTGCATAGATAATGATTTGTTTTGTTTGTGTCGCTTGAGTCAATCTTTTTATTCTTTATCGTATCTATACACAAGAAGTGCATATTATATTATGCATCCTTATCAAATTAAGGCCAAGCAAAATTCCAACACTAGATTATTATTGATAAATAGCATTATTGTGAAATAGCCAACCATGCGTATGAATTCCATCTGGATCGTGATGTGTCCAATGAATCACGCCTCCTTTGTCATTCCATTCATATTCACCGAAAAACTCGATTTGATCATTCAAAGATAATCCATCAATCCTCGGTGCCAAATCGATATTGTGAGAAATTAATAACGTCTGACCCGATTTTAGTTCGATGATAAACCTTTGGTGACGATCCCCATTGAGATCATCCGCCAATAACGAAATGACCGTTCCAGTTCCGTAAACCTGTACATTGCTTTGGCCTTCATTAAATAATTTGGCCAATAAATCATCCCCATCGGGTTCTAATGCAACAAAATCAGCAATTACACCGGCCTTCAATAATCCATTAAAGACATTGCCATACACATAGACATCAAAGTCTTTGGTTCCGATATAAATATCGGTATCAGGATAATATCGCGCTAAATATCCATTTAATGCGATGGTTTTTGTTTCAGCGGAATTGAAGAATTGTGGATAGGATTTTTCGGCAAAATCAAATAACTTATTGCTATTTGCTAAAAAATTTTCTGTAAATGATATTGATGGAATTAATAACCAAAAAAGCAAAATAAATTTCACAACAAAATATCAATCCCTAAAAAATGACTTCTCATTCTTTTGAAAAGTCATATGAATATTGAATTTTTGAAAAAGATACAGGACAAAAATCGCTAATACGTTAATTACGGCATGAATCTAATATCTCTGAATGAATTGACACAACAGCTTTGCTCTTGTGTATAAAAAATAACAGACTGGCTATGCCAGACTGTTTTGGCGGGTTAATTCGGATCTAATGAGGATTGCTTGAGAGGTAAATTCAGAAATGATTTCTGATTGTGGATCAATAAAAGATACTAAGAAACGTGACAAATCTGACGATTGTTGGCGAGTGTTGGCGAGAGTAATGTTAATTAAAACAATGTATTATGATGCCTGTTGATCCGCAAGACACCGTTATTCCGCTTGCAAGCGACGGCCCCGCCGTTCTCTCCTGCGGCGCCTGGCTGAAAAATACCGTTTGTTTGACGCAAGGAAACCGCGCGTATGTTTCGCCGCCGATCGGCGATCTTGCCACCGCCGATGCGCGCAATCGCTTCGATCGAACCGTGCAGCGCCTGTGCCAAGATTATTCGGTTAAGCCTGAAGTCGTCGCGCACGACTTGCACCCGGATTTTTACAGCACGCAGTTTGCGCAACGGTTTGCCGAGCAACACGGCATTCCCGCGCTGGCGGTGCAACACCATCACGCCCATATCGCCGCCGTTTGCGCCGAACATCGCATCGATCAGCCGGTATTGGGGCTGGCGCTGGACGGTGTCGGATTGGGGACGGATAACACGCCTTGGGGCGGCGAATTGTTGCGGGTCGATGGCGCGCAATTTCAGCGGCTCGGCCATCTCGCTGCGCTGGCTTTGCCCGGCGGCGACCGCGCCGCGCAAGAGCCGTGGCGCATGGCCGCTGCCGCGCTGGACCGGTTGAAGCGTCGCGATGAAATCGCGCAACGCTTTTCCGCTCAACCGGCGGCAAGCACCGTCGCCGCCATGCTGGCGCGCAACCTCAATTGCCCGCCAACCTCCAGCATGGGGCGGTTATTCGACGCGGCGGCGGGTTTGCTGGGTGTTAGCTTGATTCAGGCGCATGAAGCGCAAGCAGCGATGCAATTGCAGCAACTTGCCGAGCAGTATGGCGCTGTCCCGGCATTAGCCGATGGTTATCGCATCGCTGCGGATAATGATCTGGATTTTTCGCCGCTGCTGGCGGCATTGATCGATTGCCGCGATACCGGTTGCGATGTTGCTTACGCAGCCGCGCTATTCCATGCCACGCTGAGCGACGGTCTGGCGGCGTGGCTGGAACAGGCGGCGCAACATCATCGAATCACCTTGCTGGCATTCGGCGGCGGCTGTTTTCACAATGCCGTGCTGAAACGCGGTTTGATTGACCGCTTATCCGCAACAGGCTTGCAACTGCTATTCCCAAAAGCAATGCCTCCCGATGACAGCAGCATTTCCTTGGGGCAAGCTTGGGTAGCTCAGCGGCAATCCGGTTTTACCTGAAATAACTACAACCGCCACACCAGCAATGCTTGCGCGACGTTTTCTTCTGTGTTCGATCCCAATTTATGGCTCCAATACTGCCACTCGGTACCGATGAAGACCCTTTTTGATTTGTTTAGCAACAATTCGCCAATGTCATAGCGTATTTGTATTTGACTAAAAAACCACGCATGCACCTGCCCGAATGGATTGCGGCGCTCGCCGATATATTCGGCGTGGCCTTCGATGCTGAAGCTGGCGTTGAACAGCTTGAACGGGTACTGGCCGTTGATATCGATCATGAAGCTGTCGTTTTCTTTGATGTTGCGATCGCTGTAATCGACATACGCAGTGATATCGGCGTTTAGAAATGTAAAACCCGGCAAATCCCAGGAAATTCGCAAACCGGGCAAATATTTCAACATGCCGGGGGTGGGCGCCCAGTTGACACCCATCAGCAAGCCGAAATCCTTGATAGGGCCGACAGCAAGGTCAACCCCCGTTAATTTACTCAAACTGAGACTGCCGTAATATTCGCCGTAATAGTCCATTTTTCCTTGATGCGGCATCAAGGTATCGAAGAACAGAAAATTGTTGCCATAGCGCCAGCCGTTGATATGCTGAAGAGTCATCACCGATGTGTTGGCTTCCGGCTGCTGCAGAAACGGTTGTTTCAGTCTTCCGTATTGATAATGCAGTTCCGTAATGCTCCAATCGAAACCGTAAGATTTTGTTGAAAGTTGCATCAAAACCAAACCGAGCAGCCAAGATAGCCGTTGTCGCGGTGCTTTGCAGGCTCGCTGTTGTCGATCGTTTGTCAGTATCAACGAATATGCAGTATCTTGAGTCGTTTCAGCCGATAAGCCGCAGCAACGCATTCGAATACGCTCATTGTTCGAGCGCCTTTTCGATTGTTTGCTTGATATCCTGAATATCGAACGGCTTAGTGATGTAGGCATCAAACCCGGCATCCATGCCTTCTTCGATATCTTCAATCATCGCAGCCGCGCTCAATGCGATAACCGGCGTTTTTGCCAGTATGTCGTGTTTGCGGATGATGCATAAAGCTTCGATACCGCTCATGCCCGGCAGATTGATGTCCATCAGAATAAGCTGCGGCAGTTCTTTATCGGCGGTCGCCAAACCAAGCTCGGCGGTCGTTTCCGTAAATAATTGCATGTCAGGGAACATCAGCGACATGAATTCCTTCATCAATTGCTGGTTGAAAGGATTGTCTTCGATGTAAAGAATTTTCGTTTTCGTCGTCGTCATGCGGGTGCTGCATGTGATTTGTTTTTCTTCGGGAATGCAGGGCTGATCGATATGCTCAGGCGCCTGGGGAAGCTCGATCCAAAACTCGGAACCAACTCCAATAGCACTTTTGAATCCGATGCTGCCGTTCATCGACTCTACCAGACTCTTGGTAATGGCCAAACCGATTCCTGTGCCCTCAATCTGGCTGTTTTCGGCGCCCAGGCGGCTAAATGGCTGAAAAATCTGTTCCCATTTTTCCTGTGGAATACCGGTGCCGGTATCGGTTACCGACAATCGTATTTTTTCGCCGCCGGTTTTCCGGCAAACAACAGTAACGCATCCGTCTTTCCGATTATATTTTATGGCGTTAGATAACAGATTCAAAACAATTTGTTTTAAGCATTTACGATCGGCCCATGCAAACAGCTTGGAATCGCCGCAGCAATCAATCGATACCGCTATGCCGTGAGCATTCGCCAGCGGCTGCGTAAGCACCAAACATTCGTCGAGCGCATCGGGCACGGAAACCTGTTGCAGCTTCATTTCAAATTTCCCTGCTTCGATTCGTGTCAAGTCCAGCACTTCATTGATCAACGACAGTAAATGCTGACCGCTGTTCATGATATGCATCGCATACTGCTTTTCGGTGCTGCGCGACGCATCCATGCCCAAATCCAGAAGTTGTCCGAAACCTAGAATGGCGTTTAACGGTGTTCGTAATTCGTGACTCATGCGGGATAAAAATTCCGACTTGGCGCGATTGGCTTTTTCCGCAGCTTGCTTCGCTTCCGTCAATATTTGTTTTTGGCGGTTCTGCACGGTAATCCATAGCCAAACCAGCAATCCGGCCACGACCGAAACAGTAATGCCGCCGAACCACAGCCAATCGAAATGTTTCGAGGATTGCGCCCATCCGCCTTTCGGTATGGCGCCAAGTTGCCAGCTGCCGACGGGAAGGATCACCGCCATCGTAATCGGTTGTTGTTCAAACAGCGAAGTTTTACCGAAAAATACAGCCCCTTCTGCACCGGAACCGTCCGCTCCGCGTATTGCCAATTCAATATTACGCTTCTCATCGTTCGCAATACCGGCATTGTTAAAAAGCGTTTCGGCGTTGATGACGAGACTGGCCACTCCCCAGTAGTTTTGTTCTTGACTTCCCGGTATGTCAATCCATATCGGCGTCAGACTGATGAAAGCGAGATCGCCCTCGATCAATTTTAACGGCCCTGAAATAACGGTTTTTCTTGACAGCATGGCGCGTTCGACAGGCGGCCATTGATCGGGATTGTCGCGGTATACCAGCCCGATTGCCATTTCGTTGCCTTCGACCGGGAATATATGGTTTAACACATTATCGGGCGATAAGCCGATATTGCGGACGCTGGTTCTGCCGCGCAACAACTCTTCGCCGACGATCTTGAATTCCGCTTCGGTAAAATGAGGATAAGCTTTTACCAAACTGACCAATCCTCTGGTGAGATAAAGATTGGCGTTGACTTCGGACTCCAAGCGCGAACGCACTTGACTCAATTGATCCACCACTTCGGCGCGCAAATCTTTCTGAAATCGCGCTTGTTCCAATCTGCTAAGCGCGATCACAATCAGCAATAGAAAAAAAGTGACTGTGAGTGCGATCCACACAGGACCGGATGAAATTTTCAAAGGCACGCTGTTTTTATGTTGAGAAAAATGTCGTGAAAACTAACCGTCCAAACTCAGGGAAACGCCGATTTATTCTGAATTTGTCATTCCGGCGAAAGCCGGTGCGACGAATAATTCAGCGTTTCCTCAGATGAAAATTTAAACAAGGAGTCTTTGAACTTGACGTGAACGTTCGATTCCCCGATAGCCGGTATAATAATCGCTTTTCGATATTAAAAGCTAACCATGAGCAACTACGTGCAGCGCTTTCTGCTGGAAAACTTGGATATTCGCGGCGCCGTGGTGCATCTCGACTCGGTGTGGCAAGACATGCTGTCCGGACGCAATTACCCGTTGCCGGTCGCGCAATTGCTGGGTGAAATGAGCGCGGTCACCTTGCTGCTGGGCGAAAATCTGAAACAAACCGGACGCCTGACCATCCAGCTCACCGGCAACGGCCCGGTGTCGATGCTGGTGCTCGATTGCACCGAAAGCCTGCACCTGCGCGGCATGGCGAAATGCGAAGCGGCGATTGACGCGCAACCCGTGTCCGATTTGCTCGGCAATGGTCAATTAGTGCTCACGCTGGACATGCCGTCGATGCGCGAAAGCTACCAAAGCATCGTGCCGCTCGACGGCGGCGCCATCGCCGGGATTTTCGAGCACTATTTCAAACAATCCGAACAACTGCCGTCGCGCTTGTTTTTGATCGCCGCCGACAACGCCGTTTTCGGCCTGCTGCTGCAAAAACTTCCTAACGCAGACCTGCAAGATCCCGACGGCTGGGGTCGCGCCGAAGCACTGGCGGCAACCATCTACGACCACAAACTGTTCGACCTGACCGCAACGGAAATTCTGACGCGCCTGTTTCACGAAGAAACCATCCGCATTTTCGATCCGCACCTCGTCCACTACGGCTGCAAGGAAGATCCGGCAAAAATCTACGCCATGCTGCGCTCGCTCGGGCGCAAAGAAGCCGACTCGATCCTAAGGGAATTCGGCGAAATCATCGTCAACGACGACATCTGCAACCGCGAATACCGGCTGGATGCGCTCGCGGTGGATGCGATATTCCGCGAGGCGGGGCCGACGGTGCATTGAATCTCGATGCATTAACAGGCCAATTGAAAAACGTTTTCGAGGCGCCGATGCAAGGCAAAAACAGGTGAAAAAGCGCAGTTTATGCCTAATAAGTGAGCATTTTGAGCCTGTTTTTAACGCCGCAGCGGCAACGCAGATAGTTTTTCAACGGCTTGTTAAAGCGATATCGCATCGCCGTTTATTATGACGGTGTTGTTTAAAAACGTTTTAAACATTATGTTAAGGAAACGCTGATTTATTGGCTGTACGAGCGAATCACTGCGTTGTGCGGTACCGCTGCCTCGCCTGTCTTGTCGATAGGTCTCGGTTGCTGCGTTCCGTGCGCCTCGTGCTTCATCCCGTTCGCCGAATGAATCGGCGCCTCCTTGATGGCATTTCTCGATGCTCGATACGACGTTCTTGAATTATGTCAAAGCAGTTGTGACTAAAGTCACAGCGCACCGATATTAATCGGAATAAAATAAACGCTCATAAAATTATTGTTAAGCCGGGAAAATTTGATGAGCGAGCAAGCCAAATCCGAAGACAAATCATCCCACACCACGTCCGGTATCGCGATTATCGCTATTTTGCTCAGCATGTTCGCGGTTCAGGATACGATACTCAAACCGACCCGGCCGCCGATGGTGAATACGGACAGGGCGTTCGGCGAAGATGCCCGTTCCCGGTTATGGCAAGATCCGTTTCAAGCCGTGGAAGAACACCGTAAATACCATCAGGCTCAAGAAAACCCATCGCGGCCTATTTCGGAATTCGAGGCAACTATCGATACCACACATAGCCAGCGGCAAAAATACAAAATCATCTCGGAAACCAAAGGAAGCAAGCATGCAGTCATAAAAATACCGTCGCTCGATGAAAATTATGCCTATGAATACGGTCGCGAACCTACGCGCGTTTGCTTCGATAATGCCGAGGAAAAAACAAAGGCGCCTTACGGCTATTCCGATTCTAAAGCGATAGCGCATTCACTGAATGAATTGCATTGCGAAATGGAAAAAGAAACGAAAAGGCTCGATTCCAAGAATGTGCATGTGCATGTGCTTGCCGTCATGGTGCCCGGCGGTCCCTACGCCGAGGATAAAGAGCGGCGCTTGAGAAGCCGCTACGCTGTTATTTCCGCGCTGGCGGAGCATAATTATGCATCGACAGACCCGGAGCATATTGATTATCTGGATTTCGAGGCGACTTGCAAGGCGATGCTTCGAGAAGATCGCGATGCTAAGCTTAGTAGCACGAAAGCCAAAGACAAAACCGAAGCCGACGCCGAAGCCGAAGCAGGGCTTCGTATATGCGAACTGCCCGATTTTATGCCCTATGAGTGGTTTCGACCTATCCCTACTGGCGGCAATATTTCCAAGGGATACGATAGCACTCAAAGAATTCTGCTGCTCTGGCTGGACAACGATGCCTTCGCGCGCAGCAAGTATCCGCTAAATCTGCTTGGATTTCTGAAGAAAGAGATTGATAAAATTCCAGAAAAAGGAAATATTAAACTCGATTTCAGCGTCATCGGTCCGCACGGTTCCGATTTGTTATACAAAATGTATCGGGAAGTTAGTGACACTAACTTAATTTTCTTCAATCAAGATTATAAGTCGCTTAGAAACACACCCATTTACACCGCCACGGCAACTGCACGACCATCGCATTTACCAGATTTGTTAAAAATTAATCCAACCGGATGGTTAAATGACATGATTACTTTTACCAGAACGGTTAGCACACAAGATACGACCGTCAAAACACTGCTGTGTGAATTGACGCTGCGCGGGATCAATCCTTTTTGGGGAGATTACGATTCTAAAATCAAAGAATACTGTAGTCCTGAAATTGAATCGGAAATTCCTCGAAACAAATCTGAGCGAAGTCATATTGTGCTTATCGGCGAGAAGGACAATCTTTATACGCAAATGTTGACTGAGACTTTTAGAGAGCTCATGCATGATAATTCTGAAATCAGAAAGTCTGAAATCAGAAAGGTTCACTTCTTTAGCTACTTGCGCGGTCTGGATGGAATCACTTCGGAGCAACCCTCCGCATCGCAAGAAACTAAAAACAGGCGCAGCGAGTCGCAAGAAAATAAATCGGCCGAGATTAAAGAGCAAAGGGAGCGTCCCGTTGGCACAAGCCAATTGGACTACTTGATCGGCCTTGCGGGACAAATCAAGCAACTGGATAGGGACTCTGCACAGGATGGCGGCATCAAAGCGATCGGCATCACCGGTACCGACACTTACGACAAATTGCTGATCCTGCAAGCCTTGCGCCCCAAATTTCCCGGCGTGATATTTTTTACCACCGACCTCGACGCGCGCCTTTTTCATCCCTCCGAGATCAAGTGGACGCGCAATTTAATCGTGGCATCCCCTTTCGGCCTGGAATTGAGCAAAGAGATTCAGCCCAGCACACCGTCCTTCAGAGATAATTTCCAAACGTCCACATTCTTATCGGCACGGCTGGCATTATGTGCGAAAGGTACGATTGAAGATCTATCTAAGGATGCATGCAGTGTCATCAATCGAGAAAAGGATAACTGGATTAAGCATCCCCGGCTATTTGAAATCGGGAGCTATGGTGCTGTTGATCTCAGCCATTATCATGATAATAAATCAATTTTCCCTTCGTCATCAATAAAAGTAAAAGAAGAATCGCTGCCTTATTTTATTACACCTAAAATAGTATTGGCATCGGTTTTAATTGTATTGTTCACCGCCGTGATTATATTTATTTTTATTCCCAGGGAATTCCATCATAAGCTAATACTGACAACAATAATTCCAATGGTTTTAATTCTTTGTTATTTTTTGATCGATTTTTATAACACTGCAGGAGGAGAACCGATATCCCTTACAAACGGTATCAGTTCATGGCCAAGCAATGGAATAAAAATTATGGCTTCTATGATTTCAATTTGTATTATCGGGGTGATATACCATCAATTGAATAGGAATCGGAGCGATACGAGTGCTAAGTTTCTATTAGATGACCCAAAACCAGGGAAATGATCCGATATACTGAATTTATCGTTAAAAATAAAAATTATGCTGAAGAAATTAAGGGAATTTATAATCGATTGTTGGGAAATTCAGTCTCCAACTCAATTCAGTGCCATCTGGAGTGATTATCAAAAGTACGCGAATTGTAAATATACGATAATTAGGGTGTCGCTTTTATGTGGTTTGGTTGCAATCGCATTGCTCTTAACTATTTGCTTTGCTAATTTCTTAGAAAACTTAGCATTCCTCTCAAAGGAGCTTGAGTATCTTTTTTCAGGCCCTTTCCGGGGGGAGATTAACTATGGGTGGAATCGTGGCATCGCGCTGATAACTATCGTTCTATATTTGATATTGATTATTTATGTTATTGATTCTGTACATCTGAGCAGTCACTTCATAAGGCTATTGGCAGAGCATGAGAATAAGATTACCTGGCCGCCTGAATTGATAAAAACTTACCAAAATAGATATGGTTTAACCGATTCCAGAGTCATCGGATGCAGAATTCTATTGGATTTCGTAAAGCAGCATGCCGATGCGCCGAACAAGTTTATTTTTTATCCATTCTTTGTTTTGTTTTTGATTATCCTGTCGCGTAATTATTATTTCGACAATTGGCAAACCACTCCCTTCACATTGTTTGTTTATATCGGCCTGACAATCTTTACACTGGCTAGCGCATTCAGGCTCAGAGCGGCGGCGCAATATGCCAAGGAAAAAATCCTGGAGAGATTGGAAAGCAATGATGCGCAAGAAGCGCCGGTTAATCAAAGATGGTACCAACGAGATGATAGATGGTGGTACAAACGTGATGATAAAGCCGCTAAATTTAAATCGCTGGTCAGCGAAATCAGAGAATTCAAGGAAGGAATATATAAACCGCTGTCGCATCACCCGGTGGTGCTCTATCTGCTCCTGCCGCTAAGCAGTCTTGCCAGTGTTTATCTGATTGAGTATTTGAATTGACGCACGCCCGGAGAATTTCAGAGCGAAACCAGAAATACCCATTCCGTGAACATTCGTAACACTAGGGAAACGCTGATTAATTCTGAATTCGTCATTCCGGCGAAGGCCGGAATCCGGAAAAATCAACGAACTGGACACCGGCTTTCGCCGGTGTGACGAATTATCAGTGTTTCCCTAACTGTTTTATTCGCCTGGCGTGCGACGATTGCCGAGGTCAGGCGGATTTCCGGGCCGCCAAATGCCGATCCATGAAAGCGCCCAGCGCTCTTTTCCAGACCGGTTGCATAAAAATAAAGCCGGTGTTGTGGGTGCCTTGCAGCGGCAGAAATTGTTTCGGTTCGGGGGCGGCCTGAAACAATCGTTGGCCATGCCGATACGGGATGATTTCGTCTTGCGGGCTGTGGGCGATAAAAACCGGGCAGGTTATCGATTGCAGGAATTCGAGCGTGTTGTAATCAAAACGGCTAATCCAGCGCACCGGCAGAAACGGGTAAATTTCCGCAGCCAGATCGGGTGCCGAGGTGAACGTCGAAACCAATGCCAGCAGTCCCGGCTTCTCACGGGCGGCCAGCCAGGCCGCCACCGCGCCCCCGAGCGATTCGCCGAATAAAACGATGCGCTCGGGGCCGATGCCTTGGATTTCGATCAGATAGCGCCAGGCGGCCTGCGCGTCCAGATAGGTGCCGGATTCCGACGGCGTTCCGCTGCTTTGACCGTAACCCCGGTAATCGAACAACAATGTGTTGTAGCCCAGTTGCTTGAACATCGTCAGGTAATTGATGCGATGCGAAATATTGCCCGCATTGCCGTGAAAAAACAGCACCGTGCCTTTGGCGTCCGCCACCGGCGCCCACCAGCCATGCAGCGTTTCGCCGTCGCCGGTGGCGATATTCACCGCTGTATAGTCCAGGCCGATCGCTTCCGGCGTATTGCCGATCTGTTTTTCCGGAAAATAGACCAGATGCGATTGATTGAAATACACCAATAAAACGAAGGCCAGGTATATGGCAATCAATGCGATGAATGAATTTAGCAGCATATGCATGGCGGGCGCAGTGTCGGGGCTAACGGTTAGTTAAGAATGCGCATGTCGCATTCGCTTCCAATGCCGTGGCGGCAGCCATATACTATATAACCGCGCATTCCTGAATAACAACAATAATTCATAGCAACCATGAATAAAGAGCAGTTGAAAAAACTCGAGGCCGATCTGTGGAGTGCCGCCGATAAACTGCGCGCCAATTCCGATCTGAAATCCAGCGAATACGCCACGCCGGTGCTGGGATTAATTTTTCTCAAATTTGCCGACAACAATTACCGCCGTCACGAGCAGGCCATTCTCGCGGAATATCGGCAGTTGCAGGGCACCCGGCGCGAGAAACCGGTTTCCGACATCGCCATCGAGAAGTGCGGCTTCTATTTGCCCGATCATGCGCGTTACGAGCACTTGTTGAATCTGCCGGAAGAGAAAGACATCGCCAAAGCACTGAAGAATGCGATGAAGCTCATCGAGGAATGCAAGCCGGAACTCGAAGGCGTGTTGCCCAAGGACGAATATGCCGCGTTGACGCGCACGGACAAAACCATCCCGCAACAATTGCTGCGAACGTTCGCGGACATTCCCGCCAATGCGACCGGCGACCTGTTCGGGCAGATTTACGAATACTTCCTGTCCGAATTCGCGCGCAGCGAAGGCCAGAAAGGCGGCGAATTTTTCACCCCGCGTTCCGTGGTGCGGCTGATGGTCGAGATCATCGAACCGCACGGCGGCAAAGTGTTCGACCCCGCCTGCGGCTCCGGCGGCATGTTCGTGCAATCCGCCCAGTTCATCGCAGCGCACCGCAATGAACTGAAGGGCGCGGACAGCGGCGTGTATGTGTGCGGCCAGGAAAAAACCCAGGATACCGTCAAGCTAGCCAAGATGAACCTCGCGGTCAACGGCCTGCGCGGCGAAATCAAGCAGGCCAACACCTATTACGAAGACCCGTATGACAGCTTCGGCGCGTTCGATTACGTGCTCGCCAATCCGCCGTTCAACGTCGACGACGTGAGCCTTTCCAGCGTGGAAAAGGACCGGCGCTTCAACACCTACGGCATCCCGCGCAACAAATCGAAAGTGAAAAAAGCCGACGCAGGCAAGGAAACCGTGCCGAACGGCAATTACCTGTGGATCAGCCTGTTCGCCACCTCGCTCAAACCGCAAGGCCGTGCCGCATTGGTCATGGCGAATTCCGCCTCCGATGCGCGCCACTCCGAAGCCGACATCCGCAAGACGCTGATCGAACAGAATCTCATCTACGCCATGCTGACGCTGCCGTCGAACATGTTCTACACCGTCACGCTGCCCGCCACGCTGTGGTTTTTCGACAAAGCCAAGAGCGACGACAGAATCTTGTTCATCGACGCGCGCAACATTTTCACCCAGATCGACCGCGCCCACCGCGAATTCAGCGAAGAACACATCCGGAACATCGCCATCATCAGCCACCTGCACAAAGGCCGGCGCGAAAAATTCGTGCAGCTTGTCGAGCGCTACTTCGCCACCGGCATGGAGCGGCTGATCGAAAACAACGAAAAGATCGAACCCGTCTGCGCGCAACTGCTCGACGTACTGGACGATGCGGGCGGCAAACAGGCGGTGGGTGAACTGTTACAGCATTGGCGGGAACTGGAAAAACTACAGACCCATTACGCGCAATACCGCGAAGAACATGCGATTGCGGCAGAAATCGACCAGAAAAACCAGGCGCAACACCAGTTGCGCCATGCATTCGATCCGTTCTTCACCGCATTGCACGAAGGCTTGAAGCGCCTGGACAAGACCGTGCGTCAGCACGAAAAACAGCAAACCGAGCAGGTGCAGCGGGAAGGCAAGCGCACTTCAACCGACCGCAGAACAAAAGCGCTCAAATCCGCGCTGGAAGAACTGCATCAGGATGTGAAAAACGCGGAAATCTACTTTCAGCATATCCACTGGCTGCAGGAACGCTTTCCCAACGCGCAATACGAGGATGTCACCGGCCTGTGCAAATTGGCCACGCCCGAGGAAGTGCAGGAGCAGGATTATTCGCTGAATCCGGGGCGTTATGTTGGTGTGGTGATTGAGGAGGATGGGAAAACAGAAGAGGAGTTTATTGCAGAGTTGTTGGCGATGAATGATGAATTATCCGGCTTAAATAGTGCGGCACAAAAGCTGGAGGCGTTGATTGATCATAATATTCTGCAAATTGCAGGTGACCAATGACCGATTGGGAGATGAAACAAATCAAGAATCTTGGGAGGATAGTTACAGGAAAGACTCCCCCGACTAATAATCTCGAGTACTTCGGCGGTGATGAATTATTTGTGTCTCCCAAAGATCTCGATTGGAACAGTCACTATATAACTGAAACAGAAACACGCATTACATCAAAGGCGCTGGAGAAGTTTAAGAATCAGGTAATACCAAGAAATACTGTGATGTTCACAAGTTTGAGTTTTGCTTTCGGAAAAATGGGCATTGCAAGCAAGCCGTGCTTAACGAATCAGCAAATTAACTCGGTCATCGTTAATAAAGAAAACAGCCCCAAGTTTGTTTATTACCTTCTTCGAGCCTATGAACCAATCATTTTTTCTTACAACTCTGGAATAGATACTCCGATTGTTCCAAAATCTGTCTTTGAGAAGATTGAAGTCAAGATACCATCCAAGAAGTTTCAAGAAAAAATCGCCGCTACTCTATCTGCATATGACGAGCTGATCGAAAACAACCAGCGGCGCATCGCGCTGCTGGAAAAGATGGCGGAGGAAATCTACCGCGAATGGTTTGTGCGCATGCGCTTTCCGGGTCACGAGAAGGTGAAGAAGGTCAAAGGTGTGCCTGAAGGTTGGGAGATTCAGAAGATCGGCCAACTTTTTAATACATCATCTGGTGGCACGCCGCCAAGAGAAAATATCTCCAACTTTAATGGAGAAATTTGTTGGGCAAAGACTGGTGAATTGAAGTCTACATTTGTTCTGGATACGGAGGAAAAAATTTCGCAATCTGGTATTGATAGTTCATCTGCTAAGATTTATCCCCGCTATACCATTGTGATTGCCATGTATTGTGCGATGCCTGATATCAGCATACTTGCCGTAGATTCTGCGACTAACCAAGCTTGTTGTGCATTTTTTCCCAAAAACGACTACTTTCATTACTCTTATAGTTACTTGCTCATCAAATTCGCACAAAAACATATGATCAACTTTGCGCATGGTGCTGCGCAACAAAATCTCAGCCAGGAGTTGATAAAGGGATTTCCGCTGCTGACGCCAACCAAGGATTTGATCATTGAGTATTCTAAAGTGGCAGAACCAATATTCATTCAGGTTGAGCAATTGATGAAAACAAATACTTATCTCCGGAAAATACGGGATCAACTGCTTCCCCGCCTCATTTCCGGCAAACTTTCCGTCGAACAGCTCGACATCCGATTCCCACCCGGCATGGAGGAATCCGTTCATGACATTTGAAACCATCAGGGTGTTTGATTTACAGCGCCCAAGGATTGAACACTTGCGGGTACAGCGTGAAATCCTGCACGTTGCGGGTGACCACGGTGAGGCCGTGGCATTGGGCGGTGGCCATGAGCAGGCCGTCCATCACCGGCAGGGGCTGTCCGGCCAGTTCGGCAGTCGCGGCGATTTGCGCCCAGACATGCAGCGCGGCGGCATCAAGCGGCAGGATGCGCCCGGCGAAACGCTGTTCCACCTTGCCCAGCCAGGCGGTGAGCTTCTGGCTGCGGCGCGGATCGGATGCGCGCAATTTGAGGATGCCTTTTTCGATTTCTCCCAGGCTGATGACGCTGATAAACAAGCTGGCTTCATCCTGCTCGTCCAGCCAGCGGATGACTGCCGGCGCAGGGGTTTTCCGGACATATTCGGACAGCGCGCAGGTGTCCAGCAGCCAGCTCATAGCGCGATGGCGCGTCCGGTGTCACGGCTGCGGGAAATATCCAGATCATCCGCAACGAGACCGGGTTGCAGCAGTGCATCGGAGAGTTTGCCTTCACGGCGCGTGAGACGGGCGTATTCTTGCGCCGAAACGACCACTGCCGCCGGTTTGCCGTGTACGGTGACCGTTTGGGCATCGCCACCGGCTGCCTGTTTGATCAGTTGGCTGAAATTGCTTTTTGCTTCCTGTAGTTGCCATTCTTTATGCATGATACCCTCCAATTATTCTGGTCAGACTGGGCGGAATTTAGCACGGATTGGATGGCTTGGCTATGTTCCATTTTCAGTAAACTGTTCATCGAACATTTTGACATCCGGTTTCCGCCCGGCATGGAGGATCGCCCATGAAATTTGAAACGTTTAAAGCCGGTGCCTGGCGGCAACGCTATCAGTACAAGAGTTTCGAACCGGTACCGGTGAACCATGAGTGGATCTGGGAAGATGCAACCATCAATACCCTGCTGGAAGCGGCCAACCGGGCGCTCGGGGAGTTGAACGCTTTTTCGCTGATTGTGCCGGACATCGACCTGTTCATTGAAATGCACGTGGTGAAGGAGGCGCAGACTTCCAGCCGCATTGAAGGCACGCAGACCGGTATCGACGAGGCGTTGATGTCGGAAGATCAGATTCAACCGGAAAAACGCAATGACTGGCGCGAGGTGCGCAATTACATCGATGCGGTGAATAGCGCGGTTGCGGAATTAAAACGTCTGCCGCTGTCGAACCGGCTGCTGAAACAAACGCATGAAATCCTGATGCGCGGGGTGCGCGGCGAGCATAAGCTGCCGGGCGAGTTTCGCACCAGTCAGAACTGGATCGGTGGCTCCAGCCTGACGGATGCCGCGTTTATTCCCTCCCATCCGGATGGCGTGCCGGATTTGATGAGCGATCTGGAAGCCTTCTGGCACAATGAGGAAATTGTGGTGCCGCACTTGATCCGCGTGGCGATCAGTCACTATCAGTTTGAGACCATCCATCCGTTTCTCGACGGCAATGGCCGTATCGGCCGCTTGATGATTCCGCTTTATCTGGTTAGCCACGGCTTGCTGGCGAAACCGTCGTTGTATTTGTCGGATTTTTTCGAACGCAACCGGGCGAGCTATTACGATGCGTTGATGGGTGTACGGGTATCGAACGACCTGATTCACTGGGTGCGTTTCTTTCTGCAAGGCGTGGCGGAAACAGCAGCCAAGGGGCGTGACGTGTTCCGGCAGGTATTGCTGCTGCGCACCGAGTCGGAACATGCGGTGTTGGCTTTGGGCCGACGGGCTGCCAGTGCCCAGTCCTTGCTGAATCTGTTATATCGCAAGCCCGTGGTATCGGCGGCGGATGTGGAAGCGGCGCTGTCGATCAGCACACCAACGGCCAACACGCTGATCCGGGATTTTGAGCGGCTGGGAATGTTGAAAGAGATCACCGGGCAGTTGCGCGGGCGGACTTATTCTTTCGAACCTTACCTAAGATTGTTTGTTAGTTAAAGAAAGCGAGATTTCTTTAACTAAGCTAAGAGATTGGTTAAATTTTACCAGGGTGATAAATCCTTATGCCTAACTTCATTTCCGAAGATCAGATCGAGCAAGCGCTGGTGCAGAAGCTCCAGCATCTGCATGGCTTCGATGCGCTCGACTGCTACACGGAAAATGCGGAAGACTTGAACGACGGCTCAAACCGCGCCAGCAAACGCGATGTGATTCTGGCGGATCGGGTGCGGGAAGCCTCGATTCGCTTGAATCCGGACATCCCGGAGGCGGCCATCGACAGTGCTTTGGAAAAGCTGTGCGAGCGGCGGCAGGCGATGACGCTGATCGCCGCGAACCGGGAAATCTACGGCCTGTTGCGCGACGGCATTCCGGCGGAATTCGACAACGCGCAGGGCGTGCGGCAACAGGAGCAGGTGAGACTGCTGGATTTCAACGTGCCGGACAACAATCGCTATCTGGCCGTCACCCAGCTCTGGATCAAGGGCGAGCGCGGTTTTCGCCGCCCGGATGTGTTGCTGTACGTGAACGGTATTCCGCTGGTGTTCATCGAATTGAAAAACTCGAATGTGAAGCTACGCAACGCTTATGACGATAATCTGACGAATTACAAGGCGGAGATTCCGCAGCTTTTTTTGACCAATGCGTTTTGCGTGCTGACCAATGCCATCGAAACCAAGGTGGGCAGCATTACGGCGCAGTGGGAGCATTTTTTCAACTGGCTGCGCGCCGATGACGAGAAGCAGAAGATCGACCGTGCGGCAATCCGCGCGCAGGGCACCAGCCTGGAAGGGGTCATCGCGGGCTTGCTGCCAAGGCAGAGGCTGCTGGACTACGTGGAGAATTTCGTTCTCTATTACAAGGATAGCTCGAAGATCATCGCGCAGAATCATCAGTTCATCGGCGTGAACCGGGCGTATGACGTCTTCCTGCAACGTGCGGAACTGGCAGGCAAGCTCGGTGTGTTCTGGCATACACAGGGATCGGGCAAGAGTTTTTCGATGATTTTTTACGCGCGCAAAATTTTCCGCAAACAGACCGGCAATTTCACGTTCGTGGTAGTGACCGACCGCGACGATCTGGACGGGCAGATTTATCGTAATTTCCTCAACACCCGCACGGTGAACGAGGCCGAGGCGGCGCAACCGAAGAACAGCGAGGAAATGCGCAGGTTTCTCGGGCAGAACAAACGCATCGTTTTCACGCTGATCCAGAAATTCCGCTGGGACAAAGGCCGCGAATATCCCGAGCTGTCAAATCGCGACGACATCATCGTGATCGTCGACGAGGCGCACCGCACGCAATACAAGTCGCTGGCGGAGAACATGCGCAAGGGGCTGCCCAGAGCGAACTATCTGGCGTTTACCGGCACGCCGCTGCTGGGGCGTGAACGCAAGACCAATGCATGGTTCGGCGGTTACGTGTCGGAATACAACTTTCAGCAGTCGATGGACGACGGCGCGACGGTGCCGCTGTTTTACGAGAAGCGTGTGCCGGAGGTGCTGATCCAGAACGAAGGATTGAGCGAGGAGTTCTACCGGATTCTGGAAGATGAGAATCTGGATGAGGCGCAGCAGGCTAAGCTGGAGAAGCGTTTCTCCACGGAAATAGAAGTCATCAAACGCGACGACCGGCTGGAAAAAATCGCGCGGGACATCGTCTATCACTTCCCCCGGCGCGGCTATCTCGGCAAGGGACTGGTGGTATCGGTGGATAAATTTACCGCCGTGAAGATGTACGACAAGGTGCAGCGGCTGTGGAAGGAAGAGATAAGAAACCTGAAAGGGATTATCAGCAAAACCGCCGGCGAAATTGAGAAGCGGCGTCTGGAGCAGCGCGTCGAATTCATGCGCGCAGTTGAAATGGCCGTGGTGATTAGCGGAGACGCAGGCGAGGAGGAGAAATTCGCCGCGCAGGGCTTGACCATCAAGCCGCATCGCGAACGCATGGATAAGCTGGACGAACATGGGCACGACATTGAATACAACTACAAAGACCCGGAGCATCCGCTGCAACTGGTGTTTGTCTGCGCCATGTGGCTGACCGGCTTTGATGCGCCGACACTTTCCACGTTATATCTCGACAAACCGATGCAAGGCCATACGCTGATGCAAACCATCGCCCGCGCCAATCGCGTGACGTCGTGGAAGATCAATGAGGTTGAGAAGCGTAACGGCGAAATCGTGGATTACTACAATGTGTTCCGCAACATGAAACTGGCGCTGAAAGATTACGCGCAAGGCGGCGACGAGACCGAACCGCCGGTCAAGGAAAAAGCGGAGCTGTTTCGCTTGCTGGACGATGCGATTGAGCAGGGTTTGGCGTTCTGCCAGGAGAAGGATGTTCCTTTGCGCGAAGTGTTAGGCAGTGCGGATGTGTTCGAAAAACTTGGTCGCTTTAATGTCTTTGCCAATACTTTGCTGGCAAACGATGAATGGCGCAAAGGTTTCAACGTGTGCGAGAACACCATCACGTCGCTGTATGAGGCATGCAAGCCGGAAGTGCTGGAGCGCAGCAAGGGGCGCGAGGTGGCGGCATTCCAGTATCTGCGCGGGGTGATAGACAGCCTGATTGAGCAAAAGGACATCGACACAATCAGCCTGAAGATCGCAGAGCTGCTGGATGAGAGCGTGGTGGTGAACGACGCGGAGGCATTCAAGGCGCGGCAGTACAACGCGGAATATCGGATCATCCGGAAGGGCAAGAGCTGGGACTTGAGCAAGATCAATTTCGACAAATTGCGCGAGGAGTTTAAGCAGGCAACTTACAAGAACATTGAAATTGCCGACCTGCGCGCCTTTTTGCAACACAAGCTGGAGCTGATGCTGCAACAGAATGCGACGCGTACCGACTTTGCGCAGCGCTTGCAGCAGATTATCGACGCCTACAATTCCGGCGGTTCCTCCACCGAAAATTACTACGAAGATTTGATGCAATTCACCGAGGATTTGCGGACGGAAGACGAGCGCCATATCCGCGAGGGATTGACCGAGGATGAATTGGAATTATTCGATTTGCTGAAAAAAGACACGATGACGCAGGGCGAAACGCAAAAAGTAAAACTGGCTGCGAAATCGTTACTGCATCGCTTACTGGAAGAGCGTCCCCGCGTGCTGGTGCAGGACTGGTACAAGGATACGCAAACGCAGAAAACGGTGCGGTCGGCGGTCGAGCAGGTATTGGATCGCGATTTGCCGGAAAGTTATGACCGCGTGCTGTTCCGCGAGAAATGCGACAACGTGTTTCATTTGATGCTCGATTATGCGAGCCATGGCAGGAAGTGGGCGGCTTAGCAGATTGTTAAGGCTTACATTTCAGGCATCACCCAGGCTTTCCATCCCGCCAGACACAGCAAGGTGAAAAACGCTGCCAGAATGTCGTCGAACATGACGCCGAAGCCGCCTTTGATCCGATGGTCGTAATAGCGGATGGGGGGCGGTTTGGCGATGTCGAAGAGGCGGAACAATGCGAATGCGGCCAATTGCCATGCCCAGTGATTCGGCGTGAAGTACAGCACCAGCAGAAAAGCGACCGTTTCATCCCACACCATGCTGCCGTGATCGGGGTCGCCCAATGCTTGGCCGCTGAGGCTGCATGCCCAGATGCCGGCGATGAACAGGATGTCGATCAGCAGCAACAGAACAAAGGGCGTCAAATAATAATCGAGCACCCAGAACAACGGAAAGGCGACGAGCGTGCCTACCGTGCCCGGCGCAAACGGGCTGAGACCGGCGCCGCCCGAGAATGCGATGAAATAGGCGGGATGGCTGTAGACCAGATCGAGGGTCGGTTTAAATGACGCCGGTTGCGCGCTGGAAAAGTTATCGGTTTCCGGTGCTGAAGTGGTCATAGCCTGTGGTCTCCAATGTCATGGTTTTGCCTTGCGCGTCTTTTACGGTCAAGCCTGCGCCCGATGAAATTCCGCCGATGCAAGTAAGCGGTATGCGCAGTTCTACGGCAAGCATTGCAATTTCCGCACGGTGCGCTGCGGGCGCGGTGAAGCATAATTCGTAATCGTCGCCGCCAGCCAACAGACAAGCCGTTGCCGCAGATTGCGGCAAACGTTTTTTCAAGACCGGCGAGCAAGGGATGCTTTGCAGATGAATAACGGCGGATTTTTCCGAATCCTGCAGGATATGACCCAGATCCGCAACGAGTCCATCGGAAATATCGATTGCGCTGTGCGCCAAGCCGATGAGCCGCCGTCCCAATTCGATTCGCGGTGCCGGGGTTAATAATGCGGGCAAGCATTGGCCGATTTCATCGGGCTCCAGCGCGATTTTTCCGAGGAGGTGCTGCAAAGCCAGTGCGGCATCTCCCAGTGTGCCGGATACCCAGATGTCGTCGCCGGATTTTGCGCCGCTGCGGCGCAACGCTTTTCCTTTCGCGACTTCTCCTAGGATTTGCACGCAGATATTCAGCGGCCCGGCGGTGGTGTCGCCGCCGATGAGTTCGACATGATGCTGTTCCGCCAACGCGAAAAATCCCGCGCTGAATTGTTGCAGCCAGGTTTGATTGTGTTGTGCCAGTGTTTCCGGCAGGGTCAGCGCCAGCAGCGCCCAGCGAGGTTTTGCGCCCATCGCCGCCATATCGGACAGATTGGCGGCGAGCGATTTATGCCCGAGACGGTAAGGGTCGGTATCGGCAAAGAAATGCTTGCCGCATACCAGCGTATCGGTGGAAACGGCGAGTTCGTTACCGGGAGCGATGTCGATCAGCGCGGCATCGTCGCCGATTCCCAGCACCGCATTCGATGCGGCGCGTTTGAAGTAGCGGCGGATGATATCGAATTCGGAGTTCACGCGGACGATGGTTTTATATCTGTTTCTTGGCTTGCTTGTGGGCTTCGATCTCAACGCTGCGCAATTGGATGGCCAGCTTGTCCAATACGCCGTTGACATATTTGTGTCCATCGGTGCCGCCGTAGGTTCTGGCCAATTCGATGGCTTCGTTGATGATGGCGCGATAGGGAATTTCCGGGTGATGGATCAATTCGTACGTGCTGAGCAATAAAATGGCCGCTTCAACCGGGCTCAACTCGTTCAAAGAGCGATCCAGATAAGGCTGGATGGCTTGTTCCAGCGCGGCGCTGTGCTGGATTGCGCCGTGCAGCGCTTGCGTGAAAAATTTCATGTCGACATGCTTGAAATCGTCGGATTCGCGCAATTGTTGCTCGATAAACCCGGCACTGCCGCCGGCTACGCGCCATTGATAAATGCCTTGCACTGCGAATTCGCGGGCAATTCTGCGGCGGCTTTTGATTTTTTCGGTATTGGGGCGGCCAGCGGTAAGGTCGGGTTCTGTCAAGGTGTCGCTCATAAATCGGTTTCGTCGATGCTGATATGCAGATTGGCCATTTCCAGCGCAACGCGGGCGGCGTCTGTGCCTTTCTGGCTCATGCGCGCAATCGCCTGATCGTCGTCATCGGTCGTTAAAATGCCGTTTGCGATGGGCACGCCGGTTTCCAATTGCGCCATCGTGATGCCGTGCGCGGATTCGTTGGCGACGATTTCGAAATGATAGGTGTCGCCGCGAATGACGGCGCCGAGTGCGATCAATGCGTCGAATTGATCCGACAGCGCGAGTTTTTTCAATGCCAGCGGGATTTCCAATGCACCCGGTACGGTGATCAATAGCAGATTCGCATCCTGCACGCCGTTCTTTTTTAATTCCGCTGTGCAAGCGCCGAGCAGTCCTTCGCCAATATCGAGGTTAAAGCGGCTCATGACAATGCCGATGCGTAACTCGGATCCGTTGAAAATCGGTTCAAACTCAAGGATGTCGTCGTAGTGCGCCATAATGAATTCCTTTCTTGCTGTAAGTTGATGTCATGTTGCTTCGATCGGTCTATTTTTCAACGTAACGGGTTACTTCCAACCCGAATCCCGTCACGCTCGGCATTTTTCTCGGTGCCGCCATCAAGCGCATTTTTCCCACGTTGAGATCCTTAAGGATTTGCGCGCCGATGCCGTGATCGCGCAAATCCGTTTTGGGCGGGTGGGGAAGATGCGATTCCTTCAATTGTACTCGCTCGATCAGTTTCGCCGGACTTTCTTTGCGATGCAGCAGCACAATGACGCCGCGCTTTGCTTCCGCGATCAACTGCATTGCGTCGTGGATGCTCCAGGAATGCGTGCTGTCCTGAATATCCAGCAGATCGACCACGGATAGCGGCTCGTGCACGCGCACCAGCGTTTCGGTCGACGGATCGATTTCGCCTTTAACCAGCGCCAGATGCGTGGTGTTCGCGATTTCGTCGCGGTAGGCGATCAGCAGAAATTCGCCGTGCAAAGTTTGAATGGAGCGTTGCGCAGCGCGGGTCACCAAGCTTTCGGTTTGGCTGCGGTATTCGATCAAATCTGCAATGGCGCCGATTTTGAGTCGATGCTTGTGCGCAAATTCGATCAGATCCGGCAAACGCGCCATGCTGCCGTCTTCTTTCAGGATTTCGCAAATCACCGAAGCCGGTGTCAATCCCGCCATGCGGGTTAAATCGCAACCCGCTTCGGTATGTCCGGCGCGTACCAGGACGCCGCCTTTTTGCGCCATTAATGGAAAAATATGTCCCGGTTGCACAATATCTTGCGGTTTGGCATCGGGTTTGACGGCAACTTGGATAGTGTGCGCGCGATCGGCGGCGGAAATGCCTGTCGTGACGCCGCTCGCCGCTTCGATGGAGAGCGTGAAATTGGTGCCCAGCGGCGCGCGATTGGCCGATACCATCAGCGGCAGATCCAATTGGTGACAACGCTCCTCGGTCAAGGTCAGGCAAATCAACCCGCGTCCGTGCGTGGCCATGAAATTGATCGCTTCCGGCGTTACGAAATCGGCGGCCAATACCAGATCGCCTTCGTTCTCGCGTTCTTCTTCGTCGACCAAAATCACCATCTTGCCTTGTTTTAGATCGGAAACGATTTCGTGAATGGCGCTGATGCTCATGAATAATAATCCCGGTTAAACATTTAATAATCGCGCGACATAACGTGCCAGCATATCGGTTTCCAGATTCACCGCCATGCCGGGGGAGAGTGATTGTAAATTGGTCATGGCCAAGGTGTGCGGGATCAGGTTCACCGAAAATTGATCGCCTTCGATCCGGTTAACCGTCAAGCTCACGCCGTTGACGGTAATTGAACCTTTTTGCGCGATGAAGCGCAATAGCGGTTGCGGCGCGCGCACGATCAGTTCGATGCATTCGCCGACGGGCTCGAATTTAACCACAGTGCCGACCGCATCGACATGACCGCTGACCAGATGACCGCCCAGCCGGTCCGATAACCGCATGGCTTTTTCCAGATTGACCTGCGCACCGGCTCGATCCAATCCTTGCGTACAGCTTAACGTTTCCTGCGACGCCGCGACGCTGAACTGGCGGTTATTCAATGCGGTTACCGTCAGGCAAACGCCGTTGACCGCAATGCTGTCGCCGAGTTTGACATCGCTCAGATCCAGACTGCCGGGAGCAATCGTCAGCGCCAGCCCGTTGCCGCTTTGTTCGTTCAAGGCAGTGGCTTGCGTTATTTCTCCAATTGCTTCGATGATTCCGGTAAACATGCCGAATTTAAAGAGATGTAATCAAATGGTTTGGCGCGCCCAACACGATTCGAACGTGCGACCCCCGCCTTCGGAGGGCGGTACTCTATCCAGCTGAGCTATGGGCGCTAGAATGAAAAATAGCTATTGCCATTTCCGGGCGACAGGATAACCGCTTTTATTATTCTCGTCCAACTTGATCGAGCGCCGAGGATGGTTTAAGGAAACGCTGATTAATTCTGGATTCGTCATTCCGGCGAAGGCCGGAATCCAGAAAAATCAACGAACTGGACACCGGCTTTCGCCGGTGTGACGAATGAATCAGTGTTTCCTTAATTTTTCTCAGCGGGCTTGGTTTCCGTTTCCGTTATCGCAGGAAAAATTTTGACCGTTTTTACGACCCGATCCTTGGTTTGGATAATTTCCATCGGATACCCGGCGATATTGAGGCCGGTTCCGGCTTCCGGGATGTCTTCAAAGTATTCGAGAATCAATCCGTTCAAGGTCTTCGGGCCGTCCAGCGGGAATTGGAAATCGAGTTTGCGATTGAGTTCGCGCAACAGCGTGCTGCCTTCGACGATGAAACTGCCGTCTTCTTGCTTTGCGAAGGTGCTGGTTTGGCTGGGGGCTTGCGTCGTGAATTCGCCGATGATTTCCTCGATGATGTCTTCCAGCGTGACCAGCCCCATCCATTCGCCGTATTCGTCGACGACGAGGCCGACGCGTTTTTGGTTTTCCTGGAACAGGTGCAGTTGCGAGAACAGCGATGTGCCCGACGGAATAAAATACGGTTTGCGCATCACTTTTTCCAGCGAGGCTGCGGTTATTTTGCCGCTTTGCATTTGATTGAGTACTTTGCGTACATGCACGATGCCGACTATGTTGTCCATGCGTTCGCGATAAATCGGCAGGCGCGTGTGATGACAGGTCAGCAATTGCGCATGAATGACATCGTCGTCTGCATCGAGATTGATCGCTTCGATTTGGCTGCGCGGTACGATGACATCGTCGACGGTGATTTTTTCCAGATCGAACAGATTCAACAGTATGCTTTGGTGCTTATGCTGAATGAAATGGCCGCCTTCCAATACCAGCGTCCGGAGTTCTTCCGTGCTGATTTTTTGCTGCAATTCGCCTTGCTGCGGCTTAAGGCGGAATAATATCAGCAGTGCGCTGACGAACAGATTCACGAACCATACGATGGGATAACAAACGATCAGCAGCGGTGTCAGCACATAACTCGAAGCCAAAGCAATGCGCTCGGGGTATGCGGCGGCGATGACTTTGGGCGTGATTTCGCTGAATACCAGAATGGCGAACGTTACCGCGATGGTTCCCAGGAATAAGGCGAAATCGTCGTGCGCAAACAGCGTGGCGACGATGATGGCCACTAACGTGGCCGATGCGGTATTCAGCAGATTGTTGCCCAGCAAAATGACGCCTAGCAGCCGGTCGGTTTTCTCGAGCAATTTGATCGTCAGCCGCGCGCCGCGATGGCCTTGTTTGGCAAGATGGCGCAACCGGTAGCGGTTTATCGCCATCATGCTGGTTTCCGATAGCGAAAAAAAGCCGGATAGAATCAATAAAATCGCCAATGCGATCAGCATGATATGAAGCGGCAAGTCTTCCACTGGTTACCTCTGTTGGGGTGAGAAAGGATTGATCGATACACCTCTATTTTGAATCCGGCAATGCCTGAGTTTGTCAAACATGCCTATCTTCATCGGGTTGTACCAGAAAAATAAGGACGATGGCAATGATGGCCACCAGCCGGAATGCCGCTTGCTGTGCATTGGCTACGTCGGATTGCCACATCAAGAACCATTCTCCGCCGATTGTCATGAATCCGGTGAACCATAACAAAAAGCCCAGCATCAATCCTAAAATCGGCATGCGTTTGGCCTGATTGAATGCAAGCGGGTCGTCGATATTTTTGTAAAGGCGTAACCCGCCTATCCAGCAACAAGCCGCTATGACGATTTCCGCGCAGATAATCATGCCGTAAACGGCATGATGAACGAACGGCGATTCGATGGCGCGCCACATCGATCGATTATCGGGGAAGGTCGTGTCCATCGTCAGGACATGCGTGACGAGGAAGAAGTTGGCGTTGTAATCGGTGATATTGCCGAGAGCAACCAGCGATGCGTATAACGCAAAAGACAGCACCATCGAAACTTTGCATAGCCTGGTATACATCATTGATCTACCCGGATCGAGCGAATCGGCGGCATAATCGGCCCGATTGCCGGGTAGGGGCACAGTGCAAATTTGACAGGCCTATTAAGATACCTGCTGAATACCGGCCAACAACCAAGTGGCTTGCGGATCTCTGAGGTTTTTTTGCACATGCCAGATTTCGTCGAATGCGTCCGGCTCGCCATCGGGCAGTTCGCGTATTTGGCCGGTGAAACGCACGCTGGCAATTGCTGCATCGCCGACGGTTTCCACTTCCAGCAGATTGGCATCGATGAACATTACTTCCGATTGCTGGTGAGCGCCATCCCTTTCCTGAATTTGCGCGCCGATCTCCGCGAGCATTTCCGGCGTGGTGTAATCGCGGATTTCTTCAATATCGCCGCGATCGTGCGCGGCTTGCAGGGCAATGAACGATGCTTTGGCATGCTTCAGAAACGGTTCCACCTTAAAATCCGCCGGAATGTTAGGTCGTTGCGTTGCACTGTCGCCGGTATTTGCTGCCGCAGGCGAAAATGGCGGCGGCGTGAAGCGGTCTTGCGCTGCGGTGTTCATGCCCGAATATTGCATCGCGGGCGATTGCTGTTCCGTGCGCGGTTTGCGCATCATGCGGATAATGAAGAATACCCCGCCGATCAATAGCGCTATGATCAGCATGTCCATCATATTGATGTTTTCGAATGCGCCGCCCATAAACAGCGCTGCCAATAAACCGCCTGCGGCGAGACCGGCTAATGCGCCGCCCCATTTGCTGCCTGTGCTAGGCGCTGCTGCGGGTGCGGCGGCAGGTGCTTGTTTCGGGCTTGGTGCGGTTTGTTGCTGATTAATCGATTGACGTTGCGTGCCGAGATTCTTACCGCCGCCCATACGCTTCGCTTCCGCATCGAATGCGAACAATCCAAAACTGAGAAAAGCGATGGTCAGAAAGGTGAGTGTTTGCTTCATGGTTGTTTCCTCAAACCGATGTTAAAAATTCGAGTATAGCATCAATCCGGTCGTGGTCAATTTATCACCGCAGCAATAGCAAGCGCGGAACGGCATCGGCGCCGATCCATACAATTGCATTTTGATTAAATTGCCGCCCGATGGATTGTGCGGTATCCGGATCGATACCGGACACAAAAAAACTTTTTTCGGCGGGCCATTGTGCGCATGGATCGATATTCGATCCTTCGACGATGGAATAGCCTTGATGTTGCAGGCAATGTCGTAACGATCGGTGCGCCGTCAAATTTTCCTCAATGGGCAATGGCCGACTGAAAGGGTTATAGGCACTGACGATGGCCGCATGACGCGAATTCGTATCCTGCAA
>SXGT01121824.1_pt1 | contig 31088 bp, 28 predicted proteins | sample 3176221 | NCBI WGS metagenome assembly SXGT01 (sample SAMN11356862, study PRJNA531348) | freshwater metagenome | isolation source: freshwater sample F1-120 | place: China: Fuxian Lake, Yuxi | collected 2017-12-25
AAAGAAACAGAAATATTTTGTTAATCGCAACTTCATTGATATACTTTTCCTTCATAATAGCCCCTTTTAAAGATATTACAGTTGTTTTTAAGGGGCTATTATACTTTGTTTAGTAATTTTTTAAAAACTCAACACGGCCTAGTATTATATTTAGCATAGCTTACTTCCGTTGGGAACCGAACCTTCAAATGTTGCAAGTTGTACAGCTTTGTTTTGATCAAGAGCGCCAATTAGTAAAAATTGTGATATAAATCCACCAATATTTTTTTCACCTAAATTTACACAGCCAACAATAGTTTTTCCAATGAGTGTTTCGGGCGTATAGTGAACAGTAACTTGAGCTGATGTTTGTAAAATTCCAATATCAGGACCGAAATTGACTTTGATTTTGTAAGCTGGTTTACGTGCCCGCTCAAAGGGCTCTGCGTGTATAACAGTTCCAACGCGAAGTTCAACATTTTCAAAATCTTGCCATGTAATCATTTTCATAGGTATTTTTCCTATAGTTACGTTTTTTGGATATACTTTAGTATAATGATTATTAAAGAATAATACGATCTTTTGATTGGTCAAAAATGAGTCGAACAGCTACTGCACTTTTATCTACTGAAAATCTTATCAATAATGTGCAAGTCATACGAAAAATAATTGGTGATGCGCGCATCATAGCAATGGTTAAAGCGAATGCGTATGGTCATGGAATTAGATCAGTTGCGAAACGAATTGAGCCTTATGTTACATTATTTGGTGTTGCATCAATTGATGAAGCTCTTGCATTGCGAGCTGTTGGTATTACTCTTCCGATTGTATTAATGGAAGGGGTTTTTGAGCCTGGTGAATTGTCGATTGCAGCTGATCAAAATTTTCATGTTGTGTTTCATACGATGCAGCAAGTAGAATGGTTGCAACGTGCAAAATTGTCTTATCCTTTACATGTTTGGGTTAAAATTAATACAGGCATGGGGCGCTTGGGATTTACCATTGAACAAGGTCATCAAGTGTGTCAGTTGTTCGAAAAATTGGATAGTATTGCAAAACCTGTTGGAATTATGTCTCATTTTGGGTGTGCTGATATCGTGGGGCATCCGTTAAATGAGCAACAAATGAATGTTTTTGGGCAGTTTAAAAAAATGTATTCGCGTAACATTTTTAGTTTTTGTAATTCTGCAGCATTAGTTTCTTTTCCATCGGTGCATTATGATTTTGTGCGACCAGGGCTTGCATTGTATGGAATTTCTCCATTTGAAAATGTGTCAGAAAGTTTCTTAGAATTGAAACCAGTTATGACATTGAGTAGCAGTTTAATTGCAATTTCATGGATGAAAAAAGGTGAGTCAGTTGGATATGGTGCACGATATAGTTGCCCTGAGGATATGCCAATTGGCGTTATAGCATTTGGATATGGTGATGGCTATCCTATAACTGCACGTGATGGTACGCCAGTTTTGGTCAATGGGATTCAGTGCCCCCTTGTTGGTCGTATTTCAATGGATATGATGACCGTTGATTTACGTAATTGTCCTACTGCGCAAGTTGGTGATCAGGTGACGTTGTGGGGGGATGGCTTGCCGCTTCAAGAGGTTGTTAAACATGTCGATGGTCATGTGTGGAGCTTGCTTACGAGTATCCAGAATCGCGTTAAATTTCAGTGGACTTTATGAAAATGGTTGAGCTTCCATCATGACTTTTGCTTTTGCAAAAAGAGTTGATAATTCCTCGTCATCTTCTTCGTCATTGTCATGAGGTGTAGTTTGTTTGCATAGGTCAAGAGGGTGTAAAGAAGTTGATGGCACCGGCATAGGTTTTTTTTGAAGAAATAACTCGTGTGAAATAATACTTTTTTTTGATAAATCATATATAAGAAATAATACGGCAGGCTGAGAAATTGGTTTATGAAAAGATGGATAGTCAGTGTAGATTCCTTCAAGTAGAAGAGAATTTTTTTCTGCTATGGAAAGCGTATGTGTATGAAAAGAGTTGTGTTTTAATTGAAGGTTAAGTGGTATGCAGGTTCTTGATGCAAGATCAATAGAGGTGATGGTAATTCCGGTTGGAGCAAAAGTACGCAATCCATGTCCAGCTACAAAAAGTGTTGTTTCAGATGCAAATGTTGCACAGAGAAGCGGTTCAAATTTTTCTTGAGGTTTTAAAAAAATGTGGGTAAAAAGAGTATCATCAATTTCGGCAGTATCTGTATCGATACGTAAGAGTACAATTTGAAAACCACGTCTTTTGTCTTTTGTTGTTCCTATAGCGATAATTTTGTGGTCATCTGTAGCAGCGCAAGCAAGAGTGCGAAGTTTGAATTTTTTAAAATGGTCAAAATTAATGATACGGATTTTTCCATCGGTATTTAATGAAATTGCATTTTCAGAATAAGCAGGTTTTTTTAGTTTTCCGCTTGCGTTTCTTTGTTCTAGTATATCTTGAGATCGTCCTGTTATAATGACGCCATTTTTTGTTTGAAGAGATGCAATGATAGACATTTTTTCAAAAGAAAGTGGTATGGGATTTTGTAATGAAAGATTTGCTAATTTTGAATCTATTTCATCATCAATTGAAGAGGTTCTTTTAAGAGATGCTGATAGATGAGACGTTGGCAAAATGAGTAATAAAAAGAAGGCAACAAAAATCATAGAGTTTTTACTTTTTAAATTTGTATTTTTAAAATTGAAATTTTGAGAAAGTATAACAATGTACATTAATTTTACCAATTTTTTATACCCCTTTTTTTTAAGAGATAAAATCTATAAGCTTAAAAATACGATTTAATGTATTTTTATCAAAGGAGAAGAGAAAATGAATTATTGTTATGTGCGATTGTTTATGATCGTAATATTAAGTGTTTTTGACTCATTACAAGCTCAAACTTTGAATCATTATCACTACGAAGATGATGAAGATAATGAACTTGTGGATGTTTCGATTATTGCTTCTGACGATTTACCCTATGACGTTGATTTCACAGTTGATTTAACATACTACAATGAATTAGCTTCTTTCGGATCGTCGTTTTATACGCATAATAAACTTTTTTTGCATAAAAATACTGCGCGTAAGTTTTTGTCGGTCGTCAGAGAGTGTAATAAGCAAGGGTATAGGCTTATTGTTACTGATGGATATAGGCCGGCATATTTACAGAAAAAAATGGCTGAGCTGTTTTCTATAGGTGAAAAATCTTCTTTATGCAACGATGTGCATGGACAATCTCACACTCGAGGAGCTGCGATTGATGCTTATTTAATTGATAAAAATGGGGTAAGGATCGATTGGGAAGTGTTGGCCTTTGTTATGTTGAAGCATGGATTTACACCATTTTTTGATGATAAAACTCATTTTAATGATTGTGACAGTGATTTATATAAGGTTCTTAATGTGAGTTTTGATGAACTAGTGCGTCGCGCAGATGGGGTAGTATATTAAAGATTAATTCTTAAAGATATAAAGAAAAATAGCTGCATTATCGGTGGAAGCTGGTGTTTTTTGCCAAAAAAGGTACAGTAGAGAACTATGTAGTCCTCTTTTTATGAACAGTAGATTTTTTATGAATAATGCAGCTTCTTCCAATTTTGCCCGTAAGTGGCGTCCTCGACAATTTAATACATTGGTAGGACAGGATCTTGTTGTCAGGATGCTTAAAAATAGTCTGTATCGTAATCAATTTTTTCCGGTTTATTTATTTTCAGGACAACGTGGTTGTGGAAAAACAAGCACTGCTCGTATTTTTGCGTCTGCACTTAATTGTTATATGCTTTCTGAGTTTCAGAAGGACCCTCGAGCTTATGAATTGCCATGTTTGACGTGTCCTTCATGTCTGGTAATGATGGAAGGAAGTCATCCTGATTGTATAGAAATTGATGCAGCATCAAATACTGGTGTTGATAATGTACGTACGATTATTGAAGCTGCTTCATTCTTGCCAGTTATGGGAAGAAAAAAAATTTATATCATTGATGAAGCGCACATGTTGAGCAAGGCTGCGTTTAATGCTTTTTTAAAAATTTTAGAAGAGCCGCCAGCATCAGTTATTTTTATGTTAGCGACAACTGACCCTGAAAAGATTTTAGAAACGGTTCGTTCTCGTTGTTTTCAATTATTTTTCGGTTCATTACCGCTTCAAGAACTTGTCAATCATTTGAAAGAGGTGTGCAAGGTTGAGCAGGTAGTGTATGAGGACGATGCGCTGCATACGATTGTGAAAGAAGCGCAAGGCTCAGCTCGTGATGCTCTTAATATTGTTGAGCAGGTTCGCTTTGCTTTTGGAAATGTTACGCAAGATGCTGTGTTATCAGTTCTTGGCCGAATGGGTGAACAACATATGCTTACATTATGGGAACATATTATTTCAGGAAATGTAGAAGCAGTTTTGGCCTTTTTAGAAGAGATTCAATTTACAAAATTTTCAGCTCAAGGTGTGTGGCAGACAAGCGCGGATTTTGTGCGTGTTCTTTTGTATTCGAATAATGGAATAGAGCAAAACGCTTTTCATGATAAAGATCGATTAAAACTTCTTGTTGTTCGTTGTTCATCTTATCTTGTTCATCGCTATTTAGAAAAAATATATGAATTTGAATTATTGCTTTCACGAACAGCGATTCAGCATGGTGTTTTAGAATTTCTTTTTGTAACGCTTGCTCAGATGCAAGAGGAACCTGTAATGGTAAGGCGAGAGCAAAAAGTAAGTGTACAAAAGGCGCAGGTGCCGACAGAAAGTAATGAAAAAATTGATATTCAAAAAAACTCTGAGGTTGCTGTTTCAGATGATTGGAAACATTTTATACAGAAAATAGAAACACTCAGTGACCCCTTGTTGATATCTATTTTTAAGCAGGGGGTGTTGCGTGGGTACGAGAGCAGTTCTGGGAATGTGACGGTTCTTTTTGCTCAAAATACAGGGTTTTTTACTGAATGGTTAAAAGAGACGCAAGCATTGTGGCAAGAGCATGTGGTTGCCGTTTGGGGAGCGAATGCAAAATTGCAGCCTTTATTTGGGTCGGGAGCCGATTTTCCTCAGGTTGCATCATTAGTACAACCTGCAGTGCAGCCATTGTACCATCAAAAAGAAAATAAAAATGAGAGTGTTCAAAAAATAGTTTCGACAGCAGCGGTTCAACAGGGGGTGTCACAGAAGCAGTTTGGTTATGGGAACCAGGGAAAAAAAGTTGTGAATTTACAATTAAAAGAAAAAACAAAGCCGTTTACAGTATCTAATCCTGAAGAGTGGAAGGTTGCAACGCAACTTGTTGATTTGTTTGGCGGAACGCTTGAAGAAGTGGTGGATGATCATGAAAAAATTACCTAAAGTTGTTGTTGTTGGTCGTGCAAATGTGGGTAAATCGACCTTGTTTAATCGATTGTCACTTAATGTAAAAAGTTTAACATTAGATTATGTTGGCGTTACGCGAGATTTCGTTGCTGATGTTATTACATGGAATAATCGAACTTTTGAATTAGTCGATACAGGGGGGATTCAGTTGCAAAAATCTGAAGATCCTTTGACTGAAAAAGTACGACTCCTTGCGCTTAATGTTCTTGAAAAAGCGAACGTTATTCTGTTTGTATGCGATGGAACAGTTGGGGTAACAGCGGAAGATCGCATGATTGCAAAGTATGTTCATAAGCTTGCAAAGCCTACAATTTTGTTAATTAATAAAAACGATGCAAAGCAGTCAGAGTTACACGCAGATGAATTCATGAGGCTTGGGTTTAAAGATATGCTTTCTATTTCTGCACAACATGGAATGGGAACGGGAACATTGCTTTATGATGTTATTGATCGATTGCCAGCAGAATGTACTGATGAAGTTGAAGATCCTGCATTACGTGTCGTTTTGATTGGAAAACCTAATGTTGGAAAATCATCATTAATGAATTGTTTGGCGAAAGAAGAACGCTCAATTGTTAGCGATGTTCCAGGAACAACACGTGAAGCACTTCATCATGCATTAACATTTTATCAGGAAACTATTCAAGTGACTGATACAGCTGGCGTCAGAAGAAAGCGTTCAGTAGAAGAACCTATTGAAGAAATGATGGTTAAAAATTCTTTGCAGGCAGTTCGTGATGCTGATGTTGTTTTATTAATGATTGATGCAGAAGAAGCACAATTGTCAAATCAGGAACTGAAATTGGCATCATTTGTTTTTGAAACAGGTAAAGCATTGATTGTGGTTCGAAATAAATCTGATTTGATTGATGATGAAATTGCAACGCATTGGAAACTTGATACTGAGAATTATGAACATATTCTTAAAAAGTTAGAAACAATGACAATCTCATGCAAAACGGGTTATAATGTTGGTAAGTTATTGCCTTTAATTAAAGAGGTTTATGAGCGTTATCAATTTAAAATTTCAGCGTCTGAAGTAACCGTGTTGTTTAAAAATGCATTAGAAAAAACTCCGTTGATGCGCAATGAACAACGTTTGAAAGTTCATTCAGCAAAGCAGGTTGCGTTAATGCCTCCAACGATTAGGTTGAATGTTAATGAACCTAAATTTTTTGAATCAAGCCAGTTGAGTTTTTTTGAAAATCTTTTGCGTAAAAAATATAATTTAAAAAGTGTACCAGTTCGTTTTGTAATTAGAAAGATGCTTTTTTAGTATTTTTTTTCATACAGCGTTACAATAAACATGTTGATAAGTAAGAAGTTGGTTTGTTGTGAGGAGAAAATGCATGCTTATAAAGGTAACATTTCGTGGGATGGAGCATTCTGATGCTGCGGAAAACTATTTAAAGGATTCTCTTAAAAAGGTGCAACATTTTTTAAAAAATGAACATGAACCTGTAACGATAGAGTGTGTTTTGGAAGCTGCACGTCAGCATCATCATCATAGGGCTGAAATTTTGCTTAAAAGTAAAAAATATCATTGTATGGTGGCACAAGAAGGTCCTGAGCTATATCTTTTGATTGATTATGCCGTTAAGGTTATTGTGGATGATGTTAAAAAACAAAAAGATAAGGCACTTGATAAGCGTAATCATCCTAAAGATGTGTCCTTAAAAGACGAGTTTGAAGAATAAGCTTAAAAGTATTACCAGTTGCAATTTTAATTATGGCTGGTACACTAAGCTTATAGTCCTAAAGATTATGGGGACTTATGGTATAAATGGAGGTGTTTATGAATATATTTTTAAAATGTATGTTAAGTTTTTGCTTGTTAAGTTCTGCCCTATTTTGTGGAGAACTTAAACAGCTGGCAGCGTTAGATTCTAAAATGTTGGACGAGTTTCAAGATGAGATTGGTGCATTGTCTGATATAAAAATGGGAATTTTTGATTTGCCGAATGGTTCAGTATTGTATTATTTTTGTGACTCTCACGATAATCGTGCATGTGGTCAGGCTATGAAAGAATTTATAAAAAATAATCCTATAGATGTAGCATTTGCTGAATGTGAATTGGTTTCATCATGTCATTTTGATTCTCAATTGACAACATTTTCTAAATATTGTTTGGGGGTTAAGAGTTATAGTAATTCTGTTTTTGCAACTATAACAATGTCTAAAGAGAAAAAATTTACTTTACTGCCTTTTGAGTATCCTACTGTTGAAAGTGCTAAAGAAGGATATAAAACGGTTGGTATTGGTGAATTAGAATTGAACAATATTGCTTTATGTGACCATATGCCATGTGATGAACATCATTTGTTATCAAAAAAAGTGTTGAAAGAATATAGTAAAAATACGAATAGGCAAACGTACGCGCGTGATGAAAAAATGATTGATACATTAAAAAATTATGCTTTGAAACTTCAGTTGCGTAGAAAAAAAGAAAATATTGTTGCGGTTGCAGGTGGTCTTCACTTGTTAACTCAGATGGATTATTTGAAAACTCATTTGGGAACATTGCGAGGAGATAAACTTATTGATTACAAGATATTTCAGTATGTTCAAGATTTAGAATTTAAGCAAGATTAAAAATAAAGTTATTGCGTGTTATTTATTTGGAAGGTTTTATTATGAAACGTTTAGTTATTGTAAGTGTTATATTTTTATTTTCAGCAATTCAGTGTAGCGATCAGGCAGTATTAAGTGATCAGTCAACCGAGCTTGATTATAGTTTGATTTCAAGAATTGATAGTGATGATGTAGAAGTTAAAAAAGAATTTTTAGCTGCGCTTGAAATAGCTGATGATAAATCAAGTTATCCTATGATTGCACAAATTTTTGGACTTCCTTATGGGTCGCGTATGATTTTTATTGGGGAAAATCATTCCAATAAAGAATGTGGTGAAGTTGTTAAAAGAATTATGGCAACACACACAATTGATAGACTTTTTGTAGAAGGGGAAATGTTTGGGATTTATATGGATTCTGGTAAGACTATTAAGAATTTTTCTACAATGTGTCAAATAGAGAATAGTTTCATGTGTAACAATTCTATTGTAGCAGGAGTTATTGCTGTGCGACAAGCGTTAAGAAGAGAAGTTGAAATTCCCATTGAATCGCTTGAATTTGATACTTTATCTTCAGCTATAGAATATTATTCAGCATCAGGTTTGAAGGTGCCAGATTTGGTTACTCTTTGTGCATCAGAAAATGAACTTCATCCATTAAATGTGCAATACCTTAATCTCAGAGATAGAAGAATGGCTTCTAATATTTTTAAATATTGTACAGGCCTTAAAAAACAAGAAACAAGTTTAGTTGTTGTTGGTTATATTCATATGCATAATTTAAAACAATGGTTAAAGCGTTACATTGGATATTTTACTGGAATAGTTGATTATGAAACATTTCAATATGTTGAAAATTTAAAATTTGAGCAAGATTAAAAATAGAGTTATTGGGTGTTATTTATTAGGAGGGTTTCACTATGAAACGTTTAGTTATTGTAAGTGTTATATTTTTATTTTCAGCAATTCAGTGTAGTGATCAGGTTGCATTAAATAGTAGTCATTCAATTGAGCCTGATTATGATTTGATTCGTACTCTTGAACAAATGGGTGGTGAGGAGTATAACCGAATAAAGAAACAAAAAACTTTAACTGTTGAGTTTCCGATGATTACTTATTATCCTAATTTGCCTTATGGATCAGAGATCATTGTATTTAGTGATAATCATGAAAATAAAATATGTGTGGAAAAAATTAAACAGTTAATTGAAAATAATAAAATAGATAGTGCTTTTCTTGAATTTGAACTTGCAATGTCATCATGTGCGTTAAGAGGAAAGCTTTTTACTTTTGAAGAAGCTTTGCAAAGATCAATAGATCAAGGTAGTTCTTGTGCAATGGATTTTGCTTTTCCTATGTTAATAAAACAAAAAGTTAAAATTAAACCTATTGAATTTGATTCTTCAAAAGCGGCGTTTGTTGGATATGAACAGAATGGTTTGTCCTTAAAAACTATATATGCGATTTATCTTTATGAAATGGCAGCCTCCATGGGTTATACAGTTGACCAGATACGAGATGTTTTCTTGTTTAATTATGAAAATCAATCTGAGTTGGATTCTATAATAAAAGCTGATAATTATGAACGTTTGAATGAAATTATAAAAGAGCATATTAAAAAATTAGATTATAAAATGACTTATATTCGTGATTGTAAAATGGCTCAAACTATTTTTGATTATGTAAGAAATCTTAAGAAGAAAGAAACCATTTTAATTGTATATGGAGGTACTCATGAGGAAACTCAGAAACCTTTTTATGAAAAATATATTGGAGCAGGTTTTGGTCCAATGAACTATGAAACATTTCAGATGTTAAAAGATGTTAAGGATGGAAAAAAGGTTTCAAAGCACGTATATTTGGATCCAATTTTTCTTGATCCCGTTACTTATGTTGACAGTTTACAATTTGAGCAAGATTAACATTCTATACAATTAAAAATACAAGATTGCTTGGAGCCATGTAATCTGACATGGCTCCTTTTTTTGTCTATTGTTTGTAGTGATTAAATTCTTCAATAGTTTTTTCAATTGGTTGTTCATACAAATCTGAATGCCAACGTTTTACTATTGTGTTGGTTGTTGCGTCAACAATAAAAATATCAGGTACGCCTTTAATGTCATATTGACTCTTTAATGTTTTGAATGGTTCTTCGTTTGCATCTTTTGTATCAACTGTTACAACGATATAGTCATCAAGAACTGGTAAAACAGCTTTATGGTTTAAGATTTTTTCTGTGATTTGCTTGCAAATTGAACAATAAGGCGCCCAACAATCAATTAAAAGGCGTTTATTTTCAGCGCGTGCTTTAGAAAGTGCAGTATTATAATCAGTGTACCATGAAGTTATTTCATGATGAGATTGTGTAGAGGTCCAATAGGTATCAAGAGTGTCAATTGCAAGATATAATGCTGCCGCTATGCCCGCAATACCAAAACATGATTTAATGATACGCCATAAAAATGAGTCAGAAGCTTTTAATGTTAAGAGATAGAAAAGTCCAAAAATAATTGCAAAAAGTGTCATTGCTCCTGAAATGATAAGGGGTGGAAGAATTGCTTTCAAGTAAAAGAAGCACATGCCAAGAATCATAAAGCCAAATAATTTTTGAATTTCAATCATCCACATTCCTGCACGGGGGAGCACATTCATTGATCCTGAAAAAGTACCTATGATGAGCAGAGGGGCGCTAATTCCAATTCCAAAAACAAAAAGAAGTAAAAATCCCATAAATACATTCGAAAGTGTTGAAACGGCACTTAAAATAAGGAGCAAGCCTGGTGACACGCATGGTGAAGAGAATGTTCCACTTGCCAGGCCAAAAATAAAAATTGAAAGATAGGGGTTAGATTTTTTTTCAGTAGAAAGTGATTGTTTTTTTTGCATGAAGCGTGGAATGTAGAGGTTGTAAAGTCCAAACATAGATAATCCAAAATAAGTCAGGAGTGAAACAATGCAAAGAACAAACATGGGACTTGCCATTAAATAACCAAAAATATTACCAGTGCTTGCAGCAATAAGTCCCATAATGGAAAATGTAGTAGCGAGTCCTAAGCTGTACATAGAAGAAAGTATGAAATTGCTTACAACTGATTTGTTACCTTGTGCTTGCAGAAGGCCAACTGTTATCGGAATCATCGGATAAATACAAGGTGTAAGACTGAGTAGAAGGCCAAGAAGAAAGGCAATTAACAACTTTAAGAACCATGAACCCGTTTGTGTAAAAGTATGTTCAAGTCGTTGTGTTAATTCTTTGACTCGGTCGGTTAAACTTTTATTTGTTTGTATTTTTTCTGTTGATGGTTCAGTTGTGTTGGCCGCTGTTTCATATGTAGCTTTTTGTGATGTATGTGTTTTAGTTTGTGGTTCAAAAGTAAGTGTTGCTTGTGCGACGACAGCTGTTCCCTTTTCATTATTAATAGTTATATGCAGTTGTTCAGGCGTTGTTGAAGTGTCTGTTTTTTGTACAATTGCTATCAGTGTGAAAGAGTGATCAAATCCAAGGAATGTTTCTTTATGGTGCGCAATGGTGAGTGGTATTGGTTCGTCGATTGTTTTCCATGAGACAGTTGATGAGGGTTTGTCTGTTGCAATGAGAATATGATTTTTGTATACACGTTCATTATCTCCTAAGATAATGCGGTATTGTACGTGTATGGTGTTATTTGTTGTTTTAATACCAGCTTTTTCTATCGTAAGGCCTTGAATAAGCGGTATGTGGAAAGCAAGAAATGTTGCCAGATTTAGTAATTTTTTCATTGGAATCCTTTTTTAGACTAAAGTTGATTTTTGTAATTGATAGTTTAAACTTAACTAACTTATCGTTAGTGAAAGAATCTTGTGGGGTTGTAGCTCAGTTGGTAGAGCGCATGGATGGCATTCATGAGGCCACCGGTTCGAATCCGGTCAGCTCCACCATTTTTATTAAGTGTGATTTTTTTTATTATCATAGTACTTTTTCAAAATTTTCCTCATCTTTTTCAAATATTTCTCTTTTGCTTGGAAAATGTTTGGATTTATGGTTTAAAAAACCATAAGAATCTCCACCTTCAAGACTTTTTCGCCGTTCCTTTTTTTGTTTGTCAGATTCATGTTTTTGGAGTAATATGGTTGAAATTTTTTCTACTATTGATTGTAAAATAAGGGGGTTTGGACGAGTTTTACTATCAGTTTCGAATTTTTTAATATATTCGATAGATTGCGTAGAATGTGTTCGAAAAAATGTTTTGCAAGCTTCTCTATAATTTGCAATATCCAATGCCCTGTTAATAGATTCTTTTTGCAATTCTTCTTCTGTCATTGCATTTATTATTTTTTTAAACAGTAAAAAATCAATTTTTGTTTGTAAAAAATAACTACATTTCATAAATGGGTTTTCTGCTTCATAGGTAAAAAGTTCTTTATCTTGGTCTGGAAGTATGGCCATAGTAAATTTAGGAGTTATATTGTTTTCTCTATCGTGTTCTTCAAAAACACGGCAGATGAATTCTGTTTCATTTTTTTCATTTTTAAGAAAAAAGTGTTTTTCTAATTGTATCTTGCTATTTTTTAAAGGTACTTTAATTTCTTCTGCATATACGTAAGGCAATAACGAAGCATGGGAAGAAAAAGATGAGAAAAGAAAAGCTATAAATAAAATTGATGAGATAATCATTTTAATGTCCTTATGTATAAAATGTACCGCCTGATAGTGTAACAAATTTTATTAGGAAGGACAGAAGAAAAAAGTAATGAGTCCTTAAGGACTCATTAGGACATTGTTTTTATGATTTTTTATACTTTTATAACTTTTATATTACCACTATCGGTAATAAGATTAACCATTGGTAATTCAGGTTCTTCTGAAAAACGATCTCCAAATGTCCCACTCATTGTTTGAGATAATTTCGCAACGGTTTTTTTATTATATTCTTTGAATGGTTGTGGTTTTGTGCAAACAGGAAGTTTCGATGAAACAAATCCATTTTTTGTTCGAGCTTCAATACTTGCAACTGTTTGTTGAGGCACTGTCATTGTGATGTCACCTTTACCAGTTACTGCAGTTACTTGTTGTCCTGAAATTAAATGAGGGCAACTAATAGTAATAGATCCAGTTTCAGTTGAAACTTCAATAGGTCCTGTGCTGTTTTTTACATCAATAGTACCTTTGCGCGTTGTGGCAACCGCTCCTTGGCTATCTGTAATAGTAATTGAACCGGCAAATGTATCAACAGAAGCAAGTCGTGCAGTTTTTGGAATTGCAATAATGTAGGAAACTTCACATTCTTTTGTATTTGGTTCTTTAATGGTTTGTATTGTTTTAATATCTACTTTATTCCCATTAAGGTTCATAGTAACTTGTGTTGATTCGAGTGATTTTTTTGAGCCTATTTTTGTTGCTTCGAGAATAATTTTATCACGTGTTGAAGCAGTAATTGAAATTGACCCTGAAATGTTATGTATTGAAATTTCGCATTGTTTATCGACTTTTTTATTAAGAGAGATGGTTTCTTTTTTTGTTGTTTCTCCCCAGGGATTGATTTTTAATGCGTTGAGTGATCCCGAAATAAGAAGTAAACTTACATATATAAATTTGTGATACCCTGTATTCATAAAAGGACTCCTTTTTAAAATAGTATGAGGGATTTATGTTATTACCCGTAATAGAGTTTGCACGAGCTTTGGATAAACTACGTGTTAGTATACTACCTATGTTTGGCAATATAAAGTCAATTGTTTCTGATATTACACACTGCGGAGGTCGACCATTGTTGGTTGGAGGAGCGGTGCGTGATTTATTATGGGATTTGCCGATAAAAGATTTAGATATTGAAGTGTATGGATTGTCATTAGAGACTTTAGAATCTATTTTGAAACGATATGGGGTCGTTCGCACCGTTGGAAAGCAATTTGGTGTACTGCGCATTGATGGTATTGATAGTGATTGGTCAATTCCTCGAAAAGATAGCGAAGGTAGAAAACCGCATGTTGTGTGTGATCCTTATATGTCGTTAAAAAAGGCTTTTGCTCGTCGAGATGTGACAATTAATGCAATGGGGATCGATTTGGTACATTATACTTTAGAAGATCCTTTTAATGGGGTTCGTGATATGCGTTTGGGAATTTTACGTGCGCCTGACCCCGAGTTGTTTGTGCACGATCCTTTGCGATTTTTTAGAATTATGCAATTTGTTGCACGATTTGATGTGTATCCAGATAATGAATTGCAAGGGGTATGTAAAAAGATGTCTTTGCAAGGGATTGCGCAGGAGCGGATTTTTTCTGAATTTGAAAAAATGATTATACAATCTTCTCGACCATCTCTTGGATTTCAGTGGCTGTTTGATGTTGGAAGATTGCAGGAATGCTTACCAGAGCTTTTTGATACAGTAACAACAGTACAAGATCCTTTGTGGCACCCAGAAGGATCTGTTTTTGAGCATACAAAGCAGGCAGTTGATGCAGCGGCACAGCAACAGTATAAAGATTCTTCTGAACGATTAATTGTTGTGTATGCAGCATTGTGTCATGATCTAGGTAAAGTTGTAACGACACGTGAAATTGATGGAAGAGTTCGTGCATTGGGTCATGATGTTAAGGGTGTTTTTTTGGCACGGTCGATGCTAAAACGAATTACGAATAAACAAAATGTTATTGATGCAGTGAGTAAACTTGTTCGTTATCATATGATGCCAGTACAATTTGTTGTTAATAAAACGGGAGATTCTGCATACAAGCGTCTTGCTCTTAAGCTAGCACCTGAGATAACCCTACACATGTTGTGTAGGGTTGCAACGGCAGATAAACGTGGTAGAAATCCTAAAAAAAATGGACCGCTTGATTATCTAGTCATCCCGGAAGTTGAATGTTTTTTTAAAAAAGCCTGTTCTTTGGGTGTTGCTTATGGCCCAGAACTTCCTATTTTACAAGGTAAAGATTTGTTAGATTACGTACCAAGTGGTCGAGGCATGGGAATACTTCTTGAGCAAGCATATGAGATTCAAATTGAAGAAGGAATCATAGACAAAGATGTTTTGAAGAAACGTGTACTAGGTTCCTTGATGCATAGTTAAATAAAAATTCATCTTAATGTTGCTATTTGTATTTTTCTAATAGTAGACTAAAAGTAGTTTATGTAACAAGGGGAAGGGGAGTGTTATGAAAAAAGTATGTAATAGATTTTTTGCAGTTATTTTTTTGCTGAGTGCTATGCCTTGTAAATTAATAAGTCAGCAAGATTTGAATTTATCGGTTGAAGGAATTCTTAAATTACCTAAAGATACCATTGTTAATGGGGATATGCATTTTCGTGAAAAATTGAATGACGTTGTTTTAAAAAATCCTGAAAAAAAAGGCGTTGCTCTCGTGTGTCCTTCAAGCAGTGCCTTAAAAGTTGCTGGCTATATTCCGTCTGTTGTTGCAAATAATATGGCAAGCAGTATTAAAATTTCTGCAAAAAGTCCTTATGGTTTTGAGATTAGTGGAGTGTTAAATTTTGCACATTCAAGGACATTTAGTCGCATTAAAAAAGAACTGGAAGGTAATATTTTTTTGCTTGAACAATCTTATTTTGATTATGTTGAAAAAACTATTCATTGTGTGTATCAGATTGGTCAAAATAAAATTGAATTAAAAAATCAAGATGTTGATATTACTGCATGCCCCCCGTTGAAAAATTTTACTGTACATCCAGGGGCTCGTTACTTGTCTATGGATCTTTTTAAAAAAAATGGACAAGAAGCTTTTTCTAAAAAAATAGTGTTTAAGCAGCTTGCAAATGGAACGAAAACTCCTTTTGTAGTTGGGACATCTAACAATGATATTATGAATAACGAAGCATTAGTGAATGATATTTCTGAAGATTCATATACTATTTCTGGAAACGATGGACTTATCGCGTATCATTATCCTTTAACGTTAGAAAATTTTGAAGCTTCATTGTTGTCGAAAAGTACAAATGTACGTGATATTCAATCGACACTTAAAGATTATATTTTGACAGACATGTCTCAAAAGGTAGATGAAAATAAACATTCAACTATTTGTTGTGCTTATACAAATAAAAAAAATGGAAATATTGTAACTGCAACCATTGAAATTCAGGAAAAAGGTACTTATATTGAGGGAAAGCAAATTGATTGTTCTGTTTTTGTATCTGAAAAGAATGTTCCACAATAAAAATATACCTTCATTACCAACCTAGTATTTTTATGCTACACTGAACTCAAATTAATTATTTAAAAGAGTTTAAAGGAGTAGTATGCACGCAACAATGGGTAATTCTCTGTGGGGATTAATACTTAAATCAGATGTGATGTCGAAGGGTATATTAATTACACTTTTGATAACGTCAATTATGTGTTGGACGGTCATTTTTTATAAAATTATTATGTTTTCTATGAAACAAAAGCAACTTGAAAACGCAATGAAAAAAATGCAACATGTAACATCTCTAGATCAGTTGGTAACGCTTGCTCATCAAGAGGAAAAAACTATTGCGGGACATATTATTACACATCAATTAAATGCTGCTAAAGATAGCTTGAAAAGATCTAATAAAAAGCAATTATCACAATTTGATGTATCACTACTTGAGGATCAGCGAGCAGCTACTATTGAACATTTATTGTATATTGATAATGGATATTTATCATTTGTTATTACAGCGGCTCAGGCATCTCCTTTGTGTGGATTACTTGGAACTGTTTGGGGATTAATGCATGCATTTGTGAGTATTTCCCATAAACAAAGTGCTGATATTGTGACGGTTGCTCCAGGTATTGCTGAAGCGCTTTTGACAACAACTGCGGGACTTGTCGTAGCATTGCCTGCGCTGGTTATGTTTTCTTATTTAAAATCTCGTGTGATAACATTAGAGTACTGTATGATAACATTGTCTGATGCAATACAAAAAGTTATTACTCATGCGTTACTTGAAGTGAAGGAGTAAGATTGTGAAATTGCGATGGCATCAAAAAAAAACAAGTGGTAGGGATATGGTATTGCCTGAGATTAGTTTAACTCCTCTGATTGATACAGCGCTTGTTTTGCTTATTATTTTTATGATTGCAGCACCATTGTCAAAAAAGGACAATGGGTTGCTGGTTGAGTTACCTAATGGTACTGTAAAAGAAACCCCTGATGATATGAAAGAAGATGCAGCTGTTATTGTTGATGCACGTGGAAAAATAGGATTTAATGGAACGATTGTTACGCAACAACAGTTGTTGGAAAAACTTGCGCATATGGTCAAGAGTAATAATCAATTGACTGTGCATGTCAAGGGAGACAAAGGTGCTTCGTATGGAACTGTTGTGGAGTTAGTTGATGCAATTAAAACAGTTCAGGGGGTTCGGTATGTCGCTTTGGCAACAACTCGTCCCGTCGCCTAAACGTTACTTTATTTTTAAGCTTTTGAGTATTTCGTTTATTGTGCATGGTGTGTTGCTTTGTTTGTTAATGTTACATACGTTTAATGCGCCAGTTTCAATCATATTGTATGCATTTTCTGGTACAACAGTTCACTATGTCCCTGTTGTTGCTTCTGATGAACATATTGCGCATATGAACGCTCGCTCATTGCATACGCACACTGTGCAGAGCTTTGGTGAAAAAAATGAAAAAGTTCCGTTACCTGGTTCATCAAAGGTTCCTTCTTTGGTTGTTCAAGAAGCAACAATTAATAAAGCTGTTAAAACTGCAACGGGTATTGCGAGTGGAAAAATAAAAAAGATTAAAGGTAATGCGAAAAAAAATAATAATAAAAAGAAGCCACTGTTAAAAAAACAAAACAAGGTGCAGGAAAAAAAATTAAAAAAAGATACGATAGATGCTTTGCAAAAAAAACAAAAAAAAATATTAAAGCAACCGCCTGGTAAAAAAGATATTTTACAGCAAGAAAAAAAAGATTCGATCATTGGACAAGAGGTTTCTATTGCGCATTCTGAAGTACCAGTTCAGGTGCAGAATGGTGCTTCAGAAACGCATGAAATGATTGCTGGCGATGTTGTGTATGTATCATACAAAGATTTTGATGCAGCAATGATGAGTGCTGCTTTTGTTGCATCTATGAAAGAAAAATGGGTCGCTCCAGTTGGTGTGTCAAAGGAATGTGAATGTGAAGTTGTTGTATCTCTCGATAAAAACGGTAAACTTGAGCAGGTAACTATTGAGCGATCTTCAAATGTTTTGGTGTATGACATGGCAGTTAAGGAAGCTTTGGCTATTATGGATTTTCCGTGTGAGGTTTATGGAAAAGTACTTCATATTGTTTTTAAACCATAAAATAACGAGCATAAGAAAGTGAACGTATGAAAATCTTTAAAGTAATTATTTTTTTTATTGGTCTTTTGAGTGAAATTTTTAGTGTTTCTGGTCAATCAGTGACGATTCAGGCAAGTAAGACAAGTACAACACCGCTTGTTATTGCACTTGTTGGACATGAAAATCAGGCATTTCGTGAAAAGGGTTCAATGCTTGCAAGAGCTCTTGAATGGACAGAGCTTTTTACCGTATCAGTTGTAGAGATGAAACATCATCCTCATCATAAAAATGATATTAAAAAATATGCAGATAAGGGGCGCCTTTTTATCGCGATTGAAGAGGGAAGTCATAGTTTTGAAATTCGTGTGTATGAAGTAAAAACAGGTCAATTTATTAAGGGTGAGCGAATTGAGAAAAAGGGCGGTGATCGTGCGCAAGCTTATGCAATAGCAGATGAAATTTTTAAAGAATTGACTGGTTTGCCAGGGAGTTCTTCAAGTCTTATTGTATATTGTAAAAAAGATCAAAAAAATAAAAATAAAACATTGTTGTGTGTATCAGATTGTGATGGTTCGCATGAACGTGTTATTACAACAATTAATGAGATTGCAGTTGCTCCACGCTGGAACAGGGATGAAGAAGTTCCTTTTATTTTGTATTCTGAATATACGCCGGTAAATTTAGCTTTGATGCTTGTTGATTTAAAAGGAAACCGACGAGTTGCTGTAAATTTTGATGGTATCAATATGCAACCTGCGTTTTCTCCTCAAGGAGATCATGTTTTAGTTTGTTTGTCAGTTGAAGGTTCAACACATATTTACAAATGTGTGACAGATAGGTTGACAGGAAAAAGAAAATTTATACGCTTAACGAGTGGTTCAAGTAATAATTTATCGCCCGTTTATATGGGGGAGCATGAGATAGCCTTTTGTTCTGATCGTGCTGGTATGCGTCCAGAAATTTTTACAATGAATGATCATGGAAAGCATATAAAAAAAATTTCAACCGCAATGGCAGTGTCCCCAACGTATTGTTCACAAACTGGAATGCTTGCTTATATAGAGTTTATAAAAGGAGTTGCTCAGATTATTCTTTATAATCCAAAAACAGGGGTTAAGGAGCAGGTTACGCATGACTCAATGCATAAGGAAGATGTTTCATTTTCTCCTTGTGGTAATTATATTGTTTTTTCGGTGATTTATGAGGGTAGACAACAGATTGTTGTGCAAAGTTTTTTGACAGGAAGTCGTCGATTGATAACTGATAGTCAGGCTTTATGTGGGTATCCTTGCTGGTCTTGGTTTCAGCTTGTGATATAAGGTTTTTTAGGTCGAAGTATATAATTTTTAGTTGAATTATCGACAGTAAAAATACGTTGTAGTATACTATTTTAAGAGTGGGTAATAATATAACAATTGATTTGTAAGCTTATAACAAGGGTTAGCATGAAAAAAAGTGGATTTGGCGGTGGTTCTGGAGGACCATTTAAAATAGTTATGATTGTTGCTATAGCGGTGGGCGTCATCGCATATATTGGCAAGGATGCATTCGATACGATGCGTGGAGTTGAGCAATGGGCTTATTCTACGTTTATTGAAAATATGGAAAAGAACGCTATTAAAAGAATTGTTGTGAATGGTGTTTTTGTCCGTGGTGAGACGACTGATCAAAAAATTTTTGAAACGGTAACTCCGGTAAATGATGCGGGACAATGGGATATTCTACGTAAGCATAAGACTGAAGTTGTTGTGATTGACCAAAACGCAGGTATTAGTTTTTCACAGATTATTATGATCGCGTTGTTTGTATTGGCGCTTTTTGTGGTGTGGTATTTCTTACGTTCCTCACAAGGAAATGCTGGTGGCGGAGGAAGTAATATTTTTACGATGGGAAAAAGCCGTGCAAAAATGTTTTTACCATCTGCTATAAAAGATACATTTAATTCTGTTGCTGGAGCTAATGAAGCAAAGGAAGAATTAAAAGATATTATTGATTTTTTACGTTATCCTGAAAAATATAAAAAAATTGGGGCTAAAATAACACGTGGTGTTTTGCTTACCGGTGAGCCTGGAAATGGTAAAACATTGTTGGCGCGTGCTGTAGCGGGGGAAGCAAATTGTCCATTTTTTAGTGTAAGTGGATCAGATTTTATTGAGGTATTTGTGGGTGTTGGAGCATCTCGTGTTCGCGATTTATTTGCTCAAGCGCGTAAAAATGCACCTTGCATAGTGTTCATTGATGAAATTGATGCTGTTGGTCGTCAAAGAAGTGGTAGTATGGGTGGTGGCAATGAAGAACGCGATCAAACGTTGAATCAGCTTTTGTCTGAAATGGACGGCTTTGAAACATCAAAGGATCCTGTTATTGTGCTTGCTGCAACTAACAGGGCTGAAATTTTGGATAAAGCGTTGTTAAGGCCAGGTCGTTTTGATCGACACGTTACCGTTCCTTTTCCAGATCTTGCCAGTCGTGAGAAGATTTTACAGCTTCATGCAAAAGGAGTCAAAATAGCCTCAGATGTTGATATGCAAAAAATTGCGCGTGGAACCCCAGGATTTTCAGGTGCTGATTTAGCTAATATTATTAATGAAGCAGCGATTATTGCATCGAGAAATGATCAAAAAGAAGTTACAATTAAAGATTTTGAGAATGCTCGAGATAAAATTTTATTGGGGCTTGAATCGAAGACGATTATGCTTACGCAAGATGATCGGGAAAGAACTGCGTACCATGAAGCTGGTCATGCATTGGTAAGGTTATTATTGCCCCAACATAGTGATCCACTGTACAAGGTTACTATTGTGCCACGTGGACGTGCCCTTGGGGTAACGCATTCATTGCCAGAGCGTGAAAAGTATAGTGCTTCAAAGCATGAAATGCTTGCGATGATTCAGTCAGCTTTGGGCGGACGTATAGCAGAAGAAATTCAGTTTAATGAAGCATCTTCTGGTGCTGAATCAGACTTTGCAGCATCTTCGCGTATTGCTCGTGCGATGGTGTGTCGTTATGGTATGTCTTCTGAGTTGGGGCCTATTATTTATGCGGACGATAATCAAACTGGGTTTACTTACTCTCAAAAAACGGCTGAAAAAATAGATGCGGAAGTGTATCGTATTACTGACGAGTGTTATAAAGAGGCGAAACATCTTTTGATTGTGCATAAAGATAAGCTTGATAAGCTTGCGTTAGCGCTTCTTGAACAAGAAACGTTGTATGCACGTGAAATTTATGAAATGCTTAGCATAGAGCCACGACAAGATCATTCGTTTGTTGAGATTAAAAATAAAAAAGAAGAAACGGAATAAATAAACAAGTAAGTTATGCTTAAAAGACTCTAAAAAGTTTTGGTAGATTCTGATTTGAAAAAAAAGTGGTATCAGGTATACTTAAAGTCTCTTATGGGGTATTCAAGCCAACGTGTTAAAGGAAGTTAAATGTCTAGAATCTGTTTTGTGTGTAAAAAGGGTCCTCACGTTGCAAACTTGGTGAGTAATGCAAACAATAAAGTGAAACGTTGGGTGTATCCAAATGTGCACAAAATTCGTTTTACATTATCCGATGATTCAAAGGGTAAGGTACATCACTCTCAAGTATGCACTAAGTGTGTGAAGGCAGATAAAGTTTGCAAAATTATTTGATTGATAGGTAAAGAGATTCATTATGGCAAATATTGCATCAGCAAAAAAAAGAGCTAAACAAGATGTTGTTAAAAAACATGTTAATTTAGCTCGTAAAACTGCGTTAAAAACAGCAGTTAAAAAAGTATTGGCAGCTCTTGAAAAAGGTGAAGTGGCTGAGGCTAAAGAACTTTTGAGAAATGCAGAAGCACAGTTGACTCGTGCAGCGGGAAAGAATGTTATTCATAAAAATAATGCTTCTCGCCGTATTGGTCGTCTTGCAAAAAAAGTAAGTACAGCTGATAAAAAATAGAAGTTGTATTCTTTTTTGTATTATTAAGTTTTGAAAGAACGATGTTAAAGTCGTTCTTTTTCTTTTTGTATACGCAATTCCATGAGTTCTTTATATGCGATGAAAAATTGTTCTGCAACAGTAATTGCTTCACGAGATGTTCCTACATTTTCAAGTAAAATGATGAGTGTTAGGGGCCTCATATTTTTGTAAGAGAAATTGACAGCAAGCCATCCGTGTTCCATAAATTCTTTTCCATTTTCTCGTTTAGAAAGAGAGCTTGTTTGAGCAGTGCTTGTTTTTGCGCAAAGGTTATAGTGTTTTAAAAAACGACGTAGTCTTACTGCTGTTCCATCAAGTACTGTTTCTCGCATAGTTTCTTGTAAAAAAGATCGTGTTTCTGATTTTATGTTAAGTGGCTCAGTTTTTAAATCGTCAGTTTTTATGACGTGTGGTGTGACTAATACGCCAGATTCAATGCTTGCGATCATGCGTGCAATTTGAATAGGAGTTACCAGTAAATAACTTTGTCCAATTGCTGCGGATAATGTTTCACCTGTCCACCAACGTTCTCTTTTTGTTGCTTTTTTCCATGCTCGTGAAGGAATTAATCCGAGAGATTCTTTAAATATGGTATTAGTTGGTTTTCCTAATCCAAAGTGTCCAGCATATTTTGCAAGAAGATCGATATCAATTTTTTTTCCAACTTCAAAAAATAGTACGTTGCATGAACGTGCAATTGATTCTGCTATAGTTAAACGGCCATGTCCTTCTTTGCGAGCGCATCCAAAACGATTGGAGCCAAGTGTACTGTATCCTCCGCAATACCAGGTGCTTTGTGGGCTAATGAGATTAGTTTCAAGAATGGCACTTATAGTAACTAATTTAAATAATGATCCTGGAGGGTATGTTGCATTAAAAACGCGATTAATAAAGGGGCGATTTTCTTGTAAATTTTTCCATGTTTCTTGATCAATTGATTTTAAAAAAATATTAGGATCAAAGTCTGGTCGAGATAATAAAGCATGAAGTGCCCCTGTATTTGAATCCATGACGATAAGAGAGCCGCTGTGGTCTATTGGGAAAATTTTTTCAACAATAGTTTGTAATGCTGCATCAATGGTTATAGTAATGTCTTGTCCAGCTTGAGATTCTTGGATTTCTTTTTGATGTAAATTTTTTCCAAAAGAATTTTGGATTTTTTCTGTAATACCACATTCCCCTTGGAGTGTTTCATTGTATACTTTTTCAAGTCCCATAATTCCTATCATGTCAAAATTTTTGTGCTCTAAATAACCAAGGGTGTGACTAGCTAACATTTTATAGGGGTAGTAACGAGAAAATGTTGATTCAATAGTAATGTTTGGATTGTGTGAAAATTGTTCTGCGATTTTACTTAGTTGATCAAAAGAGGCATCTTCTATAATAACTTTTTTTTCTGCAAAGCGTTCAGTGCTTTCGATGAAGCTTTTATCAAAGGACTCGGGATTAAGGTCAAGTGCAATTAATAACTGTTCTAGTGTTTTTTGTTGTTCTTTATTGAGTTTTTTATTACCAGTTCCGCGCCAGTAGACACTGGTAACGGATCGATTGGTTGCAAGAAATTTACCATTGATATCAAAGATATTACCACGTAAGGGAGCCGTTGGTTCATAACGTAAGAAATTCTTTTTACTTTTTTCAAGAAAAAAGTCAGCACGATGAATTTGTAAATACGAAAGACGTGTAATTATGATGATTCCTGTTGTTACTAATAAAAGAAATATTATAAATGCTCTTTGGCCAAATGCATGAATAGGAGTTAGTTTCATGAGGTGTTAGTTATCCTTTTCAGGCTCTTGTTTTTTATAATTAAATGGATGCATATCTTTACACATTTGTGCAAGTTCTGAGGTTGTAACATGAGTATATTTTTCTGTGCTTGCAAGTGTTGCGTGACCGAGAAGTTCTTGAACTGTACGTAAGTCAGCGCCCTGGTTAAGTAAATGTGTAGCAAATGAGTGCCTAATTTTGTGAGGCGTGATTGATTTGTTTCCTTTTAAAAAAATACGAAATGATTGAATAATGCGTTGTACAGATCGAGGATCTAAAGGATGATTATTATGACTTACAAAAAGAAAATCAGCTTTATTTGTTATTGCAGGTCTTTCATAAGTTAGATAATTTTCAATGCGTTCTTTTGCCTTAGAGCCAAAGAGTGCAAAGCGTTCTTTTCGACCTTTTCCGAAGATACGTATTGTTTTATTTTCCATATCAATATCTTGGTAGGTGATTGAACAAAGTTCAGAGCATCGTATTCCCGTAGCATAAAGAAGTTCCAAAATGGTTTTATCACGTAATGGTTTTTTTGAAGGCATTTGTTCATCAGGAACTGAATCTAAAAGATAAAATATTTCATCGATTGTTAAATAAACGGGGAGTTTTTTATCAACAGTTGGTCGAGAAAGGTGGAGAGAGAGCGTAACGTCAAAGGTGCGCATATAATTTTCAAATGATTTAAAACATGATGTTTTTCGTGCAATGGAACTTTTATCCATTTTTTTATAAAAAAGACTTACAAAATAACGTTCTATTGCTCGTTTAAGGGTGTTTTTTTTAGAATCAATTGTGTCGATATGCACCCAAAAAGTTACAAATCCTTCAAGATCACTTTTATATGATCGTTGAGTATTGTGTGTTAAATTTTTTTCTAGAGCAATATATGAAAGAAAACCATCTTTATGTCCCATGAACTCTGAGAGGTACATGCTACACTCCTTTACGAATAAAATCGTAGGTAGCGTAGCGTAATCATGAGCTTAAGGCAAATACAATTATTGAATATTATATTCTTTAAATCGACGATTTATAGAGGAGCGATTGACGCCCAAAAATAATGCGATTTTATTTTGGTTTTTAAATTTGTTCCATAAAAGATGCATAGTTTTTGGATCTTTAAGTGCACTTTTTCCTAATCGAGAAATTTCTGCTAATTGTGGATCAGTGATTGTGTAACTTTGATTAAATAATTCTTCTTCATACATGTCTTGTTTTTTTGATTTGTTCACAAGAAGTTGCTGTGTTCGCAATTTTAACTCATGCAAGCTGACTGGGCGTTGATTTTCAATTTTTGTATGATCTGTGTGCGACAGTGTTAAAAAATTGCTTGCATCAGAATCAACAACGGCTTGTTGTGCAAATCCTTCAACAAGTTGATTCATTTCTGCCAGCGGAAGGGTGAGTAATGAAGGCATGGTGAGAGATGCTTTTTTTAGTTCGTTAAACAGTGTAGTTGAAAATGTTTTTTCTTGTACCATACGTGCAAGGTTTGCATGGCTTGAACAAATAATACGTACATCATGTTGAATAAGCTTTTGGCTTTTGTATGCGTGATAAAAGCCATATTTAATAAATTGAGCTAATGTCTCTTGTGTTTCAAGATCAAGTAAATGAATATTTTTAATAAAGAGGGTGCCTGTTTTGTCTAGTTTTTCAAGAAGAGGAATTGTAGTATTTCGTCCATACAGTGGATTAATACCAAAAAGAGAGATGGCAACAGTCCCTTGATTTATATGTGACGTCAGTTCAAGAGTGTGTAACTGTTCTCGTAAATTTATGTGATGAAGAATTTCAACAATTGATTGAAGGTCGTCTTCAGGAAGATCGATAAGAACGGCTTTTTTGCTTAATGAAAGTTTTAGTAATTCAATTTTAAAATTAAGCAACATTTCTCCATTGCCCGGTACCAATTGGTTGATGAGCATTCCTGTTTGTGTTGTTTCAAGGTATAAAAGATAGTCCCAATTTGACGGATCTTTTATATTATCGATTTGTGCTTTAATTGTGTCATAAATTTCAGGATAATTAATGGTAATCAAAAGGGCATTGTAATCAGTTAAGTGAGTGCTTGATATAATAATTTTCTTTTTATTTCCATTTACACCAGTTTCCGTGTGATTATTTTGGTATAAAAAAGTTTGTTGAGTAATACGATGCAATTGTTTAGTAAGCGGGTGTCCTTCATCTTTATTAGGATCTATAGCAAGAAGAGAGCAGGCTTCTTTATTAATAAGGTTAAAGCGTTTGTTTTTATATAAAATAATGCCTGAACCTGATTCGTGATTTTTTAAAAATGATCGAATACTTTCTTTGTATTGGTTAATTTCCTGATGCTTCGAGTACAATTCTTCTAAAATTTCTTTACGCTGTTTTAGCATTTCGGTTAAATTTCTGTTTTGTAGCAAGTTAATAATCTTTGCTAAATAGTTCGCAAATACGATCATTTCATCACATTCTGCATCACTGTATAATTTTTCAGGCCGCGCAAAACGTTCAATAGCAATATAAGCAATGATTGAGTTTTGTTCATAAATAGGAATGAAAAGATCTGCATTGATAGCGCTTAAAAATTCAAGAATAATGGTTTTTGCTTCGTTGGTTTGATGATAATGATCAAATTCTATTTCATCAAATACAAGGATACGATTATTTTTTAAGTAAGAACGAAGATATTGTTTTTCAGGATGTTCAAGTGAAGATTCTACATGAATTGTGCTAATAAACCGTTCAACTGTTGCATGTGTTGTGTCGTCCAATGAAGGATCTGTTTCATTTCTCATTTTTAAATAAACGCATCCCATAGGCAGTGCAAATGCTTGATTGAAAAAACGCTGCGTCAGTAATTTCATTTCATTGATTGATGTTGCGGAACTTAAATTATCTAAAATGGTTTTAAAATCATGAACAAAATTAAAAGAATGTTGTGCTCGAACGTGGGTATGAATGTTGAGAAAGCGAATATGAATAATTTTTTTTAGTGTGTAATAAAGAGCAAGAGCTATAAAAATAACTGAACCTGCTTGAGCAAGAATACTTTGAGTATCTGTTTTGGGGTCAAATGAAAAAGTTAACCAAATATTTAATAAAATATAGGGAATAACAATTAAATGAGAAAAAGAGAGTAGTTGTTTTTTTAAAATTTTTTGAGAAGGTGATTTTTTTATTTGTATCCAAGTATAAAAAAGCGCTAATGGTATTATAGCAAAGGTTCCATAGATGGTTTCAAATTTAAAAAAAATAAATTCAAATGTGGGACGAATTGCAATATCTGTAACATTAAAATATAGAATGCTAAATCCAAAAACTAATACTGCCGATATGCCACTAATACAAGACAATATTTTTTGATGAAATGATATAGAATCTTTTTGTACAAAGCTTTCTAAAAATAGTGCGATTGCTTGGTACATAATTAAATTAAGTGACCATCCAATACGAACTAAAAAAAGAATTATTCTATAATCAGCATGTGGTGCCCATGTTCTTCTTGATAAAGAACAGATCCAGGTGAAATCTTCAAATAAAAGACAACCAAGAGCAATTAATAAAAAAAACCATGCTCGTGGTAAAGTTTTTGTACGTCCAATTTGTGTTGTAAATGCGTAAAGTAAATAACCTTTAAAAATAAATACACACATTTCAACACCTAACAAAATACAACGCATAGTGTATGCATTTTCAAGTATTTGAGAAATTTGTGTAGTAAAAGAAGTAATAAACATATAATTTTCTAATGATCCACATTATGCTTTTGTAATCGATTTACATGATTGCATCGTATCAAATGGTTTGTTTTTGTCAAAGAAGGGGTATTTTAAAATTTATGTGTAAAAACTGAATCTTTGTTGAATTTTTCACAAAGAATGCTGAATTTACGTTGATTTTGCGGATGAGTGCCATTATACTTGTTCTGGGTAATTTGTGTCCTTTTGGTTCATTTTTAAGGAGTTTGCTATGAACACTTTAAAGCGTTTTGCTTTAAATATTTTGACCAGCAAGCTGTTTGTTGCAGCATTTGTTTTGGTTATGTTGGTTAAAGAGCAACCGCCAATGTCTTAACACAAGGCACTTTATGGTGGGTATTGAAAAGGTAGAAGAGTTTTTATAAAGAGCAGATTATGATGACCATGCGACGGCAGCAGTACGTGATTGAGAAGTTACGTAAGGTATGTGAAGGATTGGTTAAGCCGTCTGCTCTTTTGCTTATCGATAATTATGGGAAAGATCCCTATCTTATTCTTGTAGCATGTATTTTAAGCTTAAGAACGCGCGATAACGTTTCGTATCAAGCAAGTAAAGTTCTTTTTTCTTATGCAAAAACGCCTTATGCAATGGCTGAGTTATCACTTTCGAAAATAGAAGAAATTATTCATTCTGTCGGTTTTTATCGTCGTAAGGCTCAACAAATTAAGATGCTTAGTGCGCAATTGATTGAGCAGTATGAGGGAAAGGTTCCGTCGATACGAGAACAGCTTTTGGAACTTTCTGGTGTTGGAAGAAAAACAGCAAATTTAGTGCTTGGATATGGTTTTGATATTCAAGCAATTTGTGTGGATGTACATGTTCATCGTATTGCGAATCAATTGGGGTGGGTACATACAAAAACTCCTGAACAAACTGAGTATGCATTAATGAATATATTCGATAAAAAATATTGGATTGAGCTTAATCAACTTCTTGTGATGTGTGGGCAAAATAAAAAACCACTCGCTTTATAAAGAACAAGTGGTTTTTTATATCTTGAATAAGCTTACGCAGCCATTGGGCTTACGACAACTTTCTTCTTAGGAGCAGCTTTTCTTTTAGCTACTCGTCTTTTAGGAGCCGCCTTTTTAGCAGCTTTCTTAGTTGCTCTTTTAGCTACGCGTCTCTTAGGAGCAGCTTTTTTAGTTGCTCTCTTAGCTACACGTCTCTTAGGAGCTGCCTTTTTAGCAACTCTTTTAGTTGCTCTTTTAGCTACTCGTCTTTTAGGAGCTGCTTTTTTAGCAGCGGCCTTTTTTCTTTTAACAGCCATTACCCTCTCCTTTGCTTTGGGTTAGTGACATCTACTGTTATGCATTCCCTCCGATGCCTTCACTTACTATCCTACAAATGTGTCTCTTGAAAAGTCAATACATTTATGTGCTAAAAAAATAAATATTTTTTTCTATTTGTTAAAAAAAGCATTGGGTCGTCTATTTCGATTAATGTCTTTTTTTAACAAATAGATTTTTAAGAAAGCGTATGTGCTTTTTTGATTAAATTTTCAAGTGTAATTCCAAACTCTTGTGATCCATCAAGGTACCGAATTGTAATGGTATTGGTTTCAACTTCTTTTGCTCCAATAATAAGCATCCAAGGTACTTTTTGAAGTTGGGCATTTTTAATTTGATTGGAAATAGAATCAGATGATTCATTTCTTTCAACTCTAAAATTTTCTTGTATTAGATGAGTTTCTATTTTTTGTGCATAAAGTTGCTGGTCTTCTCGTATTGTTAAAATACGCATCTGTACCGGTGAAAGCCAGAAAGGTAAATTACCTTTGTGATGTTCCAAAAGTATGCCAAAAAAACGTTCCAATGATCCGTACATTGCTTGATGAACAATAACAGGCCGTTCGTAGGTTCCCTGTGGTGATACATAGGAAAGATCGAAGTTTTCAGGCTGAAAGAAATCAATTTGAATGGTGCCGCATTGCCATTCGCGTCCCATTGAATCTTCAATGACAATTTCAATTTTTGGTCCGTAAAAAGCACCTTCGCCTTCTTGAATTTTGTAGGTAAGATTGCAATGATTCAGAGCATTTTTAAGCCCATTAATTGCCTTTTCCCATAAAATATCATCACCCATGGCAGTGGTAGGCTTAGTTGAAAGTCCAATAGTAACTTTATCAAATCCAAATTTTTTTAAAGTGTGCATAATAATGTTCATGTTGGTAACAATTTCTTGTTCAACTTGATCGACAGTGCAGTAGATGTGCGTGTCATCAATGGTAAATGAACGAACTCGAAATAGCCCATGTAATACGCCTGAAAGTTCGTGGCGGTGTACTTTTCCAAATTCGTTAAGTCGTAATGGAAGTTCTCTATATGAACGAGGACGCTCTTTATAAATAAGAATCGAACCAGGACAGTTCATGGGCTTAATGGCATAATTCTTTTCGTCTATTGTTGAAAAATACATCTTGTCGCTATAAAATTTATAGTGACCAGATCGTTGCCACAGTTCATCGGAGAGCATAGTAGGAGTTTCAATTTCACAATAGCGTGCTTTTTTAAGCACTGAACGCATGTAAGAAACTAAAAGATTTAGAACAGTTTTGCCTTTGGGATGAAAAAAGGGAAATCCAACTCCTTCATCATGAAATGAAAAAAAATCTAGCTGTTTGCCGATTTTTCTATGATCATATTTAAGTAATTCTTCTCGCTTTTGTTCATATGCATTAAGCTCATCTTGCGTAAAAAAGATGATACCACTGATGCGTTGAAGTGCCGGATTATTTTTGTCAGCGCGCCAATATGATCCTGATATTCCAGTAAGCTTAAAATGTTTAAGTTGTGCAGTAGAGGTTACATGTCCGCCACGACATAAATCATAAAATGTTCCTTGTCGTGCAATTCCAACGGTGTCACCTTCGATACCTTGAATAAGTTCAATCTTAAATTGGTTATTTTTGTATAATTTTTCTGCATCTTTTTTTGTCATTTGTTCATGGGTAAGTGGAAGATTTTGATGTACGATGGCAAGCATCCGTTCTGTTATTTTTTCTAAATCTTCTTCTTTAATATTGTGCACTGGAAGGATGTCATAAAAAAATCCCGTTTCCGTTGCAGGTCCAATAGTCAATTGTGTGTCAGGATATAACTCTGTGAGAGCGTGTGCAAGCAAGTGTGCCGCCGAATGGCGTAACTGCATGATATCATTATGATTATGCATGGCATACCTTTCTATAAATAACTAAAGACCATGGGCGCTACTGTACCATATTTTTGCTATAAATGCCATGCTCTGCCATTATTCTGTTTTTTGTGAATTTTTTTTGCATGTGTGATAGTTGTATAGGCTCAGTGATAAGCACTCTTGTTGTTATGATGCTTTGGGATTTTTATTAAATATGACCACAATACCCCAAGCTTTTTAAAGCTGGGGATGGATGGTCATCTGATGAGCGAAAGCGAAGGAGGCAAGTAATTGCCGATTCGCGAAGCGTATGGCATAATATTCAATAAATGAATAAATATCG
>SXGT01900516.1_pt1 | contig 31088 bp, 21 predicted proteins | sample 3176221 | NCBI WGS metagenome assembly SXGT01 (sample SAMN11356862, study PRJNA531348) | freshwater metagenome | isolation source: freshwater sample F1-120 | place: China: Fuxian Lake, Yuxi | collected 2017-12-25
AAATATATAATATTGCTTCGGAGTAGATTCTTAATGAGTTTGAATTGAGTTTAGTAAATTTTTAAACTCTGAAGAGAAAAGCTTAATTAGGAAATTTACAGAAAAAGTTTATTAAATGTGCTAACTCTATATAATATGAATATAAACAAATATTTAATATAAAATAATGGGTTGTCCTCTAAAAATGCACACCCTCGGAAATTTGCACACAGAGGAGAATATATAAAATAGTCTCAAAAACGTAAAATATAAATGTGTATTAATACTCCTCGCAAATACACAATATGTGAATGTGAGAGGACGTGAGGACCCGGAGATACATTTTTTCTACAAAAAAAGACATTTTGTGAAACCCCTTTTATAGGCCTCCGCGGAATTTGCAGTTAAAGACGCATGTTCACTAACATGCTGAAACACCTGTTTCACCAGTTTAATAAAACCAATTAAAAAACGCAAAAAAACAAAAGTTGTGATTTCTCAAACAACTAATTTTTTTCCATATCATGAAAGTTAATTGCAGCAAGGATGTGCGTTCTACAACAATAGCGATTCAATTGAAGGATATCAAATATTTCCATTAATGTTGTATTTTGTGTTGCATCAACCATACGCTTACCTACATGTGTTGAATCTTCTTTACTTTCAGAATCTATTAGTTTAATTTGTCTCATCTTGTCAAAAGCGGGTTTAATATTACTTATCGGGTTTCCACACTGATAGCATCTCATCGGTTCCATCAATACTTTTGCTAGTTCTTCTATGTATACTATATTTTTAAATCATTTTTTAGAAATCTGGTAGCTTTCCGTGGCGTTGTTTGTATGCCATAATTTCGAGACGAGCACGCTCAGAGAGTCCTTGATTCTCACTATCTTGAATTTCCTCGAGTTCAGCAGCTCCCAAAGCACGGAGGTTTGTTAATTCGCGGGAATATGGGTCTTCAAACTCATCTTGATCAAAGCCTCCACTGACTGAATCAACAGGATTCCATCGCATAAATGCACTTCTCCAGAAAGTTACACAGTTTTGTAGCAGTCCGTGATCAGTCAGTCCACCTGTCGAGTAGTAGTTAGGCTGGTCCATGCGAGTCATTTTCGAGGGATCGGTAGAGCTATCAAAACGAACTTTGATGTCGGACAGAAGTTCAGACCACATCTTTTTCATGAGCTGTTGGGTTTCAGGTCCGGTCATTTTGCGCAATGCATTCCATCTAGGACAAATAAAGTAAAAGTGTTCCTCAGCTAATAGAAACAAGCCTGGATTCTGTTGCAGCAATTTATGCACATTGTCTGCGAAAATTGGTCCTAATCCACCAATAGAGTTATTCTTTTCAATTTCGTCACATGCTTTTTGAACTTTAGCGGCGAATTTAACATCTGGACGAGTCAATCCTGCATACAAATACTCTTCAACTTTTTCATCTAGAGTAAGACGTCCCTGGGCAGTTGCTGTCAAGTAACTGGAACCAGCAAATGTTTTAGTAAGAAATCTTTTGTAAACATCTTTTACATCTTCATTATTAAAACCTTTTTGTATTGCCTCTGACAAAGCTGTTCCTAAAGCAAAACTTTTAGCCACGAGGGGATTCTTCCATATTACTAGGAAATCACTTAATGGGCATCCACGGCAAAATGCGTGAAGTAATTGAGCAACTTCTGCATTGTTGGTAGTCTCAACATAGTTGATTAATTTTACCATTTCACGGGCTGCTGGGTTAACTATTCCTGATGTAAATCCACCTTGCATTAACCAACCTCCAACCTCATTAAGAACACCATCAACATACGCACGGTGCATGTGTGTTTTCCAAATATCGTCAGGTGCAGCAAAACCTCCACGCACTTTTCCACCCTTCTCTTTCTTACCCTTACCTTCCTTGCTCACGTACTTGTAAGTGGCATCTGGAGCAGACGTAGGATCAAAGCTTCCCTTCATAAGCCAGACGCTCATAGGATCACGAGTCTTACGTCCAGTGCGAGAAAGGAATTTAGCGCTCTTGTCAAGTGTCAGCTCAGCACCGCCTTCAAGAACGATCTTTCCAGCCATTACACTCTTTACAGGAACACGTTTTCCCAATAATGTGGGCACATCATCTTGTACCCTTTTCCAGTCCTCCTCGCTGCCGAGGTTATCTTGGATAACCATGCCACTAAGCATGTCGGATGCCTTCTCAGCATCATCAGATTCAATAGTTTTATGAAGATCAGCAACAGTTTTGCTGTCTGGGATTAAGAGTGTAAGTCCTCCACCACGGCGAGGTGTCAGCGCGCCCTGCATTCCAAGGTATGTAAATAATTCATAAACCTTGGGGTGATGCGCCTCCAAATAATCGCTCATAGTGGCGAACTTCGTCATCTTTTTGTTGACCAATCCACCTTGACGTGACATTTTTTTAGTTGTCTAAACCACAGTATATATATGATAATATTGATTTGTTAAAATATTAATTAAAAACTTTTCTTCATTTTTTCAAACTTTTTCCCACTAAATTTCGGTCTCTTAAAAAATATTTAAAAACTTTTTCCCACTAAATTTCGGTCTCTTAAAAAATATTTAAAAAAGTGAAAAATAAATACTAAACTCCAAAAAAGTATCGCAGAACTTTTTAAAATGGAAAAAATTCCGGATACTCGGACTACGTGTGTTGTTAAAGTTATTGTGAATCCGCGGGCAGAAGAGTCGTTTGCTATTCGATGGACACTTTATCCTGAACGCCGTGTTAATGTTAAGATTATTACGCCAAATGTACCACAATTACGATCGATTGTTAATGATATGAAACGCGAATTAGGTTTTGCCAAATACGCGTTTCGTGTGCAATTTAATTGGAAAAATGTTCCACAAGATGTTCAAAAAGACGGCTTTAAAAAAGATATGTATAATTTGTTTCAAAACGCGCCAGGGCTAGACGAATTTGTCACTCAAGCAGCTTATGAATCACAAGACACACGGATCACGGATCCGTCGTTGCTCGAAACTTGGGTATCACATGTCAGAACATACATTGTAAAATACGGCGCCCATCCCGATTTTAGTTTGCGTACACCAAAGGGTGAAACCAAAATTCATAATTACATGAAAACAGTTTGCGCTCGTCCAGACATGACAAAAAAAGAAGCACTCGCAGTTGCGGATACTCTGAAACCACAGGAACACTGAAAAAAAAGATGCATAAAAAACACGAAAAAAATGAAATATTTTGTGAAAAAAAAAGAGAAAAAAGGACTCATTAATTTTTTTGTTAAATATTTGTCATTACATATAATATAATACAACAATGGCAACCCTAACAAATGAACAAATGATGAGCCAACTGTATGCTGCTTACGGCACAGCAGGAGGTGCTGAGCGCCAGACTCCCCTGGTGATCGGCGGTCTCGACGGCGTAAAAGATTACGCAAACACCATCATGTCGAAAGCCAAGGATAAGCTCATTCGCGACATTGCTCGCGATATGAAGGCAAAGTTTCGCATCGAAGGAAAAGGTGCATCACAAGTGACCATTAATCCTGATGCGGATTTGGACACTCTTATTGAGCAATTGAAGAAGGCAATCCCCAACCCTGGAAAGAATGGACGTGTGTTCAGCTCCAAGTTGGGAACTCAAACAAAGGCCTGCAAAACTCTGGCTCAAATTGTCAACAACAACTTTGGATTTTCCAAGGGGAGTGGGATCATCGATGAAAACGCCGATCCCGATGAAATTTGTGAGAAGGTATCGGAGGTGATGTATACCTTGTTCACTGGAATGCATGGTGAATTCTTGGGCGTCCGCGCTGATGCTGAGCGACTCCTGAAGAACCTCCATCACTTGCATGACATTTTGGATCGCAACTACAATATGTTGATGAACAAAATGAGCACTGCTGATCCCGAAAACGTCATGGGTGAAACCAAATTAGCTCGTGAAGGGCATTCTGCTATTCTCAAGGAGATGAAGCGTCAACAAGCCATGTTGGAGAACATGATGAACGTAGTTGTGAGCCCTGCTGATCGCAAGTTGGCAGAGCTCTTGAAAGAGACTCAAGACTACAAGCGTCTTGTAAAGGACATTAAGAAGTTGCCAGGAAGTGGAAAGTTCGGTGAGAAGCTCAGCTACGTGTTGAGTGGAATTGGAACCACTGCTCAAATGGCTCAATCCGTTGATAGCGCCTTGAAGACCATTCAAATGAGCGCTGCTGAATACGCCCGTCAAAAGGATATCAAAGATCTTGAGGAAAACGTCTTTGATAAGCTTCAAGCCAAGATGAAGGGAAATGCTAATGAGGAATCGTTGCGTGAGTACATCAAAGCGGCTCGCACTCTCTTTAAGTATGAATACAAGCGCCCTGAAATCGTGAAGGAACTCGGTCGTACCGGATCTGCCGAAGACCAAGATGTCGACGGTGGGGCTACCCGCATTCAAGGAGGATTGAAACTCGACAAGCGCGTGAAGCGCCGCCAAGAGCTAAAGAAACAACTTGTGAACGCTTTTAACAGACGCCTTGCTGTACATTTGGAAAACATCCTTGCTTCTACTAAGGCATTGGCTAAGGCTACCGGAACTACAGTACCAATTACAGATGCACTCCGTACGTTTACTGATCGTCTTGAGCTGATTCCTGAATTAGGTAAGCGTCACGTTTACTATGCATTGACTGGATACTATCGTGACTCGGCAAGTAAAGAAGAACGAGAACGCTTTATTGCCAATGTCAAGAGTCTGATGTCGGCTTTGGACGGATTGAAAAATGTTGAGCATGCTAAGGATCTTCTCAAGGAGTGGCAAGGAGTTGTGCACATGATTGAAGAGTTTTCTGCTCAATTTGAAAAAGGGTTTGGACCTATTTCTGCCAAAGTTAGTCCCCATTATGAACCTGAATATGAGGGTAAAGATGAAGAGACCGAAGGTGGTGATGATGAGGATGATACGCCGGCTTTTCGCATTTCAGGCGGGCCTCAAATTGCTCATATCGCTGATACGCTTGAGCAATCAAAGAATATCATGCGATTCTTCTTCCGTGCAGCAACTTTGCGCAATAACTTGAAAAAGGCCGGCCCTGAGTTGAAATCATACGGAGAAGACTATGAAAAGGTACTTGGCGATGCGGTTGCTAGTGCTCGTGACAAAATCTTGAAAAAACAAAAAGAGGATTTGGAAGCATTAAAAGAAGGTAAAGCACCGTATGAACATCTAAACACAGAGCTTGGTGCACGAGGATGGGATGGACAAGCTGCAGCTACAGCAACTGAAAAAGTTAAAGAAACACTTAAAAAGGTAGCTGAATTTAAGAGCAAACTTTATGATACAAAGAACGACATGTTGAAGTGTGCAGAAGCTGTTGATCTCTACATGAAACATTTTACTGACGGAATTGTCAACAATGTCGACGACATCCAAAAAGTTGAAACAATGCTACGTGGCACTGAAATTATTTCCACATGGTTCACTGCTCAATCTGGTAACTTGGTTTGCTCTGTGTTTGATACTTTTCCCGGGTTCTACCAGGATTATGAGGCTAGATACAGCAATTTACCTGAATCTTGGAAAAAATCTGACAAGTGGGCTGACAGCCTTCACTATTACTGGCGTGTTCAATCGATGTGTCGTCTGGTTACAATTGATGTGGCTCGTGACAATATTATTGGTGAAGCTGATATGTTAAAGGATGGACAAATGAAGAAAGCGTATGACAATGCTACAGCAACTGCTCCTGCGAATGATCAGTGGGTTGTTTGGTTTACCAAATCAGATACCCAAAATCCTCCACAGGCTGTAAACAACGCGGGTGGAGGTTATGGAATTCCATATGCGGATTCTACAGGTGACAACAATGGCTTCAATCGTTGGGATGTGGTTAACATTGGTCTTCCTGGTTTGCCTTATTTGGGTATTCCTTGTGTTAGTGATGCTAATTTGCGTAACGCTACAAAAAGCGAAGCAAGTGATCTTAACAAGCGCAATGCTGAGAAGGCAATGGAGTACATCACCAAGGCTTTCGAAAATGTCAGTGTGTTAAAGAACATCATTGCTGCATTTGTTGCCATTGGTGACCGCTTTGGAGGAGACGAGCTTCGCAAGAAAATCCACATGAGCCCCATCCAAATTTACAAATGTCTTGTCAATTACATGACAACTGGTTCTTTTACCATGGAAGTTGATAAAGCGGCGGTTGATCAGTCATACGATAACCGTCAACTTGCATTTCCCGGAATTGGAGGTCCAAATGCTGCACATCGTCCTGTTGCCGGTAACGACTCCAGTTACCAGGCTGGTTCAGTTTCTACTGGGGTTACTGGACATGCATCTAACGCTGCTAGAACTGATTTAGGAGTTGACACTATTACCACCACAATGGCGCAACGCAGACGTCATACCTACGTATCGATGCGTCCAGCTTCTGAAGCCGGCCAAGCAATGGCGTTTAAAGATTTAATGGGAAAAGGCGATCATTCTATTGTGGACACCGATGAGTTGTTCAAAATGGTTATTAAGGCCATGGTAGCTAAAATTTTAACTGTAATTGGAGTTTACAATATGTTGCATAGACCAATTGACAGAAATACTTTAGGATATTATTCTACTACACGTCTTACACTCGGTGGTTCAGACGCTTATCCCAAGATTATTCCTGAAGCTCTTGAACTGTATATTCGTCTTCCTTTACTTGCTGAATTCTATCGCGAATTGTTCCGCTTTGATATCGTCACAACGGAAGCCGGTCATGTAGATGGTATTCTTCCTGTTCTCAGTATGGTACCAGAAATGGACGGTACATTTCAAGGTCTTGTTGAGTTGATCTTTGATCAGGCAAAGCATGTCCAGTACGGTACATACGCTGAAACCGATGTTATGACAATCATTGCCGAGGTGAACAAGATTTATATGTCCAACAAGGGATCTAATGTTGTTCAAGATGTTATGCATGAGTTTGTTGCCGAAGTGAACCGCAGATATGGTATTCTTGTAAAGGCTGAACGTCAAAAGTATAAGGATGACATAACTAAACGTTATAATGAGCGTTATGATTCGTTGAACCGTGAGCAACGTGCCGATTTTGAAATTCTTCCTGACGAAGAAGACACGTATCCTCGACCTGGTCCATCAGATTCCTATATCACATCAAGTGGTACATGGAAGCCCACTGTGCATAAATGGGGAATGAAACCGGATCATGTTTCATTTATTTCTCAAATTCGTGACAGACTTGAAAAGACATTTGAATTTGCTGGTGATAATCGCGATTTGTCTGAATCCCCTGAAAAGGGACTGGAAAACCTCAAGTACATCAGTTTCACAAACCTTGTTAAGGCAAGAACTGAGGAATTAAAACATGCTAAGTCTCCTAAAGATCAGTTTAGAATTGTTATGCAGGCTATTAACGGCCTTGGTGAATTTAGCATGAACGCCCAGGAACGTTCACTCATTCTGTTTCACGAGACAGTAGTGGTTGGATTGAACACTTTGCATGCATTGTGGAGCCTTATTGAAAACTTCCGTCGTCGCATCTTTGTCATGGCTGGAACAATCGATGGTTTAGAGTCTTGGCTTAACCCTACTAGACCAGACAACCCAATTACGCCAGCCAATCGCACTTTAGCGAATTTAACAGAATCAGTAAAGACTGTTCTTAAACCTGAAAGTCTTGAGAATGCTGAAAATCGTTATTTGTATGCAGCCGGTGATGTGGCTGTTTATGCTTCTTCAAACGGAATTCCATACGGTGTCGGTGCCAGCTCTAGATGGGATGAAATTTTAGCTTTTGCAGCTGTAGCTGCTGGTAACGAAGAACTACAACGACAGCGTAACGAAGTGGGTTTTCGATTCGGTGCTAACCATAACAAGATGATGCTTGAATTGGTTGAATGTTTGTTTGGACATTGTACGTCACTTGATGGATTGGTGGAGTGTCAAGTCGAAGTTATTGACCATCCTGATTGTAACGCACGTGGTTGGGTTGCTGACATGCTTCGATCTGAAAATTATTCTGATGAGAAGCGTCCAAAGTCACTCGCAATTAGTTTGGATCATTCTAAATTGCGTCAACTTGTTGAAAAGGAATTTTACTTCTTAAAGAATGCTATGGACAAGTTTCGAGGTCTTGTACCCAAAGCTGTAATTAATACTTATGAAGCGTTTGCGGATTCCAATGGAAAAACACAAATTGGATCTCTTTATTGGTTGGAGAAGAACTTGATCCATCAAACTCTGAACGGAAAGATGCAAGGATGGGAAGGTCGTCACTTAGATCGTGTCAACGATAAGGTTAGACAGGTTATTAATTGGCTTACTAAACCATGGCAATTCAATGCAGCTGGGCTCCATCAAGGAGGTGCTAATGCCATCGAATATGGATGGCAAAATCCGAATGCTATGGCCGATGGTGGTGGCGCTGCAAGATTGAAGTATCACCAGAATAACTACCACGGGGTGATGAATTACCTTGTGAAGTGGAACGTGTACGCATACGAAGTTGAGGCGGGTGCAGCCCCTGTTGCAGCAAATGGTCTTGAAAAACTTCTCTTTAAGCCAGGAACTAACAATTTGCTCGATGGAACGTTTGATCGTTTTGCAACTGCAATGTATGACAGTGATGCAGCCAATTTGATGAACCAAGACTTCCATCGCGGAGTTATTTACCTGTTTAACAAATTACTGGCCGCATACATTAGTCAGTTTTACGATGCGCAATCTGAGAAAATTTATGTCAATGTTATTAATAGTTTTGCTAATGGAGCTTTTAGCGACTACGTGATGACTGCTGGAAAATCATTAAACGATATTGATGCTAATAACAACAATCAGCGAGATGCATTGAGGACAATGGATAATGTGGAGTACGCTTTATGCAAGTCGCTTGCAGGTATGCTCAGAAATTTGATGACAGGACGTCTAGCCAATAAAACATACAAACACTTCTTGGAGACTGATTTGGCAGAGATTCCACTATATATGAAGGAGAATTATAAAGCAAGTATGCCTGTGTTTCAAAAAATGTTTAACTACTTGATTAAGAAATGCCAATTACTCAAGAGCTTTACCGATGGTGTTCACTGTCGTTTGCAAGGTAATCAACCTATTGGTCATGCTGGAGGATTAGCAGCTCATGCTTTAATAGCAGTTGAAGAACCTGTTGGTAAGAAGCGTTTGCATACCATCCTTGATCAAGTGATTATTGGATCAAAAGCCCTAGTGGGATGCATGGAAGAAGTGATGGAAGAATTAGCCGATAACCCTATATATTTGGAGTCTCATAAAGACAGCATTAAGGAGTATGAGGCTGCTAATGGTAAAAAACCCATTATGCCTGAATCTACTATCCTTTCTTATCTTAGAGATGATAGTGAAGCTCGTCTTGCAGCAATGCCCAGACACAAGATGGGAACAAAAGAGTTTCAGTTGTTGTACGGATCACGTGGAGTGTTATCCCCTAAGGGGGACACAAGTCTTGCTAAGTTACCAGGCATGAAAGATATCTTGCAATTCCACAATGAAACTACTGAAAAAGAGTTTCATCTTGACGAAAAATCCATGTCTGAACATGTGGATGCTACTGTGCACATGATTCGTTACCTTGTAGACGGTGTACATTACAAAGCTTATTTGAGTGTTGCTAGACCAACAAACGGAGTTGCATGGGTGAGTGCTGCAGCTGCTGCAAGAATTCATGTCGCAGGTCCAGCTGCTATGACACAAGATTACACTCATTTACGCTCGACGATCCAAGGTGGTGAAGGAATTCAAGCCCTCACACAAACATATTCTTTAAACAGTGACCTGCTTAGAAGTATGCAAATTACTACTAGTGCAAATCAGCGTGACTCTCGTCAAAACTTGGTGAAACGCATCGAGACTAGTGACAAGACTATTATTCGCGGTACTCGTGAACAGATTCGCTCCATGAACTTGATTGATATGAATATTATGCCAATTAACATGCACGCTCTGATGCGCGAAATTCCTCTGGTGAATCTCTTAAACTACAGTCACACTTTTGATAGCATGATTTGTGATGTGCTCGGAGTTGATCAACGACTTCGTAGTGCAGCCAATGCAGATGGATTTTTCGATTATTATCCTGCCCCAGAACGCGGTCGCAAGATGTTAGGATGGATGTTAATTAAACCATACCACAACATTAGTTGGGAAGATTATCAAACCTACTTTAGTAGAATTGTTCGCGGTGCCATCGGATTAGAAGGACTCGGTCAACCTAAGTTCTTGGGGGAAGAACTTTACAACAAAGCATTATTTGGTGAGATTTATGCATCAGAAGCCACTTATGATGAAGCAGGCCCTGCTGTTGGTCATGGACGCCAACGAGGTCCATCAGACTTTAGAGCAGTTGCATCATCTTTAATTACAACACTTCTACGCGCTGCTACAATGAGTGAAAACAATATTGTATTAACAGATGCACGTGCTTTAACACGTGTACAGAGTAGAGCACGAACAGAAGCTGACGCTGGTGGTGTAGCTAACTCCAACACTGCTTTAGAAGCCAGATTTCTTGCTTTAAACCGCGGTGATGCTAACGCTGGTAATGCTGCGATTGACACATTTGCGAAATGGAAAGCTGCTTGGGATCACCAGCATGGGGGTCACGTGATAACTAACGAACAAGCTTTAACCGCTGCATATGGTTACCACGCAAATAACAACACCACACCCGCTGATATTAATGCAGCGGGTACGTGGTTAATGGCTGCTATTGACACCGTCAATATTGGTGGTGGTGGTAATCAAAATGCACATGGTGCCAGTGTTGCCATTCTTCAAGGAGTGGTGGCAAATTGGGCAAATATTAAAGTAAACCATGAAGCACCTGATTATGTGTTGCAGTCGGCCTTACGTTATGGAAATAGAAATAATGCTGGTGCGGCGTATGATGGTTTGTTAGCAAATACGAGACGTGCTATTTATAACGGAAATGCTGACAACAGATTAGCGGCCTTAGCAACCGCCGTATACGGTGCATTCTTTGAAAATGATCGACCTCGAAACATGTCAGTGATGAACTTTGACGTCGGAGCGGGTGTTGCAGTAAACAACGTTGGTAACATAATTCACACAGCTACAGGTGCAGGCGCCAGTCAAGTTGGAAATATTGCTCGTAATATGGTTGACTGGATCTGTTTAGCAGTTGGTATTATGGTTAACCACGCTATGACACTTGGATCAACACCTGCGAGACAAGTGGATTTCATGACTACTGCAATTGACAAGGTAAACAGTGCGCAAGCGGCAAACAATCAAGCCCAAATGAGACGCGGTGGATCAAATCCTGATGTTGATGCAGTATTTGCTCGATTTACATCAGCAGCCGGTGCACATGCAAACATAGGCAGTCCATACTTAGCAGGAGGACAATTAGTAATTGACAGAAACTTATTGCTGACAAATCTTCGAGAAGGACATGCACTACCCACTTATGTAGATAATGGTAATAACAACGGGTACCTCACTTACATGCATAAGATGAGTGATGGTACAGGCCGTATTACGAGGGTTCAAGTAGGGGCCTATAAACCATTGCTTCAACGATTGGGTAAGTTACGATTCGATACCTTCTATGGTCGCTCTTTAGTCTGGCTTACCAATATCCAGCGAGTACTCCGCTTAAAGCTTCGCCGAGACCTCCACTGGTATAACGAGAAGATTGTTCGTGAGAATTCTGTTATGGCCCCTGGTATCACAGAGCTTTATGGGAATGATACTGCCTTCTATGGAGCCGACCGATATAGGTATTAACCCCTCTTGAGGATAAAAAATGTCATAAATTGATTTTTTTGCCAGCAAGTCTCATTTGATTCTTTTCAAGAGAGACACACGCTTTTCAGATATCATGTCTGATGTTTTCAATTTCGCCGGAGTTCAGTGCAACACTTGTAAAGCAGTGACAAACTGTGCCAAGATCAGCGGAACAAACATCTGCCAATCTTGTCACGAAAAGCCCACCTCTTCCACTCCAGTGTCCACTGAAGTCAAGAAGCCCAAGGGCACCAAACCCAAGGTGTCCAATTTGGGTGCTGGTGGCAACACCACTGCGCCCGTCGCAGCCACTTGTGGCAAACAGCATAGCGCTGGAAAGTGCGGTGTTCCTTCTGTCAATGGAAAAGGGGGTGATGATGCCCGTTGCCTCAACTGTGCCAATGTTGACTTTGCCAAGGATGCGTTTTCGCAGCGCGGACTCAAGTTCACCAAGACCACTTGCCACAAGGACGCCTCTCACGGACCAATGGTTTCTGATTCTGGACTTTGCGCCAAGTGCCAGAATACTGCTATGTTCGAGAAGGGCAAAGCTGCAGTGCCTGCAGTTACTGGAGTGACAACTTCTGCACCAGACCAATACAAAGTGCTCTTTGGAGAGTGCAAAGTGTTGCTTGGCTGGAATGCTATTGATGTAATCAAGGGCAAGGACTTCAAGGAGAAAGCAGACACTCTTTGGAAGAACCGCGTCAAGACTGGAGAAGCTGTGTACAAGCCTGCGGATCACGATCTAGCACCGAAAGGTGCCAAGATTGCCAAGGGTGATGAGGATGTGTACAAGCCTGCGGATCACGATCTAGCACCGAAAGGTGCCAAGATTGCCAAGGGTGATGAGGATGTGTACAAGCCTGCAGATCACGATCTAGCACCGAAAGGTGCCAAGATTGCCAAGGCTGATGAGGATGTGTACAAGCCTGCGGATCACGATCTAGCACCGAAAGGTGCCAAGATTGTGCCTAACGGTCATGATACATATGATCCCTCAGTTTATAAGCTTGAAGTGTTGTCCACCGACAACCTTGACTTATGACTGCTTGGTGGTCAGGGGAGCGGATCGGCCCCGAGGTCTCTTTCAGAGATGCCCAAGATCCAAATTTGTGGAGGTCGACTACCTTCACATTTTACTATTCGTCAACTTTTCGGGCCAGTTCCGATTGTGTATAAGTTCCATTGAGTCTTATGCAGGTTCTCGGAGTATAACGAGAAAGAAACAGGGGTTGTACTTAGTTTGTAAGTATTGAGGAGTTACCCCCTCCTTTTTTGTTTTTTTGTCATGACAAAAAAGGTTGTGGTCTGACCACAAACCTAAAATATCGTTTATTCTGCAAGAAGAGTCATTGTACTGGCTTTACTAAGCAAAGTGAGCACACGATCCCAGTTGAGAAGGAATTGTTTAATTTCACGTTGACCTTCCCATTTGGCAATGCATGCAATGTCGTTGGCTTCTGGATGAACATCGCAGAGAAAGCCTTCACCATTAGCAGCTTCCATCACAGCTGGTGAGAAGTGAAATGCTACTTCACGGGCTTGGCCTGCGCCAATGGAACCAAAAGTAGAAATTTGCATTCCAAATGTATCGTATTGCTCAAACACTCCCTGAGCCCAATACTTTGTGTCAGAGTCATCATCAAGTCGCCAATTGAGGATGACTCTAACTACATGTCGAGACATGTATTGTGAACCCATTTGAAACTCCTTGTCAAAGGCGGAACACTCAATTGTATCAAGACGTTTCAAGAGATCCTCTGTAACAGTGCTAACTCCGAGCACGTTATTGAGAAGTTTCACAATGTCTTGCGGATGCTCATCGCCTCGGCGAAGGACAATAGTACAAGAGCCTGTGAAGTCTGGATTCTTCAACACGTTTGTGTGAAAGTTTCTTAGGGGAAACGACACGAGTTTTTCTTCATTTGAAGCAGGACCCTCATGGTACAAGAGGTGACAACAGCACTCACTGTAGTTTTTCAAACAGTTGCGAGTGCATGGAATCTCGAAAGTCTGGCATGGGCCAGGATGAAAGGAACCTCCGCAAGCGGAGCAAATAGCCGGTTCAAAATCCATCAAAAGGCAGAACCGACCAAAATTGTTCTTGCTTTTAAAAAATTCAATTCCTGGCAACACCATGAAAAAACATTTAAAGAAATACACACAATATAATTGTAAGGGTGTGATGTAATTGGCTATGAATTTTGAAAAAAACTAAAAAACACATAAAAAGGTATTATTAGAAATAGACCGAGCTCGACGTGTTCTCCCTCCGATCGCCGGATTTGCGCAAGTGAAACCTGTAAGACGATTGTAGAGGTAGATAGGACGTGTCTTGAAAGCTTGGCCGCGCGTTTCGAGTATGACCGGATGATAGTAGTATACCGCCGTGTGTGATCTCAGCCCTTCGGGGTTGGTTGAACGCGCAAACGCCGTGGTTCGCGACCTGGCTGGTGGTACCGCGCGAATATCCCTGGGTTCCCGGTCCTCGAAGTGAAATCATAGCTAAAAGTGTCACATTCTTACTTTTTTGTCCTTTTCAGGTTCTCTTTTTTATTTTTTAAGCCGGAAAACGGGCCTGGAACCCAAAAGAAATTGATTTTTTCATGTCCATCATAGACGCAATGTTGTGTGTGAACTGCCACCGGCCGGGTGGTGCATTTTGCTCACGAATGTGCTGTGTTTTATACACATACAGAGGTATTGCAACATGTTGCCTTGTCGAAAACTGCCCAAAAAAACCAAAGGGGTTAGAGCCATTTTGCCCCAATCACCGAAAAACGAGATGCTTGCACTGCGGCATTGATTCCGACAGTACTTTCTGTAGTGACCTATGTTCAAAACTACACCCTCACCAGCCACAGTGTATTTGTATACACATGAAAGACGGAGTTCTTATTCCGTGTTCGAACACGCCTGCAGCACTACCCGTTAGAGACGGGAAGTGTAAGGCAAGAAAAAAAGGTAAAAATCATCACAAAATGTGCAATGACTGTCATCACCACAATCACAAAAGCTGGATTAATAACAAGCTTTGTGAGGTTGAAAGATGTTCAAAAGGCATTGCTGTAAAAATCGTGGAAATCATGCGCGACACCATCGACGAAATGACTAAGCCAACACCGCTGGATTACGCTCAAGCAGTTGCACGTGGTCAATTACAAATACGCTTAAACAAGGCAAGAGGTTGTGCCATTTTGTTCTTCCATATCAATGAAAGAAATCAAATTGAACTATTGGTCATAGGAGAACAAACTGCTAGTGGAGTTCGCTTTGGGTTTATTGGCGGTAAGCAAGATATTCGAATGAAAACCGTTTATCGTGCTGACCAGCCTGACAATCCACAACTAGAAGACTGTGTTGGTAGACCAGAACTACCGCACATTGCGGCCACACGTGAGTTTATGGAAGAAAGTGGTGGACGTTTAAAGTTCACACACTTAGTATACCCCGAGGTGTATGTCGGAGTTTACGACAAACCAAATGAAGATTCTACCGAGGTTGTCTTTGCATTTCTCGTCAATGAGTTGGCGTACAAGGAAATGTTAGAACTACCGGAACAAGGTCGAACTGTATATAAAGGATGGTGGACATTGGAAGAAATTTACGCAAATAAAGACTTTCGTCCCGGTGACCTCAACGGCCTCGACGACGTCTGCATCGGTATTATGAACATTCACTCTAGTCACATTTAAGTTTTTTCTCTCTTCTTTTTTTCTCTCTTCTTTTTTTCTCTCTTCTTTTTTTCTCTCTTCTTTTTTATTTCTTCTTTTTTTATCTCTCTTTTCTCTCTTCTTTTCTCTTTGAAGTAAAAAAAGAATATAAAAAGAAACATCAATTAAACCTCAGTCTGCATGGACACTACGACTGCGTGGGTGCCTTGGATTTTTTCACCACGGTTGTTCTCGTATCTAGATACAATGGAATACTTTCGCAGTTCAATTGTTACATCAACTTCTAGGCCAAGCATTTCGGACAAAATACAAGTTTCTCGTCCTTTCATGCACCGCACTTTGTCAGCTTTCGCAATTAATTTACAATCTTTCTTATGCCATTTTAGTGGTATTTTTGCACCTTCACCACACAAACTCTCTGTAACATTTCTAATTTTTTGTCTACTCTCCTGGTCTGTTATCAACAAACAAATCTTTCCTGTCGCGACATCCTCCTGATAATACGGCAAATAATGCGCCTTAATCTTAACCGACATGGTTTCTTTTTCTGAACTTATATCTATATCTTTTTTGTTTTGCAACGTTTAACTTATCAACAAAAAAACAAATAACGAAGAAAGAAAAAATGAAAAGAAATATAGAGATATAACGAAAAAGAAGTTATTCTCATGTCGCTTGATCGGTATAGTAAGGATGATGTACCACAGGTTGGCGGGTTGGTTAATTCTGGGGCACTTTGTTACATGAATAGTATGCTTCAAGTGTTGTTTAGTTGTTCAGCATTGAATCGATTTGTTTTAAAAAACAAAGCGGAGTATGTTGAGCTCGCAAAAACAGGGAATGGACTTGGGCTAGCATACATTGAGCTTTTAGAACAATTTAAGTCTCAGAAGGATGAATTCAAGATCACTGTTAACAATGGCTCAAAGATTTTGAAAGAACTAATTGAGGCAAGAAAACGCGGCAAGTTTAAAGACAATTTGTTACATCACAGACAAGAAGATTGTCATGAGGGGTTGACATTCTTCATTGAAATGCTGGAATTAAGTGCTGAAGGTCGTGAGTCCAACATTAATGACATATTTAGTATTAGATACAAGCAAAAGATTCAATGCAAGCAATGCAAGAGTGTGAAAGATGGTCCTAAAGAATCTCCGAATTTCATGTTTCATTTATTCGAAGAAAACCCGCTTTTGCAAAACTCGTTAACTTCAAAGGCTGCAATTGAAGGATACATCAAACGTCACTTTAATATTCCTGAAGACTACAAATGTGACACTTGTAAAGTGCAAAACAATGTAGTGAATGGTGTGGTTTCAAAGAATGTGTTTCAGGTTTACAGCTTAGCGCGACTATCTGAAATTATTATTCTAGTCTTCAATAAGTATGAGAACAAGAAGGTGAAATTCTTTCCGTTAGAACTAGACTTCCCTAGTAAAGAAGGAATGTTGCATTACGAAGTCATTGGTCAAATTGAACATTCTGGCACTATGAATGGAGGTCATTATGTCGCCAAATGTCGTCGCCCTCGACCAAGTGGATTTGCAGATTTTGTCAGAACAAGTCGCAAATCACCATTACAAGTTCAAATTCAAGCTGCTGAAGAGCAAGTCCAAACACTTATACGCCGTAAAGATATGTGGGATGCTAAAGTACAAGGTGAGAAAACCAAACTCGCTGATAACACAAGTACAAATCGCGCCGTAAGTGAGCGAACCATTCGAACTATTTCGCCCAAAATTACCGAGCTAAACAAGGAAATTACCACCGCTAAAGAAAGCCTAAAAAAGCTTCAAGAAAAATTAGAAGGCTTTGACCAAACAGCAATGCCCGATATTCCAGACAACGTGGTATTTCATGTTAATGACTCCCAAGTCAGCTACGACAAAGTCGGATTCCAGCCCACAAAAAATACATACATGGTCATATACCACATCATGTAATGTTTCTCATTCTCTTTTTTGTTTCTTCTTTTTTCATTTTTTGGTGTAGTCGCCAAATACTTGCATGTCGTTGAAAAGGCTGGACTTTTGAATATTAATTTTTTTAGCACGTAATCGAGGTCGATCATGGGGCATAAAACAATTCTCTAGATTTGCGTTGGCCTTTCGAGCTTGGCGTAACGGTAAATGTACAGGTTGAGCAAATTGCGGCCCTTTATGTATATCTTCAACATTACATTCAATAGGATGCGGTTTTGATATATACTCTTTAACCTCGTCATATTTAGTAAGAATAAATCCACAAACAACCGTATGTATTATACATTCTATTATCCACCAATTTGTTACTACAATCCAGTCCATATACAGAATAAATATAAGTATGCTAGCAGTGGTAAGTGATATGCGGGTTTTCCATTTATAAAAATAGTCCCATGACATATTCTTCACAACGTGATTTGTGAATTTTTGAATATTATCTTTATATTGCCATACAAGATCATAAAAGAATGGTGACGCCATTGTCACTACAACACTAACAAATACTGACATCATTAGGTTCACTAAGTAATTCCCAGTGTAAAGGCGGTAAAATATGGCGAAATCTACGAATGTTCTCAATACGTAACTTAAAATCCATGTAGGTAGCATGTCATATGTTCTTTTAGCATAGTCAGATGTAAGTGCCGTATTTATTGCATAAGTTTTCAGCATATGTGTTATACAAAATTGAATACTTTCTTTTTAATTATGAAAATGGAAAATCTACAAATCTTATATGATGCAAAAACAATTGAGAACCGTAATAGAGAACTAGCGGCTCAAATTGATAAGTACGCAAAAGATAATGGGATTTCCGAACTTGTCTTATTAGTTGTGTTGAAAGGTGCTGCAATGTTTGCAATGGATCTATGTAAACATATTCAAACCTTACATAGTTGGGAATTCATTCGCGCTAAAAGTTATGTTGGCGAGCAGTCATCAGGAAGAATGCATTCTTCCTGTGTAGTCCAGATTTTTGACTCCGTTGACATCAAAGAAAAAGACATAATAATCATTGAAGACATTGTGGATACGGGATTAACAATGACACATATGCTAAAAAAGCTAAAATTAGATGGTGCAAAGTCTATCCGGGTTTGCACGCTGCTAGACAAACCGGCTGGTCGAATTCATGAAGTACAAGTTGATTTCGTCGGTTTCACTTTAGAGGGTTCACCGTTTATCATTGGTTATGGACTTGACTTAGATGAAAAACTCCGCAACGTTCCATTCATTGGTGTTAAAAAGTAACTGGTTTTTGATGTTTTTTGTATTATGAAAAAGTGAAATCAGTAGAATACAAAAAACAAAATGGATGATGAAGAATTTGAAAAGTGGCTCGCAACGCCAATTGACGAGTTGCCTGAATCAGAACAACAAGTGTTCAGAGAATTGGATGCCATGAGAGAGGTTTGGTGGGCACAACAAGCAAATGATGAATTGTGGAGAGTAATACCGGGGTTTTCTAAGTATGAAGCAAGTACATTTGGAAGGATACGTTTCAAGAAAAATAAAAAGATATGGCCTTTTAATAAAACCCAAGAGAAAATTACAATAGTAAGTGATCAGTATGATGATGTCCGAAAGAGAATACATACTTTTATAGCTGCGACATTTCTTCCTAATTCAGACAATGATAAAAAACTTGTCCATTTGGATGGCAACAAGTTTAATAATAACGTATCTAATCTTATGTGGAGTTCTCATAGTAAAATAGTAGAAATGGCAGCTAACAGTGTTCGAATAAAAGCAAGCGCTTTACCAATTGAAGTTAATAGCGATGGAGAAGCTATATGGAAAGTTATTCCTAGTTTTCCTAAGTATGAAATAAATAAAATGGGTCAAGTTCGAAATAGAAAAGACAAGATGTTAAGAAAAATTAATGTAAAGCCACATCAAAGAGTAACTATATCACTATTAATAACAAATGGAAAAACAGTACCGCAATTATTACATAGATTAGTCGCTGAAACATTTTTGCCTAACCCAGACAACAAACCTGAAGTTAATCATATTGATGGTGATTTTCATAATAACTCCTTGTCAAATTTAGAATGGGTAACGAAAAGTGAAAACATTCGACATGCTTACAGAACTGGACTAATAGGAAAAAATATAGGTTCCACAAAAGCAGTAAAAATGTTTACTCTTGACGAAGTATTCATACGTGAATATGAATCAGTAGACACCGCAGCCAGAGATAACCAACTCAGAGCACAGAATATCTCTAAATGTTGCAAAGGTCAAATTAAAGACTACGGTGATTTTGTGTGGAAGTATTCAGAACAAATTTCTGAGGAAGAGCTGCAAGAAGAACACGTCGTTTTACCTGAATTTCCCAAATATCAAATCTATCGATCAGGAAGAATTTACAGTATTGAAACACACAGTTGGAAAACTCTATATAATTCTAAACCATATCGCAGAGTAAGTTTAATAGATATGCACAAAAAGAAAAGAGTGATAACAGTACATAGAATGATGGCATTAGCGTTTGTGCAAAATCCAGACCCCGATAACTATGATATAGTTGACCATATAAATGGTGATAAATGGAACAATGATCCATCCAATTTAAGATGGTGTAATGCTAAAATGAATGCAAATAATTCCAATACAAAAAATGACACTCGTGGTGTAAAACAATATAGTTTATCTGGAGAATTTATAAAAGAATTCCCTAGCTTAATAAGTGCACAACTAGAAACTGGAATCGATTACACTGGTATTTTAAAAGCATGTAAGAGAAATCAAATAAGTGCAGGCGGTTATAAATGGAAATATGCGGAGTAAAAAAAGAAACTTTATTTTTTATTATTTAATCCTTTTTACGATAACTTTTACCAAATAAGTGGTTTGTTGCGTTTTAACACATCTAAATTTTCGGACGGTTGTTGGCGAGCGTCAGGAAGCACATCCACACTTTGGGGACGTCTTAAACCGACGAAGTTAGTAAACGTTGGCGAATTATCATCATCTTGGACTGAAGTGAAGTTGGCACCACTAGAGAACCTTCTGACGTCTGCTACGAAGTTCTCATGATTTCTATGAACTGATGGGTCAATGTCAGAAACCTTGATCATCTCATCCCAAGACATGCTTTGTCCATCTTCGTATCCAAGTGCTTGAAGAACGTCGCTGGAACCTCCGCGCACGGTACGAGGGTCTGATGCATCCATTTGAGGATCTTGAAAATGTTCATCAGGCATTAATAATTTGTGGCAACTGCAGTTGCCATAGCATCCGCATGGTAGTCTACTTTTTCCTTCAATCGTTGCAACAACTGCAGTCTTTGCAGCGTGTAGTAAATAAGAAATTTGCTCATTAAAGACGAGAAGGAGCATGACAATGACCACTGCATACAGGATCATTGATGTGTTTTCACCATTACCTCCAAAGATATCCATTGTTATGTTAATTGAAAAACCTTACTGTATATGATGGAGAAAAAATATTTTATTATTCGAAATTCGATGTCTCCGTTTACTTAATAAATACATCGTTAACATTTTTTAAAAAACCGTGGATAATAACAGGTAGTGACGTCATTTTTATTTGTTTTTAGATCTTCGATTTTTAAATCATAGCAAGTCATTATTAATACCTGTAATACTTATATAGAAGACTTTTTTAAAATATGTTTTTTAGTCCATATCCGCGAATTTCTATTTAAAGAAACAACAATGGATTATATGGAATTTTTCTTTATTTTTTGTGATTTAAACTCCTAAAACACAGACTCAAAAAAATCTAAAACGTTGTTATGGCAAGTCCATTGAGAGGTCTTTTTTCGCTAGGCGCTTTTTCTGCCATTCTTCGTACTCATCAGCAGTATTCTTAATACTAAATCCTGGTGGTTTTGCAATTATTCCTATCTTTGTTTTCTTTGTGTGATTTAAGTACTCTTTCATCATTTCATTTTCAATCATAACACGTTTTACAGCAATAATTTTCGCAAATACATCGAACATATCATAAATGAATTCACTACGCTCATCTTCAGGCTCGTCGCTCTCGCTTTCGCTCTCATATTCATCGATTGCCTTCAAGAACTCTTCTAGATCTTTTCGGTTAGCACCCTTTTTCTGAACATATTTTATTCCCCGATCAACGATTTTGAAGTCAGCAACTGGCGTTTTGCCATCATCACCTTTTCTAACTTCGTTAATTAATGTAGTCAGCACTTCTGTGTTTTCCATACAAACTCGTTTATATTCTGGTATCATTGCACGCAATTGTTTTTCTGCGTTTCGCAACTGTTCAGACATAACCTCGTTTTGAATTTTAAAAATCGCGTTTGGTGCAGTTACATATAGTCTGTATAGCTCTGGCGCAGACATTCCATCTTTCTTTCGCTTATTTGTTAATTCTTTAATTCTGGCTTGAACTCGCTTTTTAGCACCTTTATCTGCCATCTTTTCAGCTTCTTTCATGATTTTCATTCTAAGCTGGTCTTCATATCGTTGTGTTGCAATACTCTCCTCATCAGCGCCTGAAGTTAACGTTTTCGTAATATCGAACAGAATTGATGCATCACCGTATTGTTCACGATTCCAATTTGCTACTCGTGCATCTACTTCTTTAAACACACCTTGATAAATTTTGCCTCGTTTTGCGTATTTTGCTGCATAACTCTGTTTATAGTATTCTTGCAACGTTTTCTTTGCAAATGTAATTGCCTTTTTATCAGCTTGCTCATATTCCTCATCTGTCCAATCGTCTTTAGCTTTTGCAGGTCCAAACTTATCATAGAATGGATGATAAACAATGAATCTACCAAATTGCCCAATAATTTCATTAAGCATGTAATAATCCATATCTAGTTCTAATTCAGTACCCAAATGCTCTTGATAAGCTTTATTACTCATACTTTCATAGTATTCGTATTTATCACCAATTTTAATATTGGTCTGACGTCCACGAACGTCATAAGTCCATGGATATTTTTTTGTAACAACATATTGAAATCTTTCTCCTATTTCTGGTACTTTAATTCCTAGTTCAGGATAATTTGTTTCGAGTTGTCGCATTCGTTCAACGAACGACAGAACAGTTACATTACCCGGCTTGTCTCCAGTCGGTAATTTGTATCTGGCTGTTTTAATAAACAACTTAGGATCCCATTTCTTTTGTGCTACTTCAGCAATCTGCTGTTCAACAATCTCACGCAATGTAAGTGTCTGCGTAATACAGAACCCACGTTTAAAAATCTCAAAACATACAAGTTTCAAGAATTCACTACTTCCACGCTTTTTTACTTCAAGTCCGCGGATGAATAAACTTTTTGACTTCATAAAGTCTTCTAATGTGCATTCGGGCATGCAAATTGCAAAATTCACAATACCCATATGTTGGATTCCAATGTACTTTTTCTTTCCAACTAATGCATAAGGCCATAAGACCTCTTCATATGCCATTGTTAAGAACGGCGTTCCATTATTTGCTTCAAGATATGCATTTACAGCGTCTTTAAAGTCGTCAATGGTCTCCATCGTAATTTCAACCATACGTGTCCAATATTGTAGACGATCGATTTCACCTGTGACATATTGCCGATCAAGCTCTTCGAAACATTTTTCAGGACAACAGATGTACAGCGAATCTGTATCACCGTAAAGTACCTGATATCCATTTTGGAGGACGAAATCACGAACATACTTAATGTTCCATTGTCCACCCATTGTAATTCCTCCGGCAACATGTACCAAGAAGAATGGAGACAAACTGTTACCAGTTTCTCCGTAAAAGGTGTTCATAAACACTTTCAAAGCCAATTGCTTTGTGTTATAGTAATTCCACCAAAAGCTTACTTCGGGGTATAGTTGTTGAAGCGTTTTCACGGAATCATCTGCGAAAAATCCTTCTTCTTCAAAGAATTTCTTCACTTGCTTTGTGCAATAAATTTGACCTTCAAAGTATTTAGCTTTGCGTGTTCCTTTATTTGCATCAATAAAAGCGGTTTTATCGCTAATATCTTTTTCTAGCGCGGTTTTAACGAATGGTCGTTGTAATGCTGCGTTTTCTTCTAAGGCAATAAAGTTTTTATCCTTCATCACACCTTCCATCCATTCTTTAGGATGACCATAATGATCTTGACGACCTTTAACAACTTTACGCTTATTAAACAGATCATCAAGGATGTAGGGATAAATTCCCATACCATCATATGTCCATGTAGCTTTGCCATTTTTCCCAATTTCTTTTTTAGGAACATGCCGTACACTATAACCATGAATTAGTTCTTTATCTTCTTCCGCTTGATTATCAAATCCGTATCGGAAGTTGATTTCATGCAGAACATACCCCTTAGCACGCAATTCTTCTGCGTATTTGTCACTAAGTACAATTTTCTCTGGTGACAAGTTGTACGCACGGATTAAACTAGGATACAGTGAACTGAAATCCAAACCCGTACAAGGACGATCACTACGATCATCAATGTCACCCGAATAACTCGCGAACCGAGCTGATTCGAAGTGGGGTGAAGCGCCTCCGGTAGTATCTTTAGAAGCACATTCACCCCCGAACTTTTCATCATCTAATAACTCTTTTTTGAAGTTTGGATCTTGTGGATTAACTTCTTCGTAAGGAAATCGATTACAAACACCGATTCCTTCATTACCACCAGCTTGGCGGCGTCTGTTACGTTTTGTGATTTTATGATCACGATACAATCCTTTAGTCGGGGGTACGACCCACGCCCCAGGATACTTTTTCTCGGTCTTGTTACCAGTCGAGATATTTGAAATGGCTAGATTCCATTGTTTTTCAATACCAACAGCAATCACCATGTTTCGCACCTTCATTCCACCAGCGCGATAAAATCCATCATGCATGGATGTGTATGAGAGGTTTACTACTTCTCGCTTATCAGGAATAACACTTCTAACATTAAGCAATTCCTGACAACGACGTGCATCGATATTACAATAATGAATCACGTCAGTTACTAGTTCAATGAGAACAAGCATGTCTTTACAATTGAGTTTTGTGACATTGTACACGTCATCTTTATCTCCTAAAAATCCTTTAGAGGACAAGCCGTCATTATTATCTTTTAACGGACAGTGGTCTTCCCCCTTATTAGCCATAATAGCCATGAACATCGTTTTGATCTTTTCAAAATCACGTGTTCTAAACTTTTGCACAAGATGTCGCATTAGGCGGAAAATCTTGAACATAACGATATAATCCATATCGGCTTTGCTTCCTAGTTTGCTAATCGCCAAGAAGAAATTCAGACTTGTTTTTTCCGCTGTGGGAAACATCTGTCTGAAAATAGTTCGAGTATCGACGCAAATAAAACCAGGTGCTTCGAAATTCTCAATATCGAGGTAACTATCTGCCTCAACTTTAATACGTTTTTCTTCATGTATACCAGTAACGTTTTCCCATACTTTGCCATTTTTACCAGGACTTTTAACATAAGGAACTGAAGACATGTGTGTTTTCATAAACTCATGAATCTTCTTTCCTTCTTGTTGGTCGTACATCTCAACACGTCTATTAATAAACGGCCAATCATACGTTCCATCGTTGAATCCCGTAAGGAATTCAGGAGCCATTCGCTCTGTTAACAGCGCTTTGACTTTAATAATGTCGACTTGATTTCGAACTTGAATACTTAGGCAATCATTTCTGATCGGTGCAGGCATAACACTAATGGCTACAACCAGCAACGGATCTTTCGAATACTGCCAATGAAATGAACAACACTCGATCTCTATAACTGCGCGTGGTTGTCCATCTTGATCAAAGACGTCATTTGGATCTGGCGCATTACCAGTAGGTTTCAAATCGTCTGTTTCTAAATCCCAACACATCACTAACGATTTATCTTTTTGTAAATCAGGGTGTGCTTTTGGATCAGGCTGGACTTCCAGCTTTTCAATATCTACGAAGTCGTGGATATTTACTTCAAATGTATAACTGTAGCACAACTCTTTAGTGTACTTATCAAAAGCAAGCTGGTATTTCTTAATTAAATTCCAGCCTGCTAATTTAAACTTGTACTCTCGTGCAACTTTGCGATAATAACAAGATGTGTCATCTGCCGCGGTTTCTAAGCCTTCGACATATACTCTAGCACCTTTCTTATTAAAGTAAGATACTTTGTTATTTCTAAATCGTGTAATTGCCTTTTTACGATCATAAAGCGTATCAAAATGAATACGCATATATGGAACAGGCTTTTCATGAAATAATTTAAATGGAAATTGATCCACTTGTTTAATACTTTTAAAAGCTAACTCTTCTTCGTTTAGGGTCTTTCGAACAGTTTCAGTAAATTTGTCCAGATCTGCATCGTCAGGAACACGAATATCGAAAAATACATCGATTCCGTTAAGAATAACAGCAGCTTTCATTCCGCCTTCCAGAACTCCCATAAGAATTAATTTGTAAGCACGTCTTCTAGTTTGCTTATCAAAAATATGTTCTTCGACGAGATCATTCGGAAGAAACAGAATTTCATTATGTTTAGCTACAGCATTATCAATGGTTTTGCTGATAGGATCTATAAAGTTGGTTCTTTTCGGCATACGACTTAAAAATTTCTCGAGCTGACTTTTGTCACTTGTGCCCGGAAACATAAGACGCTTACCGTGGTATTCATTCAATACTGACATTTGTTTTTTTCTTATGTAAGAAGTATTTAAATGGATTTTATTTCAATTTTGACACCCGCTACACAAAAAATAACATAAATATAGCGATGATAAAGTTTCTTATTCTTCTAATTGTGTTATTAATTGCCTATGTTTTTGGAAGATCGAACATTCAAAATGCTGTGCTAATATTAATGTCTGGAAACGATGTTTTGCTTGTGAAGGATAAACAAAAAGGTGAATGGCAATTCCCAGGCGGAATTATAGATCCAACTGATGCATCACCATTAGATGCGGCTCTTCGTGAATTTCGTGAAGAAACAGATCACACACTTGTAGATTATAAAATTATGAATACTTTTGACTATCGGCAAACACGTCTCTTTATAGCTTCATCAAAAGATCAAATTAGTAATTCTTTGCTTAACAACACAGAAATGAACGAAAGAAAGTGGTTTAATATAAATAATATGCCACGTTTACGACAGTCTAACGAAAATTCATTTGCAGCCCTAAAAAAGTTAACCGCCCGCGAATAAAAAGTCAGCACAGCAAGGCGACTCGTGCAAAGCACTTATATAGAATTTTCATCGGGCGTGTGGCCCCACCTGGTATTCGCACTTTTAATTTAAAAACGGTTAACCGCCCGCGAATAAAAAGTCGTGCGAGTAAGGCTATTTTTTGCCTGCACTTATATAGAATTTTCATCGGCCATATGGCCCACCAAAAAATTAACTTTTGCAGCGAGCGTAAGCGATGCGGCGATGTCTTATGCAATAGACGGACAATCTAAAATGCCGGAGGCGCGATGTCTTATGCAATAGACGATTAGAAATCGCGAGTTTCGTCAATACCCCATGCTTGAGCGTGTAGTAATCCGTTCTCGTCGTTGCTGGGTCTGCCATCCCATTTGTATCCTTCGTAATCTAATCCACCGAGTTTAGTTAACCCCATGTATCTGGCACGTTGACCATCCATAATAGCACGAGTTGCCCCACCTCGTGACTGAAGGAGCTCTGTGGCTTTATCATCATTATCTTTCATCGCTTCATTCAGAAAGAATCGCGAGTCTGTTTGAGCCTGTTGCGGTGGAGCCTGAAACGTTTCATTAGAAGTACGTAATTTTGTAGCGCTTACTGCTGGATTTTGAGCTGTTACCACACCTTGTAACAATGTCATTTCATCTCTCCATGATCCGGAAACAGGCGTAAAATATTCCTTAAATAACAGACTGAAAATCAAAAGTAGAACAAGTGTAGTGACTACACCTAATACAAAAGAAACCGACTTTGGGTTTTTCTCAAGAAGATCACCAAACATGATAAGTATATTAACAAACCAATAAAAAAATAAGAATGTAAATTTAATAAACTTCTAAAGATTTAATAAACTTCTAAAGATTTAACAAATCTTTAGGTCTGTCAAATTATTCACCATTAACCAGTTCACTAGTTCAAATTCACAGGCTCCTGTCGACAACGTATTTCTGCATCAGCCATTATCGCGTCCATTAATTCCTTGATGCGACCCTCAGATATTAACTGATCCGCGTCAACCGGTGCCTGTTGTAAGAAAGCCTCTATCTGCGGTTCATATGTTTCTTCTACAAAATTATCCGCACGCTGTTTATTCTCAACTGGCGGCACTGGATTTTTTTGCACTACAACTGGCGGCGGGCGTTGATAATTGTCCATTTCATCCTGGATATCTTCAACAGGAATTGGTTGTCGCTCGCGACGCAAGCATCTAGAAATTCCGGAACCCATGATTATTCATGTATGTTTTATATTCAAAATTTAAAAAGTTGATTTTAATTAAGTAAGTAAAGATGCTGCCGATTGATGCTTTCTGGCGAGGGCAGGAGCGACCGAACGAGAAACAGTACGAGAATGTTTCTACAACAGCACAGGTAGTCTTTTGCTGGATACTGAAAAATAAGCGCCGTGATGACTTGAAAAGGCTTGCACGTACTTGTCGGTTAAACGCACATATCGTAAAAAAGTTCCGATGGATTTTTGACAAATGGCAAATCCATTCAGAAAAATACAATTTGATACGTTCGCACGAACCTCGCAAAATGGAACGTTACAAAGATTTGCAAGAAAAGCGATACGTAGCTTATGACCAACTAATTCGACTTGTTGAAGATCCAAAACATTACAAGTACAACAGCAAATGGAGTCATTATGTTAACAAAAATACAATTGTCAATGGCTGGACTGTTGAACAATGTTTGTTTACATTCAGTGGCGAATGCGGCCGAATCAGACGAAAGTGGAAAGACCGAGGACTTGTAGAGCATTTGCATTTCTACCAGTATTACAGAGAACGCCTACAACGAGACATTCACTACTACAGAAGTGGTAAAAGTATTCGCTTCACCATTCATGAGACAGGTACGTCAGTTTCTAAAAAAAAGAGAGAACAAATCGACTGGCCGGAACATGTTGATAGTGATGATAGTGATCATCAAGGCTTAAATTTGGAATGTTGAGCATGTTTTCCGAAAGTATAGAGCTACAAAAAAGTGTTACAGCCGTCAAGAACTAAAAAGTTCAGACTTCAGTCATTTTTTGGGAACACTGAGGATTTAAAAGTTCAGGCTTTGACCAACTGTAACATTTGTGTTTAATAAATTCAATTTTTTAAAAAACGCGTTTATTCAATAAGTTCCTCTACCTTTACATGTTTTCTGAAATTAGTATCATTCTCTAATTTACTTAGACTTTTTTGATGCATTGCAACTTGTTCAGGAGTTTTCCAATCAATGTGTTTTGCAATGTTAATGATGTTATTACTTGTGTCATAATCTCTAACTTTCATAGCCAAATCAAAATATGGTCCGTTACCAGGTGCAATATGCTCTCTAATTCTGTCTGTCATAATTTCTGATACTTCACGAAAATCTCGTATTCGCCAGCTCACTTCAGTATCTGAAATACGAACTAACACAATTGCCATTTTTATTTTCGAATCATATAATATATTATGAAATTCAGGGTGATCTGGATCAGTGTGCATATATTCAATCATTTTAGCCATAAAGTCTTTTACTTGACCACTAAGTAAAGTCATAATCTTTTCAGTGTTCAATTTACGAAAATCTTCACTTCCAAAATTACAGAACGTTACATCCATATATATGTTCTGCTGAATATTTACAGTGTTGTTATTATTGTTAATAGTGGGAGCTAACCCATTTTTTCAAGAATTTCAAAGAGCTTTTGTTCTCTATCCATTAATATTTTGTTTTGTTCTAATACTAATTTCATCATCGCGGCTTGATTATTTTTCATTGGACACGCACCGGCATGTCTTTTAAGATTATATGACGATGAATAACATTTACCACAGTAAATACATTTGTTTTCATCTAATTTAATATTTATAACAGGAACAGTCTCCGGTACACAAGCAGTCTTTCTTTTTAAATGACTCCTTAAATTATATGCGCTACTAAATTCTTTATCACACTTTGAACAAACGTGATGTTTTGTACATGTTTTCGCTTTTACATGCCTGGTAAGGTATTTTTCATCAGAAAAAGTTTGATTACAATCGGAACACTTATATACATCCATATTTTTATATACTTTTTTCTTAATTATAGTTGTCTCGGTTTCTTCTACAAGTTCTATCGTTTTATTGTCCAGTATATTATCTTTTTCATCTACATCAAATTCATCTTTTTCGTCTTTAATGCTTTCATCAATATCAGATTCGTCTTCTTCATTGTTTCTGTTTAGTCTGAACATTTGAGCCTTTTCTACTTTTACTTCGTAATATTGTTCAATTATTTCATCAACATCTTCAAATGTGATGTCAAACCATTCTGTCTTTCTAATTCTATGTTCGTCGAAATGTTCATGTAACATTGTTTCGAGTCTGTCATAACCATACAAAGTTTTGTATACATATAACTCTCTATGATTGCCGGTTTGCAATTCCTTTTTACGTTTTTTAGGATTTATAGACTTTCCTATTTTACATTTCCTTGATTTGTTTTTTCTAAAAATAAAGTATACCTCCCCTTCAGGAGTTTCTTCCAAATCTCGTTCAATTAACGAATAATCCATTTTAATGATAAATAGTGTTTGTTTAATTAGAAAAAGATATTTTGTGAAACCCCTTTTATGGGCCTCCGCGGAATTTGCAGTTAAAGACGCATGTTCACTAACATGCTGAAACACCACTTTCACCAGTTTAAGAAAATTTGATTTTTTACAGCTCATCAAAAGTTCTTCGATACTTTTGAGGATGGAAGTTTGTGGGTTCAGAATGTTTTGGCGCAAACATGAGCACGAATGTGAACGAGTTGATCCGTTGTTCAAGTATTTGATGCTGATTATTCACTATGTCGCTAGAGATCCGCCGCCGGGAATGGGTATGTATTACAACTGGGAAATTGCCCAGCGAACATTCAAAGCACTCACTTGTACCAGCCGCTGGATGCGCCATTTGATGCGTAAGCTTCGTTTTGAAATTCAACCCAGAGAGATTCGCAATGAAATTTACGATTCAACGCACAATAAAAACATAAAAAAACGAGACGAGCGTAGAGACCTTGCAAATGAACGCCGTAACGAGTCATATGAAGCGCTGCTGAAAATTCTCGATGAATTCAAAATGAACGCAAAAACTAGTAAACAGGCTCCTTGGTGGAAGTTAAAAGATGGTGAACGAGTTGTTGCGGTTGTGTCAAAAGATCAGCAAGTTGGCCCGTGGAACGTGGAACAAACTGTGTTTCTCTTCAACCGATGGTGCAACAATGCCGATACACACAAACACCGATCACCATACTTTACAGAATTTTGGCAGAAAGTAAAAAAGACAAAAATCTACTACAAACGCGTTCGAGGTCAAATTTGGTTTCTAGAAAAGAGGGTTGCCGGAGACCCCAATGAAACCTGTTGTCATGAGAGTGTCGATTTGTTATGCCTAAAATGTTTCCGCCACAAGAAACCTTATATAATGCTCCAATCCCTTAACTAGAAGCTAGTTAAGACCAAGAACACCCACTATAACTTTAAAACAAAGTTAATGCCAATCGTTGCACAGGTAGGAATATAAGATGAAAAATTCGTCTTTG
>SXGT01041552.1_pt1 | contig 31087 bp, 5 predicted proteins | sample 3176221 | NCBI WGS metagenome assembly SXGT01 (sample SAMN11356862, study PRJNA531348) | freshwater metagenome | isolation source: freshwater sample F1-120 | place: China: Fuxian Lake, Yuxi | collected 2017-12-25
GAAGGCACCAACAACAAGATCGGCCTCCTCCAACGCCGAGCCTACGGCTACCGCCGCTACGACCACTTCAAACTCCGACTCCTCACGCTCCACCACGCCAAGTTCACACTCGCTGGATGAGCCGCTATATCACCAGCCCCAAAGAGTCCCGTTGAACCAAAAAGTGGATGGCCCACGGATTGAGCCAGTACAAACGGCATGGCCGGTTCCACCTATCGCGTCACCGAATCTGGCCAAGCCCACACGCGGACCATTCGGTCGAGGCTGACGGTTGCCACTCGCGGTGAGCGCGCATCACACGTCAGATCGTGGATTGGCTGACCGGTTGCGAACGTGCGTAAGCAGCGTCCCGACGACACATCCCAGCCACGCAGCGAGCCATCCCAGCTCGCGCTGAGTAACTCCTTGCCGATCCAGCCCAGACCGGAGACCGCTTCGGGCTGATGGAACTCACGCTGCGACTTGCGTGTTGCCATATCCCAAACTCTGAACACCCCATTCCAGTCGCCGCTGATGAGTTGTTGGCCATCCGCGCTCAAAACCATCCGGCTGATTTCCGTGTCGTGAGCTTTCACGGCCTGAGTGGTGCGTCGTGTCGCCGCGTCGCGCCAAATCATTTGGCCATCGGCACCAGCAGTGACCAGCCATTTGCCATCCGTCGAATACAATGCCTGTTTGACCGGGCCGCGATGATCCGGTTTGAACTGTTTGGAACCGCTTCCGTCAACGAAATACAACGAGCCGTCGCGCATCCCCAGCACGAACTCCAAAGACTTCGCGTTGGGGCGAAACGCGAGACTGACCGCCGCCGATGGCAGTCCGGGAAGTTCGACTCGTGTGGGCTCTAGCTTATCAAACTGCCAACCGAGTAAGCCGCGATCCAGGTCTGTGACCGTCACCAGTCCATCCAACGACCACGTTAGGCTGAGCAGCGGCGATATATGTCCTGACTCCAACTTGAGCGGTGGATCGCTGACATCGCGCCAGATCAACACATCGCCGTTCGCGGATCCGGCCGCTAACTGCTTGCCGTCAGGACTGAATCGCACGAGCGAGAGTCGCTCGACGTTCGTCTTCACTTCGCGCGGAGTGAGTGTCGGCTCCGCCACCTTGGTTGGGCCGCAGCCGGTCAGTGGACAATACAAGACGAGTAGCCAAAGTAACCACCACCGACGTCGAGCGGCACAAGCACCAACGCTGGCGAGCCGGAGGCCGTTAGGCCCCGGACAATTGATGATGTGACTCGTCTCGAAAACCGTCCGAGGGCTAACGCCCAATGGCACTCGTTTTGTGAGCGGCAAGGCGCTAGCCGCCGGTAATTCGCCGGCAAACGTCAATCCCGAATCACCGGTGGCTAGCGCCATTCCGCTCAAAGTGAGTGCGATTGGGCTACCGCCCATCGGCTCACCAGCTTGGTCGTGAAGTGGAACCGGCGATAGGCTGTTGGTTGTGAGTGCGTTGCTTTGCCAGCCGATGTGGTTGGTGGCTGAGCGCTCCATCAAATTCTTGGGAGATGTGTCCATGCCAGGAATGATAGTGGCTCCTCAGCCGTTGGCAGTCGAGGAAGGTGCGAAGGTGTTGGCAGCCGGCGGCAACGCGTTCGACGCTGCGTTGGCGGCGGCCGTCGTGCAGGGAGTCATCGACCCGCACTCGTGCGGCGTGGGCGGGTACTTAGTGATGACCTATCACCGCGCGGGACAGCGGTCGCCTTCGCCGATCTTCGATGCGCCAGCCATCGCCGGTTCGCTGGTGAAGCCGGACATGTGGAAGGACTCGATCCTACGGCCGAACCCGGACGGCTGGGGCTATTTCCTGAAGAACAAAGTCAATGACGTCGGGTATCAGTCGATCTGCGTCCCCGGCATGGTCCGCGGTCTGGCCGAGATTCAGCGCCGCTTCTGCACGCGATCATGGAGCGACTTGTTGCAGCCAGCGATCCGAGTTGCCGAAGAGGGCTGGCCGGTCAGCTCCGGCAAAGCGACGAGCTGGAAGGAACCAGCCGCTCAACCGGAATCCGCCACTCTGCGCGACAAGCTGCACGCGACCGCCGAAACGAAACGTGTGTGGTTGAAGCCGGACGGCTCGACCTACGAAGCGGGTGAGAAGTTTCGACATCCCGACTACGCACGCACGCTGCGCCGGTTGGCAGAGCACGGCGCGGAGGATTTTTATACCGGCGAATTGGCTCGTGAGATCGCCGCCGACTTGCAGAAGAACGGTTCCTGGATCACCGCCGGCGATCTGGCGGAATACAAACCGCGTGAGGCACCGGCGACGGTCATCAACTATCGCGGTTATCAGATCGTCACGAATCAATCTCCGCATGGCGGCCCCACGCTCGCTCAGACGTTGAAGATTCTGGAAGCGGATGACCTGCGTTCGCTGGGGCATAACTCGGCGAAGTACATCCTGCGCGTGTCGCTGGCGATGAAGGCTGCGTTCGCCGATCGAAATCAGCAACTCGGCGACCCTGATTTTGAACCGGATCGTGTCCATTGGATGCTCTCGCCGGAACGGATCGCCGAGTGGAGAAGGATCATCGAATCGGGCAAGCCGTTCAGCGTCTCGCGCGGTGCGACGGAATCGAAGAACACGACGCAAGTCACCGTCACCGATCGAGGTGGGAATTGGGTCTCGCTGACGCACTCGTTGGGGTCGTCGTCGGGTGTGATCTCGCCGGGTTTGGGGTTCATGTACAACAACTCGATGGTCAATTTCGATCCGGTCCCTGGCGGTCCCAATCAGATCGCCGCACGAAAGGGACGCACGACTGGGATGGCTCCAACCATCGTCTATCGCGGTGGCCAGCCGGTGCTGGTGCTGGGGGCACCCGGAGCGACACGCATCATCACGGCGGTGCTGCAAGTGGTGCTCAATGTGCTTGACTTCGGCATGAGCGTTTCGGACGCGGTGCTCGCGCCCCGTTTTGATTGTCAGGGAGACACGATCAAGTGTCAGGCACGCATCCCAGAGTTGGTTTGCGCCGAGGTTCGCAAACAGCACGCGATCGAACGTTCGCCGAAGAGCCACGGTGGCTTCGCGTTGGTCCACGCGATTGGTTGTGATCCACGCACCTGCCAATTAACCGGCGGGGCCGATACTGGCGGTGAAGGCATGCCGCTGTTGGTCGAGTAAATCCTCTGGCCAACGTGCTTGGCAGAGGAATGGGGCCAGTGGAATGAACGAGACCAGTTGGATGTCTGAGGTCAGTGGATGGCCTCAGACGTTGTGGGTGTCTTGTGATTTCGTGGTTGAACTCTTTTCGCTCCAGGGGAGGAACAGATGCCACCAGGGGCGTGAGGCGTTGGCTTGTCGCGTGTCATCGTTGCCGGGCCGAGAGACTTGCGTGGTCTTCCCTTGGCCTTTGCCAGCGTCGGGTTGGACGCCTTGCTGCGATGATTTGTCGGTTTTGTTCGGTGCCGCTGGTGTTGCGCGGTTGCGTTCAAACGTCGTGGGTTTGGCTTTGGTCCCTTCGCGATTTCCCTGCGGATTTTTGGGCTGGTTTTGCTGCGGAGGGCGTGGGCCATTCGCGTCTGGGACGGGCGACTTGGGTTTGGCAACCGAATTGGCTCGAAGCTGAGCCTGCAGTTCCTCCAGGGTGATCTTGCCGTCGCCATCCTTGTCGGCAGTGCGGAGCGATTTCCAATCGTCTTCTTCCACTTCGTCGGCCGTGATCATGTTGTCGTTGTTCTTGTCGAGCTTCATCAGCAAGTTTGTGGCGCGTTCTTGAATTTCCGCTTCGGTCAGAGTCTGCGGTGCGTTCAGTTCGTCGAGGAAATTCAGCGGGAGATTCTGGAACAACTGCGCCACGACATTGTTGAAGTCGCGTTGGCCGAACGCACCAACCACTCCGAAGTCGGTACCATTTCGCGAGCTCGCGGCGGCCAAGCCCAGTCCGACCGTGATGGGGCCATTGTTGTTGCTGTTGTTGCCAACCTGGAGGGCGACTGTGAGAGTGCTCCCTTCCGCCAGTGATCCGCTGAGCGGAGTGGCGGAAGCTGCGACGCCCCCCTTCACGACGGTGGCCGAGCCGTTGAACACGCCGTCGCCACCGACACCGGTCAGTTGCACGTTGTAGGTGCCGCTGGTCGGCAAGGGGACGACCAGCACTTCGACGCTGCCGTTGCCGGAATAGTAGGTGCCGGGAATTTGATTCACGACGCCCGTACTTTCCGAGAATCCCGACTTATTGAACTCTGTGTCGGTCAAAACGAAATCGACGGGGTCGATCACGATGAGGATGTAATCGGTCAGCCCAGCGGCCTCGATGAATTGCCGCGCCTGAGCGACCAGCATGGCGACTACTGCGGGATCCTTCTCGCCATTGTTTCCATTGGGATCTTCGAAAGTGGCGTTGAGCAGTTGCGTCAGATTGTCACCGTCTTCCGTCAGGATCGCTTCGTCATCGTTGCGGATCACGATCGTGGACGTGGCGAAGTCGGGATCGATCGAGGCGTTGGAGGGCAGCGACAATTCGACGGTGAAAGTCTCGGTCGGCTCGATGATGGTGTCCGCGACCACAATCACTTCGATCGTTTCCGTGACCATTCCGGCCGCGATCTCGGCTTGAGTGAACTCAATGGTTCCGGTGGTCGCTCCGCCGGGGATCGTGTAGTCGGCATCGGCGATGGTCGCGGTGCCGTCCTGAATGGTGTAAGTGACCATCACGTTGCCGCTGGCCGGCTTGCCAATCAGCGTGACGACGAACGGAATGCGTTGCTCGACGAGGTTGCCGGACGAGTCGAAGAGGTCTTCGCGAACGGCCGTCTCGCTGGGCGTAATCTGCAGCACGACGTTGTTGGAATCGTCGTTGAGAATCGTGCCGACCGCATCGGGTCGAGGCAGTCCGAGATTCATCGGGTTCGAGAATCGCAGGCTGACGGTCTCGTCGAATTCGTTCGCGGTGTCGCCGAGGATGTCGACTTCCACGAATTGCACGCGAGTGGTGTTGGTGAAAGTCTTCGTTCCGGAGGTCGTCGCGTAATCGGCGAGGATCGTGGTGCTCACACTTGGGTCGGTGTCGGCGATGGCGGTATCAATGTTGGCGTTGCCTGTGGAGAAATCGACCGAGGTGACGGCCGGCACTCCACCCATCATCACGATGTTGCCGACCAGTTCGACTCGGAACCGCAACTTGTTCGTGTTGCCGTCCCCTTCGAGGACTTCGGCATTGGAGACGAGTAATTGAGGCTTCGCGTCATCGTCCAAAATCTGAGCGATGGCAGTCGATTGCAGTGGGACCAAAGTCGCGTTGACGGCGGATTGCAGTTGCACGAAGAAGAATTCGTCTGCTTCGATTCGGTTGTCGGTTTCGATTTGAACGCGAATCGATTCGGCGGGTGTTGTGGCTCCGGCGGGAATCGTCGCGGAACCAAACGTCCGGTAGAAATCTCGTCCGAGGGCTTGATCGGTGGCGAGTCGCGTCGGATCTGGGTCGATCCCTTCTGGCAGGACGAAGCCCGTTTCGCCGCCACGTCGCGTTGTGAAGTTGACGGTCACGGGAACGTCGGTTGTTTTGCTGAGCGTCACGAAGAACTCAACGAAATTGAAACCAAAGGTTCCTTCCACGACGTTGACCCGCGTAGGCAGGATCGAGACGACGGGGGGAGAAGTATCCGGGACGTCCGTGACGGTGATGACGAAGGACTCAACCGACGTGGCGTTTCCTTTTTCATCGAACGCTTGCGCGAAGATCGTGTACGGCGTTGATGGCGGCGAGGCCACCAGCAGGCTGCTCCGCCGGACGGTCACCACGCCTGTCTGTGAGTCGATCTCGAACGCATCGCCGGCGATCGGGTTCCCGGCGGAATCGGTCTGCACATAAAAAACGGCGTCGTCCTGGTGATCGAGAGCGAAGACTGCGACTCCCACGCGGCTCCCCTCGGGGGCACCTTCGGGAATCGTATTGTCCAGCGTGTCCGCGTCGATTGGTGTGTCGGGCGTGTCGAAGGCCACGTCGATGGTTGTGGTCAATTCGTTGTTGGCTAGGTTCGGGTCAAACTCATTGGCGGTCACGGTGGCCGCGATGCTGAACAGATCCGGTGTATCGGGGTTGGGGTCGAGTGTCACCGTTACTGTCGCCGAAGTGCTCGGCGCGAGCGTATCGAGGGCGGCGGTGATGACCCCGGCCACGGTTTCGACGAAGCCTTGTGACACCGTTACGTTGGCCACGCTGAGCCCAGCTGGCACCACACCGGTCAGCATTACACCGGTGGCGTCCACGGTACCGTTGTTGGTGACGGTGTAGGTCAGGGTCGCGGTTCCATCCGGGAAGATGTCTATCTCGGTCGCGTTCGCCATCACGCTGACGTCCGTGCGGTTTGTCACGAAGCTGCCGGCCGCGAGAAACACAGCCGAATCGTGGCTCGAATCCCCTGAATCCGCGATGGCTAGCTTGATGTGATGTGTTGCACCGGGCGTGATGTTGGCGACCGCCTGTAGGACTGCCGTGAAGCCGTCCAGTTCCGTATCGAACGGGGACGGTCCCTCGTTCGGGGTATTGTCGCGGAACAAGTCCGCGTTCATGTTGAGGTTGATGTTGTTGATCGCGACAGGGGTGTTCTGGTTGATGAGCGCGATGTTGACGCCGTCCACGAAGAACCCGAACACGTCGTTGAAGCTGCTGCCGACGAACTCGTTGTATTCTTCCGAACCGAACACATAGAGGAAGCTGAGCGTGTCTGAGGTGGCGACGAAGTCGAATTCGAGCACCGTTGCGTCGTTCGTGGAGAAGCCGGGGATGAACGCGTTGAGGCTCGCGTCGCCAGGCACGCCGAGGATGGTGCCGGTGCCCGGAGAATCATTGGGGCCATAGAGATTGTCCACGTCGCCCGAACTGAGCACGATGCCGCTTTCGATGCCCAAGCCTGCGCCGCGTCCGCCCGTGAACTCGCCGATTCCCAGTGGCCGGCCCGCGAGGGTGACGTTGGAAATTGTCACGCTGGAACCAACCAACGATTGAGCGAGCAGTTCGGCGGTGCCCGCAAAATTCAGCCCGACGACTGAGAAGCCGTCGTCATTCGCGAAGTTTTCGTTCTCGACCACTTCGCCACTCGTTGCGATCAAGAATCGAGTGGACGGCTGGCGGCCTAGACCGAGGACTGGGACTTGAATGACGCTACGGTCGCCTGCCGGCACTCCGACGATTTCGTAGGTTCCATCTGCTCCCGAAAATCCAACCGGTTCATCTCCATCCAAGACGCGGTCATTATCGAGATCAACGAAGACGGTTCTCGCGTTGATCCCCAGTTCGCCTAAATCCAAAAACTGATCCCCGTCGGTGTCAGTGAAGACGGTGCCGCGGATCGTGGCCGGCAAAGAAGTCAGCGTCACCACGACATCGTTGCCGTCCCCGCCGATGTAGCTGATCGTGGCTTCGTCGCCTGTCTGAAGAAAACCGTTGAAGGTTGCGCCTTCGGGCAATCCTGCAAACGTGCCGGAGACCGGGTCGCTACCGTCGTTGTTGATGATCGTGAACGAATTGCCGGAGGCTCCCGTGAAACCGTTGAACGATGAGGTCACGAGGGGAACAAGGCTCGTTCCGCCACCGCCGATGGTCACGGTCCCCGTGACGTTGAGTTGATCGTGATCATTGGCCGTGTTACCCGGCGTCAAGCCGCCAATCTCAACGACGAACACCGAACCTGTTTGCAAGGTGACGTTGCCGGAATTGAGGATGCCGGGCGACGTGCCGGGAGCGACTGTGCCGCCGACCTCCACGATCAGCGTGTTGCCGCTGGAGATCGTCCCCGTGCCGCTCAACGAGGCTCCGTCTCCAATGGTCGTGTTCGACGAGATCGAACCGTTGAGAGACAGCGTCCCTGCGGAAACGGTCGTGGCTCCGGAGTAGGTGTTTGTACCCGACAAGATCAGTGTGCCCGGACCAAGCTTGGTCAGTCCCGCTCCGGTTCCTGAAATCTCCGCCGAGATGGTCAGGTCGCCAGCCGCATCGCCATTGGCGATCGTAAAGGTTCGCGTCGCACCGCCCAAATTCAGATTCGCGCTGATCGTAGTTCCGACCGTACCCAAGTCGCTGGTCGTCAGAGTCACATTTCCGCCGAGCGTCAGCGTTCCCGTACCGGTCACCTCGGCGCCGTTGCTTGTTCCAGTCTCTAGCGTCAGAGAGGCTATCGTTTCGTCTTGATCCGCCAGGATCAGAGAGGCGTCTTTTCCAAGCGAAAGGCTGGTCGCGTCGGAGATGACTTCGGTTCCACCCAATTGATATTGGCCACTCGTCAGTTGGGCTGTCGCGTTTCCGGCATTGAGTCCCGACAAGGCAAGCGAATCGAATTCACCCAAGAATTGCGAGCCGTTACCAACGCCCGTGTTCGTCGTCAGTTCGGCCACATTGAAGGTCAAAGGATTGCCAGTGGCCCCAATCCCGCCGCTGCCACTCGTCATCGAGAGAGCAAACGCCGCGATATCCGTGGTCGCAGCTCCCGAAGTGATTGCGCCGGAGCCGGTGCTGTTCAGTGTGATCGTGACGTCGCCGGTGTTGGCATCCAGGCTGCCGGTCGCGCCGGTAAACGTGACGTTGTTGTTGCCGCCAGTCGTGAGCGTGATGTCGGTCGCCGCCGCACGCGTGATGGCATCGACGATCGCGATCGAACCGCTGTTCGCATTGCCGATGTGTAGCGTCCCCGCCGTGACGCGATCGAGTTCGCTCTCAGTGAGTCCGAGCGTGCCTGCGGCCTCGGCTCCACCCAAGTGAATCGCGACTCCGTTCGTCCGTTGCAGCAGCGTCACGCTGCTGTCACTTTGCGCGCTGATCACCGCAGTGCCGTCGAAATTCATGCTGTTACCGATCACGGTCGCCGTGCCGCCGTTGGTCGCTGTCGTGATCGCACCGCTCGACACAACGTTGATCGCAACGCTCGATGAACCGCTTCCCTCAACGCCGGTCACCGACACATTGCCACCCCCCGACGTGATCGTCGAACTCTCCCTCACATGCACGCCGATGTTGAAGATTCCCGCGCCCGCCCCGCCCCCGCCGGTCCCCGTGACGGTGACCTCGCCGCTGCCGCCCGATGTGATCTGGCCCCCACCCATCACCTCAATGCCACGGTTGTCGCCCCCCGCTGCGCCGGCATTACCAGTCACCGACACATTGCCGCCGCCCGACGTTATCCTCGAACCCGTGCCGACAACGACCGCGCCATAGTTGACACCTCCCGAGCCCTCCCCGCCGGTGCCCGTGATCACGGCGGAGGCACCGGTCGCTCCCCCGCTGATCGTGCCGCCGTTCCGGACCTGAACACCAAATTGCGAACCGCTCGCGCCGGCGCCTCCCTTCCCCTGGACGGTGACGACGCCGTTTCCAGTGGACTGAACGACGCCGGCATCAACGTCGATGCCGACGAAGTTGCCGCTCGTCGCCGTGGCTTGCTGGTTGGCGGAGAGCGTCAGGTTGCCGTCCACCGTCGTGAGACTGGAGCCGCTGACAAGGCTGATGTTGCGAGTCGCCGTCAACGCAATCGCGCCCGTACCGCTCGCTGTAATGTCAGAATTCGTTGTCGCCAAACTGATCCCCGCCGACGTGCTAGTCGACGTGGCCGAGAAACTCTTGTCGCTCGCCATCGTGATGGATTGATTGGCGGTGATCCCCGCGCCGGTCGTCAGCGACAGATTGTTCGCGTGCGTGATTGCCGCGCTGACCGTGATCGCGCCGGAGTTTGCGTTGCCAATGTTGAGCGTGCCCGCCGTCACTCGGTCGAGTTCGGCGTCGGTCAATCCCAGAGTCCCCGTGGAATCCGCGGCACCAAGATCGATCGCCGTGTTGAGAGTCTTTTGCCGCAACGTGACGGAATTGGTTCCGCCACTGATGACCGACGTACTGCCGATGGACATGCTGTCGGAAATTAACGTCAGATCGAATGCTCCTGTCGTCGAAATGGTCGCGGCATCCTCCAATTGGAGGCCGAAAGACGAAGCGCTGTTGGCACCGGACGTGCCGGTCACACTTACTGTTCCACTGCTGGATGAAATCAGTGGCGTATTCGGCTCGAACATCCAGACGCCGTGGTTCCCGTCGCCGCTGCCCGCCCCACCCGTTGCAGTGATCGTCAGCATTCCCGTCGCTGTCGCAGCGGCACCATTCGAGACGCGAACCCCGGATGCGTTGGCCGATGTGCTGCCTCCGCCACCAACACCCGTAATATCGAGTGTTCCGCCCGACGAGAGTGTCGTTCCGACTTCGCGCAGCGATACGCCGTAGTTGGCGTCCGTTGCTGCGGTGCCTCCGGTTCCGGCGACTGTGATTGAGCCGGTTCCGGTCGTCTGAACATCGGCACCACTTTCGATTCGAATTCCTTCGTGATTATCCAACCCGCTGCTGCTGCCGCCGAATCCGGTGAGCGCGATCGTTCCAGATGCTCCTGTCGAGACGAGGGCGTTCGATGCCAGCAAGATTCCATGATCGTTCGAGCCCGAGTTGCCGCCGCGTCCTTCGATCGTGATGTTGCCGCTAGTCGAACTGATCGTGGCGGAGCTAACCAGGACTCCATTGTAGTTGCCGGCCGCCGAAGCGCCTGTGTCAGCATCCAACACAATGTCACCACTCGCTGTGACGATGCTCGATCCGCTGGCCAATGCGATGTCGCGCTGAGTGGTCAGCGAGATCGCTCCGTTGCCTGCCGCCGCGAAATCGGAATTGGTCGTCGCCAGATCGATCGTGCCGACCGCGTTCGCCGTCAGATTCTTATTCGCCGCCATCGTGATGGATTGATCGGCGGTGATTCCCGCACCGGTCGTCAGCGACAGATTGTTCGCGTGCGTGATCGCCGCGCTGACCATGATTGTCGCGCTGTTGCTATCGCCGATTTGAACGGTCCCGGCAGTGATCCGGTCGAGTTCGTTGTCCGTGAGTCCCAACGTGGCCGGGCCGTCCGCTCCACCGACGTCAATTGACGTGCCATTGATCAATGGGCGGATCGTGACGTTGTTGCTCGTGCCGGCCGTCACCGCCGCGCTGTTGCCAATCGCCAGCGAGTCGGTCACGAGCGTGATCGGAGCGTTCGTGGTGCTGACCGTGGTGCCGGCATCATTGCGGAGCGAAATGCCGCTGGTGGCACCAACGCTGCCAGTGCCGGTCAAGTGGATGGCTCCCGTGTTCGACTGAATGTCGGAGTCGAACTTCACTTCAATGCCGAAGTTTTCAGTGCCACCCGTGCCGCGCGAGACGCCAACCAGCGTGACGGTGCCGCTGTCCTGCGCGTCAATGAGCGACCCGCTCGTCAATTCGATGCCGCGTTGGAATCCGCCGCTGTCATTGCCGCTGCGGCCATCCAGCAGAACGTTGCCGGTGCCGGTTGTGCGAACCGTCGCTTGTCCCAAGCTGATGCCCTGGAAGTTGCCGTTGGTTGTGCCGCTGGAGTTGGCGTGCAACGTGATATCGCCGTTGGCGGTGATCAATTGCGAGTCGGAAATCAGGATGTCTCGGCTGGCGTCGAATGTGATCGCACCGCTGCCGGAGAGGTTCAGGTTGGCGCTGAACATGGCAATGGAACCGGCATCGACGTCGACATTGCCGTTCGCGGCCAACGTGGAGGGGAGCGGACCGTCGAATTCCACATAGCCCTGACTGCCGGAGCCGGAGTTGGTCGCGTTAATGTCCAAGTTCCGAATCAGATGACCGGCCGCGTCATTGAGCGGACCCAAAAGCACTTGGCCCGCGTTGTTGGCCCCGGCGGTGCTGATGTCGAGCGTCAGATCGAAACCGGCTCCACTGGCGGAGAGCGATGCGGCATCCAGGAGAATGTTGCCCGATGGGCCGTCGCCCCCTTGTTCGGTGTCGATGGTCACGCTGGAGTTGAGCACGACTTTCTGGCGGTCGGCGTTGAAATCACCTCGGCCACCAGAACCGTCGTCATCCAAGAGGATATTGCCGTTGAGCGTCACGGTACCGTCCGTCACGGCGGACCCGCCGCTCGCAAACAGGCTCAGCGTGCGGAGGAACGCACCGCCAGCGTTGCCGATGCTTGGCAGATTGATCGCCCCACCGTTGTTACCAGCCCCGCCGGAGAATGTTTGGATCGCGAGATCGAAACCAGGAGCACTGGCGGACAGCGTCCCGCCACTGATCGTGACCGAACCGCCGTTTGAGTTGTTGCCCTGCTCGGTGTCGATCGTGACTTCGGCACCGATGACCGTGTTGCCCGTCAGCGAGACCGCTCCGCCGTCCGTGGTCAGGTCGTTATTGAGGTTGATCGTCGCAGCCGCCAATGAAATTCCGCTGCCGGAGTTCATCACGAGTTCGTCGATGGTCAACGTGCCGCTCGCCGAGAGATCTATCGCCCCACCCGTTGCCGAGACGCCGACCGTGGCACCGATCCCGCCGATCGTCAGCCCGCCGCTGTTCGACACGAACACGCCACCCGATCCGCCTGTCGCCTCCAGATTGCTGAGGGACGTACTGAGTACGTCGCCGCTGGCACCCACGCCCGTCGCGGATGTCGCGACCAAGCTGCTACCGGTCACGTCCGTGCCGGAGTCGCCGCCGTCGGTGATCGCACCCGTGCGAGCCGTGAGCGTGACCGCGTTCGCTCCCGCAGTCAGTTCCGTCACGGAAATCGAACCACCGACGATCCTTAGCGGATCGTTGAACGCCGAGCTGTCCACATCGACCGCTCCCGTCCCGTTCGTCGCGTCACCAATCGTGATCGAGCTGAAGCCGTTGGTCAGGCGGCCCAGTTCGGCGTCGTCCAGGTGCAGGCTGCCACCGCCGCCGCCGAGACCGATCGACGTATTGGCCGCCTGTGGTGCAATCACCAGTGCACCACCTGACGCAATCATGCTGGAGAGGGCCAGGCCGTCGGCTTTGATCGTAATGTCACCGCTCGTCGAACTGATTGCCGTGACCGACGCTCCACCGGCGAAATGGGCCTGGTCGGCACCGATGCTGTTGACAGTCACATCGCCCGTCGTCGTCACCAGGCGACCGTTGGCACCTGACAAGACAACCGGGAACGTGTTACCGCCGACGCCGCCGGTACCTGTCACCGTGATGACGCCGCTCGTCGTCGTGATGGTTTGTGAGATCGTGACGCCGCTGCGATTACCCACGGCGTCGGCCGTCCCGTCGATATCGATCGCCGCGGTGCCAGTCGCCGTCATCGGACCTTCCAGCCGCAAACCGTTTCCATTCGCGCTGCCATCCCCCGTCAGGCTGACATCGCCATCGACGGTCGTGATCAGCGAACCCTCTTGACTGTGCATGCCTTCGCTGCCGTTCGTGGCAACTCCACCGGTCCCGACAATCGAAATCGTTCCGGCTGTCGCGCCACTGGCCGTCGACTTGACCGTCCCCGTCGCCTCGACGTCCACGCCGTAGTGATTCGTCGTGCCCGAATCGTCACCACCGCTGCCCGTCAGCACGATGTTCCCCGTACCGTCCGTCTGGATCGTGCCGGCAACGCTGATTCCATCAAAGTTGCCCGTCGCGGTTCCGGCCGCGTTCGCGGTCAGCACGATCCCGCCGTTGACCGTCGTAAAGCTCGATCCACTGGCCAGCGCGATGCTGCGGCTGGCCTGCACGTTGATCGTCCCCGCGCCGGACGTCGCAAGGTCGGCATTCGCCCCCACAGTGACAAGATCGACATCGCCGCCGGTCGCATCGTTGGTCAGATTCACGTCGAGGCTCTCGCCCGTCGCGAACGTGATGTCGGCGTTGAGATTCACCGTGTCGTCACCGGCATCGCCGTTGATCGTCAGATCGACGTTGTAAGCCGCATCGACCGACGTGATCGTGACGGTGTCGTTCCCTGTGCCAGCGTTGATCGTCAGCGAACTAGTCGGGTTGGCAAACGTCACCGACTCGCTGAGGTCCGAGTCGATGGTCATGTTCGCGCCGGCGGCGTCGGTCAGCGTGATGGATTCCGAGCCGCCGTTGAACGTGAAGACGCGGTCGGTCGCGCTGAGGTTGTCGGTGATCGGTTCCAGTCCGGTGTAGCTCACGCCGGATGAGCCGTTGAGTGCCACGCTGCCATCGCTGGCGTTCGTGAAGTTGTGAGTCACGCTGGTGAACGTGCCGCCGGTCAGAGCCAGGTCGTCGTTACCGGCCGCTCCGCCGTGGAACGTGATGCCGCCAGAAGGGAGCGCACTGCCCGATGTGAAGTCGAGGACCAACGAGTCGTCCTGATTGTCTTCGCCGTTGATCGTGATGCCTGTCGTTGCCGCCGCCGGGGTTGAGGTCACGAGCGTGGCACCGTTCAGAACCTGCACGGTGCTGCCGACGAGGCGAATCGTGAACGTGTCCGCCGCGCCGTCGTTGTCGTTGAAGCTGAGCGCCCCGCCGGCTTGCGTCAGCGTCACGTCATTGCCATTGCTGCCGCCGAAGTACGAGATCAGGAAAGCCACGCCATTGATGGTCACCGTCGCGCCGTCGGCGAGGCCATTGAATGTTCCGCTGACCGCATCCGTACCGTCGTTGTTGATGAGCACGAGCGTCTGACCGGCGGACGATGTGATCGTGCCGGAGGTCGAGAGCGTTGCTCCGCCGAGTGAGACGGTGCCGGTGACATTGAGTTGATCGTGCTGAGTACCCGGCGTCGTGCCGTTGACCTCGACGTTAAAAGTCGAGCCGCTCTCGAAGGAGACGCTTCCCGTGTTGATGGTGCCGGGACTCGTGCCGGGTGCAATGATACCGCCGCTTTGCACCGTGACGGCACCGGTCGTCCCCGTGCCGGCGAGCGTCGCGCCGTTGCCGACGATCGCTGCCGAGTTGATCGAGCCGATGGACGTCGTCAGGAAAGTCCCTGAACTCAGAGTGATTGTGCCGGTCCCCGCTACGAGGTCCACGGACGAAATCTCCACCGAGTTCACCTCGCTGAGAAACTGATTCGCGTTGGGCGTGTTGGTTCGGAGAGTCGTCGCATTCAACGTCAGAGGATTGCCGCTGGCACCGATGCCGCCGGACCCGGAACCGAGCTGGACGTTGTTCGCCAGGATGTCCGTCGTGGCGTCTCCCGAAATGATCTGGCTATCGCTGCCCGGTTGCAGCGTCACGGTCACGTCGCCGCCATTGGTGTCGAGACTCGCGGTTGCACCGCTAAAAATGAGATCCCGGCCGCTGGCGGCCAGAAACGACAGGTTCGTGGCCGAGCTGCGTGAGATGGCCGCCGACACCGAAATGTCGCCCGTGATGCTGTCACCGATGCGAATGTTTCCCGCCGTGACTCGATCCAACTGAGCATCGCTCAGACCGAGGGTCGTGGAACTCGCGGTCCCGACGTTGAACGCTGTGCCGCTGGTGAATGGTCGGAACTCGACCGTCTGACCGGCACTGGTCATGATCGTCGGTTGAGAGGTGCCAATGGCGATGGTGTCAGCCACGAACGCGAGGAATGCGTTGGTGCCCCTCACGGACGTGCCGGTGTCGTCTTGAAGGTCGATCCCTTCCGACTGGCTTCCCGAACCGCCAATGCCTCGCAGCAGCAAACTGCCCGCACTCGTAAAGACCAACGAGCCGGAGATATTGATGCCGTCGTTGTTCGAGCCTCCCGAACCAAACGACGTCCCGATGAGCGTGAGCGACGCCGACGCGGCGGTCTCGACCAGCGAGCCACCGGTCAGTCGAATGCCGTACTGTCCGTCGGAAGCGTTGCCGCTGCGGCCAGTCAAGGAGACATCGCCGCCAGCACCGGTCGCGCTAATCGTCGCTCCGTTGAGACTGATGCCGGTGAAGTCGCCGCTCACCGCAGTTCCGGCGTTGCCAGTCACCGTGATGTCGCCGTCAACCGACGTGATGCGGGAGTCGCTCGCGAGTACGACGTTCCTGTCCAGAAAGAAGAGAATGCGGCCGGTGCCTATGACGTCGGTAGAAGCTCCCGAGGCCAGAGTCAGACTCCCGGCGTCGATGCGGAAATCCTCGTTGCTGGCCAGTGCCGAGTCGCCCGTCAGCGTCACGTCACCATCCGCACCGGTTGTCAGATTGAGACCGCGCAGTGTCACGCTCTGGATGCGGTGACCACCCGCGTTGTTGAAAGCACCGATGGTGATGTTCCCCGCCGCATTCGACGCACCACTGGTGCGCGTATCGACGATCACATCCACGTTCGCGGCGGAAGCGGATACTTGCGACAACGTCACCGCACCAGCCGCGCCGTCGGTCCCCTGCTCGGTGTCGATGGTGACGTCGGCGCTCAGTTCGAGTTGCTTGCCTCCGAAGTTCACATCTCCCGATCCTCCGGCCGAGTCCGTGAAGATGTTGCCGCCGAGCAAAGCCAAGCCCGACCCCGTGACCGACAGCGACTCCAGCGCCGTCGTCGTGCCAACGTTTTGCAAACTGAGAATGGCCTGGCCCGCAATCACATTCAGCGACTGCTGGCCGCTGGTCGTGGCATTGAGCGAACCCGTGAATGTGACCCCACCGTCGGTCCCGCTGGCATCGACGTCGATCGTCAAATCGGCTCCCAGCGTCACCGCCCCATCAAAGATGACGACCCCCGCGTCGTTGTTTGTCGTGTCACCGTCAGTGCGAATGCTGGTCGCCGAAATCTGAATTGACTCGGCGGAGATCGACAGGTTGCCTTGCGAGGTCGCGGAACCCAGCAAGAGGTTGGTACTCAGCGAAATCGTGTCTTGGCCTTGGCCAGTCCCACCGTCGAGTGTCAGCGACGCGGCAAATCCGCTCCCGAAGTTCGCGGCCGAGATCGAGTCATCGCCGTCCCCGGAATTGATGGTCAAAGACGTGGTCGGTGGGTTGAACGTGACAATTTCACCGGCGCTCGAATCGACGCTGATCCGGCCGCCTTCGTCGTCGGTCACTTCGATGAGATCATTGGCCGAGGTGTAGTTCAAAGTGATTTCGGCCACCGTGAGATCGGTCAGGATCGGTTCGAGGCCGGTGTAAGAAATGGTCGAGTTGCCGGCGAGATCAATCGAACCGGCATCGAAGCTGGTGGCATTGAACACGGCCGTTGCAAACGTCCCACCACCAAACAGCACCAGCGTGTCGCCGCTGCCGGATCGAGGCTCGCCGCCGACATAATGGATCGAGCGGTTGAAGTTGCCCGACGTGAAGTCGATTTGAAGAGTGTCGGCTCCGCCTTGCAGGTCGGCGATGATGATGCCGCCGAACGCTGAGAGCGGAACATGAACTTCGTTCGTGCCACTGCCAGTCGCACCGGCAATGCTGACCACCAGCGGAGTAGGGGACGAAATGATGATATTCGTGCCGTCAGTCGCGAGCGTGATCAGGTCGGGTGAACCGTCACCGAAGCGATCCTCGATCACCAGGTCGTCATCATCGAGCCTGATGTGCGTGTCCGGGACATTCCCAAAGTCTTGATTGAGCACCGTCTCGCCGGAGTTCACGAAGACGCGGTTCGACAAGATCGTGTTGGTCAGCAGCACAATCGAGCTGTTGGCAAACGACGTGACCGCGAGGTCCGGGTCGGCGTCCCCGTTCAGGAACAGCGGCACGACCTGTCCCGCATCCGGGCCGATCGAGAAGACTGCGGGCGTACCGTTGAAGCTCCCCGTGCCGTCGTTGAGCAGCACCGTGATCGTGCCGTCATCCGTGTTGGAGACTGCCAAGTCGAGCGTGCCGTCCTTATTCAGATCGACCGCTGTCGCGAATTCGGGAGACGTTCCCACTGGGCGGAACACTGGAGAGAAGAACCCACCCTGCGGATCGCTCAGCAGAATGGCGATGTTGTCCGAGTCTTGTCCCGGCACGGCCAAGTCGGCGTGACCGTCTCCGTTGAAGTCGGCGGCGACCGGTCGCACGGGTTTCAGGGTCGCGGCTAAAACGACGACGGAGTCCGTGGAAAACGCCCCGTTGCCGTCATTGATCAGAATCTGCAAATCCTCGAAACCCGAGCCGGTCGCCGCCACCGCGAGATCGAGGTCCGTGTCATTGTTGAAGTCGCCAACCGCGACTCCGCCGGGAACACTGCCGGCTCCAACCGAGAAGTTCGTTGCGGTCCCGAATGTCCCGTTCCCCTGATTGAGCAGGATCGAGACGTTGTCGCCGCCCGCGTTGGCGGTCACGAGATCGAGGGAGTTGCCACTGTCGAAGAATCCCGCGCGCAGGTCCGTCGGGGAGTCTCCGACTGCATAATTCACAGCCGCCGCGAACGTGCCGCTGCCGTTGTTGATGAGCACCGACACGTTGTCGCTGTCCCCATTCGCGGCGACGAGGTCGATGTCCATGTCGTTATCCAGGTCGATGGCGAGCACCGCGCTGGGACTGCTGCCGACCGTGAGCGTCGTCGGCGCGGCATACGAGCCGTCGGAGTTCCGCAAGAAGACGAACAGCGCATTGCCAGTTTCGTCGGTGCTGATGAGATCGACTCGTCCGTCGCCATTCAGATCGGCCGCCGCCAACGCCGAGGCACCCGTCGCCCCGGAGACGCTGCTCGGTGCAAAGTTGAGATCGCGCGGCCCCGTCTGGATGTAGCCGGTCGGGACGACTTCGCTGACCGTGTAACTTGCTCCCGTATCCGCCACCGGCAGGATGTAGGTGCCGTTGCTGGCCGTGACGGTGAACGGCTCGCCCACGTCGAGCACATCGTCGTTGTTGAGATCGAGGTAGACCGTGACCCCCGCGATCCCCGGCTCACCCACATCGAAAATGCCGTTCTCATTGAGGTCGTCGTACTTGGTGCCACGAATTTCGCCAGGGGCCTGGCTGTTCCCGAAATTCAGCCCCGTCACGGTTTCACCGGCGAACGCATTGACCAGGAACGTGAAGGGAATTTGCTGCGAGGAACGATTCACGCTCAGACTGACCGCCGAGTTGCTGGGCAGGCTGGTGACGATGTCGAGGCTTCCGAACCCGGCGGCGACCTGCCCCAAGGCCAGGCTGTCTTGAGGGCCGGAAACGAGCGCGATGTTCGGGCTGGAGAAGGTGGTTCCAGTTCGTTCAAAGATCGGAATGCGGTTGGCGTCCGACAGCGTGACCACCACCTCCGCCAGAAAGTCGTTGTTCAAGAACGTGTTGTCGACAAGCCCGATTTCGATGTCGCTGGGGGTGCCGCCGACAGAGATCGCGGTTTCGGCCACGAACGTGCCGTTGTCATTGCGCAGAATCTGAAACGTGCCGTCTCCCGCGTTGGCCACCGCGAAGTCGGGGTCGCCGTCGTTATGCTCGATGCTGAAGCCCGCGGACAGCGCGACCGGCTGATTGCCGACCGTCACGCTCTGCAAGAAAGTGACCGTGCGGTTGCCGTTGTTCGTGACGAACACAACTTTGTTGTTGGAGGTGTCGAGCAGGGCGAAGTCGATGTCGCCGTCGTTATTGAAGTCGCCGAACGAGAGATCGTTGCCGGCATCCGCTTGCGTCACTGTCACCATGCCGGCTGGCTCAAGTACGTTCCTCTGGACGTCGTTTTCATAGAAACGAACAGAACCATCCGCCGTACTGGTGATGGCCAATTCCGCAGCACCAGTGCCGGCGAAGTCGAAGATCGCCAACGTGCCGGGATTGTCCCCCGCGGCCAGCGTTGCGATCAGTTCGAATCCGGTCTCGAACACTGGCACTGGCAGTGGTGGTAAGTGTTTTTCGAGGACGCTCACCGTGTCCGACCCGCGATTCAGCACATAGATCTCAGGGACAAAGCTGCCCGTGATGTTGCCGATCAGCACGGCGGAGGGGTTGTCGCCGACCGTGATGTCGGAACGGGTATGCGTGCCGGTAAATGGGTTGAAGAGGAACACGCTGATCGAATCGCTGTCGGGATTGACTCGCACAAAGTCGTCGTCACCGTCGCTATCAAGATCGCCGACCGCCACGAGATCGCTGCTGGGTGACGATTGCGAACCGACACCGGGGATCGTGATCGAGCCGGGGAATTGTGCGTTGATCGGTCCTGTCGGAGTGAAGGTGCCGTCGATCAATTCACGAACGATCGACTGGTCCTGCGGACGCACTCCGGTCAGCGAATACGTCCCGTTCATCGCGGAAATCGTCATCGGCTCGAACGGGTCCAGCACGCCGTTGACGTTGCGGTCAACAAAGACCGTAACGCCGGACTGCGCCGGTTCGCCGGGGTCTTGGCGTCCGTTCGCATTGAGGTCGCTGTAAGTCACCCCTTGCAGTGTGGCGGTTTCGACGATGCCGAAATCGAAACTGATGAGGGGGGGGCCTGCTCCCACGGTCACGAGTTGGCTATTCAATCGCGTGAATCCAAGTCGTACTTCGGTGGAACCGGAGATGTCGGACACAGAGGCGATATCCAGGAACGGCGCGGTGCCGGCCCCATCGAATTCCCCCAGGTCGAACATGACATTTGACGCGACGGCGGGAGTGATCCGCAGCGATTCGGGGAACAAGAACACGCCATTCATGAAGCCCCGCAGCACGCTGATCTCACCTTCGTCGTCGCCAATCACGATATCTTTGAGGCCGTCGTGGTCGTAATCCACAGCCGCCAGATCGACCACGATGTCACTCGTAATCGGCTGAAGGACGGTTGAGTTGAAGATCAGAGTGCCGAGTCCAACGTGAATCGTAATGGAGGGATCGATGCGCGACGCAACCACGAAGTCGAGTGCCGCCGATCCTGCCAGTTCGGAAACATAAACTCGACCGGGGGCGTCTTCGGTGATGTTGGTCGAGGCCATGGAAAACGTTCCGCTGCCGTTGTTGCCAAAGACCGTGAAGCTATCGTTGGCGGTGTCTGTCGCGACCAGATCAAGGTCAGCGTCGTTGTCGAAGTCTCCCAACGCGATTCCTCGGACTTCATCCCCAGCATCCAACGTCACGGGGGCGAGAAACGTGAAGCCGTTGTCGTGAGTCAGAATCGTGACCGCGTCCGTGGCGCTCAGCGTGCTGACAACAATGTCCGGTTCCATGTCGCCGTTGACGTCACCGATCGCGATGTCTGTCGGCCGTTCATTGAGCGTGATCGTGCTACCCGTCAGGGTGAACGTGGTCAGGTCGTTGCGAATGAAGTCGACAACACCGTTGCCGGGATTGGCGTCCGGGTCGCGGATCAGAACGACGTCGTCGTCGTTATCGCCATCGAAGTCCCCCAGCGCGATCCGAAACGCATCTCCCGCCAAAACGTGCTGCGACAACGTCGAGAATCCCGATCCCGTGTTTTCCAGAACGCGAAACTCCGAAGTCGTCCCGGATCGCGTGAGCACCAACAGGTCGTTGCGGCCATCGCCATTCACGTCCGCCACGAGAATATCGGCAGCCGTGGCTCCCAATTGTCCTTCGATCGGCAGGAGATCGGCCGGTGCGATCACCGACGACGTCACGATCGAATTGAGCGGAGGCAACGGGATGACTCGATAGGTGCCGGGGAGCAGATTGAGAAATTCATAATCTCCGATGTTGCCGTCGAACTCACCTCTGGAGGCCGTCACTGTGATCGGCTCGAATGAAGAATCGAAGCGGCCGTTTCCGTTCGTATCCAGGAACAGGGAGACATTCGGAAGACCCGGTTCGGAAGGGAAGCTGAAGCCTCGGAAGCCATTCACATCAAGGTCGTTGAACACATTCCCGCGAATCGTCGCCAGCGGCTGCACGCCAAAGTCCAGATTCATGGTCGGCATCCCGACCACTCCCACAATGCCGGCCGAACCGAGCAGGTTCGTCAACAACGTCACCGACCCGCCATCTCTGTTGGCGGTCAGGACATCGGGCCGCGAGAAAAGGTTGGTGGAGTCGAAGCCGAATTCGCCGACAGCGATCCCCGACGGTGCGGAATCCGTTGGGAAAATCGCAGTGAGGGTAAACGTGCCGGTCGCGAATTCGAGGACATCGACGGTGCTGCTGCCCAAACTCGCGGCCAGAACGTCTCTGTCGCCGTCACCGTCGATATCGACTGCGGCCATGTCCACCACATCGCTCAAGGTCGCGACCTCGGTCGGCGTGCTGAAGACGCGAGTGCCAATGTTTGCGACGTGGAATACCTTTGTGATCGCGCCGACCACGAGGTCGAAGTCTCCATCTCGATCGAAGTCCTCGGTCACGAGTGATTGCGGCAGAGTCCCCGCGTCGAAGCTCACCGACGTGTCGCTGTTGAAGCTGAAGTTGGCGGAGGTACTGGTATTGAACAGGAACTTGACCGAGTCGGTCCCGGCCGAAGCCACCGCCAGATCGGTCTTACCGTCGCCGTCAAAGTCCGCAGCCACCAACTGCCGTGGATCGCTGCTCACGGCGAAGCTCGCGCCGGTCGCAAAGGTTCGCGAACCCGTGTTGGCAAACAAGGTGATGTTGTTCGAGCCTCTGTTCGTCACTGCGATATCGGGCTGAGAGTCTTGATTAAGGTCCGCGATCACGAGACTGATCGGCTCATCGCCCGTCGTCAGGGTGACAGCGCTTCCAAACTGCGCATTGCCAAAGGCATCGTTCCCCAGATTGAACAACACCGTCAGCGTATCGTCGGAGGAGTTGGCAACGATCAGATCGACTCGGCCGTCGAGATCAACATCACCCGCGACGACGTCGCTCGGTCTTGAGCCGACAATGATCGACTGGGTGATGAAGCTCGCGACTGAAACCCCGTGCCCGCGCTGTTTGATGACGAGCCGGTCACTGATGAAATCCACATACGCGAAGTCGAGCTGTCCGTCATTGTTGAAGTCCGCCGTGACGACACTCTGCGGGATAGAGCCACTGGCCACCGATTCTGGCGACGAGAGCAGCGGATCATTGGGTGCCGTCGGCCGCGTATTGGACGGGACCTTGTGGCCAATGATCTGGCTGCCCGGACTGACCAGCTCCAGTGTGTAAGTGCCGAATTCGTCTTGCGGCGTGCTGGGGTTGTCGAACATGGCCACTTCCGCGAACGGCTCGAAGTCGTCCCGTCGGCCGTTGCCGTTGACGTCGTGGAACACCGTCAAACCCGATCGACGAAATTCCGTGCCAGCATCGAGATCGCCGTCGCCATTCTCGTCCGAGAACGCGATGCCGGAGACCGTCGTGTGAGCCAGCTCAAACGCGCCGATGTCGCGCGTGACCGAGGTGTTGTTGTCGCCGTCGGTCGTCGCAAAACCCCGTTGGTCGTTGGTCGGCGCGCCTGTATTCGTCCCAGCATCGATGGCCGGGCTGCCGACCAACAGTTCGTGAGTGAAGGTGCTCCGCCGCGGCGTGAGCGTGACCACCGGCGGCAGAGTCCCAAACTGAGTCGGCGCGACCGGCGACGTGACGAAGCGGCTGAGATTGTTGTCTCGCAACACACCAATCTTCGGATCGACCAATTCAAAGACTTGGCCACCGCCTGTGTAAGTTCCGCCGCCATTACCAAACGAGTCATTCAGCGTGAAGGTCATCGTGCTGGTCACCGTCACGGTGAAGTTGCCGTTGGCGGCAGACAGACCGTTGACGCCGGTCACGCGCACGAGGTCCCCTGTCTGCAAGTTGTGCGCGTTGGTCGTGGTGATCTCGATCGGATCCGCACTGGTCGCGTTCGTGATAGAGACCGCCGTCTCGCCACCGACGATGTCTCCGTTGGTGCCGTTGGTGAAGCCCGTTGCACCGTCGCGGTCGCCAATCAGGTTGAAGCCGTCCGAAGTGAAGCTGCCGCTCAGGTCGGCGTTCGGGCTGTTGCCGAAGGTCGTGTTCATCGCCACGAGCGTGTTCTTCAGCGTGGCGGAACCGTCATTGCTGATCCCACCACCGTCGGACGATGAATTGAGCGCAAACGTGGCGTTCAGGATCGTCACCGTGCCGGTCGAGGTGTTGTGCAGGCCACCCCCTTCGTTCGAGCCAGAGTTCGTGGAGATCGTGCTGTTGCGAATCGTCAGCGTCCCTTCATTGCTGATCCCGCCGCCGTTGATGCCGCTGTTTTGAGAAATCGTGGACTCGAAGACGTTGGCGGTCGCTGAGACCGCGTTGTGCAAGCCGCCGCCAGCAAACCCGAAGCCTGACGCCAGCGTCGATTCCGAGAGGGTCAGCACGGCACTCGACCCCGCATTGGCGATCGCACCACCACCGCCGCTGCTACTAGACGCGTTGTTAAGAAGGAAATCAGACCCGCTGACCGTGACTAAGCCATCGAAGTTGTAGAGTCCGCCACCAGAATCCAGCGCCGTGTTATCGGTGAGGACTGAGTCCGTAATCGTCAGCCCTTGGCCGAAATTCGCGATGCCGCCGCCAAACGCAATGGTCGCCGAGTTGCTGCTGAACTCGCTGTGGCTAATGCTCACCGACGAGGTGCTCTGCCCGCCAAAGCGATCGACGAAGACCGCACCACCAGTTTCGCCCAAGTTGTTCTTGAACACGGAGCCTTGCACGGCCGCAAAGCTGTCGAAGATCGCCAGCGCGCCGCCACCGCCGCTGTTGCCCAGCGCCATGTTGAATTCAAACCGCGTGTTGGTCACGAGCAGGAAGTCATTGAGAACCGCGATGGCACCGCCGCTGGTACCCGACGTGTTATTCAGGAAAACGCTGTCGTTGGCGATGACCATCGCGCCCGGATCACCGTCCTGAGCATAGATGGCACCACCGAAGCCGGAGGCGAAGTTGTTCGTCACGCTCACTCGATGAAGTTCGAGATACGACGCAATGCTGCGAATCGCACCGCCTCGAAGGTCGTCCCCGCCCTCGACCATCGCCTTGCCGTGGGTCAACGACAGATCCGACAGCACCAAATCGGTTCGGCTGCCACCGCTAAAGACATCGAACAGGCGGTCGCTGTCGAGTCCGTCGATCGTCGTTGACTCGGAACCATAACCGCGGATGTTGAGGTCGCCCGTAATATCCAGGTCGCCGGCCGCCGCAGAATCCTCGCCCGTACCGAATCGCGTCAGCTTGTAGACTCCGGCCACGAGCACGATGGTCTGTGTTCCCGCCAGCGCGTTGCTCTCCTGAATCGCCGCGCGGAGCGACGTCTTGCCATTCGCATCGAGAGCGACACCATCGCCGATGTTGGCATCGACCGTGTCTTCCGTCGTGTTCACGAAGAAACCGTTGAAACCGAACTCATAAGCCCCGATGTCGGCCGTGTTCGACGTGCCGCCGTTGATGACTCGCGGAGCACCTCGCTGTTCCAAGGCCACGCTCGTGGTCGTGCTGCTGGCGTCGATCGCCGGACTCCCTGTTTGCAAAGCGTGTGTCCGAGTCTTACCGCCGTTGAAAGCCAACGCTCCAAGCAGCGGGTCTAAGGGACTACCGGACGTTCCCACTTGGTCGTCAATGACGTTGTTGACGAAGATCGGACCACCAGAGCCAGCTCCCGCGACACCAATCAAGTTATTCCCCAGCGACGCGACATTGTTCGTCGCGGCAAACACATCCGTGCCAGTCTGGCTGGCCATGTTCTCAGCGATGATCGTGCTCTTCACGGTCCCGCGCCCCGGTTGGGAAGGACCGGAGAGAGGCATCCCGCTCGGAGGCGGAGGCACGATCGTCGCAAAGCCGCCGCCGAACGCCGCCGTGTTGGGAGGCACGATCGTCGCAAAGCCGCCGCCGAACGCCGCCGTGTTGTTCGTGATCGTGGCATGATTGACCGACAGGATTCCGCCCGCCTGCGTCACACCACCACCCTGACCGCCAGTGTTGTTGAATCGAATGGCCGTGTTGCCAGAGACTGTCGAATTGCTGAGATCTGTCGTGCCCCCCGCGACGTAGAGGCCACCACCGTTACCAAAGGACATCCCCGTCTGACCTGCCGTGTTTTCGACGATCGACGAATTCCCAATCTTCGCGTTGCCACCCCCCACGAAGACACCGCCTCCTGAGCCGCTCAATGCGCGGTTGTCGGCGATCTCCGAGTAACTCACCGTGGCGGTCGTGGAGCCAAGAATACCCAATCCTCCGCCGTTCATTCCTGCCGTGTTATTCGTGAGAAAGCTGGCGGAGATGACGAGTGTTCCCGCCTCCGCGCCGACGCCACCCGCATTGGTCCCGGCGGTGTTGCCATCGATCGTGCTGCGGATCAGCGTGGCGTCCCCCGTCGAACCGATGCCGCCCGCTCGACCACCTGCGATGTTCCCAATGATGCTTGAGTCCCGAACGATCATCCGGCCTTCGTTGCCAATTCCACCGGCGTCTCCATTCGTCGTGTTGTCACGAATCGTCGACGAGTCAATTTCCAGCAGATCGAACGAGCTGACATGACCGATGCCACCCGCGCCATCGTTGGCAGAGTTCCCGACGATGAAGCTGTTGCGGATTGTCGCTCGACCTGCGTTGGCAATGCCGCCTCCTTCGTCGCTGGCCACGTTGTCCGCGATGGTCACACCGTCGAGAGTCAACTCGAACGCACTGAAGATGCCGCCGCCGTTGCCGCTGACAGCCTGATTCTCGCGAACAAGCACGTTGTTGAGCGACGCGTCGCCAAAATTGCGAATACCGCCACCCGAGTCAGTCGCTGCAATGCCGTGCTGCACCGTCAGGCTTTCCAGGAGCGTCTCGGTGGTGAAGAAGCTGGACTGCAAGTCAAACACTCTGTCGATGCCTGCTGCGTCGATGATCGTCGCCAGCGGACCAAAGCCAAGGATCTCCGTCCCAAAAAAGACGTCGAGATCGCCAGCCGAGCCATGGCCATCATCAGTGCCGTTCTCATCCAACAAGAACACGCCCGGCAACACGACAATCACCGGCGCGACCGTCGAGTTGAAGTTGCGCTGATGCAACGCCGCACGCAACGAGATGTTCCCCGCCGCGTCCGCGACGACCCCGTCCATCAGGTTGGCGTCGGGAGTGTCATTGAGCGTGTTGACGAACACCGCGTTTGTCCCCGTCTCGACCGCACCGATATCCGCAGCCGCAATCGTCGAGGCCCGCAGCGGAGCACCGCGCTGATCGGTGATCGGCAGCGCCGAACCGACCACAATCGGCAACGTCCCCGCGTCGATCGCCGTGCTCCCGCTTAGCGGGAGGTGTGTCTTCGTCGGCCCACCATTGAAAGCCAACGCGCCAAGCATCGGATCGAGCGGAGTCGTGGATGAAGTCCCGACCTGATCGTTGTTGGATCCATTGCTGAATCCCGAACCTGCCGGCGCGAAGCCGATCAAGTTGAAACCAAGAGTCGTGAACGGGTTCGTGCCGTGCCGCACGTCGATGAAATCATCGTCTCCGGTTGCGGTGTTGCCGGCGATGATCGTGTTTCCGACCAATCCCGTATTGCTGCCCCCGTTGAAGTCGATGCCGCCTCCCACCGACAAGGCCGTATTGAGCGTCACGGTGCTGGCCGTCAGGAAGAGATTGCCGCCGCTGGCCACCGAGATGGCACCACCATTGTCGGCGCTATTCGCCGAAAACGTTGAATGATCAATGCCAGCCGATCCCGCCGTGTAGATCGCGCCGCCGTTACCCGAGTTGGTGGCACCTGCCGCGTTGAGTTCAAAAGTGCTTCGCTGCACATTGAGGTTGCCGCCAGTGGCGTTGAATATCGCGCCGCCGTCACTATTTCCGGTGCCGTTATCAGCCTCGTTGTTGAAAAACGTCGAGGCGTCGACGATTGCGAACCCCGCGTTGTAAATCGCGCCCCCTTCGCCCGCCGCCGTGTTGTTATTGAAGGTGCTTGCCAAGACCATCAATGAACGCATCGCCGCATTGTGAATTGCGCCGCCGCGAGGCGTGCCCGGCCCCGTGACGCTGTTGTTGATAAACGTCGTTCGCACGACGGTCAAATTGCCGTCGTTGTCGATCGCACCGCCATTGTCACTCTGCCCATCTTTGATCGTGACGCCTTCGATCGTCACGAACCTGTTGGACATATTGAACGCGATGTCGAACACGCGATCGGCCGAACCGAAGTTGGCGTCGATGACCGAGGTGCCAATGTTCGCGCCGCGAATGGTCACGGACCTTGCCGACGTGATGTCGAGATCACCGGTCGCCGCAGCATCTTCACCGGCCCCGCTGATTGTCAGCGTGTATGTGCCGGCCCCAAGCTGGATGATGACATCGTTTTCGGTCTCGGCATTGGCCTGGAGGACCGCTTCCCGCAACGAAATCAAACCATCGTTGGCATTGATCGTGTCAGTCAGCGTACCGACGACGATGATGTCCGGCATCCCGCCCGTTAGTAACTGCCGAGTCTCAAACTGCTCGACGAGAGGAGTCATCCGGCGACGCGGCACATGCGGCCTTCGCCGCCGCCTCGTCCAGTGTCCGTTGTCTCGTTGAGCATTCGCTCGGGCAAACCAGCCACGCAACCATGAAGTCAGCAACATCGGTCGTCACCTCAAACCTGCTCAGGACAAGAGCTCATTCCGCATCGGCCAACACCCTCACGGCTTCTCACGCAAACGAGTACCGGAACTGGCACTCGCTACCTGAGAAAACGAAGGGGCTCGACGGGCGGGACTCTAATCCCCGAAACAGGGACCATGAAAGCGGAATTTCCGATGTTGCCATTGCATTGCGCATAACCCAGCCAATCGGATGCCTTCCGTTTCGTCGATAGGATCGTTTCCACACCTCGCCACACCGTCCGCTTCGGCAAAATCGGACCAGTTTCACCAAAGCGCTCTCACTGTTTGGGCCGATCCACATCGGGACAAGCTCTCAGCGGCGAATTCTGCCGGAGCAGAGCCACGGAACGTCGCACACACTCCCATCAAAGCCAGACACCGTTGGATTTCATCATGGCCGCTCGCGTGCTGTTGCTCATGGTTCTCACTGGCTTGTTTGCCGCGGCTTGGAGTTCGGATTGCCCCCAAGCGGCAGACGCACTCCCTGCATTCACGACTCTCCCGCCAAACTCCAAGGCCACTTTCGGAGAGGATCGCCAGGAACGGAAGATTTCGGAGGTCAGTCAGACCGTCACGATTTCTCAGGAGTTCGACGCCTCCGCCATCGTGCTGCCGACCTTGATTGCACCGGGAACTTACCGCGTTGTGGATGCCAAAGGACGAGTTGGTTGGATCACAATCCCAACCGGTGCCCCATCAGAAGCCACCAGCGACGAACCCAAGCCGTTCTACAACAGCCAGTCCGAATCCGGATGTTGGTATTTTATCCGAGTCCCCGCCGCACCGCTCATTGCTGCTCCTCAAACAGGTGACGCAATCCTTCGATGACTGTCGGATAGCGCAGCTCGACGTGCAGTTCTTCGCGCATTCGCCGATTCACGCAGCGTTTGTTGAACCGACGCAGTTCGGGAGCATCCTCGGCAAGTTTCTCAAACTCAGGAGCGGCCAAGCCGAGTTGCCCTGCCAATGCCGTGTAGTACTCTTGCCGACGAAGCGGTCGATCATCAGAGACTAAATAGGTGGTCACGGACTGGCCTCGTTCTTCCGCCGCCAAGACAGCCTGAACGGCATCGTCCACATGGATGAGGTTCAGCCAAGCATCGGGATTTCCTGAGAACTTTTCCCTGCGTCGAAGTTGCTGCTCGCGAGCCAGCAATCGCCCTGGACCATAGATCCCCGCCAATCTCAAAACGATGGCGTCGCCATTTCTGGAAGCTTGATCTGCAAGTCGAAAGTTCTCCCATACGACAGCTTCTGCATCACGGCAAATTCTCCCATTTTCTTCGCTTGGGGAGACTGACGATAATTCATCGACAAATTCTCCGCTGTTTTGTCCGTAAACGCTGGTGCTGGAGATATACACGAACTGCCGACACTTTCGTCGGACTTCGGCTAACACGTTCCGAAGTCCTTCGACGTAGATCGTCCGCTTGGAAGACTTACTCGCCCGGTCAAAACCGACTGCATAGAGAATCGTCTCCGTGTGCGGAAACCTCTGGAGCGAACTCAAGTCCATTACGTCACCAACTAGAGCGTTAAGCCCAGATTTCGCCAACCGAGATGCATGCGATTCCGAGCGAGTCAACGCCCAAACTTCGCAACCCTCGCTCAGCCACCTCTGAGCGACGCGCTCACCGAGATATCCACAGCCAATGATGAGCTTTCGCATTGCGCGGTCAATGGGATTGATAACAATGATCTTTGGAGTCCATGGCAGCCACGCTCATGTTCGGAACTCAACGAGACCGAAACAATCCCTCTGGACTATTTGGGGACAGAACGTTGGTCGCTGGACACTCCGCCGAGGAGACGGCAAAATCACCCTTTCTCATTCGGGCGTATAGCTCAGTTGGCTAGAGCGCAGCTCTGATAAAGCTGAGGTCCTTGGTTCGAATCCAAGTACGCCCATTCGTATACGGCCGGGGCCAATCGAGTTTCTGGTTTGGTCCGAGCAATGCATCGGGGACGTAGCTCAATTGGGAGAGCACTAGCTTTGCAAGCTAGGGGTTGCCGGTTCGATCCCGGTCGTCTCCAGTGGCAATGAGCCGATCTTGCTCGATTTTTAAAAACTCGGGCCGATCGGTTGACCCCCAGTGTGGATGCCAATAACATCCTCGCTCGCCTTTTGCGGCCGTCCAAAAATGCGGCCGCAAAATTCGACGTAGTTCTTTGACAATTCGGTGGTTGTGAAATCTGCAATACACAATCTCAATGCGCTCCAAATGGGGCGCGAGCGTCCAAGGTGAATAAGCTTGAACGGCGGACGCGATGCAAGTCGCGAAAAGCCAAAGATAAAAGTGGTCAAGCAATTAAGGGCGTATGGAGGATGTCTTGGCACCAAGCGGCTCTGAAGGGCGTGGAAGGCTGCGATAAGTTCGGGGTAGCTGTCAAACAAGCGTTGATCCCGAAATTCCTGAGCAAACGCGGCGAAGTGAAACATCTCAGTAACCGCAGGAAAATAAAGAAATCTCGATTCCGTCAGTAGCGGCGAGCGAACGCGGAAATAGCCTAAACCAGTGGCTTTGCCATTGGGGTCGTGGGGCATGCTATATGGAAGTTACCAATTTGCCGGCTAGAAGAAGTGAGAAGAAAAGCTCTACCGTAGAGGGTGATAGTCCCGTATTCGGCAGTCGTGCAAACTTCTTGTGTGTACCCGAGTAAGTCCCGTCACGTGAAACCGGGACTGAATCTGGGAGGTCCATCTCCTAAGGCTAAATATGACTTGGTGTCCGATAGTGAAAAAGTAGCGCGAGCGAAAGATGAAAAGAACCCCGGGAGGGGAGTGAAAAAGAACCTGAAACCATACGCTTATGAACTGTCGAAGCACAATGCCGCAAGGTGAGTGTGACGGCGTGCCTTTTGCATAATGACCCGGCGAGTTAGCGTACGCGGCAAGGTTAAGGGTTTTAGGCCCGTAGCCGAAGCGAAAGCGAGTGCGAAATGTGCGATTCCAGTCGAGTGCGCTAGACCCGAAAACAGGTGATCTAAC
>SXGT01586236.1_pt1 | contig 31075 bp, 29 predicted proteins | sample 3176221 | NCBI WGS metagenome assembly SXGT01 (sample SAMN11356862, study PRJNA531348) | freshwater metagenome | isolation source: freshwater sample F1-120 | place: China: Fuxian Lake, Yuxi | collected 2017-12-25
GAGACGGGCGCGGGCCAGCACGGCGTCGCAACCGCGACCGTCTGTGCACGCTTCGGCCTCAAGGCCGTCGTCTACATGGGCGAGGAGGACATGCGTCGCCAGCGTCCGAACGTCGTGCGGATGCATTTCCTCGGTGCGGAGGTGATCCCCGTCACGAATGGCGCCGGCACCCTTAAAGACGCTCTCAACGACGCGATCCGCGACTGGATCACCAACGTCGAGACGACGCACTACATGATCGGCACCGCCGCCGGCATGCACCCGTATCCGTACCTCGTGCGGCGATTACAGGCCGTGATCGGCGAAGAGGCGCGCGCTCAGATGTTGGACCGCACCGGACACCTGCCCGACGCCGTCGTGGCCTGCGTCGGCGGCGGCTCGAATGCGATCGGCATCTTCCATCCGTTTCGCGACGACCCTGTACGGCTGGTTGGTGTTGAGGCCGGCGGCGATGGCGGAGCACTGCACGCACGGACGCTCAGCGGCGGCCGCGTCTCGATTCTTCACGGTTCACGCTCGTTCGTGCTCTGCGACGACGACGGCCAGGTCGTCGAGACACACTCGATCAGCGCCGGACTCGACTATCCCGGTGTTGGTCCCGAACACGCAGCCCTGCTGGCGTCTGGCCGCGCCGAGTACGTGGGCGCATCAGACGAGGAGGCGCTGGTGGCCTTCGATCGTCTCTGCCGTCTCGAGGGCATCATCCCAGCGCTCGAGACGAGCCACGCCCTCGTCATCGCCGAGCGCCTCGCGAAAGAACTCGGCCCCGACGCCAACATCCTGGTCGGTCTCTCCGGCCGTGGCGACAAGGACGTCGATCAGATCGCCGCGAGGCGGGACAACGCATGAACATCCCTCGCCCCTCGCTGGCGGTCTATCTGATGGCCAATGAGGCCGCGCCCGAGCTCGCCGAGGCGGCCGTCCGTGGTGGCGCAACGGTGATCGAGCTGGGTATTCCCTACTCCGACCCACTCGCCGACGGCACCACCATTCAACGCGCGTCTCAGGCTGCCCTTGATGCAGGCATTACGCCCGCACGAGCGCTCGAGCTGCTCGCCGAGATCAACCGGCGCGTCGACGTACCACTGGTTCCGATGACGTACGGCGCGATCGTCGAGGGCTACGGCGAAGAAGCCTTCTGTCGCGACGCCGCCGCCGCGGGCGCTGAAGGCCTGATTGTGGCGGACAGTCCGCCCGAGGAGTCTGGGCGTCTGCGCGCCGCCGCCGAGGCCGTCAAGATCGATCTGATCCACCTCGTCTCGCCGACCTCGCGCCCCGAACGTATTCGTGCCGCCTCCGCAGCCAGCCGCGGCTTTGTCTATCTCGTCGCTGCCGTTGGCGTGACAGGTGCGCGAGAAAACCTCGATAGTCGCATCGCCGAGCTGCTGACAACGACACGAGCCGCTGCGGGCGACACGCCCATCCTCGGTGGCTTCGGCGTCTCCACCCGCGCACACGTGGCGGGATTGATCGCCGCAGGTACCGATGGAGCGATCGTTGGCTCGGCCGCGATCGATGCCATCGACACCGGTGGCGCCGATGCTCTCGAGGCGCTCGTGCGCGATCTTGCCGCCGGCCTCCAGCCGCAGGCAGCGCTTCAGCGCTCGTCTGGAGATCATGCGTCGACCGCTCGCTGATGTTGCTCCTCACCGTTTTTCTTCTTAAGCCATCTGTAGCGGGTGTGCATGGCGGCGCAACGAGGTATGTCGTGTGGTGATTGCGAGCCAGCGACGACTTTTGCTTGTTCTCGCGCTGCTCGGATTGCTCGCGCTACCCGCAGCAGCCAGTGCCCACGCCCGTCTGCTCACGGTTGTTCCCGCTGCCGGCGCTGTTGTCGACAAGGCGCCCACCGAGGTTCGCCTGACCTTCAGCGAGGAGATCAATCGCGTCGGTGCGCGCGTAAGAGTGGTCGGACCAGACGGCCAGGCCTACGCGCAGGGCAAGCGCACAGTGCGTGGGAACGTGCTGACTCAGCCGGTGGCTGCGGGCCTCCCTGAGGGCACCACGACGATTGTCTGGAGCGTGATCTCTGCCGATGGACACCGCATCAAAAGCACGACGATTTTTTCGGTGGATCAGCCCACGCAGCCAGGTGCTGTGGCACTGACCGAAAGCGCAGAGCCACACGGCTCGAACCTCGCGATGTCGACCATTCGTGCGCTCCGCTTCACAGCGATCATCGGCTTGATTGGCCTCGTCGCGATACTGCTGGCCGTCTGGACACCGCTGATCCGGCGTGGGCGAGAACGAGACAGCACCACGGCAGATGCGGCAGATACCGCTTTTCGTCTGATCGCCCACCGACTGGCCTGGCTGTTTCCGCTTCTGCTCATCGCCACAACGCTCGGCTACGTTCCTGCCGAAGCCTGGTCGCAAGGCATTTCGCTTCGCGACGTCCTCGAGTTGCGCCAAGGACAGCTCAACATCGCCATGCTCGTCCTCGCGCTCGGCGCACTACCGCTGCTCGTGCGCACTGCTCAGGGCGGTGGCCGAAGGTTTGCCGCCGCCACCACACTCTTCGCGATCGCACTGGCCTGCACACCAGGTCTCTCCGGTCATGCAAGTGCTCAACAGTCGGCGTGGCTGTGGCAACTGGTCGATGCGATCCACGTGTTGGCTGCTGGCGTTTGGGGCGGTGGCTTGCTGGTGCTCGCCGTTGGCGCCGCAGCGGTCCATCGCGCCACAACATCAGAGACACGAGCGCATCTGCTGCACGGGATCGTGCGTCGTTTTACCCGACTCGCACTGGTTGGGCTTGTTGCGCTGCTGCTGACAGGCACCGTCGCGGCGATCGCGCTCGCCGGCTCGGTCACGGCACTGTGGGAAACGCCATGGGGGCGCATCGTGCTCGTAAAGGTCACCGTCGTCGTCTTGACCATTGCCACAGCATCGATTGCGAGGCGTACCACCAAGAGTTTTGTGCGCGCGTTGGAAATCGAAGCGCTGCTGATCATCATCGCCCTCGCGCTGACCGGGGTCCTGACCGGGCTCGCGCCACAGCCTTCCCTTCCAGCCGCAACCTCCTCGCTCCACATCGAGCGCGTCATCGAAGGTCGCACCGCACAAGTGGATCTCATGCCGGGAGTGGTCGCTGCACCAAACGAGGTGCACGTCATCGTCACCAACAATCTCGGTCAACCTGCGATTGATGTAGCGGAGGCGACCGTCGCGTTGTCATTGCCGGCGGGCGATATCGCCAACCTCCCGGTCAAACTCCAGCGCGTCGATGCAGCCCACTGGCTCGGCTCCGTCACGATCCCTGTGCCTGGACCATGGACGGTGACCACACATCTTCGCATCGGCGAGTTCCGGGACGAAGTTCTCTCCGGCACCATCACCGTTCCGCCCTCCTGAGCGCCAGTCATCGCTACGCTTGCCCGATGCGAAAAGAATTTCAATGGAACTGACGTTTTGGCAGGAGGTGCTTTGGGTATGGGTGGTCTTGACGATCGCGCCTAAGTTGGTCATCTTTCCGATCATTCATTTCATGCGCGAAGCGGTCAAGGACACAAAGCGGCAAGACGAGATCGACGCAGCGTGGCTCGCCAGCCTCGAGGACTCCGATAGCGGCGGTGGCAACGATCGCCATCCTCGTAATCGCCGACCGTGGATGCCAAGCCCACGACGAGGCCCCGGCAATGGCACGGGTGGCTCGGCGCGTGTAGAGCCACGTTCGCCGCGACGGATCGAGGCGCGGGCGTACCGCCTTCGCCGTCCTCTGCCATCGCGGTGACGATCGCACACCTGATTGACGCACTCGCAGCCTGCGAGACACCGTCGACGCTGATCAACCCGTATCGACACCACGACGCAGAGTTTGATGTGCCGAATGCCCCGGCGCTGCGTCAGTCAAACCTATTGGGATACCTTGCCGAGCGACCGAAGCCTCGCGCACTCCTCGTCGGCGAGGCGATGGGGTGGCGTGGCGGACGCTTCTCTGGCCTGGCCTTCACCAGCGAACGGCAACTGGCGGAATGGGGCGCGCCCTTCGCGGCATCGTCACTCCACCCGGGTGGTTGGACAGAGAGCTCGGCCACGATCATCCATGGCGTGCTCGACGAGTTCGACCTTGCGCGCGAGGTGGTGCTGTGGAACACGGTCCCCTTTCACCCCCACCCTCCCGGGAAGCCGCTCGGTAATCGCGCCCCGAAGGTGGGCGAGATCGCACTCGGTAGGCCATTCCTCGAGCAACTCATCAGCTTGCTGCAACCAGCCGAGGTGATTGCCGTCGGTCGTATCGCGGAGGGCACGCTTGGCGACCTCGTAACGGGCTGCGTGCGCCACCCCGCCAACGGCGGCGCCACGCTCTGTCGCGAGGGGCTGCGGACCCTGCTCGGCTAGTCGCGGGGCGTGGAAACCCCAATCAGCTGCGGAGCGTTGACTCAAGGAGGACATCACAACCGCGCGGATGTCATGTCCTCCCTGCCTGCCAACACGTTTCAGCAATGCCGTTGGAGGGGAGGACATGACATCCGCGCGGTTGTGATGTCCTCCTAGGATCGCGAGTGGGCCTTGATTGCGCCAGATGAAGCGACGTCGCGTTAGGAGGCGGGCTCCGCCAACCCGCGCGCACACCAGTCGCTCCACGAGCCCGCATAGAGCTGGGTGTCGTCGCGTCCAAGCTCTGCGAGACGTAGCGCGAGGGCTGCGGCCGTAATGCCAGAGCCGCAGTACACGACAGGCGGCTCGACAGCCGTCAGGACGTCGTCGTCGATCGCATCGGGAGCATTAAACGGCGCGTTGCGTGCTCCGACGATATGCCCGGCGACCGGATCCATCGGCTCGACCTCACCACGAAAGCGTTCGGGTGCACGCGCATCGAGCACAATTCGTCCCGCTGCCAGTGCTGCCTGCACACCCGTTGCGTCCAGCAGGTCATCCGTTCGTTCCACACCAAGTACCAGGTCACCGGATGTCACGACAGGGTCGCCGACCTCCAGCTCGTCACCCCAGGCCGCAATTCCCCCCTCGAGCACCTGCGATGCGACACCGTGGTGACGCAACAGCCACCAGGCGCGCGCTGCACCGCCCGTGCCGTCGTCGTAGACCACGATCGAAGCGTCTGAGCGCAAACCGGCCCGTTGTAGAGACTGCTCGAAGGTGGTGCGCTCCGGGAGCGGGTGGCGCCCACCGAGACGGTCGTCGCGCATCGGCCCGCTGAGGTCGTCATCGAGATCGAGATACAACCCACCGGGAATGTGACCCTCGCGATACAACTCGATTCCCGCTCCATGCTGTCCGAGTCGAAACCGACAGTCGACAAGTTGTACGCTCCGCAGGGCTCGAACTGCCCCTGCCGAGATCTGCTGACGGATTGTCATGGTGCACTCCTTGGTTGCGTCAGTCGGCGCTGCAATTGCAGCCCGCGCGTGTGATCAACATCAATTTGGATCGTCGCATGCTCGATCTCAAAGTGAACCTGCACGATGTGTTCGATGCGGTGCAGCATGGCGTGTTGATCGACACCAGGCTCGATCACGACATGCATCGCGAGCGCGGGAAAACCATCCGCGATCTGCCAGACGTGGAGGTCGTGCACGTTGCAGACCTCGGGCAGAGCCATCACGGTTCGAGCAATCTGTTCGGGGTCGATACCCGGCGGCGCCTCTTCCAGCAAGATGCGGACCGCACTGCGCAGCACGCGTGCCGACGCGACAACGATCAAGACCGCGACAAGGAGACTCGCAATCGCATCGGCCTGCACCCATCCGGTCAGCATGATCACGAGGCCCGCGATCATCGCGGCGACCGACGACAGCACATCGGCCGCGAAATGGAGCATGGTCGCGTGCGCGTTGAGGTTCGAACGAGCTCCAGCTCGCAACAACAGCAGGACGGGAACCAGATTGAGCACGACGGCCAGTGCGCCAATCAGGGCGACGCCGCCACCCACGACGGGCTGCGGATCGGTGAGGCGGACAAAGGCCTCCCAGGCCACCCAAACGCTGAGTGCAATCAGAAACAGGGCATTGATCGTTGCCGCGAGAATCTCGGCACGCCGATAGCCAAACGTGCGCGTTTTGGTCGCGGGCAAGCCAGCCAGCCAGGCCGCACCAAAAGCCAAACCAACCGCGACTGCGTCCGAGAGGTTATGGATCGCATCTGCCACCAACGCGAGCGAATCGAAAGAGATCGCTGAAACAATTTGGACGACACCCAAGAGCAGCGTCAACGCGAGCGAAATCCAGAGCGCGCGCCCCATGCTGGCACCGTGCCCGTGCCCGTGCCCGTGCCCGTACCCGTACCCGCCGTGATGCTGCCCGTGGTGATGGCTCACGTAAGAATCGTATCGTCTCCATTGCTTTACGCGGATTGCGCTTATGCTGCAGGATCGGACTCGTTCGAGAGGGAAAACTGGTGACAAAGAACACGCAAGCGGTAACGCTGATTCCGGGCGACGGCGTGGGGCCGGAAGTTGCCGATTCGGCACGCAAGATCGTCGACGCCACGGGCGTCAAAATCGACTGGCAGGTCCACGAGGCCGGCGCTGAAGTGTTCAAGAAGGGTCTTGCCACCGGCGTCCCGGACGACACCATCACCTCGATCGAACAGACACGCGTGGTCCTCAAGGGACCGCTCGCCACACCCGTTGGCTTTGGCGAGAAGAGTGCGAACGTCACGCTCCGCAAGCTGTTCGAAACCTACGCCAACATTCGCCCCGTCCGTGAGATGCCCGGCGTGCCCACTCCCTACTCGGGCCGCGGCATCGATCTCGTGGTCGTTCGCGAGAACGTCGAGGACCTCTACGCCGGCATCGAGCACATGGAGACCCCCGACGTCGCCCAGACGCTCAAGCTGATCTCCCGCAAGGGCTGCGAGAAGATCGTCAAACTCGCCTACGCCTTGGCCGAAGCCGAGAACCGCACAAACGTTGCCTGTGCCACCAAGGCTAACATCATGAAGATGACTGAGGGCCTGCTCAAGCGCACCTTCGAGGACATCGCTCCCGAGCATCCCGAGATCGATTCGTGGCACGTGATCGTCGACAACTGCGCCCACCAGCTCGTCAAGCGGCCAGAACAGTTCGAGATGATTATCACGACGAACATGAACGGCGACATCCTCTCGGACCTGACATCCGCGCTCGTCGGCGGTCTCGGCTTCGCACCATCTGCCAACCTTGGCACCGATGTCGCCATCTTCGAGGCCGTCCATGGCTCGGCTCCCAAGTACGCCGGCCAAGACACGATCAACCCGACGGCGATGATCCTCTCCGCCGTCCTGATGCTGCGCCACATTGGCGAGCTCGAGGCCGCCTCCTCGATTGAGAACTCTGTTATGGCGACGCTCGCCAGTGGCGTCCGCACACGTGACGTGATGGGCGACGAAGGCAGCGTCGGCACGACGGAGTACACCGAGGCGATCATTGCGAACCTCGGCAAGTCCGTGCCCGAGTGGACTGCGCGACCGGTCAAGAAGATCGTGATGCCCGTGCCCCGCAAAGAGGCCGCGTTCATCATTCCTGAATCCGTCGAGCTGATCGGCGTGGACGTCTTCTTCCAGACAGAGGAGACTCCCGAGAGGGTCGGCGAAGCGGCTCAGCGCCTGGCCGAGGGCACCGTGCTCGAGCTAAAAATGGTCGAATGCCGCGGCACGCAGGTCTGGCCGAAGACGCGAGCGCAGCTCGATCCGACCGATGTCATGCGTGCGCGCTTTATCTCGCGTGGCAGCGTGATCACGAGCGATGACATCCTGGAACTGCTCGGCCGCTTCGGCGGGCGCTTCAACTGGGTCCACGTCGAGAAGCTGCGCATGTTCGACGGCGAGCCGTCGTTCTCGCGTGCTCAGGGCGAGCTTTAGCACGCTGACGCAGTAGACTCGAGGCGTATCCTATGGGTACGCACGGACCGCAGGTCGATAGAAGGGATTGCGACAGATGATCTTCGAGCAGCTGATCCATCACGACCTTGGCTGCGCCAGCTACCTCGTCGGCTGCCAGCAGGTCAACGAGGCGATTGTGATCGATCCGCCGCTTGATGTTTGCCCGCTCGAGGCTGCGCTTGCCCACCACAATGCGCGCCTCGTTGGCGTGATCGAAACGCATACGCACGCCGATCACATCTCGGGCCACGGCATCCTGGCCCTCGAGTTCGGTCTGCCAATCTGGGTATCACCGATCGCCGAGGTCGCTTTTGAATCCCGCCCGATGCCCGATGGAACCAGCATCCGCGTCGGCAACATCGAACTCGTCGCGGTCCACACTCCCGGGCACCGCCCCGAACACACCTCGTTGCAGGTGATCGACCACACGCGCTCCGACGAGCCCTGGCTCGTATTGACCGGCGACAGCATGTTTGTGGGCGACGTCGCCCGCCCCGATCTTGCGATCGCCGGCCAAGAGGGTGCCGCCGGCCTCTACCACTCGTTGCAGGAACGTCTGCTGACCATGCAGGACGGAGTCGAGGTCTTTCCTGGCCACGTCGCGGGCTCGCTCTGCGGCAAAGGCATGAGCGCGAAGCCGTCGAGCACGCTTGGCTTTGAGCGTCGCTTCAACGACATGCTGCAGCCGATGGGCGAGGACGCCTTCGTGGTTGCGGCGAACTTCGGCCTGTCCCCCAAACCACCAAACCTTGCTCGCATCGTCGAGTACAACCGCGGTCCACTCGTGCCACGACCAATCCAGCCAAAGCAGCTAACCGATTTGCCGAGCGACGCGCCACTGCTGGACGTCCGCGCCACTGTGGATGCCATGCACGGTCTGGTGGAAGGTGCCTATCACGTGCCGGCCGATCAGAATGGCTTTGGTACCCGCGCCGGCTTCTTGCTGGACCCGGACGTCCCGACGGTGCTGATCGCCGAGGATGAGGCGCAGGCGCTGCGAGCGGCTCGTCGTCTCCAGGCGATTGGCCACCTGACACAACGGGGTTGGATCCTGGCCAGCGACGCGCACGGCACGACCGTGCTGCAGCCGCTCACGATCGAGGAGTTCCTCGAAGAACGCGACACGCTCCAGATCATCGACGTCCGCGCGGATGACGAGCTACCTGCACCCCTCGTCGGCGCAATCCAGATTTCGCTCACGTCGCTCCACGACGCCTCACTCGACGCACTCGACCCGACGCGCCGCACGGCTGTCATCTGCCAGTCGAGCCAGCGTGCCGGTATCGGTGCCGCCGTGCTCGCCCGCCGCGGCTTTAGCGACGTCCACCCCGTGCTTGGTGCCGGGATGGGATCGCCACTGTTCGCTGGCGTTAGGTGAGCGACATCCGCTCGGCGGGATAGCCGCTCGAACGAATCCGCTCCAGGACGTGCTCGCCGTGCGCGTGATCTTTGGTTTCGACGGTGATGTCGACTGCCGTGTCTTTGACACCAAGGTCCGTGCCGTCGCGATGGTGGAACATGTCGACGATGTTGACGCGTTCTGCCGTCAGTACATCGAGAAACTCGCGCAGCGAACCTGGACGGTCTGCCATGCGCGTCGTAAAGCGCATGTAGCGCCCAGCCGAGGTCAGCCCGTGGCGCATGATGCCTTGCAGCAGCAGCAGATCGATGTTGCCGCCCGACAGCACGACCACGATGCGCTTGCCCATCACGTCACCGAGTTGGCCGCTCATCAAGGCGGCGACGCCGGCAGCGCCCGAGCCCTCAACGACGAGCTTCTGTCGTTCGACGAGCAGCGTCATGGCCGCCGCGATCTGCTCGTCATCGACCGTCAGCATCTGCTCGACATGCTGCTGGACGAGTGGAAACGTGATCTCGCCGGGTCGCTTGACCGCGATGCCGTCGGCGATCGTCCCCGCCGAAGTTGCGGCCGTCACAGCGCCCGCCGCAAGCGAGGCAACAAACGGCGCGCACGCCTCTGCCTGCACACCCAAGATGCGTGTCGTGGGGCGTTGTTCGTGGATGGCAATCGCAGTGCCGGAGATCAGCCCGCCACCACCGCATGGCACGATCACCAAGTCGGGGTCGGCCAGTTGATCGAGCAGTTCGAGCCCGAGCGTGCCTTGTCCGGCAATTACGTCTTCGTCATCGAACGGCGAAATAAAGACCGACCCTTCCTCAGCGCAGATTTCGCGAGCCCGCGCCAACGCTTCGTCAAAAGCAGTCCCACCGAGTTCGATCCGGGCGCCATAGCCTCGTGTCGACTCGACCTTCGTCAGCGACGCGTCGATTGGCATGCAGATCGTGCAGGGCACTCCCAGCGCCTGCGCGGCGAGCGCCACGCCCTGCGCATGATTGCCTGCGCTCGCAGCGATCACACCACGCGCACGCTCCTCGGCGGTCAGCAACTGAACGCGATTAGCGGCGCCGCGCACCTTGAATGAGCCAGTGTGTTGAAGGTTCTCGGCCTTCAGCCAGACGTCCGCGCCTGTCACATCGGAAAGAAAGCGTGAGTGCAAAAGCGGCGTCACGAGCGCGACGTCTTGAATCCGCGCGGCGGCTTGGCGGATGCGGTCGAGGTCGATCATGCGTCTCCCCCAGTCTGCCGCTCTAGCACCTTGGCCAACGCCAGCGGATCAAGTGTTCCAGCGTGGAGTTGCGCCAATGCCGCCTGTACCTCGGAGTCCTGATCAATCGCTTGCTGAGCCCGAGCACCCGCCCGCGCCGCGGCAGCCGCCACCGCCTCGCGCTCGAGTCCGCCCTGACGACGCGCTTCGATGGCCGCTGCACCAAGCGCCTCGCGGCACGAGACGACTGCAGTCCACAACTCATCAATGCCAGTCTGGTTCGGAGCAGAGACCTCAACCAGTCGGGGAGCCTTGTCCGGATCAATACTCAAGGCCAGACGCAACTCGCTACGAAACATGTCTACCCCAGGCAGATCGCACTTCGTCAACGCCACGATGTCAGGAATCTCCATCACGCCAGCCTTGATCGCCTGAACGCTATCGCCACTCCCGGGCTGCAACGCGAGCACCACGATGTCAGACATGTCCGCAATGCGAATGTCGGATTGACCCGCACCAACCGTCTCAATCAGAACCACGTCAAAGTTGGCCGCTCGCAGCACCGCGCTCGCGAGCGCCGTCGCCTCCGCCACTCCACCAAGCCGCCCGCGACTGCCCATCGAACGAAAAAAGACGTCATCGTCCGTGTCGTGTTCAACCAGCCGCACACGATCGCCCAACACGGCTCCTTGTGTAAAAGGACTCGAGGGATCAACTGCGACCACGCCGACTGTCTGCCCCGCGTTACGGATCTCTCGCACCAATGCACCAACCAGCGTCGACTTGCCGACGCCAGGTGGGCCAGTGATGCCCACCACGAGCGCACCGGCGGTCTTCGGCCACAGCGCAGCAACCAGTTCGCCGGCCGAAACATGCTCATCCTCGATCCACGAGATTGCGCGTGCAATCGCGCGGCGATCACCAGCACAGACCAACTCGGCGAGCGCCGCAGGTTGTGGGGGAAGAGGAGCCATCAAAGGTACGGTAGCGATGCGCCTCGCAGCGGCGCGCGGCTGACGCGGTCTACTCTTCGAAGAGATGAGTATGGAACTCCCGATTTTTTCACTCGAACTCGCCCTCGTCCCGGGCGAACCCATGCCGCTTCACATCTTTGAACAGCGCTACCAAGACATGGTCGCGTGGTGCGAGGAGCACGACGAGCCCTTTGTAATCGTGTACTCGGACGACGACGGGATGCGAGATATTGGCTGCACAGCCGAGATCACCCAGGTCCTCGAACAGTTTCCGGACGGGCGCTCAAACATCATCACACTGGGCGGCATCGTGGTCCGCATCGAGAGCATTCACGACGAACACTCCTACCGCTCTGCACACGTCGAACCGGTCACCGACGCTCCTGCGGATGCACCGCTCGACGCGCAAGAGGCCGCAATTGCCATCTACTCCCGACTCGCTGGCGAGCTCGACGGTGCAGCCCCTGAGGCACCCGAGCCCGGCCCCGGGCTGTCCTACGCCCTCTTGGCTCGGGTCGATATTGGCCACGACATCAAGCAATCACTGCTCGAAAACCGAGACGAGGCGCATCGACTCGAAGTCGTCACGAGCCTCCTGACAGAGATTCACCGCGGGATGGTGCTGACACGCGAAACCCAAGAGCGGGCACGACGCAACGGACGCGTGCGGACGCCGGAAGAACTCGCGCGCGAACTCGGCCTCGACGACTAGTTACTGAAGAAAGTCGGGTACGTCGATCGCGTCGGCGTCACCAGCCGTCGCAGGCACGTTGAACTCGGGGATCATCGCCGCGCCACCGGTCATCGAAGCCTCCATCGGGCGCGAGCCCGCCGGACGATCGAAGCCCGTCGCAATCACAGTCACCCAGACCTGGTCGCCCAAGCTCTCGTCAACTGTCGCACCGAAGATCACGTTGCACGACTCATCGGCAGCCTGGCGCACGATCTCGGCGATCTCCATCGCATCGTGCAGCGACAGGTCGGGACCGCCGGAGACGCTCAAGAGAATGCCTGTCGCGCCACGAATCTGATGACCGACCAGCGGCGACTCGACTGCTCGGGTCGCTGCCTCGCGGGCACGATTTGTGCCACTCGCCATGCCGATACCCATCAGGGCGGTGCCGGCATCGCGCATCACCGTGCGGACATCGGCGAAGTCGAGGTTGATCAGACCAGGCGTCGTGATCAGGTCGCAGACACCCTGCACGCCTTGGCGCAGCACGTCGTCGGCAACCCGGAACGCGTCGACCATGGTGACGCTGCGATCAAGCACCTGCAGCAGGCGATCGTTCGGGATTGCGATCAGCGTGTCGACGTTGGCCTGCAGCATCTCGATGCCCGCATCGGCCTGAGCGCGACGCTGCGCACCCTCGAAACGGAATGGCGTCGTCACGATGCCAATCGTCAGGGCGCCCATCTCGCGAGCGATCCGCGCCACGACCGGGGCTGCACCCGTGCCAGTGCCACCACCCTGGCCTGCGGCGATAAAGACTAGGTCGGAACCCTGCAACGCCTTGCGGATTTCCTCTTCGGACTCCTCGGCTGCTTCGCGACCAATCTCGGGTCGCGCTCCAGATCCGAGGCCCTTGGTCAGGTTCTCGCCAATGTGAATACGGGTCGGTGCCTCAGACGAACTGAGCTGCTGGGCATCCGTGTTGACCGCAATAAATTCGACGTCGCGAATACCCGCTTCGATCATGCGATCGACGGCATTGACACCCGCGCCGCCAACACCAATCACGCGAATCACCGCGAGGTAGGCGTTGCCAGAGACATTGCGGGCGAGCGGCGAGCCCTTGGCGTCACCACGCGCAAACATCGCGGCGGGACGCACAGCAGGCGTCTCGCTCGCAGGCTCATCAACAGGGTCAGGCACGGGCTGAATGTGCAACGTGACGGGTGGTGCAGGCGGAGCGACCGCGACGGGTGACTCCATCAGCTGCGTTGCCTCGATCGTCTCCTCAGGCGCAGGAGGAGACGGCTCAGCCGTGTTGCTTGCCTTTTTCGAGGCGTCAGTCGACCGAAACAGGTCTGCAAGCGGACCGTCATGCATACTGGCTCGTTTATTCGTCACGGCTAAGCACCTCTTCCGCAAGGGCCCGATACGACATTGCGCCGGGACCGTCTGGTTGATAGGTAAGCACAGAGCCCCCGCGGACTGGTGCCTCGGCGAACTTCACCGTCTTACGGATGTGTGTCTTGAAGACCAAATCACCAAAGTTCGCCGTCAACAGCTGCAGAGCCTCGCGGGCATGAACAGTGCGCTTATCGACCATCGTCGGCAAGATGCCTTCGATCTTGACGTTGGCATTGAGGTTCTCGCGAATCATCTGCAACGTCGACTCGAGTTGCACGAGCCCACGCAGCGAAAGGTATTCGCACTGAACCGGAACGATCACGCCACTGCTGGCAGTAAACGCGTTAATCGTCAGCAAACCAAGCGATGGCGGCGTGTCGATCACGATGTAGTCGTAGTCCTTCGTGATCGGCGCGAAGGCCTTCTCAAGGGCGCGCTCGCGTCCAATAGCGGAAGACAGCGCAAGCTCGGCACCGGCCAGATCAATCGAGGAGACGGCGACATCGACTTCCCGGTGATGAATCACCTCGGAAATCGGTAGGCGATGCACGAGCACGTCAAACATCGACTGCTCGAGGCTCTCAGGATCAACACCAAAGCTCATCGTCAGATTCGACTGCGGGTCGAGATCGACGACGAGCACGCGCTTGCCCTGCTCTTTAAGTGCGGCGGCGAGGTTGACGGTCGACGTCGTTTTGGCGACGCCACCCTTCTGGTTGGCCATCGAGATGATGTGGGCAGGACGTGCTGCGCTGGACGCAACACGCAGGCGGCGCGGCGACGCGACAGGAGGCGTTGCCGTAGCAGTTGCAGTCGGAGTCATGTCACCGCTATTCGGACTCTCCTGCTGTTCTCCTTCCCGGCTTTGCGACAGCGTTTTGGAACTGGCACGAGACCTGCGATGCTTGCAGTCATGCTGTTTGAACCCGCGCTGAGTCGCTCTGATGATCCACAGGACGAAGATCATCTACTGCTATTCGTAGGCAATGCTCTGATTGTCTCCTCGGGTGCTGATGTTCGACTCCCGACACGAGCCGAACTGGCATCTCTCGCGCCAGCCGAGACGGTGCATGTGGGAGCGCTCGCCGGTCAGTCTGTCGAGACCGCATCCATCGATGCCGAAACGCCGTTGCCAGGCGGCTGGACATCCGAAACCCTACGGCCGCTGCATGGAAGCCTGTCCGAGACTGAGTGGGCCGTGGCTGGTCGCGCCTATCAACTGGCCGAATGGGATCGCTCACATCGGTTCTGTGGTGTCTGCGGAACACCAACGGCACGGCTTGCCGACGAACGGGCACGCGCCTGTCCCCAGTGTGCGCATCGCGCTTATCCACGCCATTCCCCCGCCGTGATCATGCGCATCACCCGTGGCGACGAGGTCCTACTTGGCCGCTCCAACCATTTTCCGCCTGACATGTATTCGACGCTCGCCGGCTTTGTCGACGTCGGTGAGAGCGCGGAGGCCGCCGTGCGACGCGAGGTGCGCGAGGAGGCAGGCATCGAGATCACCGAGCCGCAGTGGTTCGGGAGTCAGAGCTGGGCTTTCCCCCACTCGCTGATGCTGGGCTTTACTGCGGAGTGGGCCTCGGGCGATGTTATCGCCGACTTGACCGAACTCGAAGATGTGCAGTGGTTTACGCGCGAGCGTTTGCCCGTACTGCCTCCGCCAGCCAGCATCGCCCGGCGACTGTTGGACGCCTGGCTCTAATGCGCGTCGACCGCCTCGCCGATGGTCTGTGGCGGTGGACGTCACCGCACCCGGACTGGTCCAACGATCTGAGCGATCTCAGTGGTGGCTGGCCGCAGGAGGTCTCGTGCGTCTACCACGAGTCACCAGCGGGCATCGTGCTGATCGACCCGCTCGTTCCCGACGGCAGCGAGGGCGAGCGATTCTGGCATCACCTCGATCAGGATGTGGAGCGCGTTGGCTTACCACCGACGATCGTCGTCTCCGCCGAATCACATGGTCGTAGTGCCGATGCGGTGCACGAACGCTACTCCGGCTCGCGTGTGCTCGGCGTGTCGCTCGCGGCATCCTGCAACGTGGACCGGGTATTGGAGGATGATGAGGCACTACCGGGGCCCTGCCGCGTGATCCTCACCGACGCACCGGGCGCGACTCGCATGGCGATCGTCCAGTGCAGCTGCCATGGACTGCTGTGGATGTCGGACCTGTTGATCGACGATGGTGCCGGTGGACTGTGCCGACCGCCAGCCGCCTGGTTCGACGATCCCGGGGCGCATACGTGGCTAGAGCACGGGCTACCGCAGCTGCTTCCACAACTCGTGGCTACGCCAATCGAACATCTCGTTTCGGCCCATGGCCCCGTCATCAGCGTCGATGCGCGTGCCGCGCTTGAACGCGCGCTCGACGTTCCAGTAGCGTGACACCGCCCGACCGCATGTGTGTGTCGTGCGGCCGCGCATTTTCGTGGCGCAAAGCGTGGGCGCGCGATTGGGACCAGGTCCGCTACTGCTCGAGTGCCTGTCGGAAGCGTGGCGTCACCACCACGGACGCGGCGCTCGAGGCCACCCTCGTCGACCTCTTGGTCCAGGGCAGCGCTGGTGCCACGGTTTGTCCGTCGGAGGCCGCACGTGTCGTCGGCGGCGAGGACTGGGAGAAACTGCAGGAGCCTGCACGCCGTGCTGCCCGACGCCTCGTTGCTACCGGGACATTCGAGATTACGCAGGGTGGCCGAGTCGTCGACCCGTCGACGGCGCGCGGTCCGATTCGCCTCCGCCGAACTTCCTAATGGGGTCAGACCCTTTTAGGAAATTGTCAGCCGCTCCGGCCCACCCTCGCGGACGACGTACGAGTTCTCAATACCGACCGCGCCGACCCCTGGGAAGACGAGCTTCGGTTCCACTGCGATCACGTTGCCTGCCACGAGTGGCTCCCCAAAACCTTGAGCAAGAAAGGGGCGCTCGTTGATTTCGAGACCAATGCCGTGACCGACGAACTTCACACGCGAGGAGCTATGCCCCATCCAGTGGTCACCAAACCCCGCAGCCGTTGCCAACTCGAGCCCGCGTCGGTAGAGCTGCTCTGCTGGTATGCCCGGCACCATCAGCGTCTCGAGGTCAGTCAGGATCGTCTCGCAGACCGCCAGCGCCTCGGCAAGCAGCGGATTGGGCGTGCCTCGAAAGAACGTCCTCGTGGCGTCGGCTAGATAGCCCTCCCAGCCGCCCACGAGATCGACCGCGATCGCATCGCCGTCACGCAACTCCCACCCACCTGGCCCCTTTCCGACCGCTGGGTTCGGGCCGGGACCGCCGAGAGGCGTGTCCGCCCACGGCGCCACCGCGGCGTCTGGACCAGCCAAGACCGCACCGTAGAACATCTGGCCATTGAGACCCCGAAAGCGCAGTGGCCCCTGATGCCCAACGAGACGCATCGCGTGCTCGAGTGCGACCTGGACGTCTCGATCCGTGCGCTGCATCGCCACGGTCTCGGGCGCGAGTTCGAAGGCGGCCTTCACCTGCTGCGCGGCGATGCGACTCTGGTCGATCTCCCATTCGCTCTTGACTGCACGTACGCCAGCCAGCAGATTCGAGACGTCGACGAGTTCGAGCGTTGGCAGGAGCGCTTGGTAGCGCAGGTAGCGCGCGGCGGGCAACACATCGAGCTCGAGCCCGAGCCGTCGAGTTCCCAGCTCGGCGAACAGTGGTGGCAGCTCCTTGAACGACCCAAACGATCGTACGTCGGCAATCCGCCCGTCCTGCAAGGCTCGCTCGAGGTTGCGCCGCACGAGGTAGATCGGCTCACCCGCCGCGGGCACAATCAGATGGGCGTCCGTCATCACGCCCGTCAGGTAGACAAGGTCACTCGCCTCGACAATCAGCGCAGCATCGATTCCGGCCTCCGAGAGCGCCGCTCGCAAGGCGGTCACACGGCGGGTGATTTCGTTAGCGGGTACAGACACAGCCGAACGCTACCGGGCGGTGCCTGCGGGCGGCGCTACGCTGCCCGGTGTGATTATCCATGGCGGCACCATCTATACCGGCGACCCCGAGATCCCACGCGTCCGTGGTCTGTCAATTGACAACCGTGGACGCATCACCCGCGGCGTCGAGGCGTGGGAAGGCGACACCTCTGCGGTCTCGAACGAGCGCATCGATCTCGAGGGTCGGACCGTGGTACCCGGCTTCGTCGACGCCCACGTGCACTTTCTGTCCTGGGCACTCGCTGCCAACCGTGTCGATGTCCGACTGGCAGCAACCGGCGAGGCTGCGCTGGCACTCGTTGCCGAGCACGCTGCCACCGATCGAACCAATGGGACGGATGCTGATTGGCTGATCGGTGGGGGCTGGACCGAGCAGCTGCTGGCGGGCATCGCAGACCCCGCTGCCGCGCTCGATCGGGCCGGGCAGGGGCGCCCAGCAGCGCTCTGGGCTCGCGATCATCACGCGCTCTGGCTCAGCACCCGTGCGCTCGAACTGCTCGGTGGTGGCGAGGCCATCCGTCGCGAGCACGATGCCTGGGCCGTGCCTTTGCCCGAGCCGACACGCGTCGAGCGACAGCGTGCCGTCGCCGCGGGGCAGACTGCCGCGCACGCGCTCGGTGTAACGGGTGTCCACGATTTTGAGTGGCGCCTTGGCCGCCGCACGTGGCAGGAACTGGATCTCGATGATCGCGTCTCGCTGCGCGTCGTCATGGCTGTCACGGCCGAACACATTGGTGCGCTCGACGCGGTCGAATTGGTCACCGGCTTTGGCTCCGATCACGTCAAGGTTGGCCCCGTCAAGGCCTTCTGCGACGGGACCCTTGGCGCGCGCACCGCCAACATGCTGGCTCCTTACGTCGACGGTGGAACGGGGATGGATTTGCTGCCACCCGCGGCGCTCGTCGAGGTGATCACGACCGCTGCCGCCCACGGCATGCCGGTCGCCCTGCATGCGATTGGTGACGCCGCGGTGCGTAATGCACTCGATGCGTTGGAGGCGACGCGGCCGGCCTGGCTGGAACTGGCCGAGGAGCGACCGCCGCGCATCGAACATGCCCAGCTCGTGCACCCCGACGATCTCACTCGTTTCGCCGCACTCGGTGTGGTGGCCTCGATGCAGCCCGCTCATGCTGCCGAAGACCGCGCCAACGCCGAAACCGCTTGGGGCGATCGCTGCGGCGGTGCCTATGCCTGGCGCTCGCTCCACGACACGGGTGCCACCTTGATCTTCGGGTCTGATGCCCCAATCTCGCCACTCAACCCGCTTGCTGCCATCTGCGCTGCAACCAGTGCGCCACTGACGCCTGGCCGACAGGTTGACGCGGCCACCGCGTTGGCCGCGATCACGACGCTGCCCTCCCACGTCGCCGGCCTTGCCCGCACGGTTGGTCGTCTTGCACCGGGTCGCGCTGCCGACCTTGTCGTGCTTGACGCCGACCCGCACGAGGTGGCGCCCGAGGAGATTGCATCGATCAATGTCGTGGCGACGATGGTTGGTGGCCGCTGGGTCTATGGCCGCCCACCCTGGTGAGGCTCGTCCCCGCGTATCGCGAACTCTTGGCGCCGGGTCGTCGTTGGTTGCTCGCCGCCGCGGGTGGAGCGTCGTTTGTTGCGGCCTCGGACGTGCTGCTGATCGCCACTGCACTTCCGAGCGCGGCTCGCGACCTTAGCGGCCTCGACCGCTACGCGCTCGTCGTGGGGTGTTACGCCGCCGCCCTCGCCGTCGGTCTGCCGATCAGTGGCGCAGTGATCGACCGCTATGGCGCTTGGCACTCGCTCGTCTTCGGGTGTGCCCTCTTCGCAGTCGCTGGCGTACTCGCGCCGCTCGCACCCTCGATGGATGCGCTGGCCGTCTTACGCGTTGCCCAGGGATTTGCGGCCGGCTTCTTGCTCGCCGTTCCACTCTCGGTCGTGGTTCAGCGAATTCCCAAGCATCTCCAAAAATCGGCGTATGCGCTGAGCAACTCGGTCTGGGCCTTTGCGGCGCTGGCAGGTCCGGTCCTTGGCGCTGTACTTACCGACCTCTTCTCGTGGCGTGCCGCCTTTATCGTCCCCGTCCTGATGACGGTCGTCGTCGCGTACGCCGGCTATCGCGGCCTCCGCGACGATTCGGTGCGGCCGGCAGATCCACACGCACGGATCCATCCCCTCGGACCGCTACTGCTTGGCGCAACGGTCGCTGCACTCCTTCTCGAACCGCGCTTGGCGATCGTGCCCGCGATCGGATTTGTGTTGTCCGAGTGGCGCTCGCCCGAACCCGTCTTTCCACGAACCCGCGCCGGGCGCGGTATCGCCATTCTCTGCGGTGCAACCGGGGTGGCCTTCACCGGCGCCGATGGTCTGCTCCCCCTCGGCCTGCAAGTGGGGCTCGGCTGGCCGATCCTCTTGTCGGCAGTTCCACTGATCTTCACGACCGTGGCCTGGGCCTCGGGCTCGTTCGCGAGCTCCAGTGTGACGCTGAGCAATCGCGGCCAGCTGCTGATTGCCAGCCTGATCGTCTGTGCCGGCGTGGGCATCATGGGTCTCCCCCTCTTCGGCGGTCTGACGCTGGCCGTCGGCATCGTCATCGCAGCGTTTGGAATGGGTATTCAGAGTCCGGTCGCACTCCTCAGCGCGGCGGCAGAACGGCCGAGTGGCGAGGGGCGAGCGACAGCATCCGTGCCGCTCGCGCGAAGCATCGGTGGTGGCATTGGCATCGCAGTCGCCGGTGCACTCGTCGTGCAAGCGGTCGGTCGCGAGGCAATGGACAACGCCGAGCAGGCCACCTCAGCCGTACCGGCGATTGCCGCAGCCGTCCAACACTCGAATCTCCTGCTCGCCGGCGTCTGCCTTGTCAGTCTGCCTGCCGTCTTGTTGCTGCGCCGCGGTTAGGCCGTGCCGTTAGGCAGTGCGGTTACGCGGCGCGCATGCCCTGCGCAGCGGCCATGACTTGCAGCTTGCGGAGACTCTGATTCTCGATCTGGCGGATCCTCTCGCGCGTGACGTTGAAGGCGCGGCCCACCTCGTCGAGCGTGCGGGGATCGTTCCCATCGAGGCCATAGCGAAGCTCGAGCACGCGGCGCTCACGATAGGAGAGCATGCCAAGAATGCCCTGTAGCGCTTCGCGTTGCATGACGGCTTCTGCGGCCTCATCGGGGCGCGGACCGATCATGTCCTGGATAAAATCGCCGAAGTTCGACTCGTCGTCCTCGCCAACCGGCTTCTCCAGCGAGATCGGAGCCTGGGCCGAGCGACGGATGTACTCAATGTCCGCGACGGAAACGTCGGCGGCCTCAGAGAGCTCTTCGAGCGAGGGATCGCGCCCAAATTCTGCCAGCAGGCGGCGCTCGATGCGCGCGACCTTGTTGAGCTTCTCGACGACGTGGACCGGCATCCGGATCGTGCGGCCCTTGTCCGCCAAGGCGCGTGCCACGGCCTGACGAATCCACCAGGTCGCGTACGTCGAAAACTTGTAGCCCTTGCGATAGTCGAACTTCTCGGCAGCACGAACGAGGCCGATCGTGCCCTCTTGGATCAGGTCGAGAAACGGCAGACCCTGGTTGCGGTAGTTCTTCGCGATCGAGACAACGAGGCGCAAGTTGGCCTCGATCATGTGCTGCTTCGCGCGCTGGTCACCCTTCTCGATGCGCTTGGCGAGCTCGATCTCCTGCGAGGCCGTCAACAGCGGCACGCGTCCGATGTCCTTGAGAAACAGTTGCAGCGTATCGGTCGAGATTTCGCGTGTCGAAAGGTCGAGCGCAGGGCGGGCTTCGTCGGCCGACTCCTCGGCGAAGATCTCCACATCCGCCGCATCGAGCGCGCGATAGACGTCTTCAACCTGCGTGTCTGTCAAGTCGAGTTCGTCGAGCGTACCTCGCAGATCCTCATCCGAGATGGCGCCCGCCTCTTCCGCCTGAGCCAAGAGCGCCCGCGCGGCTTCGCTTTCGCCAATCAACTCATCCACGCTGTCGCGCTCGAGTCCCTGCTGCATTCCGCCGCTCCTCCGTAGTGAACGTGGCAAAAGCATAAGAAGGGGATCGGACGAAGCAATTGTCACGAGAGGCTTCGCGGCTCGTTCGGGCGTAATTCTTGATGCGCGCGCCGGTTGCGGTTAGATCGTGGCGAGCAGTTGCTTGGCGAGCTGGCTGAGTGGCGATTTTGGATCGCTCGCTGCCACCTGTCGCAGTTCGGCTCTCGCCGTGTCCGAATCGCGAAGCCAGAGCAGCATCAAAGCAAGGTGGAGGCGCGGCGATGGGTCGGAAGGGTTGTCGCGGACGAGTGGCCCCATCTGCCCAAACGAGCCGGCCGGATTATCTTTGGCGTAGCCCGCAATGATCTTGCCGACCTTGGCCTCGACGAGGCCTGGATCGACAACCAGTGCGGCGTCAAACGCGTCGACAGCAGCCAACCGTTGCCCCGCTCCGATCAGTGCCGCCCCATATGTCACCTGCGCCTGAGCATCGTTGGGTGCCGCCGCCGCCTGCCGTTTCAGCGTGGCAAGACTCCGATCCTTCGTGGCTGCTGCGAGCACAAACGGCGGGTATCCCGATGGCATCGAAGGGTGCAGCAGGTCGTCGGCAGCAACGCCATAGAACGAGTCGGGCGACGCATCGCGCACGCTTCGCAACGTCTTCTCTCCCGCGGCGCGCTGGCCGGACCAGAGCAGTGCCTCGCCATACGAAAACTGTACGAACGGGTCGGTCGGTGCTGCCGTGGCAACTGCGGCCAACGCAGCGATGGCCTTTGCCGGCTCTGCTGAGTCGTACTGCGTCAGCGCCAGCGCGGCCTGCGCGCTCAATTCGCTCGAGCCAGCAAGCGTGGCTTGGGCAGCCGACGTGTCGGCCGCTGCAACCTGCGCCGCTGCCAACCGCAGATCAGCCTCTATCCCCGGCGTTGCCTCGCGACGGGCAACGGCCCACGCAACACGTTTTTCTGGTGCCGTTGGCGCCCCCACTACGGGAGGTACGACAATCGGCGGCTGGCCGGGCAGCGGGTCGGACACCGAGCGATCGACGGGCGCGCTGACGGGTGGCGTAGGTGGTTCCTGCGTCGCCATTGCAGCGAGGCCAACGATCACTGCTGCGGCGACCACACCACCAATCAGCAACGCGAGCAAGCGACGGCGCGGTACTGCGGTCTGAGAATCATTCGACGACGCCATGACCGCAGGCTACCAGCGGCATCGAAGCGAACCCGACGCTGCGGGAATACCGCCTACTGTTTGGTCGTTTTCCGAATACTATTTGTCGCTTGGCATAAGAAACCGCTATACCTTGAACTGCGCCGGTCCCCCGTCCTGCGCGAAAGTGACACGAGATGCCCACGTACCGAGAACTGCTCGCCCAAGTCAAGCAAGAGATCGCCGAAGTCGACGCGAACGCGTTGGCCGGCGAGCTGGCATCCGCCACTCCACCCGTGCTGATCGACGTGCGCGAGCCGGACGAGTACGAGCAGGGCGCAATCGCAGAGGCCATCCACATTCCGCGTGGCTTCCTCGAGTCTCGGATCGAGGCGGCCGCACCCGACCACGATCAGCGGATCGTGCTGTCCTGCGCCTCGGGCGCGCGTTCCGCTTTTGGTGCCAAGGTAATGGCCGAGCTCGGCTACACCAACGTCGCGTCACTCGCCGGCGGCTTCTCTGCCTGGAAGCAGTCTGGCAATCCGTGGTCCGAGCCGAAGGTGCTCGATGCAGAGCGTCGCCGCCGCTACAGCCGTCACCTCGTAATTCCTGAGGTTGGCGAGGCAGGCCAGTTGGCGTTGCTCTCCTCGAAGGTCTTGATGATCGGCGCTGGCGGCCTCGGCTCGCCCTCCGCTCTCTACCTCGCCGCTGCGGGCGTGGGCACCATCGGGATCATCGACGACGACGTCGTCGACGCCTCGAATCTGCAGCGCCAAGTCATTCACAGCATGGACCGCATCGGCATGCCGAAGGCCGAGTCCGCACGTTTGACGCTGACAGCGCTCAACCCGGATGTCGAAGTAATCGAGTACCGCGAGCGCCTTTCGAGCAGCAATATCGACCGCATCCTCGCGGGCTACGACGTGATCGTCGATGGCACCGACAACTTCCCCACGCGCTATCTCCTTAACGATGCAAGCCTGATCCACAAGATCCCCGTGGTGCACGCGTCGATCTTCCGCTTTGAGGGACAGCTGACGGTCTTCAAGCCGTTCGAGGGTCCCTGCTATCGCTGCCTCTTCCCGGAACCGCCACCAGCCGAGCTCGCACCAAGCTGCGCCGAGGGTGGCGTCCTCGGCGTGCTGCCAGGAATCATGGGCACGCTGCAGGCAACCGAGGCACTCAAGCAATTGCTCGGCATTGGCGATCCATTGGTCGGACGCCTGCTGCTGGCCGACGCACTCGAAATGTCGTTCCACGAGGTTCAGCTGCGCCGCGATCCGAATTGCGCCGTCTGTGGTGAACACGCTGGATCAATCGAGTACATCGATTACGATGAGTTCTGCGCGGGCGGGGCCCACGCGGCCGCCCACTAGGAGCCGATTACGATGCCCATCTCTCTTCGAATGCCGCCGGTCCTCCGCCCCCAAGTTGGTGGAGCTCGTCAGGTTGAGGTTTCCGGTGCGACGCTGCGTGAAGCGCTCGACGACCTGTTCGCCCAATTCCCCGCCGTGCGCGATCAGATTGTCGATGCCGAGGGTCAAATCAATCGCTTCGTCAACGTCTACGTCTCGAACGAGGACGTCCGCCTCGGCCAGGGTCTCGAGACGCCTGTGCCCGATGGCAGCACCGTGATCGTCCTGCCCGCAATGGCTGGCGGCTCGGTCTTCCCGCCGAATGTCTGCCGCGGTGGTGGCGACGTGCTCAGCGCGATTGGCGGCACGCCGCTGGTCGAGCTGCCGAACCTGCGACCCGCCGGTGGCGCTCGCATCTGGTCGAAGCTGGAGATGCTCAACCCGTCCGGCTCGATCAAGGATCGCGTCGCGCTCTCGTTGATCGAATCCGCGGAGGCGCAGGGCCTGCTCTCTCCCGGCCAGACGATCATCGAGCCGACCAGCGGCAACACAGGCATCGCACTCGCCATGATCTGCGCCGTCAAGGGTTATAAATTTCGCGCCGTCACGCCCGAGTCTGCCACGACTGAGCGGATGCAACAGATTTCGATGTACGGCGCCGAGATCGTGTTCTCGCCGGGCGAACTCGGCTCGAACGGTGGCGTCGCTCTCGCCCGCGAGTTGGCGGCTGCCGATCCGTCGCTGTACATGCCGTTCCAGTACGCCAACCCCGAGAACCCCAATGCGCACTACCGCACGACGGGCCCCGAGATCATCGAGGCCCTCGATGGCCAGGTCGACGCGTTCGTTGCGGGACTCGGAACCGGTGGCACGCTGATGGGCACAGGCCGCGCGCTGCGGGAGGCAAACCCCGACGTGCAGATCATCGCCGCCGAGCCGCTCCAAGGCGAGGCCGTGATGGGGCTCCGCTCGCTCGAGGACGGCTACACACCCGAGATCCTCGACATCACCCAACTCACGCGCAAGGTGCTCGTCACCAATACGGAATCGGTGCAGGCAATGCGCGACCTCCTGCGCCACGAAGGCATCTGGGTTGGCGTCTCCTGCGGTGCCGCCTTCTCGGTCGCGCGACGCGTGGCGGCCGAGCTCGAGCCCGACCAGAACGTTGTCACAGTCTTCGCCGACGGCGGCGCGCGCTATGCCTCCGCCAATCTCTTCAACGAGACTGAGGGCGAGGATCTCGAAGAGCTGATGGAGGATCGACTCTGGTGGTAGCCGACAGCCCGCTCGTGCTGCCGCGCTCGCTGCAGAACGAGATCGTCGCGCACGCCAAGGCGGGTCTGCCGAACGAGGCCTGTGGCATTCTCGGTGGGCTCGATGGCACGGCCACTCGTTTCTTTCCTGCCATCAATGGGCAACCGAGCCCGTACTTCTACGACATCGATTCGCAGGATCTCTTGCGGATCGTGCTGGAGATCGAAGATGCCGACGAAGACATCGTCTGCATCTACCACAGCCACGTCGAGAGCCCCGCCTTCCCATCGCGCACGGATGTCGAACTTGCAGCGTGGCCGGATGCGGCCTACCTGATCGTCAGCCTCGGCTCCGAACCGCCTGAGGTCAAGGCTTTCGCAATTCGCGATGGCAAGATCAGCCGCCGCGAGATCACGCTCACCGACTAGTCGGACCTATTTCTGCTTGACGGTCTGCGGCGGCTCTTCGTCGCCTTCGGGCACGACCGGCATTGGCAACAGCGTTGTCTCAAATGCCGTCGAGAGACCGATCACGGAATGCGTCCGGTTGACCGAGTCGATGCAGCGAATCTTGTGCAGCACCTGTTCGAGATCGGGTGTGCTCTCGGCACGGACCTTCAGGAGGTAACCCCACTCCCCGGCCACGGCATGACATTCGAGGACATTCGGAATCGACTGCAGGCGCTCGGTGAAGTCCGGGATGTCGAAGGCCGCGTTATCGACGAAGACGAAGGCGACGACGCCGTAGCCCAGTTCATCCGCATCGACAACGGCACGGTAGCCCTTGATGACGCCACGCACCTCGAGCTTCTTGACTCGCTCATGCGCAGCAGCCTGGGAGAGCCCGACCCGTTTGGCGAGCTCGCCAAACGTGGTCTTGCCATCTTCCTGCAAGATCTGAATGATTTGCCAATCGATCGGGTGCATAGGCTCCGTTACCGAATCTTTACGAGTTATTACTTGCCATAACCGAATATCCTCTGGTACTGTAGAGGAACGACGTCGGGAATACCACCCTCGTCAACCAGGAATCTCACCATGCAGCCCTACGCAGCCCTCTCCCTTCTTTACAGTCGCCCAAATGCCGAGCAGCTCATTAATCCCGAGCGTCCCGCAAACCAGGTGCGCCCACGCCGCTTCGCTCTCCGCTCGAAGCGCGTCTAACTCACTTTTCTCTCCACCCTCCTTTCCTCTCCTCTCGTTTCGGCCCCGTCTTTGACGGGGCCGAACGTATTTCTGGGGTCGTTTTCTTGCTGTCACGAGGCAGCTAGCCCAGCGAACAGAGTTCGTGAGCCGTGCCGTGCCTCGTCATTAACGACAACAACAATGTTCAGAAGGGGTCAGGCACGATCTGGACATTGACGCGTGATGTAGAGCCAGAGTGTGTACGCCGGGAATAGCCTAAAAGTGCCTACTATTTGGAGTATTACTCCGTCTTTACCGAATATTTACTGGTTATCAGTTGTATAAACCGAAGATCCTCTGATAAAGTACGGTCATGCGAATGGAACAGACCCACACAACGTCCCCGTCCACCGCCCCCGTGCCTGCGTTCAACTTCTTGTTCGCGAGCGCGACTGACGCCAAGCCCCGCTCCAAGGGCAAGCGGCCCGCGTGGCTGACGCGCCCCGCACTGCGCTCGCGCCGCGTCTAACTCATTTTTCTCTCCACCCTCCTCTCCTCTCCTCCTATCGCAGCCCTGCCATCGGCGGGGCTGCGATGCTTTTGGGACCATGTCTCCCACTCGCACCCCTCGCCTTAAAGCCCGCGTCGCCATCGAGCACGACGGACAGATCCTCTGCGTCCTCCACGCCAAGCCCGACCAGGAGCCCTTTTGGTGCCTGCCGGGTGGCAATGTCGATGACGGCGAGACGCTCCATGCGGGCGCAATCCGCGAGCTGCACGAGGAGGTCGGCGTCGAGGTCGAAACCGACGGCGTGATCCTCGTCGTCGACGGCCCGGAAGCGGGTGCGATCGAGGTGATCCTCCGCGGTACGATCCGTGATGGGGAGCCATCGCTCAGCGTGAGGTCAGGCGATCCCTACCTCGCAGACTTCGCCTGGATCGACAGTCACCACCTGCCCACCGACTTCCGCCCCCCGGCGCTGCGCACGCTCCTCCAAGACGCCGGCCACCTCGCAGCCCTCCCGACGATTGCCATTGAGGCGTGGTCCAGCGACCACAGACCGCCGGCACCTTAAAACTCAATTAGTCGAGGCGTCGTGGTTCGAGCCAGGCCAGATCGACTGGAATTCCCAAGCCCGGTCCCTCAGGCGGGCGAATTGTCCCGTCCTCGGCGATGAACAGGGGCTCGGGCAGAAGCCAATCGCGCCGGTCCGGCCCCCAGCCGGGCGGATCGAATGGCACCTCGACAAACGCACAGGTCGAATAGGCCATCGCGGCGTGCAGGTTGACCAAGAAGCCAAATCCGTTCGTCCATGTATGCGGCGACCACATGCGGCCGGAGAGGGAAGCAAAATCGGCAATCCGCCGTGCGCCTGTGACCCCACCCGACAACACGACATCGGTCTGGATCACGTCCACGCCACCCCGGGCAACCAGGTCGCGCGCCTCGTGCGCCTGTCGCACCATCTCGCCGGCAGCAATCCGCAGCGCCGTCTTTGAGCGCAACTCGGCGTAGCCCTGGACATCACTAGTCGGCAAAGGCTCCTCGAGCCAATAGACACCCATGCGTTCGAATGCGCGGGCCGCCTGCACTGCCTCGGCGACGTCCCAGCCGAGCCGTGCGTCGCCGGCCATCCGCCAACCATAATTGGCGTCGACCATGATCTCCATGTCCGCGCCGATCGCCTCGCGCACCTTCTCCACCACGATCGCCGATTGGCGCCAGTCGCCAATCGGCAGGCGCAATTTGACGGCTCTGAACCCCGCCGCCCGCAGGTGCATCGAGCGCTCAGCGCGCTCCTCGGGCGCAACCACCTCGGCCGTCGAGGCATACGCCAGAAGACTATCGTTGCGTCCTCCGAGGAAACGCCACAGCGGCTCGCCTGCGACTCGAGCCGCGAGATCGGCGCAGGCCGCCTCCACAACCCACGGTCGGCTGCCGTGAAAGTCCACCGTCTCGCAGATGCGATGGACCTGATCGAGACGCCGCGGGTCGAGCCCGACGAGATGGCGCTGCAGCAGTTTGAGGTCAGGCAGGTTGTCGCCACCACCAATGCCGACGCTGCCATCGTCCGCCGTCACGATCACGACCTCGGCATCCTGATAGGTCCGGGAAATAGGGTCCCACGACATCGTCACGGGCGTACCCCACAGGTTGCGGTAGCGGCGAACTTCAATCGTTGCGATCTTCACAGGCAGATTCTACTGGCGCAGGTCCAAAAGGACGCGACGCGACGCATGATCCTTCATCAGCGCAAAGGCATCGTTGACTTCGTCGAGCTTGAGGCGATGGCTAATCAACTTCTTGAGTGGTAGTCGGCCTTGGTGATGCAGATCAAGAATCATCGGAAAGTCATAAAGCGGAACGCACGAGCCATACTCCGACCCCAACACGCGGCGCTCCTTGCGCGGGAAGGACAGGGCCGGAAAGGTCACCTGCGCATCGGGGTGCGGGATGCTGATCAGCACTGCTGCGCCACGAGCACGCGTGCTGAGAAAACAGGCGGTCGCAACCTCTGGGCGACCCGTCGCCTCGATCGCGTAGTCAACGCCGGTACCGGACAGGGCCAGCACAGCAGCGCCCGTCTCCTCGGCAGAGCCCTGCCACTGCACCGTGCCCGTTGCCCCACAGTCGATCGCGTCGGCCAACTTCTGTTTGGAAATGTCGACTGCAATCACGTGCAAAGCGCCCGCCGCCCGCGCACCCATGATCGCCGACAACCCGACACCACCGCACCCAAAGACTGCGACGCGCTCGCCTGGACGCACGTTGGCGGTATTTCAGACGGCGCCAATACCTGTCGTGACGGCACAGCCAACGATCGACGCTACGTCGAGTGGCGCGTCATCAGGGATCACGACACAGGAGGCGTCAGGCACGACGCAGGCCTCGGCAAACGTCGAGAGAAACGAGTTGTGGAAGACGGTGTCGCCACCATGCGAGAGGCGCGATGTTCCGTCCATCAGCCCGCCTTTGCCCATTGCTGGCCAGGCTGTTCCACAGAGGTGACGGAGACCACGCGAGCACTCTTCACAGACGCCGCAGTTCGGAGCCCACGACAGCGCGACGTGCTGCCCAACCACCATCCGCGAGCCTGGCCCAACCGCCTCGATCACACCAGCGCCTTCGTGCCCAAGAACGCTCGGACATGGCGTCGGCGTGGTGCCATCAATCGCGTTCTGATCGGAGTGACAGACGCCACTCCAAGCGAGGCGGACAAGTGCCTCCTGCGGCCCTGGTGGGGCAAGGTCGAGCTCTTGGATTTCGAGTGCTTGTCCTGCTGCAGGCAACACCGCGGCACGGATTTTCATATCCCTCTCTTTAGCGCTCGGCGCTGGTCTCAGATCAGTCGATGTGCTGCAGCGTGCGCAGTTCGTCAATCGGAATATGACAACGCATCATGTGTCCGTCGGCAACCTCCGCGAGCGGCGGTTCCGACGCCTCACACGTGCCCTGGATGGCGCGCGGACAGCGGGTGTGGAACACACAGCCAGTCGGAAGATTGATCGCAGACGGCAGCTCGCCCGTGAGGCGGATGCGATCCGGCGGATCGCCGTCGACGCTGGGGACCGCCGAGAGCAGTGCCTCGGTGTACGGATGGTGTGGGCCACCGAAGACGGCCTCAGCAGGGCCGAGTTCCATCAGACGCCCGAGGTACAGCACCGCGATGCGGTCGGACAGGTAGCGCACCACGCCGAGATCGTGCGAGATCACGATATAGCTGGCCTGTTCGTCGCGCTGCAAGTCTCCGAGCAGGTTGAGAATCGCAGCCTGCACCGAAACGTCGAGCGCACTCGTTGGCTCGTCACAGACGACAATCCGTGGACCACCGGAGAATGCGCTGGCGATCGCGACGCGCTGTTTGAGACCACCGGACAGCGCACGCGGACGCATATCAAGATGGCGCGGAGACAGTCGCACCTCCTCAATCAGAGTCGCGAGGCGCTGCTCGGCTTCGGCGCCTCGAATCCCCGCCAGCTTCTGCAGGCCTCGCTCAAGAATGGCTCGGACCGTCTTCGAACGGTTCAGCGCAGAATCCGGGTTTTGAAAAATGATCTGGATGGCGCGCCGCTCATCCCGCTTGCGCCCGGTTGTCACCCCGACAAGTTGCTGACCATCGAGCTTGATCACGGAGCCGGGATCAGCGGCGTGGATGCCAAGAATCGCCTTAGCCAGCGTTGTCTTGCCACAGCCAGACTCGCCGACGAGGCCAAGCGTCTCTCCAGCCCGCAGATCGAGGTCGACATCAACCAGCGCCCGCACCTCGTGGCCACCCTGCTTAAAGGTCTTCGAGACGTGCTCGAGACTGAGCACGACCTCGCCCAATCCAGTGCCGACGGTTGGCACCTGAATCGGTGCACCAACGAGCGTGCCCACCTCGCTCACGTGGTGACAATAGACGGTGCGCCCCGGCAGAGGATGCGACGCGGGCGGCACGACGAAGCGGCATTCATCAGTGGCCAGCGCACAGCGATCCTGAAAGACGCAGGCGGGCAACTCGGAGCCGATCAGCGGCAGCGAACCCGGAATCGTATCGAGGCGGCGCTCCGACTTGCTGGCACCACGACGCGGGAGGCAGCGCAGCAGACCGACGGTGTACGGATGCTGAGGCTCGTCGAACACCTCAGCCGCCAGTCCCTCCTCAATGATCTTGCCGGCGTACATGACACCGACGCGGTCGCAGATGCGTCGCACGACGCCGAGGTTGTGCGCAATCAAGAGCACCGCCGCACCCGTCTCTTGGCGTAGCGTCGAGACGAGATCCAGTACCTCAGCCTCAACGGTGGCGTCGAGACCGGTTGTGGGCTAGTCGAGGATCAGCAGTTGAGGATCACAGGCAAGCGCCATCGCGATCACGGC
>SXGT01130655.1_pt1 | contig 31066 bp, 23 predicted proteins | sample 3176221 | NCBI WGS metagenome assembly SXGT01 (sample SAMN11356862, study PRJNA531348) | freshwater metagenome | isolation source: freshwater sample F1-120 | place: China: Fuxian Lake, Yuxi | collected 2017-12-25
GGTAGAGCACCGGACTTTTAATCCGTGGGTCGCCGGTTCAACCCCGGCACGGCCCACCACCTCCTCGATCCCATCGTCTAGTGGTTAGGACAGCGGGTTTTCATCTCGCCAACAGGGGTTCAATTCCCCTTGGGATCACCAAACAGGAAGGGGTCTCTTCGGAGCCCCCCTCCACTCCCGAATTGCGATCTTCGAGATTGGCTGATTCGGCAAGTATGTCGAAGGGTTGCCGCCAGGTCATGGTGAGCTTTCCGGCCGCCCACGTCGAGTTCTGAAGTACGAATTTCAGGAGCTTCTGCTGCTCGTCCGGGGGCTGCCCGGCGAAGAGGCGGGGGGCCTCGTGCGCCAGCTCCAGGAGGATGATCCCTTCGTCGAGGTACGTCTGGTTGGCGTTCTCGTGGTCCTCGATCTGGTGGCGTAGAGCGCGCTGGCGGTCACGCCACTCGGTCGCGTGGCGGTCGAAGAACGCGGTGTCGATCACCCCGTCCAGCTTGTCCAGGTACATCTGATCGATGCGCTTCTGGATCTTGGCGCACTCCTCTTCGAGCCGGCCGACGGCCTGCGAGTGGTACGCCTGCTCGTCGTCGAAGCTCGACCGCAGCGAGTCGCGCATGAGCTGGAGGGTGGTCGCGTCAAACGAGATCGCCTCCAGCGCCTTCATGAACTGCGCGGCGATGACCTCCTGCCGGATGTAGGGCTCGCCGCAGTCGCCCTTGAAGCCGGTGCAGTGGTAGTAGACGTACTTCTCCTTGTGGATCTGGCCGGAGAGGGCGCAGCCGCAGTGCCCGCAGGTGATGAGGCCGGAGAAGGCGAAGGTGTTGACCCGCGCCTTGTCGCGCTGCTGGTGGTAGCGGCCGTCGATCACGTCCTGCACGCGCTCCCAGAGCACGCGGGTGATGAGCGGCTCGTGGGTGCCGACGATCCACTCGCCGTGCCACTGGTACTCGCCCATGTAGAAGGGGTTCCGCAGGATGCGGTGGACCGCACTGACGTGGATGGTGTTCCCGCTCTTGCGCTGGCGAAGGCCCGAGTGGTTCGCGAAGTCGGCGAGCAGCGGGATCGAGGCGTTGCCCGTGGCGCACTCCTCGAAGAGCTTGATCACGATGGGCGCGGCCTTCTCGTCGATCTCGATGCCGCGGCGGCCGTCGGGACGGACCCCGTTGCGGTAGCCGAGTGGGGCCTTCGAGGGCCAGATGCCCTGCGCGGCCTTCTCCTTCATGCCCTTCGTCGCCTCTTCGGAGAGGTTGTCGATGTAGTTCTTGGCCATCAACACCTTGATTCCGTGCATGAACTTCTCCGACGACCGCGAGTCGTCGGAGAGCACGATGTTCTCCTTTACGAGATGGATGTCGAGGCGAAGGTCGTCGAGGGTGACCCAGTCCTTGAGGTTGCGGTAGAGCCGGTCGGTCTTCTCGACGAGGATCGTATTGCAACCATCCTTGTGCTTCTTCAGCCACGCCAGCATCTTCTCGAAGTTGGTGCGGCCCGCCTTCTTGGCGGTCTCCACGTCGATGAACTCCTGCACGACGCGAAGGCCCTGCGCGTCGGCGTAGGCGTGCAGCAGCTTCGTCTGCGCCGGGATGGAGAAGCCTTCCTTCTCCTGGTCTTTCGTCGAGACGCGGGCGTACAGGACCGCCTCACGACGGGGGGCTACGGGCGCCGAGGTAGCGCGCTTCGTGGCCGAGCGGTTCGGGCGGCGGTCGATGTTCGCGGGGGATGCGCCGTTCGTCGAGGGGGATTGCTGGTTCGCGGACATGGGGGGCCGGGGGAGGGTGGAGGTTGTACCATACATAAAGTTATGCGGTTCTGGGCGGTCCCCCCACGATCGCACGACCGCGAGGGGACCGCCCAGAACCGCGTGTTGGAGAAAGCCGCTGACGCGGCGGCGCCAACGCTTCGCTATGGAGAAAGCAACGCCCCCGCCTGGCACGGCGTGACGATCAGGCGGGGCGCCGGTACCCGAGATCGCCGGAGCGGGCAGCACGCTGGCCGATCCAGTGCGGGAAGGGAGCACGAGAGCGAGGGCGCCGAGGGCTTCTCCGGGCAGCCCGGGCAGATCTCGCCGGGACAACGACCCAGGCGGGTCGCGCCGTGACACCTGCGATGCGAGAGCGTCATGACGTGTCCCTCGGCGCAGGCGCAGCGGCCGTGCGGGAGCGCGGACGAGGGATGGGCAGGCGAAGCAGCACGCCGACGCCGCAGCACGGACACGCACGGTGCTTCTGGCGGTCGCCTTCGTCGGAGACCGGCTCGGGCGCGCGCAGCTCGCGCGAGGGGGCGGGGCCGAGCAGCGCGTGCGCGGCGACGAGCCGCGTGCGGACATTGGTCGCCGCGTAGAGGCCGGTGTGGCGGATCTTGTGGAACCCGCCGGGCAGCACGTGGAGCAGGAAGCGCCGGATGAACTCGTCGGGGGCGACGGTGACCTGTTGACCGTGCTTCGTCCGGAAGGTGACGGCGTCGTCGGTAACGTCCACGAGGCGGTGGTCGGAGATCGCGACGCGGTGCGTGTAGCGACCGAGGTAGCGAAAGACGGCGTCGGCGCCGGCGAATGGCGGCTTGGCGTAGACGACCCAGCGCTTCCGGTGGATGGAGCGGAGCAGCCGCGCGAACGCGCGGGGCTCGGCGTTCTCGGCACACGCGCCACCGAGATCGAGCTCGCCGGTGTCGTAGGCGTCGCGCAGGCGGCGACGCACGATGCCGCGGAAGAGCTTCCGCATGACGGCCACGGGGAACAGGAATCGGGTCGATGTCGCCACCCAGCGGCCGTCGTCCAGCCCGAGGCCGCCGCCTGTGGCGACGCAGTGGACATGCGGGTGGTAGAGCATGGCGCGGGTCCACGTGTGCAGGACGCTGGTGACGCCGAGCTGCGCGCCGAGGCGTTGGCGGCCCAGGACGTCGAGCACCTGGGCCGCCGCACGAAGCAGGATGTCGTAGACCACCATCCCGTTGCGGAGCGCGACTGGCCGGAGCTCCTCGGGGAGCGTGAACACCACGTGGAAGTGGTGGGTCGGCAACACGCGATCGAGTCGTTGGGCGAGCCACGCGTGCGACGCCGCGGCCTGGCACCCCGGGCAGTGCCGGTTCCGGCAGGAGTTGTATGCGGGGCGCTCGAAGCCGCAGTCGCCACAGACCTCGAGGTGGCCGCCGAGCGCGGCCGTGCGGCATTCGCCGAGGGCGCGGAGCACCTTGCGTTGGGCAGGGACGAGGGCGTGGTCAGCACCGTAGGCCTCGCCGTGGAGACGGAAGATGTCCGTCACGCGCAGCTTCGGCCGACCGCTGTCCGTACCCCCGTCCGCGGGGGCGACCACCGCCTACGTCGACGGCAGGCGGTCGAGCGGGCTCCCCACCGCGAGGATGCGGTCGACGCGGATGCGCATGTACCGCAGCGAGGTGGTGAGGTTGACGTGGCCCAGCAGCTCCTGGATGGTCATCAGGTCGATGCCTTCCTCGAGGAGATGCGTCGCGAAGGCGTGCCGCAGCGAGTGGAACACCACCTTCCGCGTGACCCCGGAGGCCTTCACGGTCTCCACGAACTGCACGGTGACCGCCTGCCGCGTGATCGGCTGTGAGGGATCCTTCCCCGGGAACAGCCAGGGACCCGCTGGACGGGTAGCGCGCCACCACTGGCGCAGCTCCCCGAGCAGCCGCGCGGGGAGCGGGGCGACGCGGTCCTTGTTGCCCTTCGTCGCGTGGAGGAACAGGAGGCCCCGCTTGCTGTCGACGTCCTCGACGCGCAGGCGGCAGGCCTCGGTGATGCGGAGCCCGGCGCCGTAGCCGGCCATGATCATCACCCGCATGCGGGGCGTGACCGCGTGCTGCAGGAGCGCGTTGACCTCGTCGTGCGAGAGGATCTGCGGCAGGCGCTTCACGTTCTTGGGCCAGGGGACCCAGGACACCACCTCGGGCCGCCCCAGCACCTCCTCGTAGAGGAAGTTGATGGCGGCGACGTGCACGCGGAGCAGGTCCGGCCGCGACTTCCGCTCCTCCATGAGGTGGGAGAGCCACGCGCGCACTTCGGGCTCGCCCATCTCCCGCGGAGAGCGCTTGTGGAACGCCGCGAACCTCCGCGCGTACCGCAGGTACGCGGACACGGTGTGGGGGCTGCGCCCCTTGAGCTCCAGCTGGAGCTTCATCTTGTCGGCGAGTTCGCCCATCGAGGACTCCACGTCGCCGCGCGTCCGGGAATCGGGGCGTTGGTGGCGACGTGAACAGCATCGGTGGGAACTCGGGAAACGCTGCGGTGGAGGGGCGCGGGGTCTGGGGGCGCCACCCCCAGCGGGGTCCGGGGCCTGGCCCCGGCGGGGTCTGGGGCGGAGCCCCGGGTGCCGCGTCAGCGGGTTTGTCCAAGTCCGGGCGGCACCCCGGCGCGGCGGGCTACCGGGCGGGCGCCGGGACGGAAAGCACCTTCTTCTCTCGGAAGGCCACGAGTAGGCGCCCCGAGCGTTCGAGCTTTACGTCGAATTGGTCCTCCGCCCGGTAGCCGTTCACCGTCGTGTACCGCACCACCAACCACGGGTTCGTGCTGAGGCTCTGGAGGTTCAGGTTGAAGCGCGCCGAGGCCCCCGGGAGGATGTGGCTGAGCGACTCCCAGTTTTCGAGGCCGGCGAGCGCCGCCTCGACGTTGAGCGCCGGAGTCTTGCCCGCGTTGTGCAGCCCGATGCAGTTCCCGGCGGCGTCAACCTGCAGCGGGGTAAGCCACGGCGCGTCAGGCCAGTCCACGAGGCGACGGACCGCCGCTCGGAGTGAACGAGCATGGAGCTGCCTACGCAAGGTCTCCTTCAGATCCACGACCGACGTGAACGCCGTGTACCAGTTCGAGGTCGCGTTTCCGGCTACAAGCGCCGCGTGCTCGTCGAGCATTTCCAGCAGGCCAACGTCGTTCGCCGTCGGGAGCCACGGCAGGCGTGTTGTAGTTGTTCGCCCATTCTTCTTCCAGGTGTCGTAGTCGCCCACGAGCCTGTCTCGGACGAGGAAGATGATGGGTCGTCCCGCCGCCTTCGCCTCGCGGTACTCCAGGTGGGTCGCCGAAATGTCGGGGAACCCGACTGCGCCGAGCCTCGGCCCGTACCGCTGGCTGAGGACGCAGACGAAGTGATCGGCGCTTCGGACGTTCACGAGACACGTCGCGATGGAGTCCTTGTAAGGATCGACCTCGAACTCGGAGGTCGGCCGGTCCGACATCACCGGCGCGAGCCCAAGGTCTCGCAGGTGGACCTCGACCTCATGCCGAACATCGATCAGGTCGAAGCAGGTAGAACTGACGAAGACCCGCTCGCTCACGACACCCTCGGCCCGCCTTCCCCGTAACCCCGGGCGAAGGATAGGTCGCCCCGGTGTCCCGCGCCGACCACCTCCCCGCCAAGCTCTACACCCGTGCCCGAGGTGGCGGCGGTGTCGTCCAGCACGAGGGCTTCCTCGAAGATGCGCTCGCCGCCGCGCTGGAAGAACCCGGCGTGTGGGCGACCATTCGAGCCGCCCATCCCGAGTGGAACGGCCTGCCGCCGGCCGACCCCGAGAGGCCCGTGATCACGCAACTCGTCGCCGGCGAGGGCCGCGCCGACATCCGCCTGACCTGGGCGACGGGCGAGCGGCTGGTGATCGAGCTGAAGCCGTGGGCTCCGCCGTCAGCGGCGCAGCTCGAACGCTACGTCAAGGCCCACCCCGGAACCGTCGTCACCGCCATCGCCCGCTGGGCGGTGCCTTTCGCCCTCGACCGCGTGCTGCCGATGACGACCTGGGGCGAGCTGCGGGCGCTCACCTGGCCTGGCGAGCCCCCCGTGTGGCGGCAGCTTCGCCACCTCATCGACGCCGTTGGAGCCGCCATGCCGAACCTCGATCCCGCCGCCCTGAAAGCTCTTGTTCCTGCGTGGGACGCCTTCGAACGAGTCGATCTCTGGTTCGCGCCGACCGTGGCGGCAGTGCAGCGCCGTCTGGTGGCCGCGGGCGCTGGCTGGGTGTTGAAGGAGCCTCGCGAGCGGCCGGGCGTCGAGAACGCCCACCGTCGGCTCGGGCGGTGGGTTTGGCCGGCGCCGTGGCAGAAGGGCGAGGACTTCGGAATCTTTGTAGGCTTGTTCGCTGGGAACGCGAACCGCGCGCTCCGCAAGCAGGACGTGCCCGACCTTCGGTTCATGGTCCACCTCAACCACGAGGGCCCGCGGGCTCGGGCGCTCTGGCACGACGGGCAGTTCGAGGATGCCGTTCACCGATGGGAGCTGCGCGACGACGCGGTGGTGCGCGAGGCGTCCACGAAGTGGTGGTTCCTCCTCGATGCGCGGGAGCCGCTCGACGCCATCCTCGACGACGCCGATCAGGCCGCGTCGTTCAAGCGATGGATGCTCGCCCGCACCGACGAGCTGATCGACGACGGCCTGCTCGCCCGGCTGGTGGCGGTGAAGCCGTAGGGGCGGGCGAGCACTGCCCATCGATCAGCGCTGATGGCCATGATCGAATGCCGACAGCTCCGAGAGCGGCGAGATACAGGCGACGAATCGCAGGCTCCCTCCTCCCCATGTTCACCTCCTCGCGCGCTGACCGACGACGCAGCACGATGTCCGCGGGGATCTTCCTGCGGAATAGGTCGTGGGTCGTGATCGAATGAGCCTCGGGGTAGGTGAACCGTCGCCGGGGGGCGACGGACGGTCCAGTGCGGCTCAGGAGCCCTCACGGGGGAACCCGAAGCGGCGGCCCCCGGCGGATGCCGCGGATTGGCGGGTGTTCGCGCCGCAGCTTGATGACGGCGGCGGGATGTACGGGCGGCTTCGCCGGGCCGTCGAGCTCGGTGGCCACGGGACGGTGCGGGCGCTCGACGAGATCGCCCGCGCCACCCGAGGAGACGGGCTCCTCACGGCACGAACCCGCGTCGCTGCGCTGGTGCTGCGCGACCTGGCGGCGATGGGCTGGCAGCTACGTGCCGACTCCACCTGGCTGTACGTCCGTCCGGGCATGGCCGACCAGGAGAGCTCGAAGGAGGCCATCCGGCGCCAGCTGGAGTTCGGCCGCGATGACCAGCTGCGGGAGCCGTCCACGCGGCGGTTCATCGTCGCCTTGGAACGACCCACGCGGTTCTCCAACTCCATGCCGGTCACCGAGTTGATCGCCGATGGTCGTCGGCTCGCTCGGCAGCTTGAAGCGGCGGCGGCGGCGCCGCGGCCAGAACGGGCCGCCCTCTTGGAGCACGTCTGCCAGCCGTACCTGCAGCTCGTCGATCCTGACGGTCGGGACACCCGCTCGGGCCTGCGCCTGATGGATATCTGGAGGTACTTCCGGCATACGTGGGCAACGAGGTATCGAAGCACGCCGGGGCGGAACCTCTTCTACCTGGTACGCGACGCTGCACAGCCGAACCACCCGGTGATGGCCATCACTGCGCTGGGCAACAGCGTCATGCAGCTGACCTGCCGGGACGACGCGATCGGCTGGACCCGGGAGGGGATCGCAGCGTTGGTCCGGCGGGGTGAGGCGACCGAAGCCGAGGTGCTCCGCGCCTTGAAGGGGCGAATCGCGGAGGACTTGGGGTCCATCTACCTGGAGGATCTCCCGCTGGCAGGCGGCGTCCCCGAGGTCATCTCGGACGAGCTGCTCGACCGCCTCCTCAGAATCGAGGAGCAGGCGGGCGCGGCACGGCTGGGGAGGCTCAAGGACGCCGACGACGACGACATCGGGAGTCAGCGCGTCGCGGACATCTCGAAGATCGACCTCGTCGCGATGGCGAAGACCGACCTCTTTCGGTTCAAGCGGGCGCGGGCGGCCCGTGAGCTATTGCGTGCGTACCGCGCCCTCGGGCAGGCTCCGACGCTGGCGGCGCTCACCGCTACCGACGATGGAAACTGGGCCTTCGGGGCGGCGATACGACAGTTGAAGAAGCGGTTCTCCGCGACGGCGATGATGGAGATCACGGTCTGCGGCGCAGTCGCGCCGTACAACCACCTCCTCGGAGGCAAGCTCGCCTGCCTCATGATGACCAGCCCACAGGTGCGGCGGGACTACGCCGACCGGTATGACGAGGGCTACAGCATCATCGCGAGTCAGATGGCGGGTCGCCCGATTGTGAAGGAACCGTGCCTGGTATTCCTGGGGACGACCAGCCTCTATACCCACCACTCCTCGCAGTACAACCGGGTCAGCCTGCCGACGGGCGCGGTCGCCGGCCAGAGCAGCCCGGTCGCGTTCAACTACTTCGGGGAGTCGAATGGCTACGGCTCGCCGAACTTGAGCCACGAGACCGAGGCCGCTCTGGAGGAGCTGACCTCCGCGGTTCGCGGGTATCGGAACGTGAACTTCGTCTTCGGGGAGGGGCAGAGCCCTAAGCTGCGTCAGCTCCGTGAGGGCTTCGCCGCGCTCGGTCTGGACCGGACGGACGTGCTGAACCACGGCTCGCAGCGCATCGTGTACGGGGTGCCGTTGGCCCGGAACACCTCGCGATTCCTGCTCGGCATCGACGGCGACGCGGAGTTCGCCGTCCCTGAAGGGGACTCGGCCAGCGCGGAGATCGCGGCGTTCTGGCGCTCCAGATGGCTCGCCAGCCGCCTCGACCACCGCCCCGCGCTGGAAGCCGCCGGACGCTCAACCCCCTTGACCGAGCGTGTCTCTCGGTTGATCCCTGACAATCCGCATGGCGGGCAAATTGCCCTGTTTCCGCCACGCTCAAGTGAGGAGGAACGGCGCATGCCGAACGTCAACGACGACGAGAAGATCACCTTCATCCGACAGTTGTATCGGGATGAGAGTGCCTACTCGGACAACGTCAAGATCTCCCGCTTGCGCGAACTGAACGTGAAGACCGGGCTCGACGGTGTCGTGCGGCGCATCATCCAGGCCGGCGGGTCTGCGGTCATCACCGGGAACGCCGGCGACGGCAAGACGCACACGATCCGGCTCCTTGAGTCTGACCTCAAGCAGGCCGGGGCCGAGGTGATCGTCGACGCGAGCGAGCACCCGCAGGACCAGGTCATGGCGCGGTGGGTGGCCGCCCGAAAGGCCGGGCTGCCCTTCTGCATCGCGATCAACGAGGGGCCGCTAGTAGATCTGATCCGAACCTACCGCGCACAGCACGGGTGGCTCGACGCCGTTCGGAACCAGCTCCTGTCCCTGTACCGGTACGTGCCCGTGGAGGAGGAGGACGAGGACGAGGGGAGGTACAAGCCCGAGCCGGGGGCGACCGTGGTGATCGACCTGAGCCTGCGGCGAACCCTCGCCCCGGAGCTCGTGGCGAGCATCATCATGAAGCTGACCGACGACAGCTGGTACACGGGGTGCGCGTCGTGTCCCGCGGCCGGGACTTGCCCGGTGAAGTACAACCGCCTCATGCTCCGGTCGGAGCGCGTCCGCGAACGCCTCGTCAAGCTGGTCGACCGCGTGGCAGAGCGAGGCGTCCGGGCGACGTTCCGAGAGGTGCTCTCCTACGGGTCGTTCCTGATCTTCGGGGGGCGCTCCTGCGCTGAGCTCGCCCAGGACGCGGCGTCGGAGCAGACCCGGTACTACTGGAACGCCTTCGAGGGCCAGGGCGTCATCTTCGAGCAGCTCGAGCTGGGTCTCGACCCGCTCCGCCAGACGGACGCCAAGACGGACGAGCGCCTCTGGCGCGGTGAGCTTCGGCCCGATGAGTTCCTCGGGCACGCCCACCTCCCAGCGAACGTCCGCAACCTCGACGAGGTGCAGGAGGTCGAGGCACAGAGCGCGAAAGAGAGCTTCACCGCCCTGAAGCGGCGGTGGTACTTCGAGCACTTCGACGGCCGCATCGGTCACGCTACGCAGGCGGACCGGCTCTTTCACGAGATCCAGGACTCGAAGTCCGCGACGCAAGCGCGCATCGGCCGGCTGATCTCGCTCATCAACGCCTGGTGGAACGAGCCCGACCGCGGAGAGCTCGACCGCCTCCGCCTCTGGACGCGGCTCTCCTACTCGCCCCGCGCCCACGGCAAGGCGATGGTCACCGGGCGCGACGTGTCGAGCCTCCGCCTGAGCCTCCTGCGTCCCAAGCTGGCTCCCGCGCTGCTCGCCGCGTTCGGACGCCAAGCGATCGACCACCTGCTCCTGGCCCCGCCCGACAACGTGCGTTTCGCGAGCTTGTTGGTGGACCGCCGCCTGCTGGGCACGCTGATCTCCGCGGGGGTCACCGAGCAGGCCGACGAGATGGAGCGACGGTTGGTGGCCTTCAACGACGCGCTCGCCCGGCACGCTGAGGTTCACAGCCACGTTCGCACCATCGAGCTGCTCGACCCGCAGTCCGACCTCAACGTGAAGGTCCGCGTCGATCTCAGTCAACTTCGCTACGACAGCGCGCAGTAGGAGCGGGCATGGAAGCGCAACTCAGAGAGGTGATCAGCGACGAATTGCGTCGGCGCCACGGCTACGGGCTCATGTCCAGCAAGATCAAGCCAGTCCACATCGCGAACGCGCTGCTGCGTGAGGAGCACCAGAGCCTCGGGAGGATGGCGGATCTGAAGTACCTCATGAGGGCGACAGCGAACCGGGAGACGGCCGAAGACCGGTTGGACGCCGCGCGCCAGATGCTGGAGCGCAACCGCGAGCGTTGGGGTCGGCTTGGGGAGGATGTTGATCTTCGGCGGTCCCCGCTCGTGACGCGCGTTCTGCCATTGCTCCGAACGATCCTTGGTACGGACGGCGCGGCGTTCGGCAGCTCTCCCGACTGGTCTTCGTTCTCGTCGCCCACGGCACTGACCGTCACCAAGGACGCCTCCGACGAGCAGGCCGGGGCCTTCGTGCACCGGCTGTGGAGCGGGCCTACGCGCCTCCGCCTCCTCGACATCCTCCGAGATCTGACCTCTCCGCAGCGGGACTTCTCCAAGGTCGATGACCTGACGGCCGTACTGATCCCGCTGACCGACGGCACGAACCCCGTCCGGCGCGAGGAGCGGCCGGAGACGCAGGCCGTTCCGCTGTCGGAGGTCGAGGAGTGCCTCCGAGCGGCGGCTCGCGACCTGGCATCCTACGAAGACAAGGTGTTGCCGAACCCGATGGCGACCTTGCAGCGGATCGTCCTGCTCGCGTCGATCTCGCTGTTCTTCCACGCCGCGACCCGGGCCCACGAGTGTGCCGGGCTCCCGCGGCGAGTGCTCCTCCTGGACGCATCCAATTCGCGGACCTCGGTGGTGGCGGACGTCAGCGAGGCGTCAGTGACCGCGCTGTTCAACGACGCGCGTGAGTACATGGCCCGTACGCTCGCGGACTCTCTCACGCAGCCTGGGGCGCCGGGCGATGCAGATCGGGATTGGGTGTCCGATCCCGAGAGCGCGGTTGCGGAGATGTTCCGACTGCGGCTCGGGGGCGGCAAGGTGCCCAACCTCCGGGAGGTCGTGGACGTCCTCGACGAACTCGGAGAAGGCGACGGCGACGTGCAGGCTGAGCTCCCTCGTCGCCTGGTGGCGCTCCTCGAAAGCGGCGGCGGGCGCAGCCTCGATGCGTTCGTCCGGCTGCTCGGTATCCGGGCCGGGCTCCTCTACCCCCAACAGAAGAACCCGCAGAAGCGCCTCGTCCCGATGGATCGAACCCTCGAGGTGCTGGTGGCGGCGACGTTCGACCTCTCCGGTCGCCCGTTGGAGTACCGCGACTTCCTCGACGAGCTGTACCGGCGCTGGCGGATCGTAGTCGGCGGCCGGCTGGAGGACGGGCAGATCCTGGCTGAGGCACGGACTCCGGTCTCAAGCGCCGATCTGACCGAGAACAGCGAGCGGTTCCTTACCCGCCTCCAAGGGCTCGGGCTGGCCCGCAAGATGGCAGACAGCGTAGCCGTGGTGGGCCTGATGGAGACCAACGATGTTCGATAACGACGCCCTCGACGCCGCCGCTGGCGTCAGGATCGCCCACCTGGCGGCCGCAGAGCTCGCTCATGCGGTGGAGAAGGACGAGTTCGGGGTGATCGTCGAGGATGTTGCGCCGCTCGACCTTCCGACGCTCGTGGCGGAGTTGGCCAAGCCGCGCTTCACGAGGTCCAAGCGTCTACGGGTCTCGCTCGTCGGTGAGACCGAGATCGTCGAGGGGGCGAAGGCACGGTTCGGCTCGCTGTCGGAGCTCCTGACCGCGGATGAGGAGACCGCGGTCGGCTGGCGAAACCAGCGCCTGCGTACGATCGCGCTCGTCACGAACCGACCCCTCGCGAAGGCGGCGACGTTCCGCGAATTCCGCAGACTGAACGAGCGTGACCTCGGGCGGCGGTTGTGCGCCGAGCAGCGCGACGCGGCCGAGGTCACGTGGCTGCGCACCCTGTGGGATGCCCTCGCGGGTGGGCGCACCCTCCGCATCGCGCTCGTATCGATGGTCCGCTTCGCTTTCACGCTCGATGCGCTGCTGCCGACCGAACGGTCGGCCCAGGCCCCGCGGCACCTCCACATCCTCGGGCTCTTCCCGGACTCGCACCTCGCGGATGAGAAGTCCGACCAGCGCCTCTTGCGCCGGCTCACGCAGAACCGAGAGCTCGTCGCTCAGGTACGTCGCGCGTCCGATGAGGACTGGGGCCGCGTTCGCTCGTACTGCAAGTCGCTCGCGGGTGCGCTGAAGACTGGCGCCAACCGGATGCTCGGTCGCCTCCGCAAGGTGGCGGAGGGGGGCCCACTGGAGGGGCTCGACTTCGCAGAGGCGCAGACGGTCTGGAAGGGGAAGATCCTCGGCAAGGGTGGCGGAGGTGGGCGCGGGAACGGGGTGGAGCGTGTGGAGGTGGAGCGCGTTGTCGGCCGCAAGCTCATGGCCAACGACCGGGCGCAGCTCGGGGACCTCGCCGAAGAGTTGAAGCAGATCGTCCAGGTCGCGCTCGACGACGACGCTCGAACCGGGTCCCAGGACTTCAAGCAAGGGAGTAGCGCGGAGGAGGTCTCCACGGTCACCGTCGAGCGCGAGATCCTCGAGCTCGTACGGGCGCTGTCCACTGTGACCGAGTGGGGAGGAGTGATCGAGGTCGCGTCGGAGAAGCCCGGCGCGCTCAGCGAAGTGGCGGCGTTCAAGTCGATCACCCCGTTCGCCGTCGATGACGTCGTCAAGGACCTGATGACGTTCGCGGCCGAAGAGATCGGGCCCTCCGGGCTCCTTGAGCTCGTCGTCCGCCTGAAGGCCCTCCACGAGGCGATGGTCCCCCACGCCCCCGAGCTCGCCGTGTCGCCAGTCGTCGCGCTCGCTGGCGAGCCGGGTCTGCTGGAGGCAGCTTCGGAGTACGTGGCGACCTACGAGCAGCTGCTCCGGCAGCTCCATAGCGCGTACGCCGAGATGCACTCAGCCGCCGACTTCGAAGCGGAGCGGCTACTCGGCCTCCTGCTGTGCCTTGAGCTCTACGTGTACCGCCACAACGGGAAGATCGAGGCGGTGATGTCGCCCTTGCACCCGCTGTACCTATGGCGGAGCGTCACGCTGGTGCGCGAGGTCCTGGGGCTGGGTGCCGTGCTCTCCGAGCACGAGATCCAGACCGTGGAAGAGGCCTGCGCGGAGCACCTCCAGATCCTCCAGGTGCTCATCCTCCCGCGGCACGCCACGGGGGCCGATCAGCCGCTAATGCTCGGCCACGCCGGATCGCTCGGCCTCCTCCCGCGGTTTCGCGAGGCGCCCCGCGGGATGCTCGAAGCGGACGGCGTCCGAACCGTCGCCGAGCTCGCGCAGCGCCTGGCTAAGCTCCGCCCCTTCGTTCGGCCTGGCCTCCAGGTCCTCCTGATCAACCTCCCGAAGCCAGCGCGCTTCATCGAGGAGCTCGTCGAACAACTCGACCTGGAGAACACCAGCTCAGATGAGACGTTCTGGGGCATTCACGTTCGCGTCCGCTACACGCAGTCCGACACGCGGGGCTGGGCCAACGAGGTCAACGACCTTGAAGACGGACTCCGCGAGCGCCTCTCCGCCGCTGAGGAGCGGGGCTTGCTCACGCTCTCGGTGCAGCCGGAGGCGATGCGATGGGACAAGCTCCAAAGCGAGCTGAAGGAGCACCCCGCGCACCTTACGGTTGTGATGGACCCGTTCGAGGTTCGCTCGACGCCCGTGGCACGCGCTCAGATGCACTCGATGAGCCCCTGGATGCCGACGTGCGAGTACCGGTTCAACCGGATCCGCAAGGAGGTCCAGGTCATCCCCGTCTCCGAGGAGCACGTCTTCGGCAGCTACCTCGCCGCCGCGTCGTTGGTCCACACGGCGCTGCAAAGGAAGACGCCCGCCCACATTCCCCAGGTAAGGGAGATGAAGGACATCCTCGACGAGATCGCCCAGCACTCGACCTGGACCGTGGTGGCCGACCCGCACCAGGTGTTGCTCTCCCGCCTCGGGACGGCGGAGGTGATCGATCGCCGGGTCGAGAGGGGGCGCCAGCTCACCTGCTTCGCGCACGACCTCGCCCCGTTCGTCCGGCGCCTCGACGAGCAGCTCCGCAAGACGCACTTCCTCACCGACCCCGCCACGCTCCAGCGACTCGTCCGCGACCTCGTGGCGATGGAGCCGAACGGCATCCTCAGCCTCGCAGCGACCAGCCAGGAGAAGCAGGTCAAAGGCTCGCTCGGGAAGCTGATCGCGGTCCGGTGGTACCGAGCGCAGCAGCCGAGCGGCCTCGCGGTCAGCCTCGACACGGAGAACGCGGCGAGGTGGCTCGTCGCCGGGAACCACTCGCGCGAGAAGGCCGATCTCCTCGGGCTCCGCGAGGAGGACGGCAGCGTCGTCGTCGATGTGATCGAGGTGAAGGCTCACGACGAGGCGAACCCCTACACGGTCGCCGATGGGGTCATCGAGGGTCGCGCGGTGGGGCAGGTGCTCGCGACGCTTCAGGCCGTCGCTGAGGTGTTCTCCCCGGGGTCCAAGTCGCCCCTCGCCAAGCCCCGGCGGGAGGTGCTCCGCCAGCACCTCTACACCGCGCTCCTGCGCGACCAAGAGGCCGACTACGTCGAACGGTGGCACAGCCTCCTTCAGGACGTATTCGACGGCAAGATCCCGGTGCGGCTCGCCGGCCGCATCGTGCATGTTCAGCTCGCGTCGGTGGCCCACCGCGAATCCAAGATCTACCTGTCGGAGTCAGGTGTGCCGGTGCGGGTTGACACCCTCTCCGCCGAGGATGTCGGGCTCGTGCTCCGGTCGTCGAAGGCCATCCGAGCGGAGCCGTCCGTCCCCGCGCCCGGCGTCGATGTGTCGGATCGGATGGACCCGGCGGACGCGCTCGCCCGCCTGCTCCCCAGGGCCAGCGCGCCTATCGCGGCTGCCTCCCCGGTGGTCGCGCCAGAGGGGTCCCCTGCCGAGGCTGAGGCAGAGCCGTCTGGCGCGTCGGCGCGGGAGGCGACGCCTCGGCCGGTGGTCGCGGCAAGGGCCGATGCCGCCGATTCCCCACCCGCCGCCGCGGTGCTCATCGATGTTGTCCTGGGCACCGAGCACAACTCCTCCCACGTCGTCCACTGGGTGCCCAGTCGCCAAAGCAACGGCTTCTTCCTCATCCTTGGCGCCTCGGGGTCCGGCAAGACCGAGACGCTGAAGGTGCTGGGGTCGTCGATCTCGGATGCGGGCGTTCCGGTGCTCGTGTTCGACTTCCACGGCGACGTGGTGTTCCCCGGAGCCACCTCGGTGCTCCTCTCCAGCGGGTTCGCCTCAACTGTCGGTTTGAACCCGATGGAGTTGGACGTCCACTCCGCCGAGGAGAGCGGGCTCTACGATCAGCGCGCTGCGCTCCGGGCGATGATCACCCGAGCGGTCCCCGCCTTGGGGCATCGCCAGTCCGGGGTGCTGCGGGACGCCTTCGACGAGGCGTACAGGCGCGCGGGGATCCTCGACAACGCCGTGGAGTCCTGGAACCAGCCGGCGCCGACGTTCCGAGACGTGCAGGCGATCCTCGGTGAGTGGGTCGAGGATGATGACCGGAAGGCCCAGCGCTCCGGCATCGAGGGGTGCCTCGCGGCAGTCAGGGAGCTCTTCGATCATCCCATCTTCGGCCGAGACCGCCACGTATCTGTGGACGAGATGCTCTCTGGCTCGCTCCGGTTGGACCTGAGCAAGCTCCCCGAGCACGCTCGCTTCATCGCCACTGAGACGCTGCTTCGCAAGCTGTTCCGCACCCTCCGGCTCCGCGGGCCCATCCCCGTGCAGCCGGCCGATGACTTGGAGCGGTTCCGGCTGTTCGTGATCATCGACGAGGCGAAGATCCTGTCTCTCGGCGGGGGGGAGCGAGATCGGGCCGACAACATCCTGAATGAGCTGATCACAGAGGCGCGCAAGTTCGGCCTCGGGATGGTCTTGGCGTCGCAGATGAGCGAGCACTTCAGCGAGGAGGTGCGCGCCAACGCGGCGACCTGGCTCGTACTCAAGCCGATGGACATCCGGGAAGCCAAGAAGAACGCTCCGAATGTGTCGGTCGATCCGGACGAGCTGATTCAGCTCGCTGGCCGCGGCGACGGGTACTACCGTGACCGGCCATCGAGCCGTGCCCGCAGGATTCAGGTGAAGCCCCGCACCGGTGGCCGATAGCGGCCGGGCGGGCGGGAACCGGCGTCATCCCGACCGCCGACCAAGTGGCGACGACCCGCCTGGTGACGGCTTGGTACCTCGCTGGCTACCACGGGACTCCCGACGACCCGGGCGTGGTGGGCATGTTCACGGACCCGGACCGGGTGGGCCACTTCGCCGTCACTCGCGAGGCGCTGGAGGCGGAGACCCCGGAGGCGCTGTTCTCGCTGCTCGTCGCGACGACGATGTTCCAGCGCCGGCAAGACCTCCAGATCATGCGGGTTCTCCGGGGTATCTCCGCGCGGGATGCGGCCGCGTTAGCGAGCTCCGCGGGGCTGCTCACCGCCGCGGATGCGTGCGGCTGCGACGCCGCCGTGCGCCTCGACCGACTCCTCGGGCAATGCGATCTCCGGAAGGACGAAGGCGGACAAGGTGCCTGCTCCTACTCACCGGAGACCGCCTGCGCGCCCAAGCGACATGCCGTGCTGCTGAAGCGCTACGGGCACTTCGGCAAGGTGCCCACCTCGTTGGCGCTGACGCTACGGGCGGAGGGCGTGCCCGACCTGGCGGAGCTCCGTCGCCGCTGCATCGCGGAGTCGGCCACCCCGGCGGCGGCGTCCCTCGCGCTGGAGGCGGCGCTGTGCCGCTCGTGGCGCGTGAGCGACAAGATCGCCGCCATGTATCTATCGATGCTGTCGAATCCCGACCTCTGGCCCGCGAGGGCCCCCTGGTCGGACGGGCTGGACTGGCGGCGTTGGGTCGTGATCGACAGCAACGTCGATCTCTTCCTGGCCAGCATCGGGTACGCCGGACCTGGAACCTATGAGGCCCGTCGTGCCTTCCTCGTCGCGCTGTCCGCGGAGATCGATCTCAGCGAGCTCAAGCCCGGGCTGTGCGCGAACAATCCGCGGATCGTGCAGCAGGCAGCCTATCTCTTCATGAGCGTCACCAATCGGCGGGCGCTGTCTCGGGACTGTAGTAAGCAAGCTGGCGCGTGCTCCGCGTGCGCGCCGGCCCTCGTCGAGGTGTGTGGCCTCCGGCGCTGACGCCGGCGATGCACACACGGAGACCATTTTTTGGTCTCCATGCGAGTTTTCTATGCGGGCGACATCCGTTCAGGTGCGCGGTTAGGGATCGGCGGTCCTCATCGTCCTCCTCCAGGGGCTCCGCATGCCTGTTTCCCTCGATCTACGCGCCCCGCCCCAGCGCACCTTCTGGTGCGACACCCTCTGTTTCGAGGCGTTCGACGACATCGTGGGTGCATGCCTCGACGAGCCCACCGCCCGCGCCGAGCTGGCCTGTCGAGCGACCAGCCCGGCCGCCGCCCGCGTCGCCCGCGATCTCGCCGAGCGCGCCGGAGGCTCCGCCAACGCCTTCGCCAACGTCGCCCTCGCCGTCGCCTTCCTCGACGGTCGAAGGACCGCGGCCATCGTGGATGCCGCGGCGTCCTTCATGCCCGGGGACGAGATCGACGCGTTCCGAGGGCGGAATGGAGCGGTTCGTCGGTTCCCGCTCGCGCTTCACCTGTTCGAGGTGGCCCCCGAAGCCCTGCTCGCCATCGAGCTCTGGGACCAGTGGCACGCCCGTGGAGGGGCCTGGTATCGCATCCCGGCGGAATTGCCGGCGGAGATTGATGTTTCTGGAACGCCGTGGGCGGACCTCGCCGCGTCGGTGATCGCGGAGATGCCCGCCGGTCCCGGCGCGCGCTGGTCGGCGTTCGAGCCGCCGGTGGTCTTCGGTGGCGGCGACGAGGACGTGATCCTCGGCCTGCGGGAGTGGCCGCGTCGGCAGGCCGTGCGCCTCGACGACGGCGTAGTGACCGGCGATCGGCCCTCGTGGACCCTGCTCCGCGTCTACGACGGTGGCCGTCGCATCGACGTGACCGACCGGCTCGCGGACCGGTGTGCCGATCTGGCGACCGCGATGATCCGGCGGCTCCGACCGGGCGCGGGCGAGTTCGAGCAGGTGATGAACGAGCTGACCGACGACGTGCTCGACGCCTTCCTGCGGCGCATCACCGGCGATGATCCCGACCTCCCGCTCATCGAGATCACCGCCGTGGTGCCGTGGGACGCCCGCCATCGCGAGGTGGTGCAGCGCGGGCGACCGAACGCGACTGCCAGCTGGCTCGTCGCCGATCAGCGTCGGCGAGGCCCGTTCGCCGAGGCGTGGCGCACGGTCAAGTCGGTGAAGCTGCTCTTCGAGGGCGCGCACAAGATCGAGGTCCACTTCCCCGTTCCGGGTCGTCATCGGGCGTTGTCGTTTTCCGACATCGACCGGGACAAACGGGTGACTCGCCGGTTCTCGGCCTTGTTGAACCGGGTGCTCAAGTGCGAGGTGGCCCCAAAGGCGCGGGCGGGTTCGCGGGTGCCACGGGCGAAGGCGGAGAAGGCACCCCGACCGCGCTCCGGGGCGTGGTGGACCCGGTTGCTCGTCGCGAAGCATGACCGCCCGCCGCCGTGGATCGAGGATGGGCTTCGAGAATTGGCCAGTGACGGCCTCGTCCGCTGCTCCGAGGTCGGCGTGATCCGGTGCGGCGATCCCCACCTTCACTATGGGGAGCGCGGCGACCGGTGGGCCGAATGCAACGGCGAGATCGAGCTGTCCCTGAAGCAGCACGACGACGACGACCCCAGCCAGGCCGAGGATGACGGCCTGCACGAGTGCTCGGTGTGCGGCTTCCGTTGGCGTCCGCGGGCGCGGGCAGTTCCGGTGGACCTGCGCGTCAAGGTCGAGCTTGTTCATGAGCGGGCGTGGGGCTTCGTGATGGAGGAGGCCGCGCACTACGGCCCCGTGGAAGAGGAGCCTGGGCGTGTCGGGGTGGCGAGCGTTCGCCTCTCTGACGCTCGCGCGTTCGTGGCCTACGAACCGATGCTTGCGCCTGCCGACGATGCGGCGTGGGGAGCTTCACCGGTCGCGCGGATCGCCGCGCCGTTCGGCCACGGCATCGCCGGAGAGCGCGTCCAACTGGCTCGCGTTCTCGCGAGCGACGACGTGCTCGCGCCAGCGTGGGGGAAGGCGGCACCGCGCCACCGCGAAAAGGCCACTCAAACCAGCGTTGTGCCCCCAGCAATGCCCGGAAACGTCATCGAGCTGGCCGGGCCCCGCTCGGTTCGGGTTGCGGGTCGTGCGGTCCCCAAGCATGGGCCTTCGGTTCACCGGCTCGCGCGCTTGCTCGCGCTCGCCGATTTCCGCGCCGGCGAGCGTGGCGGTCACGACGCGCGGGCCCTGCTCACTCTGGCGAAGGACGCGGGCATCTGCGCGGGCACCGACACCGAGCACCACCTCCATGTCCTCGTCCAGCGCGGGCGCGAAGGAGTCGATCACGCCACGGGCGTGGCCGGGCGCGGTGCCGAGGCCTTCGTCTCCGAGCGTGGCTACCGCCTCGGCGACGGATGGGAGGTCCGGCAGACCGGAGAGAGGCCGGCGGCGCAAGTGTGAGGATCGGCAGATCCCGACGCAGGTTGGCGGCTGACTTCTCGGCGTAGGTGATAGGTCGTGCGGGCGCCTGATCGGGGATAAGTCGCCTACGACGGGCCACATTTGCGGTGTGGATGGTCCCTCTCCCAAGCGCCGCAACCGCAAGGCCGACGAGTCGCATGAGGCGCTCGTAGACCGGGCGCTGGCCTTGTACCAGCCGCGGACAGCGCGCCCCCTGGACCGGGAAGACGGGCGGGAGATCATCCACAACCTCTCTGGCTTTCTCTCCGTGCTCGCCGAGTGGAAGCGGCGGGAGATCGCCGCCAAGACGCCCGGAGGGACCGAATGACGACGCTCGCCTCGCCACCAGCTTCGAGTCCGAAGCCCACGGCACCACCAAAGCCGCCGCCCCCGCCGAAGACGGATCGGCGCGGTCTGCACGTCGGCCCGCCGCCCTGCCCCTACCGCCCGCAGGGCCGCCGCGGAGGTCGCCGATGAGCGTGCTCGTTTCCGTCTCCGAGCGCGTCATCGCCTACGTCCACTTCGACAACGAGCTGGACGCGATCCCCCGGCCCGACGCGGCGCCCTTGCCGCGGGCCCTACGCCGCCACATCGAGCGCGCGCTGAAGAAGGGCACGCCCGCCGTGTCGTTCGCCACCTACGCGGACGGCGCAGGGCGCGGCAAGGCGGGGGTGACGTTCGTTACGGCGCTGGTGTTCGACTTCGACCACCTGCCGGCGGCCGTCGCGCGGGCCATCGTCTCCGCGTTGCGACGGCTCGGCTTCGCCTACCTGCTCTACACTTCGTTCAGCCACAAGACGGCGGGCGACGACGACAACTGCTTCCGCGTCGTGCTCGTGCTGTCGCGTCCGTTGTCGGCGCGCGAGTACGCGAAGGTCTGGTCGGCAGTCGACTCCGACCTCGGCGGCCACGCGGATCGGAAAGCGCGCGATGTCGCCCGGCTCTGGTACATCCCCGCCTGCCCCGCCGAGCGCCTGCACCTGGCGGTCTACGAGCACCGCGACGGTCACGCCGTCGATGTCGACGGCGTGCTCGCTGGTCCGCGCCTCGTGCCCGAGGACGATGCGCCGCCAACGCCGCGACGCCCGGTGCCGCCCGTGCCTGTGCGCGTCGACCAGGCCCGCCGCGTGGCGCAGTACCGGCTGAACAACGACCCCGAGGTCCGCGAGCGCGCCGCGCAACGGCTCGGTGCCCGAGTCGGGGCGGTGAGCGCGAAGGAGATCGTCTGCCCCGCCTGCGGTCGCTCGTCGGTATGGTTCCTGATCGACCCCCGCCGCAAGCGAAAGGCGGCCTGCGCCCATCGTAAGACGTGCGGCTGGACGGGCTTCCTCGACGCGCTCCTCGATGGCGGGTGCGGAGGTGTCGATGTCCAGTGACCTCCCGCCGTCGATGGACGTTGCAGGCGTCACGCCCGTCGCCCCGCACCCCGGCGTCGCCGAGCTGCTGGAGGAGGGCAAGGACGGCGTGCCGCTCGCGACGCTCCTGAACTTCGTCCTGATTCTGGAGGGCGATCCAAAGTTTTCGGGTCGTTGCCAGCGCGACGAGTTCCGCCTGCGCACCGTCGTCGATGGCAACCCCGTTCGCGACGACGACGAAACCGCCATCAACCTGGAGATCGCCCGCATGTACGGAATCCGTGCTTCATCCACGCTCGTCGGCGAGGCCGTGCGCCACGTCGGCAACCAGCACCCGACGCACGGCCCGAGGGAGTACCTCGCCGGGCTCGTCTGGGACGGCGTCGTCCGCACCGAGACCTGGCTCACCGAGCACTGCGGCGCGGAGGACACACCGCTGATCCGGGAGTTCGGCCGCTGCTTCCTCGTGGGGGCGGTCGCCCGCGTCATGCAGCCAGGCTGCAAGGTGGACAACGTGCTGATCCTCGTCGGCCAGCAGGGCATCGGGAAGAGCCGCGCGTTCGCGACACTGGCTGGGCCGGATTGGTTCAGCGACAGCGCCATCGACTTCGCCAGCAAGGACGCCTACCAACAGCTCCCCGGCGTGTGGATCTTCGAGCTGGCCGAGTTGGACAGCCTCCGCCGCTCCGACACCAGCGCCGTCAAGGCGTACATCAGCGCGCAGATCGACCACTACCGCCCGTCCTACGGGCGCAACACGGTGGACGTTCCCCGCCAGACGGTCTTCGTCGGGACGACCAACGAGCCCGAGTTTCTTCGCGATCCAAGTGGAAGTCGGCGTTTCTGGCCGGTCGCCGTGTCGGTGATCAACCTCGACGCGCTCGCTGCCGACCGCGACCAGCTCTGGGCGGAGGCGCGCTGGCGCTACAACCAGGGGGAGACCTGGTGGCTCTCCCCGGAGGGCGAGCAGGCGCGCGTCGAGGCGTCCGAGCCCTACCGCGAGGTGGACGCCTGGGAAGCCCCCATCGAGAAGTGGGCCGGGGAACGTGGCGAGCCCTTCACCGTGGCGGACGTGCTCGGCGCGGCCCTGGCCGTCGAGATTGCCCGGCAGACGACGCGCGACGCCATGCGTGCGGCCCGCATCCTCGGGCGCCTCGGGTACGCGAAGCGGCGGGTCCGCGTCGACGGCGCTCGCGTGGTGATGTGGACCCGTGCCGATGCCCCGGAGGCCGCGTGACCGGCGCTTGGCCACGCCTGGCCACCGTCGCCCGGCGAGGTGTGGCCGGCCACGATCAGCCTCCGACGCGGGTTGTCCACCCCGGCCACACCGGCCACACCACTATTCCCAACATTACGGGCGCAGGCGCCCATGCGCGCGCGCCCCCCCCCACGCAGGCGCACGGAGGATGTAGGGGATCAGGGTGTGGCCGGGGTGGTCACCCCGAGAACTTGGCCCCGAACCCGCGCTCCTCGTGGCCACGCCTCCGCTGCAAGGCGTGGCCGGGGTCTGGCCATGTGTGGCCACGAATTCTGCTCACCCGCCGGCCGCCTTCGGCTCGGCTCCACCGTCCTGGAGATCGCCATGCGAATCATTGACCCCGAAAGCCCCGAAACCAAGACCACCACCGGCGATGAGCCCCCCGCGGTGGTGCCTCGCATCAGCGCCGACGACCTTCTGTCGGTGGTCGAGCAGAACCGGCTCACCGCCGAACGCGACTTCGCCGACCAGTGGCTCGAAGTGGAGGGCCTGGTCGGCACGGTCCAGCGGGCGAAGGCCGGCGGCCTGGTGGTTTACATCCCGGCGTCGATCTTCGGCTCGGTGGCCTGCTATTTCACGGACGGCGCGTTCGAGGATCTGGCGGGGCTCACCCGCGGCGACTCGGTGGTGATCGAAGGGAAGGTCGCCGCTGGCCGCGTGGGGCTCACGGTGCGGCTGCTGCGCTGCGAGATCGTCCAGATGTCCGCCGCGCCGGATCCCGATGGGCCGGGGGGCGGCGGCCCTCGGGGCAAGGTGATGCTGCTGCCGAGGGCGGCGTGAGTAGAAACGCGGTCAGGGCCGGCAGCCTCGCCGTGCGCGGAGTACGGTGACGCTCACCCAAGGGCACCCGCGTGCTGACCACCAGACACGATTACGAGCGATGGGAGGAACTCACCATCCAGCGGGAGCATACGAGCCTCCTCACCAAGGGAAACCAGCGGCTGGCGATTCTCCAAGGCGGAGTTGAGGTGATGGCCGCCCGCATGGAAGACCAGTCGGGCGGCATGGCCTGGGAGTTGAGCAGGCTGAACGAGCAGCTCCGCCGAAACGACGCCGCCGCGACGGTCGGCCACGCCGAAATGACCGCGGGGATGGCCGACATCCGTGCAGAACTGAGCGCCGGATTTCAGGGCCTCGACACGATGTTCGCGAGCTTGGAAACCGTCGTGCAGGACGGCCTCGCCCAGGTGGCGGCGATCCTGACCGAGATGAACCGGAAGCTCGACTGGTCCGACGAGTACCGGCGGTTCCTGTCGTTCAAGCGCAACGCCTTTGAGCTGACGCTTGGGGGCGACCCGCTCCGCGCCATCAAGCAAGGCGTCGCGGGTCTCACGCTCCGCGATTCGCGCGGGGCGGCAGATGATCGCATTGAGCGCGATCCCGAGCTGAGCGCGCTCGTCGCCCAGCTGGTGCTCTTTCACCAGCCGGCGGACTACGACGGGCCGGCGATCGAGGTGCTGGCCGAAAACGCCCGCAGGCGAGGCGCTATGGTGGGAACCTCCGCCGCGCTGGCTGCGGCCGCAGGAGGATGTCAACTGCTCGCCATCGCTGCTCGCGCGCGAGGAGATGGTTCGGCGTCGGCTGACCTCGAGTGGGAAGGCGTCGTCTTTGAGCCGGGGGATCAGGTGGCGGCCGTCGCGCGGATGTACGCTGCGGACCTCTGGGTCTCCGACCCGGACGAGGTGGCGTTCCGTCTCGCGGTGTTCTCGGTCTTGTTTGCCAGGTTCTTCGCAATCTGGCTCTTGGAGCCCGCAACGCTCGCCCGCCGGGCGATGGTTACGGATGTGGGCAAGCGCGCGGCGGCGACGCTGATCGAGTGGGACGGCCAACTCCGGGAGGCGGCGCTTGCGCGACGCGCCTTCTGGAGAGAGGCAGCGCCAAGCGTGGCGAGTCAGGCCGCTGCGTTCGGCGAGGCACCGCTGCAGATCGCCACAAACCTTCCAATGTCAGATCTCGCCGCCTCGGTTCGCGCCCGCATGCGCGCCCTGATGGCGCGTGATGCCGAACTGGGTCGATTGCTCGCCTCAGCGAGTCGTGACCGCTCCTACAAGCTCGGCAACGTGATGGACCAGGTCGCAACGCGGGCGAGAGAGAACTGGCAGCCCACCGCGGCAGCGCTTGAGCAGGATTCGCGCGCCGCGCGCGCCGATCTCCACCGCCTGAACACCGCTTGGCTGGTGACCGCGGCACGGAAGGCGCGCGCGGTGCAAGAGGTTGAGCGAGCCGAGGGTGCGGAGAAGGCGCGCGCCGCTGGGTTCGAAACCTCCGTGGCGCGGGCTCGTGCCGCCACCGAGGTGACCCGGCAACGGCTCGCCGAACTGGCGCGCATCTTGGACAAACCTCCGCTGGTGCTTCCGCCGCAGCTGGCATCGTGGCCGGCCAGAGCGGATCTGCGGAACGTGCGTACCCCGGATGACCTCGAAGCGATCTGTGACGCCGTGCCCGCTGCTTGGCGAGCCACCCCAGTTGGGTGGGACAATGCCGTGCGGGAAGCTGCGGCCTTGCTCGCGTGGACGCCGACAGTCGAGAGGTAGCTGAGCGGCGATGGTGGCTGCGTATCAACCGCGGGCAATCAGTCTGGCGGCCCGAGACTTGCACTCACGCCGCCCTCCGTTCGCGCGCCTTCGCGAGCAGCAGCTCGTCGAGCAGCGGGATGGCCTTTCGGGTGAGGCCCACGAGGTGCCCGTCAGCGGGGATGGCGCCGATCTTGAGCAGCGCCGCCTCGATCACGAGAATGTCCGCCGTCGTGGCCCGTTGCCGCCCGATCTCGATGCGGTTGAGGCGCGTGGGCTCCATCGGCAGGATGGCCGCGAACTCGCGCCCGGTGAACCCGGCGATCCGCCGGATGTTGGCGACGACGTAGCCGAACGCGGCGTCCTCGACGTCGCGACCGTACGCGGCGAGGACGCGCTGCACGGGGGTCACGCGGCCTCCAGGCCCAGCTCGCCGAACCGGCCGAGCGGAACCGCCTTTCGCATCCCCGGCCGAAGGCGCAGGGCGAACTCGGTGACCTTGACGCCGGTGGCGCCGGTCCAGAGCCGGGCATCCGCCTGACCGGCCGCGATCTCCGCGGCGAGCTGCGCGGCGATCACCTCGACGAGCGCCGGAGGGATCACGAGGATGAGCACCGACCGCCGGTTGTAGAAGCCGACCTCGCCCGCGAACTTCACGGGGATGGACAGCCCTTCGCCGTCGGGGATGGCGAGCGGGTACACGTCCACCACGCCGTTCGGCCCGGTGCGCTGGACGCGCGGCCCGATCATCATGGGGGCCAGCGCGTCGGCGAGATCCATGCCGATCAGGGCCTTCAGCCCGTCGAACTCGAAGGGGCCGAGGCGCACGGTGGTGGTGGGCGCCGTGAGGTTGACCCGGAGCGCGGTCGGGTCGCGCGCGAGGGCGGCGTTCACGACGACTCCGGGGTCGGGCGACGTGCCCCGGCGGGGATGACCTCGGGCACCACGGTTTCCACGGCGTCACCGTTGCCGTGGTCCTCTTCCTCGATTTCCTCGGCCTCTTCCTCGCCTTCGAGGTCGTTGCCGTCCTCGTCGTCATCGCTGTCGTCGTCGTCGTCCTCGTCGTCGTTGTCACCGTTCACGGCTTCGGCGAGGCCGCCCTGCGCGACGATGCGGAGCAGCTCGTTCTGGCCGCGTGCGATTCTTACGAGCGCCTTCTTCATCGTCGGCAGATCTTTCAGCCCGGCGAGGGCCTCGGGACCAAGCCCGGCGAGCCGCGCGTCGATGCGGCGCAGGACGGCGTGGATGTCGCCGAGCGCCTGCACCTGCCGGAAGGCGAGGTGGGCCTGGTGGAACGCCTGGTCGTCGGGCGACATCTCGGCGAACGCTTCCGCGCCCTCCGTGAGCGTCTCGGCAGACGTGGCGTCGAAGCTACGCTTGTAGACATCGAGGGCGTCGAGCCATGCGGGGTTCTTGGTGGTGCGGGCGCGGGGCAGACGGGTAGCGGTCTCCGGCATCGGAGCCTCCTGGGGTGAGTCGTTGGGGTGGATCAGGCCGCGGCGGATTCGCCGGTTGGCGGGGTGTTGGCGGGCGTGCCACCGGCCGCCATGACCAGCATGGCCGCGAGTTCCTTCCGGGTCTTTTCGTCGCGCAGCATCTTGCGGACCTCGGGGTTCTTCATCGCCTCCATCAGCTCGGGCGACGCGCCGACCATCTCGGCCAGCTCCACCAGCTCGGGGGCCATGCCGAACTTCGCGGCGGCGACCACGCGGCCGAAGGTGCCGATCTCGCTGATGAACTGCTTGCCCAGCTCCTCCCGCACGCGGGTTTCGCCCTGCTCGGTGCGGCGTTCGTCGTCATCGCGGAAGGCGGTCACCTGGGCCTTGATGTGCTCGGCGACGAGATCCTCGACGCACTTCTGGAGGCGCAGGATCTGGAGGTTCTGGTTGCCGACCGTGGTGTTCTGGAGCGTGGCGAGGTGGCCGTAGGTCTTCTGGGCCAGCTCGATGAGCCGGGTGTGGGCGTCGCCGAGCGCGTCCCAGGCGCGCGCGGGCGGCCAGGTCTCGCGACGCGCGATCATGTCGGGGGTCGTCGTCACGGTGGGGACCAGCTCCGCAGCCGTCGCGATGGTCGTGACCTCCTTCGCAGGTTCCGGCGGTGCGAACGCCGTGTTCGTGCAGCCGAAGCGCGCCGTGAACAGGATCTGCTCCCCCTTCGGCCGCCACACGAAGATGCGGAAGCGCCCCTCCTCCTGGCCGTGCATGTTCGACGCCACCATCTCGCGCACCCAGCGGCAGGCACCATCGGCGAGGCGCGCTGAGTTGTCGCCGCCGCCGTTCGCGTCGCCGAGGTCGCCGAGCTGGCCCACCTCCTCGAACTCGGCGGCTTCGGCGTCGAAGGCGTAGGGCGCGAGGTCGGTCTCGGTGAAGTCGATCCGCCCGAGCGTCTCGGACTTCACGCGGTCCACGACCTCGCAGAGCGCGATGTACCCGATGTCCGCCCGCACCTGGCGGATGCGCTTTTCGATGGATTCGAGGGCGTCGTAGGCGAGGTGCAGCATCGGGTCACATCCGGGGATTCGAGGGGTGCCCGAGAGGGGCCCCAACCACGCTGAAAATGTATCTCCACGGGTCCGAAATGCGCGGAATTACTGCTTACCACCTCCAACAGCACTTACAGCGCCAGCCAACAGCGCGACCGATATTCCCAACAGCGGGACTTTCAGCGACCGCGCCGTTTCCAACCACCGCGAGCCGGGATTCCAACCACGGCTGGTGCGCTCGCCAACAGCAGCGCGTTGAGCCCAACAGCGCCGCCGTGATCGCCTACCACCACGGGTGGTTGGCCAACCACGCCGAGGGCGGCTCCAACCACGTCCAACGCCGATGACCGCTGTTGGAGGTGGTAAGCGGAATGCCCTTTCAAGGCCGATTTCGCGCTCATAGTGGTTCATGTCGCCGGGAGAACTCGGCACCCCACTCCCGACCGGCCCCGCTGGTCCCACCCCCGAGAGGCATCGACATGAGCACCGCGCTGAACAAGGCCGTCGCCGGCGACAAGGTTCCCGACTCCAAGAAGAACGGCGTGCTCGCCGAGGCGCTGGACAAGGTCAAGAGCATGGGGGGCCGCTTCAGCAAGATGAAGGAGGTCTCCGAGACGCTCGCCGACGCCGTGATCGCGACGGCCGAGACGCAGGGCACCGTGTTCGCGGCCAGCTTCGCCGAGGGCTACTTCGGCGAGGAGAAGATGGACGTCGGGCCCGTGGACATGCGGCTCGGCGGTGGCCTCCTGCTCGGCGGGTACGGTCTCTACAAGACGATGTCGGGCAAGGGGGGCGCCCACGCGCTCGCCCTCGGCAACGGCCTCCTCGCCACCGGCATCGGACGCATCGGTCGCCACGCGGGCAAGGCGCTCGCCGAGAAGAAGAGCACGCCCGCCACGCCGGCCCCGGCGGCCGCCGCTCCCGCCCCCGCCGTCCCGGCCACCGCGGGCCACCCGCAGCTCGCGGCCGACGACATCGGCGAGATCGCCCGGATGGTCCGCATGACGCCCGGCACCGAGGGCGAGGCCATCGAGGGCCGCCGCCGCCGTCAGCGCCAGCGCCGCGAAGAGGAGGAAGTCTCCGGCCGTCGCCGCCGCTTCCTCAACGACCGCGAGTAGCCGAACCCGTCTCTCCCTTCCAACCAACGCTTTTCTACGTTCACCCGTCTCAATCCGAGGACTACGCACATGGCACAAATCTGGGCCCGCATCACCATCCGCAACGGCGCCGTCGCCGTTGACCGCTCCTCCCTCCCGCCGTGGGTGCAGTCGCTCCTCGACGGTCACCGCGAGCGGGTCCGCCCGAGCTTCGGCGGCGACTTCGACGGGGACGACGACGATGACGACGACCTCGACGACGACGACTTCGGCGACGACCTGGGCGATGACCTCGGGGACGACCTGGGCGATGACCTCGGCGACGATCTCGGGGACGACCTGGGCGACGACCTCGGGGACGATCTCGGCGATGACCTCGGCGACGACCTCGGCGACGAGGTGGGGCTCACGCCGCGTGAGCGCAAGCTGCGGCGCATCCACCGTCGGCAGGCCCGCCTCCGCGCCCGCGAGAAGAAGCTCCAGAGCAAGAACCGGAGCCTCAACCGGAAGATCCGCAAACACCGCAAGGGGAAGATCGTGCAACGCAACGTCACCGTCACCGGCATCGTCGCCACCACCGTGGGCCAGGCGATGACCATGACGCTCACGCCGCGCACGAGCCTCCACCTGGCCAAGATCTTCGCGACCGGCGACACCGCCTCGACGATCACCACGATCATCTCCGGCGACGACCCGGTGGTGCTCGACAGCCTCGACGCCGCCCTGATCTCGCCCACCGCCTACCACGGACCTTCGTTCGGTGGCCGCGTGCTGAAGGCCGGCGTTCCCGTCACGATCAACTACACCGCGGGTTCGACCACGGCGGCCCTGAAGCTCAGCTTCTACGGTCGTGCTCGGGTCAAGCCGGCGCGCTGCTGATCGGCCGGGGGTGAGCCGTGGGCGTCTGCAAGCTCTCCCGTCGCTCGGGCACCGCGAAGCTGACCGCTTCGACGGTTGCCGGCTCGGCGGGGGCAGAAGGCGAGGTGCTCACGGCCCATTCCGAGGGCAACGGCGACGGCGACTGGCGCATCATCGATCTGTGGTCGGACGAGCAGACCCCCTGGGAAGCTCGGCTGGCGTGGTCCGGTGGCGGCGGCGCGCAGCGCACGGCCCTGTTCGACGTGCCGAAGTGTACGCGCATCTGCGTCCACGCCACGATGGTCCAACTGTTCGGTTCCAACCTCTCGATCTCGGCGAACATCCAGGCCCGCGCCGCCATCGCGGACGGCCAATGTGACACCGAGAACCAGTGGACGGTCCGGGGCAGCAACAGCCAGGTCGCGGCCCCCAGCAACGTCGACGTGGTGACGCCACCGTGGGCCAAGTTCGTCCGGCTCGAACTCTCCGACAACAACCTTCTCTCCACCGCATTCGTCGAGCTGCTCGACGTGAACGCGACCACCCGCGGCCGGTACCGCGCCGACCAACAGGTCGCGCCGGGGGCCCCCATAGGGGATGCCGCCACCATCCGGTGCGTCCTCCCCGCCGGCACCTACTCCTACCGCGTGGTTTTCCTCCTCCACCTTTGACTCTCCGAGGGCCGCCCCCATGAAGTGCTACGCAAACCGCGTCACCACCCGCCTGATGGCCACCCCGCCGCAGACGCCGGTGACGACCACGACCAATGGCGGTGGCCAGCGCATCCTCCCGGACCAGTCGGATCGCCAGACCGACGCGGTACAGGAGTTCAAGTTCATCACGATCCTGGTGCTCACGGGCGGCGTCACTTCGCCGACGGGCCAGCTGATCCTCCAGGGCTCCGTGGACGGCGTGACCTGGGTGGACCTCATCCTCGGCACCGCTCGCACGGAGGCCGGCACCTACGTCGAGGCCCTCGACAGCAACACGGTCGGCCTGCTCCCGTGGGTTCGCGCCCGGCTCGTGCTCGCGGGCGGCACCAACTTCGGCGCGGTCGCCACCGTCGATGTCGTCTCGACTGGCCCCTTCTCCCTCTCCTCTTCCTGATCGGAGCGCCCTCGTGGACATCAAGGTCGCCCTCACCTTCAACGAACGCGATGCCGTCAGCCTGCTCAACTGGCTGGCGCGCTGCAACGCGCGGCTCATCCGGGACCAGCCCAAGCTGCCCCTGCTGTACGCCTCGCGCGTCCGCTACGAGCGCGAGGAAGAGGAGACCTGGTCCGACTACATCCAACTGTTGGCCCAGGGCGACGAGGACTGTGACGCGCTGGCCGCCGCTCGCGCGGGCGAGCTGATCGCGCGCGGCTGGACCGCGCTCGCGCCCGACGATCCCGGCTACGCCCAGGCCCGAGCCGCCCGCCTCACCACGATTCCCAGCGAGGTCGCGCTCACGACGCAGGTTCGGCCAGGGAGCCACGGGCTCTACCACTGCGTCGTCCGCTACGTCGTCGGCGAGACCGTCTGGTTCGATGACCCCAGCGCGCGGCTCGGGATGCTGCCCGAACGCCTGACCGGCCGCGAGTGCCACGCCCGCATCGTCGCCCGCGTCCGCCTCGGTGGCGTCCACCGCGAACGCGACTTCGCCGCTTCTCACC
>SXGT01239219.1_pt1 | contig 31060 bp, 5 predicted proteins | sample 3176221 | NCBI WGS metagenome assembly SXGT01 (sample SAMN11356862, study PRJNA531348) | freshwater metagenome | isolation source: freshwater sample F1-120 | place: China: Fuxian Lake, Yuxi | collected 2017-12-25
CATCGCCCAGATCGTGAAGCTGCGCGCCGACCGCGCTAAGCTGCTCGGCTTCCCGACCCATGTGCATTGGCGCATGCAGGACACGATGGCCAAGTCGCCGGAGCGCGCGCAGGAACTGATGATGCGCGTCTGGCCGGCCGCGGTCGCGCGCGTGAAGGAAGAGGTCCACGATCAGCAGGCGACCGCCCGCAAGCTCGGCCACAACGTGACGATCGAGCCGTGGGACTATCGCTACTTCCAGGAGAAGGTCCGCAAGGAGCGGTTCGATCTCAGCCAGGACGAGATCAAGCCCTACTTCGCGCTCGACAACATGGTGGAGGCGATGTTCTGGTCGGCGGGCCAGCTTTATGGGCTCACCTTCAAGGAGAATAGCGGCACGGTGCCGGTGTTCCACCCGGACGTGCGCACCTTCGAAGTGAGGGACCGCACCGGTGAGGTAATCGGCCTTTTCTACCTCGACAATTTCGCCCGCGAGGGGAAGCGTTCGGGCGCGTGGATGACGAGCTACAAGGCGCGTTCCGGCCTGCTCGGCGACAAGTTCATCCTCGCCTCCAACAACAACAACTTCACCAAGGGCGCGCCGGGTGAGCCGGTGCTGATCAGCCTGGATGATGCGCGGACCTTGTTCCACGAGTTCGGCCACGCCATCCACTTCCTGCTGGTGGACGTGCATTATCCGAGCCTGGGCGGGGCGCAGCGCGACTTCGTCGAGTACCCCAGCCAGGTGAACGAGAATTGGCTGCTGACGCCGGAGGTGCTGAACCGCTTCGCCAAGCACTACAAGACGGGTCAGCCGATGCCCAAGTCGCTGGTCGACAAGATTCAGGCCGCTTCCAAGTTCAACCAGGGCGTCGCCACCGTGGAGTATCTCTCCTCGGCTTTGGTTGACATGGCGCTGCATCTAGAGCCGGGCGGCGTCGCCGATCCGGACGCGTTCGAGCGCCAGACGCTGACCCGGATCGGCATGCCCAAGGAGATCGTGATGCGGCATCGGCTGCCGCAATTCGGTCACCTCTTCTCGTCCGATGCCTATTCGGCCGGCTATTATTCCTACCTCTGGTCGGAGACGATGGACGCCGACACCTGGGCGGCGTTCGAGGAAGCGGGATCGCCCTGGCACAAGCCGACCGCGGACCGGTTCCGCACGACCGTGCTCCAGACCGGCAACGAGACCGACCGCGCCGAGGCCTATCGCGCGTTCCGCGGCCGCGACCCGGACGTGAACGCGCTGCTGCGCAAGCGCGGTTTTCCGACGCGGTAATCTGAAGCCCTCTTCGCTGCGGGGGAGAGGGTTGGTGCGGGAGTTCTGAGTCGAGGAGAAGTTCTTCGACTCAGGACGCTCGCCTGCGGCTCGCTCACCCTCTGCCCGCCGGGGAGAAGGGGACGAGCTCACTCCTCGCCCGGATCCCGGTTCTGCAGATCCTCGTTGCCGGTGCCGGTGACCGGGCCGTCCGGCTCCTGAGTGCCGTTCTGCAGGTCGTCATTGCCGGTGCCGGTGACCGGGCCGTTCGCGTCCGGCCGGGTCTGGCCCTCGCCCTCCGCCGGCATCTGAACGACCGGCGTGTCGGGCGATTGCAGCGCTTCGTTGCCGCTGCCGGTGACCGGCTGATCGACCAGTTCCTCTTCGCGCGGCCCGTCCGGCCCCATGCCGCCCGGGATCAGCGCCTCGATCGACAGATCCTCGTTGCCCGATCCCGTCACCGGCTCGTCGATAATGGTCGGGAAGAGCGAGCCTTCCAGCGTGATCAGGCGGTTGAAGCCGATCGCGGGCGGGCGGGTGAGGGCGGCTTCTTCTTCCTCCTCGTTCAGCTCGCGGATGTTCTCGGTCTCCATAACCGCCGGATCGGCGCCCGCGGTGAAGAACACCCCGCACGGCCCGCCCCCGACCGCGCAGCCGTTGATGGTGGAGCCTTCCGCAAACAGGAAGCCGCTGCCCTGCAATCCTTCGGTGCGAACCGCCGCCACCAGGTCCTTGCCGAGGATGGCCGCCGTGCTGCCGTTGTTCTGGCGACCGTTGATGATCACCTCCACAGGCGCGCTGCTTCGCGCAGCCAGGACGATGCCGCCCGAGCCCGCGCTCAGGCCGGCGCGGTCGTCCGGATTGCGGCTGTCGCCATCTCCGCTGTTCTGGACATAGATGCGGTCCGTTGCGGCGATGCGGATGGTTCCGGCGCGGACGAACCCGCCTTCATCCACGGCGCCGTCATTCTCGCCCAGCCGCTCGTCGCGTTCATCGACGTCCGGCGCGAGCTCAAGCGCATCGCGCGCGGCGCGGCTGGCGACGATCACGTCGCGCCCCTCCAGTTCGACGCGGCCGGTCAGCGCACCCGCGCCGTCCGTGACGGAGACACCGGCGCCCGCCGCGTCGGCGAAGATGCCGCGCCCGGCGGCGACCCGCACCACATTGCCTTCGCCCGCATTCTCGATCGCCAGCTTGCCGACGAATTCGATATCGCCGCTGCCATTGATCGTGAGTGTATCGCGCACGTTGTAGGTCGTGCCGGCGCCCGCGCCGCGCAGCGTGACGGTGTCGACCTGCAGGGTGCCGGTGCCATTCTGGCCGGTTATCCTGAGATCACGGGCGGTGAAGCGGCCGAGCTCGGCATTGTCGAACCGGTAGCCTGTGCCGCCGCTGCCGCTGCCGCCGATCACGATCGGGCCGCTGCCGCCATTGGCCGTCACCTGCACGGTGCCGGTGCGCGCCGCCGAGCCGATCTGCGCCTGCGCGCCCACTGCGATGTCGCGCGAGATGAGGCTGAGCTGGGTGCCGTTCACGAGACCGTTCAGCGCCAGCATGCCGCCGGAACTCGCGATCACGGTGCCGCTCGCATCCGCCGTTTGAACGGTGAGGCTGCCCCCCGCCGCCAGTTCCACACCGCCGGCGCTGGCGGTCGCCGTGCGCACGGCAAGTGCGCCGAGCGCAGTCAGCGACACCGCACGTCCGGTCGCATCGAGCGGCTGGCCGGAGCGGATATCCTGCGACGCCAGCACGTTGCCGTTCTGGGCGGCGAGGATGGCCCGCCCGCCTGCATCCACGCGCACCGCCTGGACGCCCGTCGGCCCGGTCAGCACGATGTCGCCCACGGCCACGAGTGCCTGCGCACTGCCGATCCCGGCCTGACTGCTGGTCAAGTTGAGCGCACCCGCGGCATTGCCGTTGTCCAACCGGATCGAACCGGACGCGGCCACGCGGATGTCGCTGCCCGACGTGGAGAGCCCAGTCGCCGCGGCGAGCAGCGGGGTCCCGGTCTCCGCGTCGGCCCCTCCGATGGATGCGGTGCGCACGAAAGCCTGGGTCGCCGCGCCGCCCGCCCCGCCGCTTGTGGCTGTCGTGACCACCGAGTTCGCCTCGAAACGGCCGCCTGCGATTGCATCGAAGTCGCCTCCGGACCGGGCAGTGCCGACGATGACGTTGCCGGAGCCGGTGAGTTGCATGGTGCCGCCCGCGCTGCCGTTCGTGAGCGAGACGTCCTCACCCGTCAGAGAGAGGCTGCCGCCGGCCGTGCCGGACTCCACGGCGATGTCGCCCGAAAGCGCGGTCAGGCTGATGTTGCCGGCGATGGTGAGGCTGCCTGCAGCGATCTCGGAGCCGGTACCGGTCAGCGAGGACGACTCGACGCTGCCCAGCCGCAACGCACCGGGCGTGACCAGTTCCAGGCCCTGGGTGGTGCGCAGCGTACCGATTCCGATGGAGGTCGCGTTGGCGAGCACCAGTCCGTCCGCGATGACGCCCTCGACGGCGAAGTCAGCGCCCGCGCGCACCGCCAGCCCGCTGCCGGCGGTCAGCGTACCCGCGTCGACCGTACCGGCGCTGCTGAGATCGATGCTGCCGCCAGCCGTTACGTTGGGCAGGTTCAGATCGCTGATTGCGCTGACGAAGATGTTGCCGCCCGCTTCCAGAGCGTTGGGCGGCGGCAGATCGGGCGCGGCGACCCGCAGGATGCCCGCCTCGGTCGAGACCAGCCGCAGATTTCCGACCACGTCGATGTCGCCGATGCTGAGATCGCCGGCCGACTGGATCGAGACGTTGAAGCCATCCGCCTCGCCATCCGTGCCGGTGCCCAGAACGGCCGCGGCGCCGACCAGAGCGGTGCGTCCCGCAGTGATGCCGATGTCGTCGCCGGCCCGCGCTTGCTGGATCACAACCGCGCCGGTTGCGGTCAGCGTGACGTCGCCGGTCGTGGCGATGCCCGTGCCGAGCTCGATTTCGGTCGCATCAGCAAGCAGGCCGCCGCCCGCTAGCGCTGACGCGGCGCTCGCGCGCTCGGCCGCGGTCAGCGCAATGTCGCCACCTGCTTCCAGGCCGGTGGCCGCGACGCTTCCCGCGCTGGAGGCTAGCCGGATCGCGCCGCCGGCGCGGCCGTTGGTGAGCGCCACATCGCCCGGCGCCTGGACCTCGATCTCGCCTGCCGTCGCGATGACGCTGTCAGCCGTGAACTCACCCAGCACCGTGCCGAGCGCGCCCGAACGGCTGGTGAAGCTGTTCGCGGCCTCGGCCGTGCCCAGGGTCACGCCGCTGTTGCTGTTGAACAGAGCGATGCTGCCGCCGGCGCGGATCGTATCCACCGCGATCCCGCCGCTGCCGTCCGAGCGGAAGGCGCCGCGAGTCTCGGCAATGTTGTTGAGGAACACGTCGCTCGCGCTGTCAATGGAGGCGATCTGCGTGCCCGTTTCCGAGATGATCAGCACGCCCGCACCGGTCAGGTTCGGATACTGGCCAAGGTCGGTGCCGTCGTCGCCACGGCCAGTGGTGCGGAGCGCACCGGCCTCGACCCGGCCGAAGGCGGCGAGGACGAGATCGTCGCCCGCCTGGGCAGTGCCGACGGTCACCGAGCGCGGCGCGATCCGGGTCGTGTCGAATCCGATATCGGTTACCAGCTCAAGATCGCGGCCGGCCGTGGCCTGGCTCGCGGCGACGCCCTCGACCGCATTGAGGCTGAGGTCGGTGCCGGCTGCGGCGGTCCCGACGGTGATGGAGCGCGCACTCTGCACGCTGCCGCTCGCGCCGACCCTGAGCGTCCCGAAGCTGACGTTGCCCGCTGCGTCGGCGAGCAGGTTGCCACCCGCGGTGACCGTGTCCGCGCTGATCGTGCGTGCCGCGTCGGGCGCCTCGGTGGCGCCATTGGTGCTGGCGCTGGTCCGGATGCGCAGGTCGCCGCCGGTCGCCACGGTGCCGAGCGCGATCGCCTGGCCCGCGACGAAGCTGCCCGTGCTGGCCGCATCGGCCGATGCCAGCGTGATGCTGTCGCGGGCGTTGAGGGCGATCAGGCCGTCGCTGGTGAAGCTCTCGCCCGTGATGCGCCCGCCGCTCGCCTGGAGCGCCAGGCTGGCAACCACGTCGACATCGTTAAGGTCGAGATCGCGCCCGGCATTGGCGAGGAGGCTGTCCGCCTGGAGCAGGCCGGTGCTGGAGACGGTCTGGCCGGAGGAGAGGCGCAGCTGCCCGCCTGCCTGCGCGGACCCGATGTCGAGGTCGAGCCCCGCATTGAGGGCCGCGTCGGTTCCTGCGACGGCGTTGGCGATCGCGGCGCGCCCGCTCGTATTGCCGCTCAGCGCCGTGCCGGCGGTGATGCTCGCGATGGCAACGTCGCCCGCCGCGTTGAAGGCCGCGCTGCTGCCGGCGAGATTGGTCTCGACCGTCAGCGTCTGCAAGCTGTTCAGCGACAGGGTGCCGTCCGACTGCAGCATGGTTGCTGCCAGGCTCTCGCCGGCGCTCAGCCGCAGATCCGTGCCCGCAGTTGCGCGCTCGATGGTGAGTGCGCCGCCTGCGTTGCCGTCCACCAGGCCGGCCGCTTCGGCCTGCGCGATCTCGATCGCGCCCGCGCTGTTGACGCGCAGGTCGCCCCCGGCAGTCAGCGTCGCGGCCTGCAGGGTGCCGATGCTGTTGAGCTGGATGCTCCGCGCGGTATTCGCGGCCGTCAGATCGAGCGCGCCGGCGGAGTTGACGGACAGGTCGCGCCCGGCGGTCACCGTCCCGAGCTCGATCGCAAGCGCGCCGGCCGATGCGCTGCCCGGGCGGGCGCCGGTGCGCACGTCGCTGTCCTGGCCCGCCGTGCCGGCGCCGAGCGCGATCGCGCCGCCCGAGGCGAGGCGCAGGTCGGTCCCGGTCTGGGCGTTGGCGAGAGCGATTCCGTCGCGCGAGTCGAGCAGGATCGCGCCGCCGCTGCTCCTGAAGCTGTCGCCGGCGATGACCCCACCGGTGGCGCTCAGATCGAGATCGGCCGACACGAGCACGTCATTCAGCAGCAACGACTGCGCGGCCTGCGCCACCAGGTCGTTCGCCTGGAGCAGGCCGGTGCTGGTGATGTCGCCCGCGGTGGCGGTGAGATCGATCGTGCCAGGGGCATTCGCGTTGGGCACGGCGACGGTGGCCGCCCTGATCCGGACGTTGCTGCCTGCATCGCCACCCAGGTTCGATCCGGCCGACAGCAGGCTGATCCCGCTGTCGTCGTCCACCCCGGCACCGGTGCTTGTAACATTGCCTGCAGCGAATGCGACCGCGGCATCCGCCACGACGTCGTCGCCGGCCTGGAGGGCCAATGCCGTGATGCCGCCCCTGCTGACGAGGCCGATGTCGCCGCCTGCAACCGCATTGCCGAGCGCGATCGAGCTTGCCCCGATCGACAGCTCGTCGCCGGCGGTAAGGGTGCCGCCAGCCGCCGTCGCGAGCGCTGCGATGTCGAACGTCGTCCCGGCGGTAGCGCTCGACACCGACACCTCCCCGGCGGTGCTGCCGAGCGTGGTATCAATCGTGATCGCTTTGCCCGCAGTCAGCGTCGCTGCATCGACGCTGCCGTTGCTGGCGCGCAGCAGGATGTTCGAACCGGAGACGGAGTCCAGCAGCTGCAGATCGCCGTCGTCGCTGCGCAGATCAACCAAGCCGCCGGCCGTGATCGTCGTCGCGACCACGTCGCCGGTGATCGCGCGCGTGTCGAGATCGCCCGCTGCGCTGGCGACGCCGATCGTGACATCGCCGCCGTCGGCGAGGAGCGAGACATAGTCGCCGGCCGCAAGCCGCGGGGCGGCGATGTCGCCGTTCGCGGTGCTGAGCGCGATGTAGGATCCGGCACGCACGTCCGCGGCCGAAAGATTGCCGTTGCTGGCCTGGAAGGCCGCATAATCACCGGCGGTAACGATGCCGGTCGTCGTCAGATCGCCGTCATTGGCCTGCAGGGCCACATAGGCCTGTGCATCCAGCGAGCTGGCCGAGAGGTCGCCGCCATTCGCCTGGAGTGCAATATAGTCGCCGGATACGATCGCGGCGGCACCGATGTCGCCGCCATTCGACTGGAGCGCCACGAAGTCGCCGGCCGTGATGGCGCCGGAGGTGAGGTCGCCGCCGTTGGACTGCAGCGACACGTTTGCGCCGGCCATGATCGTGCCTGAGACCAGGTTGGCGTTGTTGGAGCGCATCGCCACGTCGTCGCCCGCACGGACGGGGCCTGCCGTCAGGGTGCCACCGGTCGATTGCAGGGCGACAGAGGTGCCGGCGTCGAGATTGGCCGCGCCAAGCGCGCCGGCTCGGGCCTGCAGGCTGATAGAGTCGCCGGCACGCCCCGTTCCGAACGTGATGCCGGCCCCGGTCGACTCGACAGAGATCGAGCCGCCCGCATCGGCGCTGACCAGCGACACCGGGCCGAGGGCGACCACGTCGAGGTCGCCGCTTGTGGTGACCGTGGTGAGCACGGCCGCGCCGCCCGAGTCCACCTCGACGCGGTCGCCGGCAACCAGCGCGTCGGCATTGACCGGACCTGCGCTGGAGGCAAGGCGGACCGCCCCGTCGGCCAGGCCGGAGCCGAGTGTGATGCCGACCGAGCCGCCGAAGATGTCGATCGCGCCGCCATCCGCTCGGGTCAGGGTGACGCCATTCGCCGCGCTGAGGGTGATCGCGCCGTTGCTGCTGACGAACTGGTCGCCGTCGATCCGTCCGCCCGACGCGGTCAGCGCAAGCGTCGCGGCGGTGGTCACGTCTTCGAGCAGGATATCGTTCGCCGCAGCGGCGCTGAGCTGCTGAGCGGTGATCAAGCCATCACTGAGGACCGAGCCCGCGCCGGCCGTGAGCTGGACGCCGCCGCCGGCCTGGCCGGTGTCGAGCCGCACATCGCTGTTTGCCGAAGCGGCGGAGAGGTCCTGCGCCGCGGTTGCGATGGCCAACGTAACGCCGCCGCCGCCGCTTGCCACGACGTTGCGCCCGGCCGTCAGGCTGGTCGCACCGACCGTGCCGGCGGAGGCGCCGAGCAGGACGTCGCGCGCGGCGGTGCCGGAGGCGAGCATGACGCCGCCCGTGCCTGCCACGTCGATGTTGCTGCCATCGCCGATGCCAAAGTCGCCGCCGTCCGGCCCGAGGCCGCTGGCGGTGAGGCTGGTGAGTGTCGCCAGGCCGCCGGCGCGGACCAGCAGGTCGTCGCCCGCGGTGGCGCTGCCCAGGGTGACGTTGCCGGATGCGCGGACCTGGACGTCGCGGCCGGCGGTGCCATTTTGCAGCACGACGTTGCCGGAAAGCGCCTGGACGGAGATGTCCGTCCCCGCCGTGATCTGGCTTGCGCCGACGTTGCCGCTGTCGGCAAGCAGGCTGGCGAAGCTGCCCGCGACGGCAGTGCCCAGGACGATACCGCCGCCGCTGGTGAGCCGCACGGACTCGTCAGCATCGACAAGGGTCAGGGACAGGCTTGCGCCGCTGATGTCGATGGATCCGTCACTGCGGATGAAGCGGCCGCTGACCGTGCCGTTGCTGGCCGTCAGGTCGATATCGTCGACGATCGTCGCGTCGGTCAGCGAGATGTTACCGCCCGACAGCGCGTTCAGCTGCTGCGCCGTGAGCAGGCCGAGGCTGCTGATCGCGCCCTGCGAGGCGGAAAGGTCGATCAACCCGCCGGCTGTTGCGCCGTCGAGCCGTACATTGCCCGCCGTCGAGAACAGCCGGAGTCCGTCCGCTGCCGATGCGCTGGTGACCATGACGCCGCCGCTGCCGGCCAGATCGATGTTGCTGCCATCGCCATAGCCGATCTCGCCCGTGTCCGGCCCGAGGCCGCTGGCCGTGAGACTTGTGGCGGTCAACGTGCCGCCGGCGCGGACCAGCAGGTCGTCGCCCGCTGCGGCAGTGGTAAGGGTGACATTGCCCGAGGCTCGGACCTCGAGATCGCGGCCGGCATTTGCGTTCTGGACGACCGCGTTGCCGGCGAGACCCTGGATCGAAATGTCGGTGCCGGCCGTGACCTGGGCCGCGCCGATATTGCCACCGTTTGCCAGCAGACTGACGGAACTGCCCGCAACGGCGGTGCCGAGACCGATACCGGTGCCGCTGGTCAGCCGGATGAATTCGTCCGCATCGGCCAGGGTGATCGACACGCCCGCGCCGTTGATGTCGATCGATCCGTCGCTGCGGATGAAGCGACCGCTGACCGTGCCGTTGCTTGCGGAAAGATCGATGTCATCGACGATGGTCGCGTCGGTCAGCGCGATCGAGGCGCCCGATAGTGCGCTCAACTGCTGTGCCGTGAGCAGGCCAGAGCTGAATACCGATCCTTGCGATGCGGCGAGATCGATCAGGCCACCGGCCGAACCGTTGTCGAGACGGATATCGCCGCCGGCCGAGACCAGGCGCAGGCCATCTGCGGTGGAGGCAGTGGTGACGACCACGCCTCCATCGCTCGCCAGGTCGATATTGCTGCCGTCACCATAGCCGATCTCGCCAGTGTCGGCGCCAAGGCCGCTGGCCGCGAGATTCGTGGCGGTGAGTGTGCCGCCGCCGCGGACCAGGATGTCGTCGCCCGCGGTTGCGACGCCGAGCGCGATGTCGTCCGTGGCCCGGACCTGGAGATCGCGGCCGGCGGCAAGCGTGGCGAGGTCGATGCGTCCGGCGAGGGTCTGGACGGTAATGTCGCTGCCAGCGTTGAGCGACCCTGCACCGATGGTGCCGGCTTGCGCGAACAGGCTGATGAAGTCGCCGGCCGTGCCGGCGCCGAGCGATATGCCGCCGCCGCCGCTCTCGATGTCGATGCTGCCGGCGTTCGCGCTGGCCAGCGTGACGCCGCCCGCGGCGGTGAGATCGATCGCGCTGCCGGTGATGAAATCCGCGCCGCTGATCGCGCCGCCCGTGGTGCTGAGCAGAATATCGCTGCCCACCGTCAGGTCGGTCAGCGAGATATTGCCGCCCGCGAAGGCACTGAATCTGCCGGCTTGGATGAGACCGGCGCTGGAGATGTCCGCCGAATTTGCGGTGAGCTGGACCAAGCCGCCCGCATCGGCGCTGTCCAGCCGGACGGCGCGTTCGGACGAGGTGACGAGGACGTTGCCGGGCGTCTCGGCATTGCCGATGGCGATGGCGAGCATGGCGCCGACATCGATGTTGGCGCCGTCACCGGCGCTGCCCACCGGTCCGCTGTCCGGGCCCGCGCCGTCGCTGATCAGGCTTGCCGCGGTGATGCTGCCGCCGCGCAGTCGGATGTCGTCGCCGGCTCGGACCGTGCCGAGAGTCACGGTGCCGGGTGCCTGCACCTGTACGTCGCGATTAGCGGTGAGCGATGTCGCGTTCACCGGCCCGCCGCTGTTCCGCAGGGCGATGTCGCTTCCGGACAGGAGCGATCCGGCCGTGACGGCGCCGCCGCTTGCGTCGAGCGTGATGAAGCTGCCCGCGCTGCTGCTGCCGAGCGTCACACCGCCCGCCCCGCCGTTCAGCCGGACGAAGGTGGTGGCATCGGCCCGCGTCAGGCTGACGCCATTCGCCGCGCCGATATCGATTGCGCCATCGCTCTCGAAATTGCGCCCGCTCACCGATCCTCCGCTCGCGCTGAGCGTGATGCTGCCGAGGATGACGGCGTCGTTGAGCGCGATGTTCGCAGCCGACGACACGTCCAGCGCGGCCGCTCGCAGCAGGCCGGCGCTCAGCACCGATCCGTCGCCCGAGCCGAGTTGCAGCCGGCCGGCCACCGCGCTGTCGTCGAGCCGCACATTGCCGACGCCCTGCAGCGCGGCATTGCTGCCTGTCTCTTCCACGTCCTGTCCGAGGCCGGTGGTTTCGACCCGGCCTGCGGTGACCGTGCCGCCGAAGCTGATGCCCGTGATATCGTCGCCGGCCAGAACGGAGCCGATGGTGAGACCGTTGTCGGCGCGCAGCAGCATGTCGCGACCGGCGGTGCCGGCCGTGAGCAGGATGTCGTTCGCATCGACGGTGAGATCGCGGCCGGCGCTGACGGTGCCGAGCAGGGCAGGGCCATCGGCGCTGTCGATCCGCACGTCGTTGCCTGCGGAGACCGAGCCTGCGTCGATCGTGCCGAGGGAGGTCAGCGTTGCATTCAAGCCCGCCTGAGCGGCGTCGATGTCGGTGGAGTCGACGGAATTCACGGCGAGGCTGGTCCCCGCCGTAAGGCTGCCTGCGTCCACCGTGGTCCCGCTCGCCGTGACGGTGCTGGCCGAGGTGCCGCTCGCGATCGAGACCGCGCCTTCGCCCTCCACGACAAGCCCGGTGAGACCCTCGTCGTCCGGTTCGCTGCCGCTGCTGCTGACGCTGGCCAGCGTGAGATCGAGCCCGCGGACCAGGAACAGCCGCCCCGCCGTGCCGATGCCGGTCAGGGCGACGTCGCCGCCCGACAGACGCACGTCGCGCCCGCCGCTCACGTCGACCAGGCTGATGCTGCCGCCGAGCACCAGCACGTCCCGGCCGGCGCCGAGCACGCCGTTGCTGGTGACCGCGCCTTCCGAGCTGGTCAGGACGACATCGGTGGCTGCGGTCCCGGTCCCGATCGCGATCGAGCTGGACGCACTGATCGTCACGGAGGAGCCGTCCTCCTCCAAATCGGGCCCGCTGCCACTTGCGTCCGCGCGGCGTATGTCGACCGTGTCGGCGTTGAAGACGCGCACGTCGTCGCCTGCGAGCAGGTTTTCGAGCAGCACTGTCGACAAGGCGTCGATCGTGGCATCCCCGCCGGCGGACAGTCCGGCCTGAGCGCCCGACACGCCGAACGCCGTGACCAGCAGATTATCGCCCGCGCTGATCAGGGCGGTGGCCGCGTTGGCATCCTGCGTCAGCGTGAGCACACGTCCGACAAACAGGTCGACATCGCCGCCCACCTCGATTCGGCCGTTGCCGCTCGCCTGGATAACGGCGTCGAGATCGGTCGCGACGTTGAGCTGGCCGATGACGCGGGTGCGCCCGCCGTTGCTGGTGAAGGAGAAACCATTGCCCGTCGACCGGTTGGGGCCGATCGCGGAGCCGGACAGGTTGGCAAAGACGAGCGTGCCGTCCGCCGCCGCTGCCGTCTCGGTAATCGAGATCGAGCCGGCCTGGTCGGCGCTCTCGCCGCCGATCGTGCCATCGGCCGTCAGGAAGCTGTTTCCGGCCGTCAGCCGGCCGGTCTGGCCGCCGCTGCCGTCGGCCACCGTTATCGTCACTGCGCCGCCAATGCCGGTGCCGAACGCGCCGTTACCTGCGCGAACCGGCGAGGTGCCGGCATTGCCGGCACCGGTGCCGCCGGTGGCCCCCGGGCCGCCCGCGCCGCTGCTGTCGAAGCTGAGCTGGCCGAGCTGGATCGTGCCTCCCGCAACGTCGATTTCGGTTCGGCCGCCGATCGCTTCGCCGCCATTGCCGCCGGCCCCGCCCGTATTGCCGACAGTGGAGCCGTTGCCGCCGACGCCGCCGAACCCGCCAAAGCCGCGGGCGAGGGCGGTCGTGTCGCCCGCCAGGGTGATCCGCCCTGTGCCGGTGGTGGACAGGGTCGTCCGACCGCCGATCGCGCTGCCGCCGATGCCGCCGCTGCCGCCGGTCGCTGCGTTGCCGCCACCAGCGCCGTCGCCGCCGGACGCTTCGGCGGTGAGGAGCAGGCCACCGGGCGCGATCTCCCCGGTTCCGGTTGCCCGGACCGTGACGGTTCCGCCGATCGCGTTGCCGCCGCGCCCGCCGGCGCGGTCTGGCGAGGTGCCGCCGCTTCCGCCGATCGCGTCTGCGCCGAGCTCGATGGTGCCGTTGTGACGCAACCGGCCGGCCGCGCTCGACAGGGTGATGGTGCCGCCGACCGCATCGCCGCCCGCCGCGCCGGCGGCCGCCGTGCCGCCGAAGCCCGGATCGCCATAGCCGATTTCGAAGCCGCTGCCGCCCTGGCCGCCGCGGCCGTCCGCCACGATCCGCAGCGCCGAGAGCTGCAGGTCTTCGGCATTTGCTTGAAGGATCGCCGTGCCGCCGATCGCGTCGCCGCCGGCGCCCGAACTGCCGGCCGTGGAGGTGCCGGTTCCGCCGCGACCGCCCGTGCCGCCGCTGCTTTGGACGTTCACTGCGAAATCTGGATCGGTAAGAGCGAGCGTGGTCGCGCCGGAGAAGGCGAGGTCGACCGTGCCGCCGATCGCGCCGCCCCCCGCGCCGCCGATGCCACCGCCTCCGCCCGAGCCGCCCGCCCCGCCGGAGCCGGCAATGGCGTCGGCGTCCAAGCTGGCCGGACCGAAGCCGAGCGCCGTGCCGTTCGCCGCGATGGTGATGCTGCCGCCGATCGCGTCGCCGCCGATGCCACCATTTCCGGCCGTGCCGCCGAACAGGCCATCGCCGCCGCCCGCACCGGTGCCGCCCACGCCACGGGCAAGGAAGGTCGGCCCGGTTACCACCGTCTGCGTGCCGCCGCCCGGCGCGTCTTCTTCCGTCTCGCCCTGGATGCGCAGCAGGCCGGCGCCCGCCGTCACGGTGATGGAACCGCCGATCGCGCCGCCGGCATTGCCGCCGCGGCCGGCCCCCAGACCGCTGCCGCCGCTGCCTCCGCTGCCGCCAAGGCCGGCCGCGTTGAACGTGCCCCCCGGAAGATCGAGCCTGCCGCCGTTGCTCAATGCAAGGTTGATCGTGCCGCCGATCGCGTCGCCGCCAACCCCGCCATTGTCTCCATCCGCATCGCCGCCGTCGGAGCCGAAGCCGCCCGAGCCTGCCTCGCCGAAGGCCGCGACGACCAGGGTTTCGGAGACGGTGAGGGCGCCGCCCGTCGAGCTGAGCGTGACGGTGCCGCCGATCGCGCTGCCGCCATCGCCGGCCTGGGTGCCGGCCCCGGCAAACGCCAGGCCGCCATCGCCGCCTGTACCGCTGGCGCTGAGCCGGAGCGAGGTCAGTGCAGTCGTGCCGCTCCGGAATTCGGCGCTGACCGTGCCGCCCTCGCCGGCGCTGCCGTCCGTGGCGTCGCCGCCGAACGCATTGTTGCCGCGCCCGCCTTCGCCGTCCGCGGTCAGGGTGAGAAAGCCCGTGGCGAGTTCACCGTCGATGATCGCGGTCGCGGTACCGCCCGTGCCGGCGCCGCCCGTTCCGGGCGTGTCGGCCAGCGCGACGAACGATTCTTCGCCGAGCACGTTGGCACCCTCGCCGTCGGCGTTGAGGAAGACGCTGCCGGCTTCGAGCCGGCCGGCTGTCGATCCCGCAGGCCCGATTACCAGCCGCGCCGTCCCGCCTTCGCCATCGCCGTTCACGCCGTCGCTGTCGCCGCCGAAGCCGCTCGACCGCAGGCTCACCGAGCTGGCCACGTTCACCTGACCACCGGTGACCAGCAGCTGCGCGGTGCCGCCCGTTCCCATGCCGCCCAGATCCGTGCCGAAGCCGCCGATACCGCCGGCATCGGCGGCCAAGCCGCCGGTCACGGCAATTGTGCCGTTGCTTGAGGCAATGGCGATCTGACCGCCCGTGCCCGCGCCGCCGCTCGATGCGGATTGGCCGCCGATGCCGGATGACCGCAGCTCGAGTGAGCCGTTGAAGACGGCGCTGCCGCCGGCATTGCTGATGTTGATGGTGCCGCCGGTTGCGTCCCCACCCGTACCGGACGAAGAGCTCCCGCCGGTCGCGTCTGTGGTCAGCTCGGAGAAGCCGTCCACCTCGAGCTCGCCGCCGCTGACGAGCGAGATGGCGATGCTGCTGCCCGTTGTGTTCGCGCCGTCGCCGACGGAACCGCCGCCGCTCCGGATGTTGCCGTCGATTGCGAGGCCGTAGCCAATGTCAATCCGGCCGGCGCCGACATCGAGGCGGATTGTGCCGCCTGTTGCGGCGCCGCCGGGGCCGCGGTCGGAGAAGCCTCCAGTCGCGGCGGCAGCCAGGCTGACCTCCCGAGTGTTGATCGTTCCCGTCGCACCGGTCCGCAGGATGGCACTCCCGGCAGCTGCGGCGCCGGCCGCGCCGCCGCCGAACTGGCTGAGAGCGCTTGCCTGAAGGCTGGTCGCTCCGTTGAGAGTGATGGTACCGGCGATCGCGTCGATCAGCGCGGTCCCGCCGGTCGAGCGTCCAGAAATCCCGAAATTGCCTGCAGCGGACTCCGCGAGCCCGGCTGCGGTGAGGCTCGTTGATCCAGCGATCGTTACGGTGCCGCCCTGCGAGACGATCTTTGATGTGCCGCCAGAAGCGTCGCCGGACTGGGAGCCGGAGCCGCTGAAGACAAGCGTCGACACTAGGGCATTTCCGAAGATGGAGACCGAGCCGCTGCCGGCCTGCTCGATCGCCGCCGTACCCCCGGCTACATCGCCGCCCTCGCCGGCGCCGCCCAGGTTGGTCCCACTTCCCCCCGCGCTGATCACAAGTCTGGCCGATTGCGTCGCGCTGCCGACTGTGAGCCTGCCCGTGCCCGTAGTGGTGGCCCGGGCGGTTCCGGCGGTAAGCAGCCCGTCGCTGACCGCGGTGCCGCCGGCAAGGGACCCGCCGCTGACTGCGGCCGATAATCTCGCGTCTCCCAGCAGGTCGACGGTGCCGGCGGCCACGATCTCCGCAATGCCGGGGCTGACGATCGTGTCGCCATGCCCGGCCGAGAGGTTGGCCCCAAGCTCGGTCTGGCCCTGTACGACGATTGTGGAGCCCGCTTCGGCAACGAGCCGTGCCCGCCCTGCCGTGCGGGTTCCACTTGCATCGAGCGACAGGCTATTCAACGCCAGGATCGATCCGCCATCGCTCGCTTTTGCCTCGACGCCGGCAGTCGAGCGGAAAATGACTGATCCGGCGAAGATCAGGTCCGGACGGCGAATTCCCAGGTCCGGATCGATAGTGTTGGTGTTGACGGCATTCGCGGCGATGGTGCCGCTTGTCTGGACGAACAGGTCCCGGCCGAAGACGGTCTGAGCCACGCTTTCGTTCGGAGCATCGTTGCCGATCGCGATGTTGACGACCCCCGTGCCGCCCGCCGCGCCTGTCGGTCTGCCGCCCGAGACATTGCTGCCGCCGCTCAGGACGATGCTGCTTCCGAGCTGCGTGGCGATTTCGGCGTCTGGGAACTCGACGCGGCCCGAGACCAGCATGGTGATTGCCTGGTTCTTCGGGACTGCGACCATGACCGCCTGACGCTGGTCGGGCAAGACGCCGTAGCCGCTCTCGTCGTTGTTGGTGAGCGTGGTCGAACCGTTATGGACGAGCGCCGCATCCTCGGGGCCGGTGCCGATCACGCCCGTCCCGGCACTCGTGCTAATGTCGAACAGCGCGCCGTTGATGGTGAGGGTTGCATCCTCGGCCGCGACATAGGCGGCGCCTCCACTGACGGACGCCGTGCCCGACTGACGCACGCGCGGTGCGAGCAGGGCGAGGTAGGCGTTTGGGTCACGCGCGCTGATCTGGGCGCCTTGCGCGATCGCGACCGCGCCCAGACTGTCGTCGCGGCTGAACGCGAAACTGTTATCGCCGTCCATGAAGTCGGCATCGGCGATGTTGCTCGCGCTGAGCAGCAGCGAGCCGACGTCGATCCGCGCGCCCGCGCCGACCAGGATGCCCGAAGGCGAATAGAACCAGATCTTGCCGCGGCCGGCGACGCCGTTGACGAAGCTGTCGATCCGCCCGTTTAGCTGGATCGCCTGGGTCTGGTCGGTCGCCAGCACGCGGTTGAGAACGATGAAGTCGCCCTCGAAGCTGCTGAACTCGGCGAAGTTCGCGCTCGGCAGGAAGTCGGTCTGCGCGTCCGTCCAGTCGATGATCGCGCGCGGGCTCGAAATCGAGATGAAGCTGTGGTCGTCCGACACGTTGGCGCTGCCGGCGATCACGTTGGGTGTGCCGACGAAGCCGGTGATCGGAACCGGGCCGAAGTCGCAGAAGCCCGTGGCGATGTCGCAGCCGTTGACGGTGGACCCGTCGGCGAGAACCGCGTCGGTGCCGTCATCCCCGGTGAAGACGATCTCGCCCAGCATGGACTCGCCGGTTACGAAGCCGCCATAGCCATCTTCTTCGCGGGCGTTGACGATCACCTCGACCGGCTCGCCGCCGCCGTCGGTGAACACGACGAGTGTGTTCGGGCCGACGGTGATGCCGGCGCGATCGTCGGCCGTCTCGTTGCCGCCCGTATTCTGCACCCAGGCCCGCTCGGACGCGCGCAGCGTCACGTCGGCGGCGCGCAGATATCCTTCCGGGTCGAGATCCCCGTCATTCTGGCCGAGCCGTGCACTGCGTTCCTCGATCGTGGTCAGCGTCTCCAGGTCGGCGATGGCCTGCGGACTGGCTGCCGTGATCCGGGGTGCGGTGAGGTTGATGAAGCCGGTCGCGTCGCCGTCGTCGAGCGGCGTGCGCAGGCTCATGCCGGAGATGATGATCTCGTTCGTCGCATTGACGGTGATGTCGCGCGCGAGGAGCCCGCCGATGATGCTCGCCGTGCCTTCGAAAAATCCGCTGCGGAATCGCACGGTGTCACCCGAAATGTCGGCTGAACCAGCCACTCTGATCGCGCCTGGGCTGTCGCTGATGAACCCTGCGAAAGTGCCGCCCGTCATTGTCAGGCTGCCGGTACCGAACTCGACGTTGCCGACCTGGATCGTTCCGCCCGATTCAGCCCAGAGATTCGGGTTCTGGATCAGCGTCAGATCGCTCTCGATCGTGATCGTGCCGCCGATCGACCTGAGGAGGGTGACTCCGGGCGACGCGGCGCTGGGGTTGTTGCCGTTGACCGCCGTGGCATCGAAGGTGAGCCTGGAATCGAAACTATGGGTTCCACCGCTGATTTCGAAATAGGCAAAGCCGCCAATACTGGAGAAGCTCGGTATCTCGCCGATCCCAGCCAGCGAGCGGGCGTCGTAATTGACGTCGCCGCTGAACCGAGACGTTCCGTCGCTGAAGAAGGAACGCGCGGACCCGGCTTCGGCTCGGCCGCCTAGACCATCGCGGCTGTTACCGCCTTGCGCGAAAGCGGAAAGCAGAAAGGTCCTGGAAATCTCCAGATCATTGTCGCCGACCGACAGGCTGCCGTTGAAGAGAGTGACAAACGCGCCGCGCTCCTCTTCGCGTTCGTTGAAGCCCCTGGCCGACGCGTCCCCGCCGGCGCCGCCGACCGAATTGCCGCCATAGGCTTCGGCGCGAATCTCGAAGTTATCGAGCGCACGGAACGTGCCCCCACCGATGTCGAGTTCGGCTCGACCAGCCAAGCCAGCGCCGCCGCTTCCGCTGGTGGCGTTCCCGCCGGTTCCAGTGGCGGAGAAGAGGACGGGGCCCTCGCCACCGCCGCTTACCTCGATAGAGGTGCCGCTCAGCAGCGAGACTTCCACTCTCCCGCCCGTGCCCGCGCCGCCGTCATTGCCTGACCCGCCAACACCGTCCGCGCGCACGACCAGGGGACCGGTCTGCAGACTCGCGCCGGCTTCGGCGAGTTCCAGCTCAGCGAAACCGCCTGTGCCCGCGCCGCCACCGGCTGCTGCAGTCACGCTCCCGTCGTTGAGCAGATTGCCGCCGTTGCCGCCGGTACCAGCCGCTTGGATCGACAGGGCTACAAGCGTCGCGGTGCCGGCATTGCCCGTGTAGCGCGCCGTTCCGCCAGCGCCTGTTCCACCGGTTCCGGCGGGGCTCAGACCCGGCTCCGTGTCACCGCCTGTGCCGCCGACGCCTGCGGCACTGAGTGCTACCGATCCCACGCTGTTGGTGCCGCCGAGTTCGATCGCTGCGGTGCCGCCCTGGCCGGCGCCTCCGGCCGTCGCCGGCGCCGACCCGTAACCCGTTTCTGAGGCGTTGATGCCGCGCCCGCCGGTACCGATCGCCGAAAGAGACACGTCGCCTAGGGCGAGCCCGCCGGCGCTGACGATGCGCGCGGTTCCGCCGGTTCCGCCGCCACCGTTGCCGCCGCTCGCGCCGGCATCGATTGCCATGTTCCCCGCGCTGATCGTGCCGCCGGACGATGTCTGGACAAGCGCCGAACCGCCATCGGCTTCACCGCCATCCTGTGGGCCATCGCCGCCAAACGCAGACACGTCGATATCCACGCCCCCACCGAAACGGACCTCGCCAGCGGATGCGCTGATGGTGACGTCGCCTCCGGAGCTGTTGCTCCCGCGCGTGCTGGTCGAACCGCCGATACCGAATGCCTCGAGACTTACGGCCTGGTTGGTCGAAATGAGGCCGCCAGCTGCCGCATCGATGGTGATGGTGCCCGCGCGAGCCTCGCCGCTGGCCTGGGCTGTTCCCCCTGAATTGCCGGTCACGTTGACCAGCAACGACGTCACCGTTGTCGAATTGACCGTGATCGTGCCGTTGTTGATCGCGCGCAGCAGGGCGTCGCCGCCCTGACCAATCCCGGTATTGGCGCCCGCATCGGCAAATATCTGGAGCCGTCGCGCGTCGATCGAGATCGTGCCATTGTCCGCCAGGACCGTCGCTGAGCCTCCGCCGGCGTTGGTTCCCGAAGTGCCCATGTTGAACGTGACACTTTGGGGAGAGGCGATCGTCACCGAGCCGCCGCCCGTTGCGCGAAGGGTGGTTTGTCCACCGGTACCGGTGAAGCCGGCACCAAACCCGCTTCCGGCCGCGTCGAACAGCACGTCGCCACCAAAGCGCATCGCGCCGCCCACTGCTTCGGCAACGACGATCCCTGCGGTCCCGTCCCCTCCGTCGGCAAGCCCGTTGGCGGCGAGGATAAGGGCCAGGTTGCCGCTCGTCCCGTCGGTATCCGCGATGCTGCCGCCGTTGGCCGCCCGTAGGATCACCGTCCCGCCGCTCGCCAGGGTCGCTTGAACAGGGGCGCTGGTTTCACCCTCGCCGTCGGCCCTGCCGGAGATACTGCCGGCGACCCGCATCGTACCGCCGTCCGCCTCGATCAGCACATCGCCACCAGCGCCGCGGCCGCCCCGAACACCGTAGCCGCTCGCATCGGCGGAGATCCGGTCCCCGACCGTGATCGCGCCCGCTTCGGCGGTTCTGACCGTCGCCGATCCGCCCACCACGTCCTGCGCGTTGCTCGTGGTCTGGTTCTCCGCCCAGGCGATCGCCTCGATTCCGCCCGCATTGATGGCGCCGCCCACGGCCTCCACCAGGGCTGTCCCGCCGCGCAGATTGAATTGGAGGTCTCCGGGCGCGGCAAGACTGTCGGCGCGCGCGTCCACGGCGATCAGCCCGGAAGCGTTGATCGTGCCGCTGGTTGCCGCGCGAACCGTCGCGCTGCCCCCCGTTGCGGGTCCGTTGAACGGACCGGTTCCACCTTCGGCAAGTGCCCTGACCTGGAAACCGAAACCGGCGGTCAGTGCGCCGCCGCTGACGTCGACCGACGCCGTCCCGGCGCGGGCCTGGCCGCCGCTCGCGCCGCCGCTCCCGCCGAACGCGTTGGCCAGAACCTGGATGTTGCCATTGACCGCGACGGTGCCGCCGGTGATCGCGACCGAGGCGCGGCCATCGCCAAGAGTCGCGCCGCCGGTTGAGTTGCCGGGAGCTGTTTCGCCATTGATGATGGCAAGCCCGCCCGTGCCGCCCGTCTCCGAGCTGTTGACGATCAGGCCACCCAGGTTGTTTGTCCCCGAAATGACGCTGAACGTGGCGGTGCCGCCATCCGCAAGACCACCAGCGCCGGGATTGCCGAATGCCGCCGGCGAATTGCCGCCTGCGCCGCCAGTGCCGGACGCGGTCACGTTCGCGCCGCCAAGACTGTTGTTGCCGGCAAGCGCGATGCTTGCCGCGCCGCCGCGCCCCGCTCCGCCGCTGGTTGCGGCGCCGTAGCCGATCTCGGTGGGCCCGCCAGCCAGCCCGCGGGCGCCGGTGCCGGTCGCAAGGACAGTGGTGTCGCTCGCGGTGAACCCGCCGGCGCTGGTCAGGCTTGCCGTACCGCCGGTGCCCGAGCCGCCGTTGCGACCGACGCCGCTGGCGGAAACCAGCGCCGGGCCGCCGATGTCGATCGTGCTTGAACCGGTGGCTGCGATCCGGGCGGTCCCGGCAGTGACGCTGATCGACCCCGTCGCGAACCGGTTGCCCAGGTTCGCATCCGCCTGCACGACCGCGCCGTTCGTCACCTCCACGGTGCCGTTGTCCGCGATCAATTCCGCCGTCCGGCTGCTCGCGAAGCTGGCATTGCCGCTCGTGTCGGCGCGGATGTCGAGCGCGCCGCCGACGGTGACCGATCCGCCATTGCGCGCGGCCACGCTGGCCCTCTGGCCACCGCCATCCTCGGTTCCGGACGCGTTTACGAACAAATCGCCTGAAATGGAGACGGACTGGCCTGCGCCGGTTGCAACGACGCTCGCGCCGCGGTCGCCGCGCAGGGTGACGTCGCCGCCGAAGCTGCTGCTTGCGGGCGTGCCGATCGAGGCGGTCCCGGTCGTACGCGCTTCCAGGTCCATCGCCTTGCGGACGCCGTCGTCGGCCACGCCGAAGGTACCGCTGCCCAGGACGATGTTCGCGCGTCCCGCAGGCCCCGCCGGAGCCGCGCCGCCGATCGCGTTTCCGAATACATTGTTGCCGCCGGACAGAATGATCCTTCCGCCGACCACGTTCGCGGTATCCGCCTGCGCATAGGCGATGCCGCCGTTCACGAGCATGGTGACTGCATCGTTCTTCGGCACCGCGACCATGATCGCGTCGCGCGGGCCCTGCGCGCCGGAGCCGTAGCCGTTTTCCGCGATGGTGTTGGTGAGCGTGGTCTGGCCGCTATGCTCGATCGTGTTGCCGCCGGGACTGGCGGCGTCCGAGCCGACCTGGACAGCGATGTCGAACAGCGAGCCCGAGATGGTCATGTCGACCTGCTCGGCCGCGACATAGGCGGCCGAGCCGTTCACCGTCACGGTGCCGGCCTGCACGATGCGGGGCGCGATGATGGCGACGTAGCTGTCGCGCGAGATGGCGCTGATCTGGGCGCCCGCATCGATCCGAACGGACGCGTTGCTGTTGTCGCGGCTGAAGGAGAAAACGTCGTCGCCGTCGAGGAAATCGGTGTCCGTGACGTTGCTGGCGGTGAGCAGGAGGCTGCCGACATTGATCTGAGCCGTCGACCCGATCAGCAGGCCACTCGGCGCGTAGAACCAGACCTGCCCACCTTGCGGGGATGGAAGGCCCTGAAGGGTGGGGCTGGTGCTCAGCGTGCTGCGAACCAGCCCGTTCAGCGCCACCGCGCGGCTCTGATCGGCGGCGATGATGCGATTGAGGACGATATAGTCCTGGCCGCCGCGCGTGCTCGCATTAACGAAATTCGCACTGCGGCCTTGGGGCAGGAAATCGATCGCGCCTTCGCCGGTGCGCGTATCGTGCGGCGTCCAGTTGATGATCGCGCGCGGTGCGTTGACGGTGATGGTGGTGGTGGTGCCGCTCGGCGCGACGTTAGCCGTGGGGAGCCCTGTAGCGCCGTTAAGGGGTACGGCCGTGCCCTGGAACCCACCCGTCTGCGGCGCAAGGGGCGGCAGCGTTTGCGCGCGCAGCGGCATGTGCACCGTCACCGTCGCGATCGCCGCGGCCGCGCACGTCGCGAACAGCCGGGTACGGCGGAGAGTGAGGCTGTGGGTCGGAGACATGGTCGTCTTCCTCATATGGTCAGCGATTCCACGGCAGCAGGCGCGTGGTGAAGGTCAGGAGCAGGCGGGGATCGGGGCGGCGCTCGATGAAGACGCCGCCCACTTCCTCGCCGGTGGGGCGCTTCTTGAGCGGCACGGCGAAGGTGAGGTCGAGCCGGGCGCGGTCGCCATAGGCGGCGCGCACGCCCCCGCCAGCCGAGAACAGCCGCTCGCTGCCGTCCAGGAGGTCGCGGCGGTTCGACACCCAGCCGGCGTCGAAGAACAGGTATGGCTGGAGCGCGACCGCGTTCGCGGCCTGCGGGATGCCCGTTCCGAAGCGCACTTCGGACTGGAAGCCGAAGCCGCTGTCGCCGGTCAGCGCGCCCGGATCGTAGCCGCGGCCGACCGTGTAGTTGCCGATCGAGAACTCCTCGTAGGCGAACAGCGCGTCGTCGCTGATCTGGACCCGCGGCGCCAGGCTGAACGCGATGTTGGGAAGCGGCCGGTATTCGGCGAGCGCCGAAGCGCGGAAGACGGTGCCGCGCGAAGTGCCCGGCACGCGGCTCGGCTGCACGTCGCAATCGGCGCAGAATTCGGACGCATCGAAGATGCCGAGCCCCTGGCGCAGCTCGATCGATCCGCCCAGCCGCCAGCGCGGCGCGAAAGCGGTGAAGCCCGGTCGCGCGCCCAGGCTGTCCGGATCGATCGAATCGAAATCCGCGCGGACATAGGCGATGCGCAGCTTGTCGCGGTTCAGCGTCTCGCCCAGGATGTCGACTTCCTGGTTGACGAAATCGAGCCCGATCGCACCCGAAACGTTGGTCGATTGCGAGCGGACGAAGGGATAGGTCGCCTCCACGGAGGCGAGCAGGGTGCGCGACTCGATGTCCAGTTCGGAAGCGACATCGCCGCCGGGCTGAGTCCAGGCGTGGGTGACCCGGCCCGCGAGGCGCAGGCCCTGGTTGCCGACCCCGAAATCGTGAAACAGCTGGACGACCTGCTGCTCCTCGAAATTGGCGGTGACGAAAGCGCCGAGCGTGGTCCGATCGCCGAGGCCGGTCAGACCGTAGAATTGGGCGCGGAGCTGCCCGCCGAAGCGGCCGACGTCCTGGCCGCCATAGTTCTGGACGGAAAGGTCGACCTCATAGGGCCGGTATAGCACGGTCACTTCGCCGATCACCTCGCCGGGCGCACCGCCGGCGGGGCGCAGCGTCAAGCGCACATCGTAACCTGGCAAGTCGCGGGCGAGCAGCAAGGTGCGCTCCGCCTCCTGCTCGTTGAACACCGGCATCGCGGTCAGCGTCTGCAGGAAACCGGCGATGGTGCTCTCGGACCGGCCGGCATCGCCGCGCACTTGCACGGATACGACCTTGGCCATCAGCACGTCGAAGCGGACGATCCCGTTTTCGATCTCCTGCGGCGGAACCTGCACGGCGGCGAGAAAGCCGCGGCGGCGCAGGGCAGTGGCGGCGCGGTCGCGGATCTCGCAAACGGTGGCGAGCGGCACGGTCCGGCCGACATATTCGGCGAAAGTCGGTCGCAGTTCGGCCGCGGACAGGCCGGCCAGGTTGTTGAACACGACATCGGAAAGTGTGAAGGTGATGCCGGCATAATCGGGCGCGGCAAGCGGGCAGGGGGCGCGCTCGACATCACCTTCGACTGTCAGCCGCGCCGGCGGACGCGCGGTTGGGCGAAGGTCCGTCCGGTCGATTTCCTCGCGGGTGGGCGCTGCGTTGTTCGGAACGGTCTGTGCAAGTCCGGGCGTAACCGCCGCGCCGCAGAGAAGTACCCCCAGAATTGCCTTACGAAAGTGGCACGTACCCGCCATGCATGTTCCCCCCGTGTCCGAGCGGCCCACATGCCGTTGCGTCCCCACCGTCCGGCCAAAGTCCGCACTGCTGCGGGCCCGATCGGTTCACTGGCTGTGCATGGCAAGCGAGTCGCCAAGCCGACCTGACCCGAAACGGCCAACCCCCCGTTTCAAAGTCACCCCACTAGTCGCTGAAATCGCGACGGAAGACCGGAAGATACGTCCTGAGACGCGCTTCCCAACCCCGCTGCGTCCCGATCCCCGCATCAAAAAGGCTACCAGTCGGGGCGGGTGCGCACAACCGCAAGGTTCTTGAATTCCAATCCGCTAACCGTGATCAACCGCGCGGTGCGGCGCTGTCTTCGGGCAGCCGCACGGTCTCGATCAGCAGGTCGAGCTGGGCGCTGCAGCCGTTGCGGATCAGGGTGGAGGCAATATCCTCAAGCGCCGTCGGCTTGGCGGTCAGCATGCGGAACTGCAGGCGCGTCGGCGCGGCCGACCCGCCCCAGCTCAGCCGGTAATCGACGCCGTCGCTGATCGGCACGTCACTCGGCCATGCCAGGGTCGACTGGCCCGCCGCCCAGGGCAGTTGCTTGGCTGCGGCGCCGCGCCCGCCGGTGACGGTGAGGGTCACCGGCTTGGAAGCATCCGGCCGCCACAGGGTGAGGCCGCTCGGGCTGGTCACACAGATGGTGGAGCTCTTGGACACATCGACCTGCCAGATGTTCGGCTTGCTCGGCCCGGCCCCGACGCTGCGGACCGCGCCCACCCGCGCGCGGCCCTTATTGGCACCTGCCACCGCGGACAGCGACGACATGGTGCCGGCCGCCTTGGCGGGACCGCCCGGCGTGAACACGCCCGGGCCCTTCAGCGTGCGGGTGCCGCGCGCGTCGAGCACAACCAACATGTCGTTGGCTTTCAAGTTGATCTGCGCCTTGTCGTCGAGCGACTTGCCCGCGGGATAGCTCTTCGCGGACGGACCGGAAGACCGGACGACCAAAACCGCGGCGGAAGAGACACTTGCCGAAGCAAGCAGAAAACCGGCTGCAAGAGTGCGATAGTGCATATTACTTTGACCCCAAAACGTAGTGTCCTCCCGGACCAACCTCCCGGAGACGATACACGAAATTGGCCAGCGCGGCATCCTCTCTCTTTTGCGCGGCGATCTCGGACAGTTCCGTAAGTGCGGACGCCTCTCCACCATCGAACCTTTCCCAGAGCTTTACCAACGTGTCCCGCAGCGCTTCGTCCATTTGCGGCACCGGCTCCCACACTTCCACGGGCGTGGACCGGCCGCTAAGCACTATCCGCCCCATCGGCCGGAAATAGGACAAGCCCGACTCGCGCTTGGCCTCGCTGCTGACCAGGATGGTCGTCTTGAGCGACTTGTTGGCCGATTCGAGGCGCGCCGCGGTGTTCATTCCGTCGCCGAGCGCGGTATACTGGATGCGGCCCTCGCCCCCGAAATTGCCGACCACCGCCTCGCCGCGGTGCAGGCCGACGCGGGTGACGCCGATCGGCGGCAGGCCCGGCGGGGCCCTGCGACGGAAATCCTCGCCCGCCACGTACATGGCGACTGCCGCCCTGATCGCGCGATCGGCATCGTCGTCGCGGGCGATGGGAGCGCCCCAGAAGGCCACCACCGCGTCTCCGACGACCTTGTCGATGGTGCCGCCATGTTTCAGCACCGTCTCGCTCAGCACGTCGAGATAGGAATTCAACAGAGCGGACAGCTGCTCGGCCGTGATCGCATGGCTGAGCTTGGTGAAGCCCTCCATGTCGGTGAAGATCGCGTAGATCTGCTTCTTCTCGCCGCGCAGCGCCAGCCGGTCTGGATCGCGCACGATCTGCTCGGCGATGTCGCGCGGGAGATATTTGCCGAGCGCGGATTGGGCGAACTTGCGCTGCTCCGCGCCGACCGCGCGTTCCATGGTCAAGACGGAGGCGAAGGCGAGTGCCCAGCCGATCCCCCAGCCGGCCGCGGGTACGCCCAGCGTGTCGACGTTGGTGGCCTGCAGATAGAAGGGCAGGGCGGCAAAGAAGAAGAGCTGGCCGATCAGCACCAGCGCCAGCTTCCAGCTGCGCATCTCCAGCAGGCTGGTAAGTCCGCCCGCGATCACCACGCCCAGCGCGGCCAGCCACAGCGCCCAGCCCGGCACTCCGCGCGGCGTGCGTCCGTCAAGCAGCTGAGCGAGCAGGTGGGCATGGACCTCCAGCCCCTTCACCATCTGCCCGGAGCCCCGGTACATCGGGGTCTCGTAATCGTCGAGATCGAGGATGTCGCCGCCGATCAGGACGTAGCGGCCCTCGATCTGCGACTGCATGGCCGGCGCAAGCTCGCTGGCGAACAAGTCGATCGGCAGCTTGGAAAAGACCGGATATTCCTCGCTTTTGGGCAGCCGCCAGGCGATCGCGCGGTTATATTCCTTGAACTCCGGCCGGATCGGCGCGAGCGCGGTGGCGAACAGATCGGGCAGTTGCTTGGGATGCGCCGGCCAGCGGCGGATGACGTTGTCGGGATCGGTGGCGAGGCGGATGCTGGTCGGCTTTAGCACGCCGCCTGTGCCCGCCTGGCGCAGGAATTGAGTCAGGAACTCCTCCTGCCAGACTTCGATCTGCTCGGGGTTGGTCGCGTTGTTGGCGTAGGCGAGATAAGTCGGCGTCTTCATCGCTCGGAACGTCTCGATGAGCTCCGGGTCTTCGGCCTGCGGTTGATCGATCAGGATGTCGATGCCGATCGCCTTCGGGTTCATCCTGTCGATCGCGCGCAGCGCGTCGGCCAGCGTCTTGCGGTCCAGCGGCGATCGCTTTTCGACCCGTTTCAGCGTGTCGTCCGTATAGACGACCATCGCGATGCGCGGATCCTGGTCGACCTTGGGCGCGCTCAGGATGACGCGAAAGTCGTAAAGCGCGCGCTCGCCCTCCATGTTGAGCGGGATCGACCAGCCGTAGCGCGCGAATAACAAGGCAAGCACCAGGAAGACGGCCGTCACCGCCAGCCGCGCCGGCCCGATCTGCTTGAATACCGTACGTGCGCGCGGGCTCCAGGTGGACACCGACAGGTTCTGGGATTTCATCAACATCAGGGGATCAGCGCGCCCGCAGCACCGGGCGTGCGCCGTCGCCGATCACGGCGAAGCCCGACCAGTAATAAGGGTGGGAGGTCGCAGCCTCGTCCATCAACGACCGTTGGCCGATCCGCAATGCGGCCACCGTGCCGGTGCCGGCCGGCGCCTTGAACATGCTGCTGATGAGGCGCTCGGTGGCGCCGAAATTGTCGGGCAGGGGCCAGTGGCTGGCCACCACCGAGCGGCCGCCGGCGCCGATAAAGGCGCGAACCAGACCGTCCAGCGCGAAATCGCCCCCACTGCCGAGACCCGCCTCGCGCGTGGCGGCCGCGCTGGCCGCGCCGGCAGTGTCGCAGGCGGACAGGATGACGAGGTCGGCATCAAGCCGCAGGTCGAAAATCTCCTTGAAGGTCAACAGCCCGTCCGAGCCGAGCCCGCCACCTTGGCCGGGCGCGAAGGAGGTCAGCAGAGCCGGCTGGGCCGGGCATTCGGGCTTGGGCGCGGCGACCAGCCCGTGAGTCGCGAAGTGCAGGATGCGATATTGGGCAAGATCCTGCGACTGCTTGAGTCGCTCGTCGGTGAACTCCGCGCCGGTCAGCAGCCGTGCCGCCTGCGCGCCGATGATCGAGCGGGCGGTGACGAGCTCGCGCGCCGAGATCGGGTTGTTCCAAGCGTCCAGCGGCCAAGCGCATTCGCCCCGCCCGTCCGCGCCGTCGCCGCCCGCGAGCGTCATCGCCGGCGGCGCCGGTACGTTTTCGCCAAGACCGAGATATTCAAACTGTGCTTTGGACTCGGGCACTGACCGCACGTCGCGGAAGGCACGCGCGGAAACGGCGGTGGAAATGTCCCGATCGCGCCCGAGCCAGGCAAGGCCGCGAAAGTCGAACTCGTCGGCCTTGGCCTGGGCGCGGTAGCGAGCGACGCTTTCGTCGTCGGTGACGAGCAGGTTGGGCGGCAGCTTCAGCATCGCGCCCGCCGGCTCGAAGATGATGTGCCTGGCCTGCGTCAGCTGCGGGGCGACCGGCCCGAACAGGTCCACGAACAGCTTTCGCGCCCGCTCGACATCGAACGGGTAGGTGAGCTGCTGCCCGTCCTCGACCACCGAGATGCTGTTGCGCAGCGCTGTCACGGCTTCTTCGAGCGCGCCGGGGGTGAGCGTGGTGCGGTAAGCGGTGGCGGTCTCCGGGGTGATCAGCATCGCGTAGACGGACCCGCCGACCTGGTTCATCTTGAGATAGGCCTCGCCAGGCTTCAGGCCCGCGCGAAGATCATCGAGGGTCAGCGCCTTGGTCGAAAGCGCGCGAAAACGCGGGAATTCAGCCAGCTTGCCCTGGGTCGCCGCCTGCGTGGCCTGCAGCGTCTCCAGATTACGGGCCAGCGTCGCGATCTGCTCGCGCTCGGCCGGGCCAGGTTCGGGAAGGCTGTTCAGCCGGGCCAGCGTGACGCGGGTTTGCTCGACTTCGCGGGTGAGTGTGATGGCCTGGCGGAACAGCCGTGCTGCCTCGTCGTCGCCGGCGCTAAGCTCTCGCGCCAGCACCGCCTGGGTGCTGGCGACGCCCGGCCGGATCAGGGTCTCGCCGGCCAGGAAAAAGTCGGACACCAGCTCCGGCCGGCGCGGAATCTCGCGCGCCAGCAACGCGAAGTGGGGCGCCAGCATGTCGTTGGAGATGTTAGTGGTGAGCGCGCCCGAGCCCGCCCGGCCGACAATGTCGCGATACAGGCCGATCGCCGCATCGACCTGACCGCGCCGGGCGAGATATGCGGCCAGCCGCGAGTTGGCCGCCGCCACCGCAACCGACTCCGGATATTCGATCGCCAGCACGGCAATGGCTTCGCGCAGCAGCGGCTCGGCCGCGGGGTAGTCGCGCCGAGCTTCGGCCAGCAGAGCGAGTTCGTTCAGCCCCTGCGAGCGCAGCCGAGCGATGGAGGTGACGCGGCCGTCGCGAATGGCCAACAGGCTGGTCAGTGCCGCGTTCAGCGCCTGGCTCGCTTCGGACGGCTGATTCTGGCGGCGCAGGATCGAGCCGGTCAGCAGCTGCGCCTGTGCGTCCAGGATCTGCGCGCGCTCCTCGGGCGTCAGGCTCGCGCCCTGCATGCCGGCCAGCTGCTGGGCGATGGGCATGGAACTGTTGATGATCTCGGCCGCAGCGACGTTGATCACCGGTTCGCGCGCGGCCTTGGCGCTGCTCACCGTTGCGCCGCCGCTGTCCAGCTTGCGGGCCAGCACGCGCGCGGCATCGCCGAACTTCTGCTGATTCATCAGGTGCAACGCGCGGAAGTTGCGGCGCAGGCGCAGCTGGACAGGATCGGAGGTTGGGATCAGATCGGCCTGCAGGAACAGCGCGTCGGCCTCGGCAAAGGCGCCGAGATTGGAGCGCTGCAGCGCGCGGTTGATCAGATATTCACCAAGGTAGCGGCGGCCTTCGCCTTCCCCGGCGCTCTGCGCACGCTGCAGGAGCGTGTCGAAGAATTCCGCGGCTTCCGCGTAGTTGCCGCTGTTGTTGCGGCGATAGCCTTCGTCCAGCGCGCGGGCGAGATCGAGGCTGCCGGCCTGGACGCGGGCGAAGGCGGCGGGGTCGCCGGCCTCGGTCGCCGCGATCGCGATTTCGCCGGGGATGATGCGGTCTGCAACGACCGTGCGCAGGCCGAGCGTCAGCGCGCTGTCGTAGCCGGCGAGGCCCTCGGCGACATAAACGGTCTTGCCGAGATCGAGCGCATAGACGCGATAGGCGACTTCAGATCCGGCGAGCTTGCATTGTGCGACGTCGACTCCGCGCAGTTCAGCTACGGCCTGGGGGGCGGAGGGGTCGCATCCGGCTTTGTCGCGGCGCAGCTCGGCCAGGCGCTGGAGCGGGTCGCCGCCGGTCTTCCGCAGCGCGTAGACGCGACCGACGGCCTGCGCGGCATCGCGGCAGACGATCGAATAGGCGCGGTCGAACATGCCCTTGATCGCCGGGTCCACCCCGCTCGACTGCACCTGGCACAGGGAGTCGCCGCCGGTGCCGAGCCGGAAGCTGTTCTGCAGCGAGGGCCGGACATCCTCCTGCGCGGCCTGAGCGGACGCGCTGAACGCACTCGCCGCGAGTATCGCAAATCCCGCCACCTTGCGCATTGCGACCTCCCCCAGTCAGCGCATGTCGACTCAAGGCGCGGAGACTAGACCTTTCCCCGGTCAAGTCCATCGCGGCCTCCGTATTTCTACGGTGCGCCGGCGCGGCGCGCTTGTTCCCAGGCGAGCTCTGCGAAGGCGTCGAGACCTGCGACCGCGCCTTCGGCGTGGGCTGAAGCGGCGGTACCGCGCACGACGCGACCCTTGATCCCGTGCAGGATCGCGCACAGCCTGAACATGTTGAAGGCGATGTAGAAATCGAGATCGGAAATGCCGTCGCGGCCGGTCCGGCGGCAGTAAGCGGCGACATACTCCTGCTCGGACGGGATGTTCAGCGGCAGCAGATCGAGCCCGGCAAGGCCCGCGGTGATGCCCGGCGGCATGCGGTACATCATCAGGTGGTAGGAGAAATCGGCGAGCGGGTGGCCA
>SXGT01223148.1_pt1 | contig 31058 bp, 17 predicted proteins | sample 3176221 | NCBI WGS metagenome assembly SXGT01 (sample SAMN11356862, study PRJNA531348) | freshwater metagenome | isolation source: freshwater sample F1-120 | place: China: Fuxian Lake, Yuxi | collected 2017-12-25
CGACGCCACCAGCCGCCGTGCCATACGTCAGGATCCGGGCCCACAGCGTCCTGGGGATGTAGCGCAACACGTTGTGGTGGTGCAGTGCCTGAAGGTCGATGACGTTTCCGGCGTCCTTTCCAGCGGAAAAGCCGTCGGGCGACGGCAGCCGAGGCACGTAGTGCAGGTCAATCATCGAGGCCATGGTCACCCTCCCATTGGCCTTGTACCGCCGACCGACAAACGAGATCAACTGATTCCAGCCACCGGGCTGTCGGCAACGCCCGACCTCGCGTAAGCTGGCCGTGTGTCAGTCCCCTTCTCGACCTCGGGCCTCTCATCGCACTTCCGCCCTGCGACTCGGCACGTGAGCTTCGCGACCGCGGCCCGATGGCTTGCGACAGTCGCCGCACTTGTCGCGTGCAGTGAGCCCGCCCGCCTCTCAGTGCCGAACGCCACGCCGCTCGACGCCGCCGCAGACAGCAAGCACCGTGTTCAGACCGCTCTCGACTCCGGGCACGGCACATCGGCCGTCACGATTCTCGATGCCTGGACGGGCGCTGCCGATGTACAGATGCCGCCGGATGAACCGGCGACACAGCCCGCCCTCGACACACTGCCGCTACCCTGCACTCCGGTGACCGCCTTGACCGCCGCACCGCTTGCGGCGTGCGGCGCCGGCGCGCTCGAGGGTCAGCGACCGAACGGCGCGCTCGACGTCACCATCACTCCGGGCGGCCCTTCGACCGATGCGCGCGTAGCGATGGTCACCGCCGCCGGTCCGCGCGTAGTCGAGCCGCTACTGCCCGGCGCCATCCGCGTGCGTTATGCGGCGCCCGACCCCACGGCGTGGCCCAGTGGCGCGTTGGTACCGCGTGCGGCGCTGTCGTCGTCGGCGTGGGGAGTGGGCCGCACGTGCGAGGGCGTGGCCGTGTGCACCCAAGGCCTCGTGGTGCTCATCGACGCCTCGGGCCGCCTGCGCGTCTGGGACGCCTCAGGCACCGCGATCGTCACCGAGCCGTCGGCCGGGGGACCGCCATATGTGCGCGAGGCACCGCCCGACGAACACTACTACGCGCTCGGCGGCAAGACGGGGCCTCTCGATCGGCGCGGTCGAGTGCTCACCTTGCGCACGACCGATGCCTACGACGCCAGCTTTGGGGGCTACGACCCGAGTGGTGACCCGCTCTATCAAGCGATCCCGCTGCTCGTTGCCAAGCGTGGCGCGACCGCGTGGGGCGTCCTCACGGATAGCCCGGCGCAACAGGTGCTCGATCTGGCCGCCACCACGCCGGACCGCTGGACGCTCACCGGTGCCTCGGCCGAAGCGGGGCAGATTGTGATCGCAGGTCCATCGGCCGCGCAGGTGCTGGACACATATTCGCAGCTTACCGGCCGCCCCTCGCTGCCGCCGCGTTGGGCGCTGGGATACCATCAGTCTCGATGGGGCTACAAGGACGCCACGACAGTGCAGAGTGTGGCCGCCGAGCTGCGCGCTCAAGGGATCCCCTGTGATGCGTTGTGGCTGGACATTCAGAAGATGGACGGGTTTCGCTCGTTCACGTGGGACCCTGACATGTTCTCGAACCCGGCCGCACTGCTGGCCACGCTGCACGCGCAAGGCTTCCATGCGGTCGCCATCGTCGACCCGGGGCTCAAGGTCGACCCCGCCTGGCCCACGTACACGGCCGCGCTCAACGGCGGACACCTGATCGGCCAAACGGGGCCTGGCACCCCGGCCTATGTGGGGCTCGCGTGGCCGGGCGAGGTCGGTTTCCCCAACTTCTTTGCCCCCGCCACGCGCGACTGGTGGGCCAGCGCTCTCGTGCCGATCGAGACCCAGTTGGGTATCGACGGGCTCTGGATCGACATGAACGAGCCGTCCGACTTCCACGCCGAGCCTCCCTACTCGGGCTCCGTTCCAGACAACGTCGTCGCCAACGACGGCGCGGGCCACGTCGTACCGATGGCCCAAGGCCGCAATACCTATGCGCTGCACATGGCCATGGCCACGCACGCGGGCCTCGCGAAGGCGCTGCCGGACCGTCGCCCGTTCGTGCTCACGCGATCGGGGTATGCCGGCATCCAACGTGTCGCGTCGGCTTGGACGGGCGACGCACCCAGCACGGCCACGACGCTTGCGGGCACACTCCCCATGCTTCTGGGTCTGGGCCTCTCCGGCCAGCCGTTCGTGGGCTCGGATGTCGGAGGATATTCGGGAAGCAGCGATCCCAACCTGTTTGCGCGCTGGTGGGCGCTGGGCAGCATCTCGCCGTTCTTTCGTGGCCACGCGGAGAAGAGCGCACCGCCGCAGGAACCGTGGCAGTTCGGCATCGAGGTCCGAGACATCGCGCGGACGTTGGGTCAAGACCGCATGCGGCTCTTGCCCACCCTCGAGAGCCTGGCCGACGAAGCGCACCGCACCGGTGCGCCTCTGCTCCGCCCCATGTGGTGGCATTTCCCCACCGAGGCCGCCTTTGACACCGTTGGCGACCAGGCGATGCTGGGACCACACCTGCTCGTGGCGCCACTGCTCTCGACTGCGACTCACTCACGTACCGTGCTTTTGCCCGCAGGCCGTTGGGTCCGGGCGGGGTCGGGAGCCGTCGACGTCGGCCCGGCGACCGTCACCGTCACCGGTCCCCTGGCCGCCTTGCCGGTCTGGCTGCGCGAGGGTGCGCTCGTCGTACGCGGACCGCCCCGTCGCTGGACTTCGGAGGCCGTGGCGCCTGAGCTCATGCTGCTCGATCTCGAGATCGTTCCCGGCCCAGCGGTGAGCGAGTTCGTGCTGCGCCAAGACGCAGGCGACGGCCCCAGCGACGCGCCGTGGCGTCGCACGCGGTTGCGGCACGAACCGACCTCGATCGGGACGCGCGTCGCGGCGACCGCGGTCGAGGGCAGCACCTACAGCCCCGACCCCATGTCGTGGCGCGTACGACTCTGGCGACTCGACCAGCCGCCCACGACCGTGCTCTTAAATGGCACCGCCATGCCGAAAGTGCCCGCGGCGCGCGCCCCAGGCTCCCCGCGCGGCTACACCTGGGACCCCGATGAGCTGACGGTCATCGTCCGTCTCGACGCTACCGAGGCCGGCGCTGACTGGACACTCGATGTGGCCCATCCACAGAGCCCGGCGGGGCCGCCGCTGATCACGCCCGACCCGCCCTTGGCGTTCACGTTGCGCGTCACGGTGCCGAGCGGGACGCCGCAAACCACACCCGTGACCGTGGCGCACGAGCACAACGGCTGGACGCACGTGGCGCTGGCTTGGACGAGTACGCCAGGCGTGGCCGAGGGGGTGATCCAGGTGCCGCGGGGCCAGTGGTTTGAGTACAAGTTTGCGCGTGGCAGTTGGTCGACCGTCGAGAAGTATCCTGGCTGTGTCGAGGCCAAGAACCGCTATGCCTACGCCGGTCTCTATGCGCAGGGCATGGCCGATGGTCCCAAGGAGGACACGGTGTGGGCCTGGGCCGACGGGTGCCTGTGACGGTTGGGCGAGGTACACCCGGCCTTCCGCCGCCCCGATGTACCGTGGGGCGTCAGCAGCTCAATACAGATCCAGAACCTCGAGCTGCTGCGGGTCGAGGATCCGGAGCGTCACCGGAGTCCCAGGGGACGCAAGGAGCCGACGGACCTGGAGCAAGCTTCCGGGCGCAACGGGGACCACCTCGAGCGGCACGGCGCCTCCGGCCGCGTCGAGCGCGACGACCCGCTCTCGGCCCGTCGCATGGCCGTGTGAGACCACGAGCGTCAGCGGCTCGCGCATGGCTTCGGGCGCGAGGTCCACGTCCAGTGACCGCGCCCCGGTGACGCACCCGAGAAACGGGGACGGTCCGCCCACATCGGCGCCGGTGAGGCTCGGCGAGCGGTGGATGGGGAGCTCGACCGGGCAGAGGGCGCCTTCGACGCGCAGCACGAAGCTGCCGGCAGGCGGGCGCGGCGCGTGGCGCACGAGCGTGAGCCTGCGGCCACCCGGGACATCGAGCACCTCGACGCGCTGGGCCTGCGCCGGACGTGGCAGGTTCGGCGTGAGCACGGTGACCTCGGACGTGGCGGTAGCTGGTGTCACGCGACTGGCGCCGAGGAAGCGCGCGAGCCCGTGGGGGCCGTGCAGCACGCCATGGACGCGCTCGATTGACGCGGGCTCGAGGCTCCAGCGCGCGACGAGGTGGTCGACGACCGCGACCTGCTCGATGAGCGTGAGCGCCGGGTCGTCCTGACGGTCCGGGGAGAGGCGTCCGGCCCAGGATCGTGGCAGCGTCGCGACGACTCCCACCGTCACGATCACGGCGGCCCACACGGACACACGCTCAGGCACCCGGGCCGCCATGGTCCCCAGACCGAGTGCGCCAAGGACGAGCAAGCCCGGCACCGCGGTGGCGTAGTAGCGCAGGTGAGGCACCTGGCGCGCGGCGAGGAGCGTCAACGCGAGCTGAAGCAGGACCGTGCCGAGTGTCAGGAGTGCAAACGGTTGCAGTGGCCCGAAGCGCCTTCGAGCAAGGGCGACCACGGCGCTACCAGCAGAGGCGAGGATGGCTAAGGCGACGACGCCCGTCGCGGTCGGCGCATACATGAGGCCGAGCAGTGGCAGGCCTCGCGTGAGCGCAGCCATAAGGCCACCTGGACCCGAGCTCGCGCTCGCCTGGAGGAGCACGAGCGCGATGCGCCCCGATTCGACGAGGGCGGCCAGCGTGAGCACCGCCGCGATCACGAACGCTGCGTGAGGCACGCGGCGGCGGCTCCAGAACACGATCGCCACCAACGGCGGGACAAAGCCGATGGCGAGCGCGTGGGTCGTCAGTAGAACGAGCGTCAGCGCCGCCAGAGTCGCGAGTGCGCGAGGCGCGCCTGGCGTCAGGGCGCGTGCAGCGGTGGCGAACCACAGGCAGACGAGTCCGGGGACGAGGCTGTTATGCCATACGACGACGAGGCTCTGTTGGACGAGCGCGCCGAACGCCAGCGTGAGCACCGCGAGCCACGCGGCCGGGCGACCGACCCGCGAGGCGAGTGCGATGAAGAGCGCGGCGAGCCCGGCGGAGACGACGAGCACGTGCAGCGCATGCACGGCCAGGGGCGTCGGGGAGAGCCAGAGCACGGGCGCAATGAGGAGCGCGTAGCCCGGTTGGAGGTGGCCGTCGAGATCGCCGATGCGCGGACCCGACTCGGGCCACTGCCCGTGCACGAGGCGCAGCGCCCGAAGCAGATCGCGCTCGCCGTCGGAGCTGCCCTCGAGCGCAAGGGTGAGCGGTCCGAGCGCGACCCAGGCAAAGGCGCCAGCGAGACCAAGCGCGAGGGCCAGAGTTCGGCGACCCTCCGTGGTCATGCCGCGCGGCGACGGCGCCAGATCCACCAGGCGGCGGCGACGACGAGCACCGTGGCCACGCCGAGGCCGACCCAGACTGCCGGCGGCGCGGCGATGAGCCAGTCAAACAGCCGTTGGCCGAAGTAGCTGACGGCCAATAGCGGCAGCGCGTAGCCTGCGACCGAGCCCCAGAAGTGGGCGGCGAACGAGACGCTCGAGACGCCAAAGAACGCGTGCAACAGCGGCGGCATCCAGAAGACGAAGCGGAGCCAGAAGACGGTCTTGAAGGCCTGGCGCGACAGCGCGGCGTCGTACTGGTGAAAGCGCTCGGGGATGCGCTGGGCGATCCAGTCGCGCGCCACGAAGCGCGCGAACGAAAAGCCCACGACGCTCGCGGCCATGGTGCCTGTCATCGAGAGCGCAAAGGCGACGGGCCAGGGCCAGACGAGCGGCGCGGCGAAGACGAACACCGTCCCGGGCACACCGAAGGGCTGGAGGAGCGCGTAGGCCACGATGAACGCGACGTAGCCCCAGGCCTCGAGCCGCAGTAGCGCGTCGCGGACGCGCTGGGGCTCGGCGAACTGGTCGAGCACGCCGAGCTGATGCGCGACGACGAGCCCGAGCACGGCAGCGACGACGATGGCGATCCGGGCGGCCGGCATGCACCCCTTGTACACGAAGTCCCAGCCGGACGTCCTGGGGTCGACGGGGTCGGCGCTCAGCGCTTGCGATCGCGCGCTGATACGTCGCGGTAGACCGGGTTCCGCCCGAAAAAGCGGTCCGCACAGCGCCCTCCGTGACCCAGCAGGCGACGCCCGTCGTCGCCCCAGGTGAAAATGGGCCCGGAGCCCACGGCGGTGCTGGACTGCGCGGCGCGCGCGGCGTGGGGGGCGGCGGCAGCATCGGCCAGATACCACGTGCACTCGCGACCGAGGCACCGTGAGAGGAGCGTCGCCCCGCGATCGGTGCAGAGAGTCTCCGTAGCTACGCCCTCGAGCGCGGGCAGGACGCGGGCCGGACCGGGTCGCAGCAGGATGCCCTCCTCACCCACGGCGACGCTCCAGGGTTCGTTCGAGACGAGCCGCGGTTGACCCACGCATTGGGGCTCAGAGCACCAGTACTCGACACCCTGCGCAGGCACGGGAATGCCGTCTACCGAGAGCCGGGGCGACTCGAGCCCGACGGTCCCGCGATCGCCAACGGCAAACGACACGTAGCGGGGGCCCGGGATGGTCGACGTACCGCTGCGCGAGACCGCGATGTCGTAGCGGGCGCCGTCGCGATGGAGGCGCACGCTCGCGACGGCGGGGGCGGGAGCGTCGAAGCGCACGGCGACGACAAACGTCCCCGACTGCGTGCCCAATCCGACCGTGGCGCCGCGACCGATGAGCATCGACGGCGCCCAAGGCGCTTCGGTCGTGGACGCCAGAAATGCATGAGCGAAGGACTCCGGTGGAAACGGTGCCCAGAGCACGAGCGGCGCGGGCGCCAACGGCTTGCCGATACGGTCGCGCTCCACGACGGCACGCGCGTTGGCCAGGAGCTCCCAGCCGAACGCGTCGCCCTTCTCGGGATCCAGCTCAGCGCCCAGATACGGCCCGAGGCTCCCGCGCGTAAGACGGTCGCGCTTCAGGTCGTCGGGCTCGCTGTCACGCAGATCCGGCTCGAAGTCGGCGTGACCGCGCCGGTCCACGGGTAGCTCCACATCGCGGACCAGCAGCGGGGCCACGACGAGCGCGAACGCGAGGGTGGTCGCCAAGAGGACACGAGGCCACAGCCGGAGCTGAAGGTTGCCCAGCGCCGCACCGGCCAGAAGAGGCAACGGCGCGAGGGACAGCAGGACGTAGGACATCTTGTGGTACCCGAGCTGCACGATGGCCATGAGCAGCAGCTGCACGGGCACGCCCCAGAGCAGGAGCCCGACGAGGAGGCTGCGTCGCTCGCGCGCCATCGGGATCAGGCCCGCCAGGGCCAGGGCAAGCAGCGGGGCGCCAAAGGCTTGGAGCTGCTCGAGCGGCAGGCGAATCAGCGTCGGAAACGGGTGAAGGGGCGGTCGATAGAGCTGGTCGGCCACCGGGAAGTTGAGTGGATGGAACTGGAACTCGACCTCGAAGAGCGTGTCGTCGAAGAGACGCTGCGTCTGGCGTGCGACCTCCAGCTCCGGCACGTGGACGAGCGTGCCGAACTCCTTGAGGTTGACGAGCAGCCACGGTGACAGCGCTGCCAGAAACGCGAAGGCGAAGCGGACGCGCGTGCCGGGCGTGGCGCGCATCAGGACGAGCGCCGCGACGGCGAGGGAGAGCGCCGGCGAGCGAACCCCGACCACATGCGCGAGCAAGGCCGCGACCAAAGTGGCGACCGGCGCAGTCACCAGGGCCGTGCGGCTGCGGACGAGCAGATGCAGCGCGGCCATGCTCAAGGCCAGCGCGATCATGTTCTCGTTGAAGCGGTAGGACGCGAGGGCACGCGCACCGACGAAGAAGACGGTGGCCACCAACATGCGGCCGAGCGGAGAGCGGAGGTGGCGGCCCACGAGGAGCACGGCGAACCCAAGGACCAGGAGATCGGCGCACGCGATGGCGACGGTGATCCCGCCGGACGACAAGAAGAGCAGCAGGGGTGCGAGGTAGGCCGTGCTGCCAGGTCGCTGGAGCTGCAGGACGGAGCGGAGATCCTCGGCACCGGCCACGGAGCGGCGCAGCACGTGCGTGACGTGCGACCCTTCGAACGGGTCCCAGGCGACCAACCCAGGGTCAGCCACGCCGTCGATGAGGTAGAGGCTCGCGAGGTGCGGGCAGTGCCACCCGAAGTGGAGCGCGTCGACAGCCGCCGGGCGAGTGAGCAGCGCCGCCGTGACGGCGGTCATGACCGTCACGAGGAGCAGGAGCGCCGCCTGGCCGCGGGGGAGTCGGGCCTCGGCGGCCGCAAGAGGCTCTGGGCCTTTGCCGAACCGGAGCAGCATCAGAGCCACCGACGCGACCAGGACGGAGACGGTCGTAGCCATCTCGGGCGACAGGCGCCAGCCAGTGACGACCGTGGCGAGGTAGGTCAGAGGCGCGACGGTCGCGATGCCGAAGGCCAGCGCCGTGATGGTGCGTTCGAAGACGTCGGCGGCGGGGAGCAGCCAACGGCTGACGAGCCAGCCCGGCGCTCCCCACAGGAGGACGGGCATCCACGCGACGAGAACGGGTCCGCTCACGGCTCCCCCGACCGACGTCGATCGCGTTACGACGCAGGCGCGCCGTAGCGTGATCCGACTTGAGTGGTGATCTCGGCGAGTATAGGCGAAGTGAGCAGCCCGCGCAATACTTACAGCGAGGATTCCGAATCCGGACCGCGGAGCAGCGCGTAGACCCGCTGCCGTGACACCCCGGTCCTCTTGGCGACCTCGGAGGGCCGATGCTCCTTCATCATTGCGAGGAGCTGGTCATCGGTGACCTCGTCGGTCACAGGCTCCGTGCGGTCGAGCAGAACGACGCACTCGCCTTTGCGCGGCGCGCGCTCCCACTCCGCCCGCAGTTGGGAAGCGGTCCCGCGAAGGCACTCCTCGAACTGCTTGGTGATCTCGCGAAAGACGACGACGGCGCGCTCGTCAGCGACCTCGGCGAGCAAGGCGGGCACGTCGCGAGCGGCCGCGTAGAGCACCACCGTGCCGCACTCCGAGCCCAGCGCGTCCAGGAACGTCCGGCGCGCACCAGCCTTCTTTGGCGCGAAGCCGACAAAGGTGAACCGAGCGGTCGCCATGCCCGACGCCGAGAGCGCCGCCACGGCCGCGCACGCGCCGGGCACCGGGACGACCGCGAGCCCCGCCTCGCGCACGGCGGCCACGAGACGGTACCCGGGATCGCTGATCCCCGGCGTGCCTGCGTCGGTCACGAGCGCTACCGACCGGCCCTCCCGCAGCGCGCCAAGCACGAGCCCCACGCGCTCCGATTCGTTGTGCTCGTGGCACGAGATGGCCGGCGCGCGCACGATCGCGTGGTGGTCGAGCAGCACGCGCACATGCCGCGTGTCCTCGGCGAGCAACACGTGGGCCTCGCGCAGAACGCGCAGCGCCCGGAGGGTCAGGTCCTCGAGATTCCCAATCGGCGTGGCGACGACGTAGAGCGCCGCGTTCACTCGGTGACAGCGATCCCTGCCTCGCGCCGCAGGTCGAGGTACTCCTCGCTGAGCGCGTAGACCGCGAGATCCACCAGCTTGTCGCGGGCGGGGAGCTTCGACGGAGCGGTAAACAACGTCTGGTAGCCCTCGGCCTTGAGCATGCGGCCCGCCAGCACGACGTCATTGGACAGGAACAGGCCCGCGTGATTGGCGGTGAGCTCGATCTGGTTGAGCCATCGCGCCACGTTGGGCTTGCCGCCGCTCTTCTTCCAGGTCTCGAGCGTCCACTTCTCGAGCGGCACCTTGAGCTGCGTGGGCAGCGCCGACAGAGCCTCCCGGTACTGCTGGAACGCCTGGTTGCCGGCGAGCGCAGCCATGTCGGCGTCGCGCACGTGCAGCGACAGCGCGACGTTCAGCAAAAACTGGAGCGTCTCGGGCTGCGCGATGCAGACCAGCGTGTGCAGCGGATGGAAGTAGGTGAGCACCTTGCCGACGACGAACGCCAGCTCCTGCTCGGTCTTGCCCTGCCGCAGCTCGTCGGAGATGACGATGATCGGCGGCATGGTCGTCTCGATGATCATGCCCGTGGACTTGGCCGAGTGATAGACGCCCGGCGGGGGCGTGAGGCCCAGCACCCGGGACGCCGTACCGTAGACATGAGCAAAGAGCTCACGGTCCGCCGGATCGATCTTGGCCTTCTTCTTGAAGCCGAGGTCGTCCAGATCCTTGGTGACGAGCTGCGCGCCGATGCCCTGGTAGATGACCGAGAACAGGTTGGCCATGGCGAGGTCCTCGCCCTTGGACACGAGCGACTTGGCCCAGAGATCCTGCGCGGTGCCGGCCGTCGTGACCATGTTGGCGCCGAGGTAGTCGCGGTAGAACGCCTGCTCGCGCTCGTCGGCCTGACCCAGCAGCGCCAGGACGCCCGTGGCGACCCACGCGCCGTCGAGGTTCTTGGCGTCATGGAAGAGCCGCTTGAGATTCTTGTAGTGACGGATCTCGCCCGGCTCGATCAGCATGAGCTGCCGCTCCTTGGCGATGGCCTTGTCGTACTCCTCGTCGACCTCGTAGAGCTCCGACAGGATCTCCAGGGCCTTCGTGTCGTTCGGCTTGATGTCGAGCGCGGCCTCGAACGACTCCTTGGCCTTGTCCTTTTGCTGGAGCCGCGTCCGGTAGATCTCGCCCAGGTTGAAGCAGAGCTTGTACTGGAGCGCCGACTGCGACTCGTCGTCAGAGACCCGCGAGAGCATCTGTCGATACGCCTTCTGGAGCGCCTTCCAGTCGCGCTGATCGGTGAGCAGCTCATCGATGGCCCGGAACATCTTGAGCTGGGAGCTGTCGTGATCGAGCGCCCGTGAGAACCACTCGATGGCCTTGTCGGTCACCTTGAGCTTCTCGCGGTAGATCTCCGCGATGGCGCCGGCGAACGTGGCCTTGCGCTTGGGATCGTCCTCGAGCTCCACGATGCGCTCGAGGATCTCGATGGCCTCGTCGTAGCGCGCCGCCTCGGTCAGGACCTGCACGATCTTGAGGTGCGCGGCCTTGGACTTGGGCTGGTAGTCGAGCGCCGAGCGATAGCACATGACCGCGTCGTTGGGCCGGCTCATGTGCTTCAAGTAGACGTCGCCGAGCCGAATCTGAAGGTCGAACTTGGCGAGCGGATCGTCCACGGTCGAGAGCAGCTCGGTCCCATAGTGGATGACGCCGTTCCAGTACTTCTGCGACGTGCAGAGGTCCAGCAGGTTCTTGAGCGCCTCGGCGTTCCCCGGCTGGAACTCGATGGTCTTCTCGAGATAGGCCCGCGCGCCCGCCTCGTCGCCCCGTTTGAGTGCGATGTCGCCGAGCTGCTGGTAGAGCATGACCAGCTCGGACTCCGTGGCGTCGCTGCCGCGCCGTTCGATGACGGTCTTGAGGATCTGCTCGGCCCGCAGGAAGTCGCCGAGCTCGAACGCCATGCGCCCGACCGCGCGCGCCGTCTCGGCGTCGTCGGGTCGCAGCTTGAAGGCCGACTCGTAGGCGAGATAGGCCTCCTCGGGCTTGAGCAGCTTCTCGAGCGCCATGCCGTGCTGGAAGTGGACGTCGGCGACCCACGCGTTCGGCTTGCCGTCCGAGCGGTCGACGATCATCTGGAGCAGCGTCTCGGCCTTCACCCAGTCCTCGGCGATGAGGTAGAGCTTGGCGAGCTGCTCGTTGGTCTCGACGTCGTCGGGGACGAGCTCGTTGGCCTTCTCCAGGTGCTCGAGGGCGTGCATGCCGTCGTGCAGCCTGTCGCGATACACCGCCGCGATGCGCCGCTCGATGGCCGAGCGCTCGTGGTCCGTCTCGAGGTACATGCTCTGGCGCCGCAGCGCGTCGATCATGTTTTCCCACTCCTCGCGCGCCTCGTAGATGCGCACGAGCAGCTCGAGCCCGCGTCGATGGCCCGGCTCATCACGCAACGCCTGCTGGAGGATGGACAGCGCCTGGTCCGGGTCGCGCAGCTTCTCGAGGAGGATGCTGCTGCGCTCGCACAGGAGCTCACCGCGCTCCGCCGTCGAGGTCGCGTGGTAGGCCTTCCGCTCGAGCACGTCCTGCACCGACTCCCACTGCGAGGTCTCGCGGTAGAGCCGGTCCAGCGCGTCGAGGCTGACCTTGTGCGACGGGACGCGCGAGAGCAGCTCGCGGTAGCCGTAGATGGCGTTGTCGGGATCGGAGAGCTTCTCGGCGTAGATGCGCGCCATGTTCTCCTTGAGGAACACCCAGGCGCTCTCGTCGTCCGCTACGAGCTCGAGCCGGCGACGATAGACGTCCAGCAGATCCTCGAAGCGCCCACCGTCCCCGTAGATGCGCTCGAGCGCGGCGAGTGCGTCCGCGTTGCTCGAATCGATCGACAGCATGCGGTGGTAGTAGTCCGCCGCGGCCTCGGGGTTGTCGTGGATGGTGAGCTGCAGCAGCGCGAGGTCACCGCAGTACTTGAGCTGCTCGGCGTCGTTCTGAGCCGTGTGCAGCAGCCGCTCGTAGACCTTCGTCAGGTTCTCGTAGTCGTCCTTGCCACCGTACAGGTCTCGCAGCCGCTCGAGCGCCTGCCGCTGCGTCTCGTTGTAGCCGAGGATGTCCTCGTAGGCCGCGATGGCGCCATCGAGATCGCCGAGCTGGCCCTGCCGCACCTCGCCGATGCGGAGCCGCGTCTCGGTCTCGTCGCCGTAGCCGAGCGCGACCTTCTGCTCGAGCACGCCGATGAGCTCAGGCCAACGTGACAGCTGCTCGTAGAGGGCCTCGAGCGCCGTGGCTGCCCGCTCGTCGCCGCCCAGGTCGAGCACGCGCTTGAAGGCCTCGACGGCCGCGCCGCGATCGCTCACCTCGTCGCGCAGGACCTCGCCGATGCGCAGGCCGATCTGCGTCTTGTCGAAGCTGTCGTTCGTGGCCTGGTAGCGCCGCTCGAGCGCCACGACGAGATCGCTCCACCGACCCGTGATCTCGAAGAGCGTGGCGATGGCGGTGAGCGCCTCCTCGTGGTTCTCGTCGATGGCCAGCACGGCGTGCAGGTGCTTGATGGCGGCTGTCTTGTCGTCGAGCCGATCCCGGCAGAGGCGCGCGGCGCGCAGCTCCAGATCGATGCGCCCATCCACGTCGTTGGACGCGCTGATGGCCGTCTCGTACTCGCCGAGCAGGTCGCGCCACGACTCGGTCGCCTCGCACAGCCGCTCGATGCCCGCGAGCACGTCGAGGTCTCCGCGCGCCTGCTGATGCGCGGCCTGGAGATACAGCAGCGCGCTGACGGGATCCTCCAGCCGGCGCTCGTGGACCTCGGCGATGCGCAGGTAGAGGTCGCGAATGTCGAGACCATCGCCACCCTCGCCAACGAGCCGCTCGACGCGCTTGCCGAGCAGATCCGCGAGCGACATCCAGCGCTCGTGCTCGGTGTACAGCGCTTCCAGGCGCTCGCCGGCGTCGGTGTTGTTGGGTTCGAGCGCGACGACCTTGGCGTACGCCTCGGCCGCGGCCTCCCACGCGCCGAGCTGATAGTGACGCACCTCGCCGAGGCGCATCCAGGTGTCGACCGCCTCGTCGGACGGAATGACGGCGACCTTGGCCTCGAGCACCAGGACCGCGTCCTCCCATCGCGCCTGCTCGTTGAAGAGCTTGTCGAGCGCGTCGAGCGCCTCCAGGTTGCCGGGCTCGGCGTCGCGCACCTTCGTCCACGCGAAGATGGCCTTCTCGGGCTCCGGGATGGTCTCGGTATACAGCCTGGCGAGCCGCTGCCAGAGCGCCAGCAGGTCCGCGCCCTCGAACCGGAGGGACGCGACCATGCGCTCGAGCATTTGGGCGAGCGCCTCGAAGCTCTGCTGCGCCTCATGGATACGCGTGATGGCGACCATCGCCTCGATGTCGTGGTCGTCGAGCTCGAGCAGCTTCTCCCAGGCGTCGAGCGCCTGGAGATCGTCGCCGAGCTGATCGCCTTGCAGCCGACCCAGCTCACGGTAAATGGCCGCTCGCCGCTCGGGCTCTTTGTCCCCGAGGATCGAGAGCTCGCGGGCGTAGGCGTCTGCGAGAGCGGCCCCGTTGCCGGCGCGCTCATGCAGGCGCTGGATGTTGCGAATTGCGTCGGTCGACGACGTATCCTGCGAGAGCAGCTCGTCCCAGAGGGCGGTCGCGTCCTCGGCGTTGTGGAGCTTCTGCTCGGCCAGCTCCGCCATCTCGTAGAGCAACAGCTGACGGGTCTCGGTGTTGTCCGCCGTATCCACCTGCCGGCGCAGCGTGGCGTAGAGGTCGGCCCACCGCTCTGCGGCGCGATGGAGGTTGGCCACGGCCTCGAGCGCCTCGGGGTGCGTGTCCTGGATCTCGAGGGCGCGCTCGTAGGCGATGACCGCGTCGTCGGCCCGCGCGAGCTTGTCTCGCAGCAAGGCGCCGAGCCGCAGCAGCAGGGCGAGCTTGTCGTCGTCGTAGGGCGCCGCGGCGATCTGCCGCTCGAGCGCGATCTCGAGCTCCGCCCAGCGATGCGCGCCGAGGTAGAGCTTGTCGAGCGCCTGGAGCGCCGGGAGGTCGTTGTCGTCCTCCGCCAAGATGAGCTCGTAGATGAGCTCCGCCTGCCCGCCGTCCAGCAGTTGGTCGTGCATGATGCGCGCGCCCTTGTGCCAGAGCGCGATCTTGCGCGGCGGATCGTCGAGGCCGATGGCGACCGCGAGCAGCGTCTCCTTGACGCGCGCCCAGTCCCCGGTCTCGGCCGCGAGCGTCTCGAGCCGCTGGAGCAGCAGATCGTCCATGGGATCGAGCCGGAACGCCTCGCTCAGCCAGCGGACGGCGTCGGACTTCTTGCCGAGCCGCTCGAGATCCAGGTCCGCGAGCTGGCGGATGAGGTCCAGGCGCTCGCCGGCGTCGGAGGTCGACTCGAGTACGAGCTCCTTCAGGTCGTGCAGCTTCTGCCACTCGCCGCGCTCGACGTAGACCGGCTCCAAGAGCCCGGCAATGTCGGAGCGATGGACCCCGATGCGGGCCAGCCGCTCGAGGTGCTCGAGGGCGACCGGCTGATTGCGGTCGAGGTAGAAGACCTCGCGGTAGCACACGAAGGGCTGGTCGAGATCGCCGATGCGGTGCTCGGCCACCTCCGCCAGACGGAAGTAGAGGCCGATCTTCTTGTCGGCCTCGCTCGCAACGTCGATCTCGGCCTGCAGCACGAGCGCGAGCTCGACCCACTGCTCGGTGACCTGGTAGAGGTCGTCGAGTGCCTCGAGCGCCTGCGGGTGATCCGCCTGCTCGTCGGTCACGAGCCGATAGACCGCGACCGCGCGGTCGAAGTCGCCAATCTCGTCTTTGAGCACCTCACCTGCCCGGAGCCGCAGCGCCATGGCCTGCGTCGGGTCGTCCGCCGACTCGCCCGCGTCGAGCAGCAAGCTGCACAGCGACTCCCAGAGCCCGTGCGCCTGCGCGAGCCGGTCGACCGCGGTGCGTGAGGCCTGGTGATAGAGGTCCTCCCGCAGCGCGCGGCCGTAGCAGAGGAACGCGCGCTCGGCGTCCCCGAGCCGCTCCTCGCAGATCCGGGCCATGCGGTGCAGCGCGTCGATGCGCGAGAACGCGTCGTCGCGGTTGGCGACCAGCACATCGTACAGCTCGATGAGCCGACCCCAGTCGCTCGCGGCCAGGAGTACGGGCTCGAGCACCGTGAACGCCATCTCGCGCTCGTCGGCCGTGCGGACCAGCGAGTCCAGGTGCTCGACGGCGCGCGTGTTGCCCGGCGCATGCGCGAGCACTTGCTCGAGGACCTTGATGGACTCCATCACGTCGCCGAGGTCGCGGTTGAGGATGCGCGCCTTACGCAGCCAGAGCTCCGTCTTGGCCTCCGCATCGAGGAGCGCAGCCTGCTTGTCGAGGATGGGCAGCAGGTCGAGCCAGCGCTCGGTCTTGGTCAAGAGCTCCGAGAGCGCGTGCAGCTCGGCGACGTCGGTCTCATCCCACGCCAGGATGGTGCGGTGCGCGTCGATTGCGGCGTCGAGGTCCTCGAGATAGACCTCCTGGACGCCCGCGAGCTCGCGGCCGAGCGCCTTCTTCTGCTCCAGGTCCTTGGTCTGATCGATCTTGCGCTGCAGCGCGCGCGTGAGGTCCGCCCACGCCTGGGACTCCTCATAGAGCTGCGCGGTGCGATCGAGGGCCGTCGCGTCCGCCGGATCGAGGCGCAGGACGTCCTCGTAGACGTCGATGGCCTGCGCCTTGTCGTCCAGCGTCGTGGCGCACAAGTCACCGACCTCGAGCAGGATCTCCTTCTTGAGCTCGTCGACCTCCATCAGCGGCGCCTTCATGCGCAGCATGTCGACGAGCGGGCCCCACATCTGGCGCTCGCGATACAGCGCGACCAGCGCGTCGATCGCCGTGAGGTCCCCCTCGCTGATCTCGAGCACCTTCCAGTGCTGCTCGATGGCGCCCTGGACGTCGCCGCACTGATCCTTGCGCAGCTCCGCGATGATGCGGTGGATCTCCTTGCGGCGCTCCAGATCCGGCACGTCCTCGACGTGGGCCTTGAGCAGCGCGGTGAGCTCCTCGTAGTCGTGCAGGGCCTCGGCGAGGCGCAGGAGCTGCGTGAGCGTGGCGGGCTTCTGCGGATCGATGGCGTAGGCCCGTCCGTAGAACGCGAAGGCCGAGACCGGATCGGTCGCCTTGTGCTCGTAGAGCTTGGCCGTGCGATAGAGCAGGTCGACCTTCTTCTCGAGGTCGTCGGTCGCCGACTCTAGTACGCCGTAGACCTTGGCGAGGCCGGTCCACTGGTCGAGCGACTTGTAGGTCGGCTCCAGAATCGTCGCGATACGCTCGGCGTGCTCGGGCGTGTCGAAGTGCCGCTCCAACGCCGCGATGGCGTCGGCCTGCGCCGGATCGATGGCCAAGATGTCGGCGTACGTCTCGATGGCCTGCGACACCTCGCCGAGCTGCGTCTCGCGCACCTCGGCGAGCCGGACGAGCAGAGCCGCGCGGTCCTTGGGATCGGCCGCGAGCCGCGACCGCGTGAGGAGGACGTCGTGCAGGTCCTCCCAGCGCTCCGCACGCTCGAACAGCTCATCGAGCCGCAGCAGCGCGATCGGGTGGTTGGGCGACAGCCCGAGGATGCCCCGCAGATCGTCGACCGCGTCGTCGAGGCGCTGCAGCTGATCGGCCAGGAGGCCCGCAGTCTGAAACCGGAACTCGATGCGGTCGGCATCGGTCGTGGCCAGCTCCTCCTTCTTGCGCAGGATGTCGAGCAGCTTCTCGTGCTGCTCGGTCTCGAGATACAGCAGCTCCAACGCGTCGAGGGCGCCCGCGTGCTGCGGCTGCTCCTCCAGGATGGTCCGATAGAGCCGCTCGGCGCGCGCCGCGTCGTGCAGATGCGTGTGCGCGGCGGTCGCTATCTTCTCGTAGATGTGGATCCGGGCGTCCTTGTCGGTGACCTGCTCGACCGAGAGCTCGTAGAGATCGGCGAAGTGCGCCCACTCGCCGAGCTGCTCGACGAGCGCCTCGATCTGGCCCCGCAGCTCCTTGCGGCCCGGCTCGAGCTCATAGAGCCGGCTGGCGGCCCAGAGCGCGCGCTCGGCGTTGGCGGTCTTGTCCCGATAAAGCGTGATCAGCCGGCGAAGGAGCGCCTTTTGTCGCTTTTGGTCGTTCTTCTCGGTCGCCGTGAGCATCTGGATTTCCAGCGCATCGGCGAGCTTGGCGTCGTCCCCGCGCTGGCGGTAGACGTTCTCCAGCGTGAGCGCGATCTCCTCGCGGTGGGCCTCGCTGGCCAGCAGCTCCTCGAGGCTCTTGGTCGCCACGTCGCTGGTGGGATCGGCGAGGAGCGCCTCCTTGTAGTGCTCGATGGCGTCGGCGACGTCGTTCTTCTGAGCGTACGCCAACATACCGAGCTGGACGTGCAGGTCCGCCAGCTCCGCGGGTACGGCGTCCGCCTGATCCGCCAGGGCGCGCGACTTGCGGTTGAGCACCTCGGCGAGCGCCGACCAGTCCTCGGCCTCCGCATGCAGTCGGCACAGCTCGTCGTGGACGCGCGTGTCCTCTGGGAAGCGATCGAGCATCTCGCGAAAGACGCCCATCGCCGCCTCGGGCTCCGACAGCCGGTCGCGCCGCGTCGTGCCGAGCTCGAAGCGTACGGCCTTCTCGTCGTCGGTCGACAGCCCACCCTGCTCGAGCTTGCGCTCCAGCGCCTCGACGAGCTCCGGCCAACGGCCGGTCTCGCGGTAGATGGATTCGGTCGCGTCGATGGCCTCATGGCTCTTGCTGTCGTGCTCGTCCAGGACGCGCTGGTAGATGCCGAGGGCGCGCTCCGGATCCTGGAGCCGCTGGTGGTAGACCCACGCGGCGCGCAGCAGGGTGCGTGCGGCGGCACGCGAGTCGTCCGCGTCGACGGTCTCCTCGAGCACGGAGGCGTAGACCTCCCAGTTCTGCGACGCCTCGGCGAGGCGATCGAAGCCGGCGCGGAGCTCGGGATCGCGCGGATCCTCCTTGACGGCCTCCACATAACAGAAGAACGCCGAATCCAGGTCGCCGAGGTGCTGCTCCAGGAGCTCGGCCTTCTCGACGAGCAGCGGCCGGCGGGCGGCGACGTCGGCGACGGACTCCAGCACGACGTCGTAGACCGCCGGAAGCTTCTGGACCTCGCCCTGGTCGCGGTAGATGGGGATCAGCTGCCGGGCGGCGCCCGCGTTGCCGGGGTCTTCTCCCAGCACGGTCTCGAGCGCCTTGACCGAGCGCTGCACGTCGCCCTGCTCGAGCCAGAGCGCGGCGACCTTGAGCAGCAGCGGCAGGCGATGTGCGGCCTCCACGCTCGGCAGCTGCGCGTCCAATGCGCGCACGAGCTCCAGCATGGTCGCGTAGCGCCGATAGAGCGCCTCGAGCCGGTCAAAGTCGTTGATCTGGAGGTAGCGCTTCTTGAGCTCCGCGAGCGCCTTCTTGTTGTCTGGATCCGTCTCCAGGACGCGGCGCCACACGTCCGCGGTGCGCACGTCGTCGTTGAGGCGCGTGCCGTAGATGATGGCGAGCTTCTCGAGCAGCTTGCTGCGGCTGTCCTTGTCCGAGGTCTGCTCGTAGCGGGCCTCGAGCACCTCGATGAGCTTCTCGTACTGCTTCTCGCGCTCGTAGAGCGCTTCGAGCTGCGCGAGCGCCTCGGGATGCGCCGGCTCGCGGACGCGCACGTTCTCCCACAGCTCGATGGCCACGGCCGCGCTGCGGATGCGCTCGGAGGCGAGGTTGGCGAGCTCGACGAAGGCCTTGGCACGCGCCTTGTCGTTGCTGTGCGTCAGCTCGATCTCGCGCCGCGCGACGACGACGTACTGCTCCCACGACTTACGCTGCTCGTAGAGCTCCTTGAGCTTCTGGATGGCCTCGAGGTTGTCACTGTCCAGACCAATGATGGACTGGTAGTGCTTGATGGCCTCCGACGAGTTCGAGAACCGCTCGAGCATGATCCCGGCGATGCGGCGGTGCAGGGCGACCTGCTCCTTGGGCTCCTTGGCGAAGTCGAGCCGCCCTTGCAGCACGCGCACGAGATCCGGCCAGCGCTTCATGTCCTCGTAGAGCTTCTCGAGCGCCTCTTGGGCCTCCACATTGCCCGGATCGAGCTTGAGGATGTCCTGCCAGCCCGCGATGACCTTGGTCTCGCTCTTGATGTAGTCCGCGTAGATGCGAATCATCTCGCGGTGGAGCGCGATGGCGCCGTCCTTGTCGCCCTCGGCCACGAGCCTGTCGAGCTTGGACTTCAGCAGCTCGACGAGGCTGTGCCACTTCTGGACCTGAGTGTACAGCGTACGCAGGCGGTCGTAGGTCTCCTCGTCCGAGGGATCCTCGGTGTGGACGGCCTGCCAGAAGCCGAGCGCGCGGTCGGCTTTGCCCTTGTCGGACGCGATCTGAGCGAGGCGCCGCTTGACGCTGAGCGAGTCCAGGCCCGCCTCGCCGAACATCTGCTCGAGGCGCCGCCAGTTGTCGCGAGCAGAATAATATTCGATGTAAAAATCTGCGACCATGCCGTCGGCGCCAGCGGCGGACTGGAGCCTGCGGAAGTAGACCTCGGCGCGGTCGGCGTTCTTGAGCGTCTGCCACCAGATGAGGCCGAGCTGCGCCGAGAGCCAGGACTGGATGCCCTCGTCGGGCACCGTCTTGGTCTTCTGGTCCATGGACCGCAGCACGCGGTCGCGCACCCCTTGGTCGGTGACGCGCTCGAAGAAGATGTCGTAGACCGTCTTGAGGTCGGCGAGAGCGCCGGATTCGAGCAACGCGTCCTGTAGCTTCTCGAAGTTCGCCACATCGGCAGGGTTCGAGGTGAAGCTCGTGCGCAACGTATCGAGATCCATGCGATTTCTCCTCACAAGGCGGGACGGCCGACCGTCGGCGGGAGAATTACCACGGGTGACGGGGGCCTACAACGGCGGGACCCCTCCCTCGAAGCATGGACTTATGTGTAGGAGGCGAGGCTACTTGGAGGCCGGAGCTTGCTTGGACAGGTCACGAATCGTCGCGTTCGCTGGCGGCGTGAAGCGAAAGGGCTTTTCGTCGAGGGTGCGGTACTCGAGCTTCTGGAACGTGACGATGCTCACGTTGTCGTAGGGGTCGGTGAGCTCCGTGCGCCGGATCTCGCCGGTCGACGGGTCGACCACCAGCACGAGCTGCTTGAAGTCGCGCGCGCTCTTCTTGGGCTTGAGGAGGAGCCCGAAGCCGTCCTTCTCGGGTGTGGCGGCGTGCGCGGCGACGTCGAAGTCCTCAGTCAGGTTGCCCTGGCCAAAGAGGTAGCGGCTCTGGTGGTAGAGCTCCGACGACTTCACGTCGAGCTTGGTCACGAGCGCGTCCTCGGGCTGGTAGGTCCACAGCGTCGTGCCGTCCGAGATGTAGAAGACCTTCTCGGGCTTCTGGTAGTCCCAGCGCATCATGCCGGGCCGCTTGAAGAAGACGTTGCCCTCCTTGGTGATGGCGCGGGCGCGGCCGGGCTTCTTGACGACCTGAGTGAAGACGGCGCGAATGTCGGAGCGGTCCTTGTAGTAGGCCTCGATCTTCTTGGCGACGCCGGCGGGCGTGTCCGTCGGAGTGTCGGCCTGGGCCGCGCCAGCGAGCGCGAGCACGGGCACGAGCAAAGCAGCAGTCGAGAAGAAGCGTGACGGCATCGGGACCTCCGGGGGCGGACTTACGCATAGTACGCGGCCAGCGCAAGCGTGCCTTGCGGAAACGCGCTGCGCGGCGGGAGTGTTCCAGCGGTTGCGTCTCGGCCCAGGCTTTCCTACCCTGGCGCGGTGACCGGCTCGCTCGCGCTCGACATCCTGGTGTTCCTCTACGCGCTGGTGCTCCCCGGGCTGCTCGCGGCGCGGCTCGTGCTCAAAGACACGGACGCGGTGGTCTGGATCCCCACGGGGCTCGTCCTCGGCCCGTTCTGCATCCCGGTCATCGACTACACGCTCGCTGTGTTGCTGCGCACGCACATCTCGCCGGCGCTCGTGCTCGGCGTCTCGACCGCGCTGCTCATCGGCATCGGCGCGTTTCACCTCCGCGCACGCCGCAAGACGGCAGCGGCCGGATGACGGGCGCGACGCACTGGCTCCTCGCCATCCACGAGGACTCGAACGCCAACGCCACGCTGTTCAAGGACGGCGAGCCGATCTTCGCCGTGGCCGAGGAGCGCCTCACGCGCCAGAAGTTCGCGGCAGGCTTCCCGGAGCGCTCGGTCGAGGCGTGCCTCGCCTTTGCCGGCATCACGCTGGCCGACGTCAACGTCGTGCTCCCAGCCAACCGCCACCACTTCCTGCCGCGCATCTCTCCCGGACTGCTCCCCGACGAGGAGCACGACTACTTCGGCGGCAAGCACAAGGCGTGGCTCTACCTTCAGCACGCCATCGCGCGCAACGGGCTGCTGGGCCGCGTCACCGAGGAGACGAGCCGGCTGTTCCTGAAGCGGCGCTTCCCGCAGCTCGGAGACTTCGTCGACCACCACACGGCGCATGCGTATTCGGCGTACCTGACCAGCGGCATGGAGACCTGTGTCGCGGTGACCGCCGACAACATGGGCGATGGCTGGTCCTCCAAGGTGTTCCTGTGCCGGAACGGGCGCTGCGAGTACCAGTACGGCTCGACGGCGCGCCACTCGCCAGGACAGTTCTATGGCGAGATCGCGCAGCTGCTCGGCTTCCACAACCTGATGGCCGGCAAGGTCACCGGCCTCGCCGCCCACGGCGACTGGCGTCCGGCGTATCCATTGATGGAGACGCTCTTTGCGCTCGACGAGACCGAGACGCGCTTCGTCACTCCGCGGCTCTGGTGGCGCGGGCGCGACCGCTCGCCCTATCGCGAGCTCAAGGCGATGGACCCCGCCCTCGTGGCAGCGGCGGCCCAGCGGCGCCTGGAAGATGTCATGGTCGCCTACGTCCGCCGCGCGGCCCGCAACTTGGGCGTGCGGGACGTCGTGCTCGCGGGTGGCACGTTTGCCAATGTCGTTGTGAACCAGAAGATTTTGGAACTAGACGACGTCGATCATGTCTATGTTCATCCGGCCATGACCGATCAGGGCATCAGCATGGGCGCCGGCCTGTGCCATCTAGCGGAGCGCGGGCCATCGGGGCTCGTGAAGAATCGGCCGCTACCCAACATCTACCTTGGGCCCGGAGCGGACGAAGAGACTCTGGGACAAGCGCTCGAGCGTCACGGGCTGGCCTACACCCGACCCAAGGACCTGCCGGGCGCTGTCGCCGACGCGCTGGTCGCAGGTCAGGTCGTAGCGCGCTTCGACGGACGGCTGGAGTACGGTCCGCGCGCGCTCGGCAACCGCAGCATCCTGGTCGCGCCACACGACCGCTCAGTGAATGACTGGCTCAACGCGCGGCTCAAGCGCACGGAGTTCATGCCCTTTGCGCCAGTGACGTTGGCCGACCACGCGCCCGAGTGCTACGAGCGGCTCGCTGGCGGTGAGCTCGCGGCGCGCTACATGACGATGACGTTCGGCGTGAAGCCCGTGATGCGGGAACGCTGCGCGGGCGTCGTGCACCTCGACGGCACGGCGCGACCACAGCTCATCAGCGAGGCCGATAACCCGGGCTACTGGGCGATTCTACAGCGGTACTACGAGCGAACGGGCACGCCGACGCTCATCAACACGAGCTTCAACATGCACTCCGAGCCGATCGTGTGCTCGCCCGAAGACGCCATCCGTGCGTTCCTCGAGGGTCACCTCGACGTCCTCGCGCTGGGGCCGTTCCTGGTGCAGAACCCGCGGACGCGGATCTCGAAATCGGTGTAGGAAAGACGGGGCGCCGACTCCTGACGAGGAGGCGCCCTCCGTCGAAGCAGCCGGGAGCTACTTGCTCTCCGCCTTCTTCTCTTCCTTCTTGGGCTCGTCCTTGGGCATGGCGGCGCCCATGAGCTTGCCCATGCACTCCTTCATCTTCTTGGAGAGACGATCCTCGTCCTCCTTGGCGATCTTCGCGTTCTTGTCGATCTTGCCCTCGTACTCCTTCATCGTGGACTCGAGGCACTTGGGATCCTTGCACGCGCAGAGCTTGTCCGTCATCTCCTCAGCAAGTGCGACGTTCTTGTCCTTGCAGCCGCCCATGGCGAGGAGCGAGAGGGTGCCGATACCGGCGAGAGCCATCTTGAGAGCCTTCATGAATGCGGTTCCTTCGTTCGACGCGGGTTCATTTACGTCGATAATCAGAGTGGGTTCCATTACCCAAGTGGCGCGGACGCTAGTGCGACTCGGTAGGGGTGTCAAGCACAACGGTTGACTCGCGCGCGCCGCCGCGCATCCTAGCGCGCCGTGAACGCCGGGAACCAGATTCGGATCGCTCTGGACGCACGGCTGGAGAAGCCGTGGGCCTCGGGCCTCGGTCGCTACGCGCGGGAGCTGTGTCGAGCGCTCACGGCGCTGGACGCCCCGGGCGTGCAGTGGGTTATCCTGAAGCACCCGCTCATGCGGGACGTCGCGTTCGCAACGCTGGGCTCGAACGCCGAGGAGGTGGTGCTGGCGGGCGACCCGGACACGGCCTCGACGCTGTGGTCGGCGTGGACGCTGAACCGACTGCGCCTCGACGTCTACCACGCACTCGAGAACTTCGTGCCCGTCGGGCTCCGCGTCCCACGGACGGTCATCACGATGCACGACCTGACGTGGGTCCTCACGCCGGAGCTCGTCCAGCGGGCCGACCGATCGCGGCTCCAGACGGGCTTCATTCGCGTGTGGGGCACCGGCACGATGGCTTACGCCGTCAGGCGCGCGTCGGCGGTCATCACGGTGTCTGAGGCCACGCGGGCCGCGGCCCTGGAGCGCTTCCCGGTGCTGCGGACCAAGCCCGTGGTGGCGGTCCACAACGGCCTCGAGCACGACCATTTCCGTCCCGCGGAGCGTCCCGCCCCGGAGCGCTCGTTTTTTCTCACGCTCGGCAACAGCCTCCCCTACAAGAACGTGCCGCGCGTCATCGACGCGCTCGCCCAGCTGAAGGACACGTCGGCCGAGCTGGTCCTGCCGGGACGTGGCGACAACTTCGGTGCCCTGGAGGTGCAGGCGCGTGCGCGCGGCGTCTTCGATCGCGTGCGGTTTCGGCGGAGGCCGCCCGACGACGAGGTGCTCGGCTATTACCAGACGGCCACGGCGCTCGTCTTTCCCAGCCTGACCGAGGGTTTTGGGTTCCCGCTCGTCGAGGCCATGGCCACGGGCTGCCCGGTCATCACCTCCGACCTCCCCGTCTGCCGGGAGGTCTGCGGCGATGCGGCGCTGTACGTCGATCCGCGCTCCACGGACTCGGTCGCTTCCGGAATGCGCGCGGTCCTATTGGACCCAACGCTGCGGGCCTCGCTTATCGCTCGTGGCAAGGAGCGCGCCGCACGGTTCAGCTGGCGACGCTGCGCCGAAGAGACGCTGAGCGTCTATGGAACGCTGGTTTCCAATTGAACTTTGCCGTGTCCCATGGCCGAGTCCGTTCGACGTCAGCCACGGCTGTCTTCAGCCACGAAATCCACAATGGGTGAACAGCGCCGTTGTCGCGGAAACGAGGCGCCTTCCTCCGGCTTTGCCAGGCTCGGCGCGCTGTGCTACAAGTAGCACATGACGCGCATCGGCATTCGGGAGCTTCGACAGCACGCCAGCAAGTTCGTGCGCCAGGTCGCGGGCGGTGCCACCGTTGAGATCACCGAACGCGGGCGACCCGTTGCGCTCTTGGTGCCCATCGAACCTGACGGCGTTCTTGAACAGCTGCACCGCCAGGGCCGCCTGAGCGCTGCCACGGGCGACCTGCTGGACCTGGGACCGCCCATGGAGCCTTCGGCCGAGGTGGTGCTGCCGAGCTCCTCGCTCGCGACCGCACGTGAGGCCGAGCGCTGATGGCCGTCTACTTGGACTCGTCGGCGCTGGTGAAGCTCGTCGTTGCGGAGTCGGAGTCTTCGGCGTTGCTCGCCTACTTGGCAGCGCATCCGGAGCGCGTGTGCAGCGCGTTGTGCCGCGTCGAGGTCGTGCGAGCGGTGCAGGCCCATGGCCCTTTGGCGGTCGCACGCGCAGCACGAGTGCTGTCGCACGTGCGGGTCCTGCGAATCGACGACGACGTCCTCGAAGACGCGGCGGTCCTCGGCCCTGCCCTGCTGCGCAGCTTCGACGCCATCCACCTCGCGTCTGCGCGCACGTTGGGTTCGGAGCTTGCGACGGTCGTCACCTATGACCGAACCATGGTGCGCGCGGCGCAGGGGCTCGGCCTCGCGGTTGCGGCACCCGGCGCCGTGGCGCCGTGACGAGCGGGACTCCCGAACGCCTTCGGCTGGGCGGCAAGGGCGCCAATCTCTTGGCGCTGTCCGAACGGGGGCTGCCCGTCCCCGCGTTCTTTGTCGTCCCCGTCGACGAGCCGGCCGACTCGGCCACCGTCCTCGAGGGTCGTCGCGCGCTGGGCAACGGACCCGTGGCGGTGCGCTCGTCTGCGACCGCCGAGGACCTCGGCGCTGCGAGCTTCGCCGGGCAGTTCGATACCGTCTTGTGGGTCCAGACGGACGCAGAGCTCGTCGCCGCCGTCGCGCACTGCCGGCGCTCCCTGGACTCCGAGCGCGTGCGCGCGTACTGCGCTCACCACGGCATCGAGCGCTCGGCGCTCGGGATGGCGGTCGTCGTTCAACGCATGGTCGACGCGGTCGCCTCCGGGGTCCTCTTCACCGTCGATCCGGCGCACCCCGACAGCGGCGAGAGCCTCATCTCGGCGGCCTGGGGGCTCGGCGAGGGCGTCGTGTCCGGACAGGTCGACACGGACACCTACCGCGTCCGCGGTCCCCGGGTCAGCGCGGAGATCGTCACCAAGGGAATGCAGGTCCGCCCGCGCCCGACGGGCTCCGGGACGGCCCTCGTGGAGGTGCCTCCAGACAGGCGCTGCGTACGATGCGTCAGCGACGACCAGTGCCGCCGGCTCGTCGCTTTCGGCCGCCAGCTCGAGGCGCACTACGGCGTCCCGCAGGATATCGAGTGGGCGCTCGACGCCGCGGGGGAGCTCCACATCCTCCAGACGCGGCCGCTCACGGGCGTCGGTCCGCGCGTCGGCACCGTCGCGACGTGGGACAACTCGAACATCATCGAGTCGTACTCGGGCGTGACCACCCCGCTGACGTACACCTTCGCGCGCAACGCCTACGAGGTCGTCTATCGCCAGTTCTGCGAGGTCATGGGCGTCGCCGACGCGGATCTGGCCAAGAGCCAGGCGGTCTTCAAGCGCATGATCGGCCTGATCCGCGGCCGCATCTACTACTGCCTCGACTCGTGGTACCGCGTGCTCGCGCTGCTTCCCGGTGCGCGCTTCAACAAGCGCTTCATGGAGCAGATGATGGGCGTCCGCAAGGAGGCGGACCTCGAGGGCGAGCGCCCGTCCACGGCGGGCAAGCTGCGCATCTACTATCTGGCGTGGCGGGTCCTGCGCTCGCTGTTCGGACTGGGGCGGCGCACGGCGGACTTCTCGGCGCGCTTTGCCGACACCTACGGCCAATACCAGGCTCAGGACCTGGAGGCCCTGCCGCCCGACGCCTTGGCCCAGGCGTATCGCGACCTCGAGCAGCGCCTGCTCCTGCACTGGAAGGCCCCGATCATCAACGACTTCTTCGCGATGATCTTCTTCGGCGTGCTCAAGAAGATGGCGGCTGGACACCACAACGACCTGCTGGCGGGTGAGCCGGGCATGGAGTCCACGGTGCCCACGCGCGAGCAGATGCGCATGGCGGCCCGGGTGCGCGCCTCGCCGGAGCTGACCCGCGCGTTCGCCACCATGGACGATGACAGCCTGGCTTCCGAGGCGCTCGCGGGGAACCCGGCGCTGCGCGAGCTGCGCGCCTGGCTCTTGCCGTACCTCCAGCTCTTCGGGGATCGCTGCATGGAGGAGCTCAAGCTCGAGACCCGCACGCTGCGCGACGATTCGGCCTTCCTGATGGGCTCCGTGCGGCGCTTCGTGGCGCGGCCCGACCTCACCGTCGAGCGCATGGACGACCACGAGCGGTCGGTGCGCGCCGAGGCCGAGGCCGCCGTCGCTGGCGCGATCCCGCTGCTGAAACGGCCGCTGTTCCGCTGGGTCTTGAGCAGGGCGCGGCGCCACGTCCGCGATCGCGAGAACCTGCGCTTTGCGCGCACGCGGGTCTTCGGACTGGTCCGCCGGCTCTTTCGCGCCATCGGCGGGCATCTGGCGCGACAGGGACACCTCGACGCCGTTGAGGACGTATTCTACCTCACGCTGGAGGAGGTGCTGGGCGCGGTGGAGGGCACGACACCAACGGCCCCGGCATCGTTTCGCGCGCTGACGCGCCTGCGACGCGCCGAGTTCGACCGCTACCGCCGGGAGCCGCCCCCCTCGGATCGCTTCGAGACGCGTGGCGCGGTGCACCTCGGCAACCCGTTTCGCGATCTCACGCCCGTCGAGCTGCCGGCCGATCCCGACGCGCTCGTGGGGCTCGGCTGCGCGCCCGGCGTCGTGCGCGAGCAGGTGCGCGTGGTCCGCTCACCGAAGGACGTGCCCGGCCTCGACGGCAAGATCCTCGTCTGCGAGCGCACCGATCCCGGCTGGGTCCCGCTGTTTCCCACCGCCGCGGGCCTGCTGGTCGAGCGCGGCAGCGCCCTCTCCCATTCGGCGATCGTCGCGCGCGAGTTCGGCATCCCGACCATCGTGGGCATCCCGCGGCTGCTCGAGCGGGTATCCGACGGGGCGCTCGTCGAGATGGACGGCGCCACGGGCGTCGCGCGCGTCGTCCGAGAAGTTGGCTAGCGGCTGAGCACGGTCTCGAGCGCGACCAGCTCGAGCTGCCCCTTCGTCTTGACGAGCCAGGCGGCCAGCGCCTCGGCCGTCTCCGGGTAGGGATGGCCGATAGCGATCGCCACACCGCGCGCCTGGGCCACGCGGAGCGCCCGGTCGAGCTGAAGCGCGATGGACGCGACCCGCCGCTCATGATCCAGGAAGACGTCGCGCGCAGCATGCGGCATCCCGAGCCGGCGCGCCGTCGCGATGGCGACCGACCGGGACGAGGTCCGCGAGTCGAGGAAGTAGAGCCCCGCCTTCGACAGCGCGGCCAGGGCGGCGCGCATGGCGCTCGCGTCCTCCGTGAAGCCGCTCCCCTGATGATTCGACGCGCCCTGGAGGCACGCACGCGCGTCCTCGGGCAGCGCGTCGAGCCGCGCGCGAATGGCCCGCACGATGGCGTCCGGCTCCTGGCCGCGACGCAGATACGGCGCGAGCGTGGGCGTCATCTCGCGCGGATCCGAGGGCTCCATGGGGAGATGCGCGATGAGCGGCTCGCCCGCCGCGCAGAGCTCGCGGGTCATGGCCGTCGCAAACGGCGTACCTGGGATGACGGCGTAAGTGACCTTTCCGTGGAGCGCAGGGATCGCGAGTAGCGGGTCCAGCGCGTCCCGCCGGAGGCCGATGTCGTCGATGACCAGCGCGATACGTGGGAGCCGAGCCAGCGCCGGCGCAGCCAGCAGCAGCCATCCAACGAGGAGCCCGAGCCGGCTCACCGAAACCACGGCGCAGGATCGACCGGCTCGCCGTTGATGCGAATCTCGAAGTAGAGGCTGTCGCGCTCGAGCGGTCCCGTGTCGCCCGCCACGCCAAGGTGCTGCCGCGACTTGAGCACCTCGCCCACGGTCACGTCCACGCTGCGCAGGTGGGCGTACAATGTATAGTCCTGTTGCGTGTGGTCCACGATGACCGTGTTGCCGTAGCCCTTGAGCCAGCCGGCATACACGACGCGGCCCGTATAGATGACGCGGACATTCTTCTCGCCGCCCTTGCCTGGCACGAGGTCGATGCCGCGGTGAAAGGTCACCGTGCCGAACTTCGGGTGCGTGTGGTTGCCGAAGCGCTGCTCGATGCGCCCACCCTTCATCGGATAGAGGTACTGGCCCTTGAGGTCACGAAACCACAGGCGCTTGCCGGTCCACTCCTCGAACGCGGTGATCTGGTCCTGGAGCAGCTTCGCCGCCTTGCCGAGATCCTTGTCCGCCTTGGCGTAGAAGGCCTTGTCGGTGCGGACGCTCTCGAGCAGCGCCTGCTTGATGGCCTTGTCTCGCACGAGCGTGGACTGGGCGTCCTTGATGCGCTGCTCGCAGGCCTCGAGCTCCTGGATCTTCTTGTCGAGGTCGTCGACGGAGTCCTTGAACTGCTTTACCGTACCATGATAAATCATAATGCGCTTCTCGTCGTCTTTGACCAGCCGCGCGAGCAGGTGCCGCTTGTGCAGCCACGACGCGTAGTCCTTGGACGACATGAAGTGCGACAGATCGCCCTGGCGGCGCGTCTCGACCAGGACTCGAATCCGCTTCTGGATGCGCTGCCGCTCGAGCTCGAGCTTGTTCTTGGACTGGTCGTGGTGGCGCTGCGCCTCGTCGCGGCGGGCGATGAGCTCCTCCCGCTGCTTCTGGCTCTGTCCGAGCAGGCGATCCTGGTCAGCGCGATCTTTGTCCAGCTCGTCGAGCGCCTCGAGCAGGTCGAGCTCCTCGTTGAGCAGCTTGGGCAGATCCTCGACGCTCTTGACCGGGGGCGCCGCCACGGTCGCCGAGAGGACCGCTGCTGCGAGCCAGGGCACGGCCAACGAGATGCTCATGCGCCGCGCAGGTACCTTCCGACGGAGAAGACGCTGCCGAGAAGCCCGAGCAACACGCCGCCGACGAAGAACCATGCAACGAGTGACGGCGGCAGCAGGTTGACCTGGATGTCGACCAAGTGCTCTTCGCGGATGTAGGTCTGTAGGCGCTGATGCGAGATGAGCACCACGAAGAACGCGATGAGGCTGCCGGCCAGCCCTTGGAAGAGCCCCTCGAGGTAGAACGGCACGCGGATGAAGCGATTGGTGGCACCCACGAGGCGCAGGATCTCGATCTCGTCCTGGCGCGCGTGCACCGCGAGCTTGATGGTCGAGAACACGAAGAAGACCGCCGCGACGACGAGCACGACGCAGATGGCCCACGCGAGCGTGCGGAAGACCTCGACGACCGCGATCCCGATGCGCACGCGGTCGAGCCCGACCTCCACGTCGGAGACGGAGCGCACGCCCTTGAGCGCCTTGACCCACTCGGCCGTGTCGCGCAGGTCGCTCTTCAGACGGCGACTCTTCTCCAGCACGATCTCGAGCACCGGCTCCGCGGGGATGCTCTGCTCGTCGAGCCCGGCGAGCTGCTCCTCGGTCAGCAGCGTGCGATTGCGGGCGCGATCGTCGTCGATGGACACGTACGTCACGGTCTCGACGCCGTCGCGCGCCTGGATCTGCGTCACGAGGTGGTTGACCTCCGATTGGCCGATCTCGGGCGTGAGATAGGCCGAGATGCGGACGCCCTCGCTGACCTGATCGACGACGGTCGCGACAGCGGTGAGCAGGCCGCCGAAGAAGCCGACCAGGATGAGCGAGACGGCGATGGTCAGAATCGAGATGACCGTCAGGAGCGCCGAATGACGGACGTTCTTGGCGGCCTCACGGAAAAAGTAGCCGACGCGGTAGAGGGCGAGGTTCACCGGCGCGCGAGCTCCTCGCCGTCGTCGTCCAGCATCGAGCCGCCGCTGCCGAGGCCGTCCTCGACGACGTAGCCGCGATTGAGCAGCACGACCCGCCGGCGATAGCGCTCGAGCAAGAAGCGATCGTGGGTGGCCACCATGACCGTCGTCCCCTTCTGCTGGAGGTCCAAGATGAGGTTCATGATCTCGACGCTGAGATCCGGGTCCAGGTTGCCCGTGGGCTCGTCTGCCAGGAGGATGGCCGGCTCGTTGACCAGCGCCCG
>SXGT01677799.1_pt1 | contig 31046 bp, 30 predicted proteins | sample 3176221 | NCBI WGS metagenome assembly SXGT01 (sample SAMN11356862, study PRJNA531348) | freshwater metagenome | isolation source: freshwater sample F1-120 | place: China: Fuxian Lake, Yuxi | collected 2017-12-25
AGCGCCGCATCGTTGTTGATCGGGATGACATTGTTGGTGAGTTCGGTCATCGACGTGCCGTCGCTCGCCCGCGGGGTCCCACCGAACAGCGTCACCACGGTCGGAGTGACATCGACGATCTGGTACTGCAGGTTGATCGCGCCCGGCGTGAACCCGGGACCATTGACGATGACGAATGTCTCGGTCTCGTCCGGTGATTGGAAGCCGTGCCCGAGTCCGCGCTGCGGCTGGTGTCCGTGATCGGTGACCAGGACGATGGTCCACTCTTCGTTGTTGGCCGTCTCCCAGGCATCGACCGCGGCCATGATCTCGCCGAGGTTGCGGTCGAAGTTGTTCAGCGCCAGCTTGTATTCCTCGGAGGCGCCACCGTACATGTGGCCGTTCTCGTCGACGCCCACGAAATAGCTGAAGACGAAGTTCGCGACGGTCGGGTTCGAGTCGGCAATGATCAGTTCGGTCGTGTCACCGACCGCGTCATCGGTCTTCAGCCAGTTCGGGTCGTCCTCGCGTTTCCCGATGTAGCGCACCAGGTCTGCGCCCAGGTCCCCACCCGCGGCGGCGATGGCGGCGATCACGTCCCAGTTGGCCACCGCCGTGGTCTGGATGCCGTCGTCGTGGTCCTCCTCGAGCTGGTTGAACACCGTCGGCCACCTGTTGTACGTCCACGGCGTGAAGATGTTGTTGATGACGCCGGTCTTCTCGCCCCAGTTGCCGGTCAGGATGGTCGACCAGGACGGGTTGGAGATGGTGGTGTGCCCGACGATGCTCGACGGGGCGGTCGAGCTGCCCTGGATGAGGTTGAAGAAGTTGACATTGGTCGGGTCGGCGAGCACCCGGCTGAGGTTGGTGCCGTCCACTCCGATGACCAAGACGTTCGGGGTGTCCACCGCGGCGATGCCGACCTGCGGTCCGCTGGTGGCGTTGCGGCGCAAGGTGTTGCGTTCCAGCTCGTCGCGTACCGCGCCGAGCGCCGCCAACGCCGCGGGCGCTTCCACCGGCGGGGTTCCGGGATCCGGATTGACCAGAGGTGCCGACGGGTTCACCGGGATGGTGATCAGCGTGACGGCGGGCTCGGCCGGCGCGCCCGCCGACAAGGGGCTGGTCTTGGCGGTGCGCGCGGTCCTCGCGCGCACCGGGGAGGTGCGGTCGGCCAGCGGCACGGTGACGGCGCCGGAGCCCGAGCCGGCGGCCGATCGGGCCGACCGGGTGGTCTTCTGCGCTCCGGTGCTCGACGAGCTCGAGTCCGACGACGTGCTGCTGGTGGTGCCGGTGTTCGACGGGCTTGAGGAACCGCTCGAACTCGACGACGACGAGGAAGAAGATGACGAGTCCCCCGTCTCGGCGAAAGCGGTCGGCGCCGACGCCAGCGCCACCCCCACCCCCAGGGTTACCGCCAAAGCGCCGACCCGACCGATGTGCTTGGCGTAACCCATGGAGTTCCTTCCGATGTCCGCGCGCCGGGTCGGCGCACGGTGACGATCGATTCGCTGCGCGGCGTTGCTATCGTCGCCTCATCGTTGCCATACGCTGCTCGCCGAATCTGTACCGCAAATTACCGCTCGGACACCGCCCGATGGACACGAATGCACGAGTTGGCCCCACGCCGATTCGCGGTGTCACCGCCCGGCTCGTTGCGGCCTTCGGGATGCTCATCGTGCTCGCGGGATGCTCGGACAGGTCGGACCCGGGGGCGGTGGAATCGTCCTCGGATCCCCCGGTGGTGACGCAAACCTCAACGCCCGCAACACCACCACCGACTCCGGCCACACCGGCGCCGGCCCAGCCCCGGCTGGCACCGGAGCCCGCTCAGGTGGCCGACGACCTGGTGGCCGACGAGCAGACGCTACGGAATCCGTCGTCCACGCCCGAGGCGCGCCGCGCCGCCGCCCGTCGTCAGCAGGCTGCCTACCGCGTCATCGGCCGGAACCCGGAATGGGATGGGCTGACCCGTCCCCGAATCCCGCCACCGTTGCTGACGGCCTACGACCTGAACATCGAGGCGCGGCGGCACCTCGATGCGCTGCTGACCGGTGAGGCCAAGGACACCCTGCCGGCATGGCGGATCGAGGCGCCGCCTCCCGCCGAGGAGCTGCTGGCTCACTACCGCGAGTCCGAGGCCGCCTCAGGTGTCGGCTGGAATTACCTGGCCGCGGTGAATCTGATCGAGACCCGGTTGGGCAGCATCGCGGGTACCAGCACCGCGGGCGCGCAGGGTCCCATGCAGTTTCTGCCGTCGACATTCGCCGCCTACGGCGACGGCGGTGACATCCACGCGCCGCGCGACAGCATCATGGCCGCCGGGCGGTATCTGGCCGCCAACGGTTTCGTCACCGATCCCGATCACGCCCTGTACCGGTACAACAACTCCGACCATTACGTGCAGGCGGTCAAGAACTACGCCGCCGTCCTGGCCGCCGATCCGGCGGCGTTCGCCGGCTATCACGACTGGGAGGTGTACTACCGGACGACGGCCGGCGATGTGCTGCTGCCCGTCGGGTATGCGCGGACCAGCACGATCCCGGTGGCGGAGTACCTGGCAGCCCATCCGCAGTAGATTTCGTAGCAGATTGCTACAGTTGTAGCAGACTGCTACATACGAAGGAGCTCGTCATGGCCAACGCCGCTGACCGCGTGACCAGGGTCGCCGCCGACCTCATGGACAGCGCGGCCGCCGAAGGCGCCCGGCAGAGCCGTTCGGCCAAACAGCAGCTGGACCACTGGGCGCGGATCGGGCGGTCGGTATCGGCCCAGCACAGCGCGGCGCGCCGCAAGGTGGAGGCCGCGCTGGCGGGCGGGGTGGAATTGGGCGAGCTGACCACCGAGGAAGGTGTCGTGTTCCACGCCGAGATCTCGGCGGCCATCGAGGAAAGCCTGGCCGACACCGACTACGGGGCGCTGCTGGCCGCCCGTGGGATCACCACCGTCGCGCTGGATGAATCCGGGCAGATCGTCGAATACCGGCCCGACGGCAGCTCGTCGGTGCTGCACCCGCACAGGTGAGACGCCTCGACCTCGTCGTCGGCTCCAACGGTGCGGGTAAGTCCACCTTCATCGAACTGACGTTGGCCCCGCTGCTTCCGGGCAGCCCGGTGGTCAACGCCGACGAGATCGCCAGGCACCGGTGGCCTGGCGCCGCCGTCGATCACGCCTACGAGGCGGCCCGCATCGCCGCCGACACGCGGGCGAAGCTGATCGAGCTCGGTGAATCGTTCATCGCCGAGACGGTCTTCTCGCATCCCTCGAAACTCGATCTGATCGATGCCGCGCAGGCCGCGGATTACGCGGTGGTGCTGCATGTGGTGCTGATCCCCGAGGAGCTGGCCGTCGAGCGGGTGCGGGCTCGGGTGCGGGCCGGTGGCCACCAGGTGCCCGAAGACAAGATCCGGCAACGCTACCGGCGATTGTGGGACCTGGTCGCCGTCGCGGGGAAGCGCGCGGAGTCCACCAGCTGCTATGACAACAGTGCGCGGACGGGACCCCGGATCGTGGCCCAGCTCAACGCGGGGTTCGCGGTCGGCACGCCGTCATGGCCGGCGTGGACGCCGGAGGTTCTGACGGCGGCGTGGCCTGCCTCATGACCTGTCACCGCCGGCGGCACTGCGGTGGACGTCTGTGCTCAGGCAGCGACGACCGGACCATCCTGCGCGGCGATAGCCTGCGCAGCCGCTATCAGCGGCGCGCAGGCCGCGCACGGATGCGGGCCCATCACCGGGTAGCCGCATCCCGGGCAGGTACCAACTGTGCGTCCACTCAATGCAGCGGCACCAGCCATCGGAGTTCCTTTCGCCGTCCGCACCCATGTACCCGGTGCGAGGGCGAATCATGCCATGCATCACCGCCGATTCTGGAATCGCCGGTGAGCGTGGTCACAGCAAACCTGGACCCGGGGACCCATGGCTAGGCTTTTGACATGAGTCTGGTTCGGGCGCGGGGCTGATCGCCTGCATGTTCATCATCATTCTGAGCTCGGTCCTCGGGCTGGCACACCTCTATGTGTGGAAACGGTTGATCCGAGACACCACCGCCCCCGGGCGCACCCGCTGGATCCTGACCACTGTGTTCCTGGCGCTGGCCGTTCTGCTGGTGATGACGCTGATGGTTCCGCGCTTCACCGGGATCGACGAGTCCGCCTGGTTCGCGTGGCCGGGCTACATCTGGTTCGCGCTGGTCGGGTACCTGCTGCTGGCCTTGCTCCTGCTGGAGCCGGTGAGGTTGCTGCTGCGCGGCTGGGTGAAACGCGGCTCTACGGTCGAGCCCGCCGCTCTCGATGAGCCCGCACCGGCGGTCAACCGGCGGGTCTTCCTGGCGCGCACCAGTGCGGTTGCGGCAGGTGTCGCGGCCTCGGGGTTGGTCGGTTACGGCGCCGCCACAGCACTAGGCCCGCCCAACGTCCTGCAGGTACCGGTCCGGCTCGGCCGGCTGGATCCGGCGTTCAACGGATTCCGGATCGCGGTGGTCTCCGATATCCATCTGGGTCCCCTGCTGGGGCGGCGGCACACCGAGCGGATCGTCCGGCTGATCAACGAAGCCGACGCCGACCTGGTGGCCATCGTCGGCGACCTCGTGGACGGCACCGTCGAGAAGCTCGGCCATGCTGCAGAGCCGCTGCAGGACTTGGTGTCTCGCGAAGGTTCCTTCTTCGTCACCGGAAATCACGAGTACTTCGTCGAGGACACGATGCCGTGGATCGATGAGCTGGAGCGGTTGGGTGTGTCGTCGCTGCGCAACGAGAACACCGCGATCCGGCGCGGCGGCGCCGCGTTCGACCTGGCCGGCGTGAACGACCTGGCCGGCGAAGAGCGCGGCGACCCGCCGGATTTCGATCGTGCACTGGCCGGTGCCGAGCCGTCACGACCAACGGTGCTGCTGGCCCACCAACCGGTCATGGTCGCAGAGGCAGCGGCCCGCGGAGTGGACCTGCAGTTGTCCGGGCACACCCACGGCGGGCAGACCTGGCCGTTCCAGTACATCGTGGAGGCGGTGCAACCGTCGCTGGCAGGGCTGTCGACCCATCAGGACACCCAGTTGTACGTCTCACGCGGGGCCGGTTTCTGGGGCCCGCCGGTGCGGGTCGGTGCACCACCGGACATCTCGGTGCTGACCCTGAACGCCCCGGCGTAGCAGTACTACCGTTGGGCACATGGAGAAGCGCGAATTCGACCAGATGAACAACGCCGTGATCACCGAGTTCCGGGAGACCGGCGGCAAGGCGGGCGGGGTGTTCGAGGGCAAGCCCCTGGTCCTGGTCCATCACACCGGCGCCAAGTCCGGAATCGAACGCATCGCACCGCTGGTGCCGCTGCTGCACGACGGCCGAATCTACATCTTCGCCAGCAAGGGCGGAGCCGACACCCACCCCGACTGGTACCGCAACCTCCTCGCCCATCCGGACATCACCGTCGAGATCGGCACCGACACCTTCGCGGCGACCGCACGGGTCCTGGAAGGCGACGAACGCGACAGCGTCTACGCGAAACAGGTTGCCGCCGAACCGCAATTCGGCGAGTACCAGCGCAAGACCGAACGCGTCATCCCGGTGGTGGAGCTGGTCAGGGTCTCCTGACGAGCGGCGCCGACCTGCGCGGTCAGGGCCGAATGCGGATCGTCGCGTTGCCGCCGTCGCGTTTGGCGTCGAACATCGCTCGGTCGGCTCGTTCGATGATGGTGTCGAGCACCGTCACCGAATCCACGCCCTGATCGCCGAAGTCGGCGACCGCGACACTGGTGACACCGACACTGGCGGTGATCGGCGGGTCCGCGGGAGCGGCGATCGCATCGCGCACGCGGTCCGATTCACGGTCCGTGCGGTCCGGTTCGGCCAGATCGATGACGACGAATTCCTCACCGCCGACGCGGGCCACCAACGCACTGCCGCGCACGGCGGCCTTGATCCGTCGCGCGCTACGGATCAGAACTTCGTCGCCGCTGGGATGGCCGTAGGCGTCGTTGATGTCCTTGAAACGGTCGAGATCCACCACCATGACGTCCACCTCTGCCTCGTCGGAGGAGCTGCCGTGCAAGAGGTCGTCGATGTGCAGGTGCAGTCCGCGCCGGTTGAGCAACCCGGTCAAACGGGTCGGTGACCGCCTCGTAGGCATCGTTGCGCATGGCCCAGATGCCGCACTGGATGCCCAACGGCGCCGCGGCCATCGGCACCACCCACACAAGTGTCGTCACCAGGGGGTTGAGGCCGCCGAACGCCGCGCCGGCGCCCGTGACGAACAAGCATGCCGTGAGCACCACCCACAGGGCATGCCCCACAGCTAGTTTCGCGCCGTCGAAGAACATCACGTACACCGACATCAGAGCGAAGAAGTACCAACCGAACAGCGCGAACAGCCAGCTCCCATCCAGCAGCACCACCGCGGCGATCGCGATATCGGCGGACACGACGAATGCGAGGGAAAACCACCGCGTGGGCCAGGGCAAAACACACCACGCAAGCCCCCACACAATCTGGAGAGCGGCGAACGTCGCCATGGCGGCACCGGATGCGGGGTTACCGGCGGCCGGCCACAGCAGCACCAGCGAGACGATCCCGTCGATGCCGGTGCCGACGCCGATCGCAACCTGGATCGTCCTGGACATGGTCCGCTTGGTGAAGTACTGCACCTGGGTGGCATAGGCGACCGGCTCGCTCCACCAGGCACGAATGAGGCGAGCGAATACCGCGAAACTGATCGAGTACTTCGGCAATCCGTTCCCCCGATGGAGCGTTCCGTGAACCGGCCGTGGTGGCCTCCCGTACCGTGGCGCCTCGCCATGTGGCGGCGCCGTCAATTCAGAGCGAAGGATATCCGTTTTCGGATCGGCAGCAATCGTTAGCCGTCGGAGAACACCGAAAGGGACTACCGTCGGAGCAATCCGGGTGGCGCACGGTCGGGGGACATCTGTGCGCACCGCGGTACTTTCAGGAAGGCTCATACGCCAATGCCCAAGCAGCTGAAGCCACACTTCGAGAACGTGCAGGCGCACTACGACCTGTCCGACGACTTCTTCCGACTGTTCCTCGACCCGACGCAGACCTACAGTTGCGCCTACTTCGAGCGCGACGACATGACGCTGGAAGAGGCGCAGATCGCCAAGATCGATCTGGCCCTGGGCAAGCTGGATCTGCAGCCCGGGATGACGTTGCTCGACGTCGGGTGCGGCTGGGGCTCGACGCTGAACCGCGCGTTGGAACGCTACGACGTCAACGTGATCGGGCTGACCCTCAGCGCGAACCAGCAGGCGCATGTCGAGCAGTTGCTCGCGGCATCGGAGAGCCCCCGCTCCAAGCGGGTCGAGTTGCGTGGTTGGGAACAATTCGACGAACCGGTGGATCGCATCGTGTCGATCGGCGCCTTCGAGCATTTCGGCTTCGACCGATACGACGACTTCTTCGACTTCGCCTACAACGCGATGCCCGATGACGGCATCATGCTGCTGCACACCATCCTGGGTCTGCATCCCGACGAGGTCCGTGAAAAAGACATACCGCTGAGCATGGAGATGGCCCGGTTCTGCCTGTTCATGGTCCGCGAGATCTTCCCCGGCGGCCGGTTACCGTCGGTGCGGATGGTCGAAGCGCATGCCGTCAAGCCCGGATTCACCGTGACCCGGTTCCATTCGTTGCAGCCCCATTACCCGACGACGCTGGACTACTGGTCCGCGGCGCTGGAGGCGCACAAGGACGAAGCCATCGCCCTGCAGTCCCAAGAAGTCTACGACCGCTACATGAAGTACCTACTCGGCTGCCCGCCGCTGTTCCGCAGCGGCCTGATCGACGTGGGCCAGTTCACGTTGACGAAATAGCCTGTCGTTCAAGCGATCCGCCATAGGCACCGCCGTAACCGGGCGACCATGTCGGCCAGTCGGCCGATGATGATGTCCTCGGCCCCGCTGACCGACAGCGCCACAACGCCGTCACCGACACACCGGATGATCGGTACTGAGGAAAGAGCTGCAGTACCATTCTTCCCGTGAGCCGTCCATCGCCACCCGAATTCGGCACCCGGCGACGCGCGGCGCTGTTCGACACCCTCATCGCGCTGTTCTTGGCCGAGGGATTCGCGCATCTGACCCTCGACGACATCGCCGCACGCCTGCACTGCTCCAAGTCGACGCTGTACACCCTGGCCGGCAGCAAGGAGCAGCTGGTGCAGATGACGACGGTGCATTTCTTCCGCCGTGCGACCGCCGATGTCGAGACCGAAGTCGCCCAGGTCGTCGGCGCGCGCGCCCAGATCTCGGCGTATCTATCGGCGGTCGGGACGGCACTGGATGCGGCGTCGGATCAATTCATGGCCGACTTGGACGCCTTCCCGCCCTCTCGTGATGTGTACGAACGCAATACCGCGCTCGCGGCGGGCCGGGTCCAGGACATCATCGCCACCGGTGTCGCCGGCGGCGAGTTCCGCGATGTACATGCCGCGTTCGCGGCCGATCTTGCCGCCACCATGATGGTGCGCATCCAGCAACGCACCGTGCGCGCCAACACCGGACTCGACGACGCGAGCGCCTATCGCGAACTGGCCGCCATCTTGACCACCGGGCTGAGCGCCTGACACGGTGCATCTGCGTCCGGTGACGTAAAGCGCTTTATGACAACGGCTTCGAAGACCGTCGCGAGTGCGTGCCGGGCAGCATTCACGACCAGGACTCGTCGAGCTCTCCCAGTGCGGCGATCAGGGCACTGTTCGCGCTGTAGTCCACCGGGCAGGCGATGACGCTGACGGTGTCCGCCGACAACGCCTCCCGCAGGGTCGGCAACAGTTCGCCGGCCGAAGAGATGCGATACCCCGTGGCGCCGAAACTCTCGGCATAGGCCACGAAGTCGGGATTGCCGAAGCGGGTGTCCACGTTGTGCCCGATCTCCAGGTCCATCTTCCAGCTGATCAGACCGTAGGCGTCGTCCACCCAGACGAGGATCACCATCGGGGTGCTGACGCGCAGTGCCGTCTCGATCTCCTGGGAGTTCATCAGGAACGAGCCATCCCCGGTCGCGACGAGGATATTGGCCGAAGGTCGCGCGATCTTGGCGGCGATCGCACCGGGCACCGTCCATCCCATCGTGGAGAGCCCGTTGGAGATCAGGCAGGTATTGGGCTCATAGGTGGGATAGAGCCGCGCCATCCACATCTTCAAGGCACCGGTGTCCACCAGCGCGATGTCCTCGCGCGCCAGGGCGGCTCGGGTGTCAGCGACGATGCGGGCGGGGGTCAACGGGAAGCTGTCATCGGCGCGGCCGCGATCGAGTTCCTCGGCCAGCAGCCCGCGGATGCGTTCCTGCCCCGATGAATACAACTCGTCGCGGTCGACCGCGGCGGCCAGCGCGTCCAGGCACTGCCCGATGTCGGCGTGCAACCCCACCGCGACGTCGTAGTGGACATCGACTTCGGCCGGAAAGCGGTGCACGTGAATGATCTTGGTGTCCCCACGCGGGTTGATCCGGACCGGATCGAATTCCTGCAGTTCGTAGCCGGCAGCGACGATGACATCTGCCTGGTCGAACCCGAAGTTGACGTAATCGTGGCGCATGAAACCGACCGCACCGAGGGCCAACGGATGATCGTCGGGCATCACCCCCTTGCCGTGGAACGTGGTGGCCACCGGCATTCCGAGTGTCTCGGCGAAACGTCGCACCGCCGCGGAAGCCCCGCCGCGGGCCGCACCGTGGCCGGCGAGTAGCACCGGATTGCGTGCCGAGTTCAGGATCGCCGCCGCCCGCGCAATCTGTGTCTCCGACGGGTCGTCCGGGCGCGGCACGTTGATGCGCAGTGCCGTGGCGCCTGCGGGGGCTGCCGCGTCTTCGACATCTTCGGGCACCGCGAGGTACACCGCGCCGGGACGCTCGGTCTGCGCGAGCTTGAAGGCCTTGCGGACCATCTCCGGTACCGAACCAGGCGTGGCGACCAGGGCCGACCACTTGGTGACGGGCGCGAACATCGACACCAGATCCACACTCTGATGCGACTCCTTGTAGCTGCGCCGCATTCCGACCTGTGCGGAAAGCGCCAGCACCGGAGTGGAATTCGTGGTGGCGTCAGCCACGCCGAGCAGCAGGTTGATCGCGCCGGGACCCAGTGTCGCCGAGCACACCCCGGCCTTGCCGGTCAGCCGACCGTAGACCTCCGCCATGAACGACGCGCCCTGCTCGTGGCGGGTGAGGACGTACTCGATCGATGACCTCGACAGCGCCTCGATGAGCAAAATGTTCTCTTCGCCGGGGATGCCGAACACATGGGTGACCCCTTCGTTCTCCAGGCATTCGACGATCAACTCCGCGGTGGTGCGACCGGCATCAGACACCACCTCAGCTAACCACAGCCCGCAAGACCCCCGATGGAGTCGCCACCGCGATACCCGCGGGGCCGTACTGTCCACGTCGGCGGATCGAAATCCCCTCTTCGGCGGGCATTTTCGAGGGTGATCGGCTACGTTTCAGGGCGATACCCCACCATTGTTCGCCGACAAGGAGCCACCATGCCGGAAACCAAGATCACCGTGATCTACGACAATCCGACAGACCCGGAGAGCTTTGAAAGGGCCTACCCCACTGGTCAGTTGGAGGCCGCCCGCCGAATTCCGGGCCACATCCGTTTCGAGACATCCAAGGTGTGGGCGAAGGAAGACGGGAGCCCGACGCCCGCGTACCGCATGATCGACCTGTACTACCCGGACTACGCAGCTGCGAGCGCTGCGGTGACGACACCCGAAGCGGGCGCCTTCTTCGCCGAGATGGCGCGGGTCTCGACCGGAGGTGTCCGGGTGCTGTTCTCCGAAATCGAGGTCGCCAAGGACTGAGCGTGCCTTGGTGCACTCCGCTGCCGCGGTCCGTGCGATGCGATATATTGCATTTTGCAGTGCGCCACGTCCAGCGTTCCAGGAGATACCCATGGCTATCGAAGACTTCCAGCGTTATCCGCTGACGTTCGGCCCGAGCCCCGTCCATCCGCTGCGCCGCCTGAGCCAGTTCCTTGGTGGCGCGCAGATCTGGGCCAAGCGCGAGGATGTCAATGCTGGACTGGCGTACGGCGGCAACAAGACCCGAAAGCTGGAGTACCTGATCCCGGAGGCGCTCGACCAGGGCGCCGACACGCTGGTCTCGATCGGGGGCATCCAGTCCAACCACACGCGCCAGGTGGCCGCCGTCGCAGCCAGCCTGGGGATGAAAGCCGTTCTGGTGCAGGAGAAGTGGGTCGACTGGCCGGATTCCGTCAACGACAAGGTAGGCAATATCCTGCTGTCGCGCATCATGGGCGCAGACGTGCGACTCGATCCCTCCGGTTTCGGCATCGGCTTCAAGGACAGCTGGCAGAACGCCATCGAGGACGTCAGACGTGCGGGCGGCACGCCCTACGCCATCCCCGCGGGCGCCTCCGATCACCGGCTGGGTGGGCTCGGCTTCGCCCAGTGGGCCTACGAAGTGCAACAGCAGGAGCAGGACCTCGGAATCTTCTTCGACACGATCGTGGTCTGCACCGTGACCGGCTCCACCCACGCCGGGATGATCGCGGGGTTCGCCGGCCAGAGCCGGCCACGGCGCATCATCGGTATCGACGCCTCGGCGACCCTGGAGAAGACCCGAGCGCAGGTCGAACGCATCGCCCGCAACACCGCCGAGCTCATCGGCCTCGGGCGCGACCTCCGCGATGACGAGATCACCGTTCTCGAGGGCTGGGCGGGCGAGCTCTACGGCATACCGGTGCAATCCACGATCGATGCGATCACCCTGACCGGCCGGCTCGAAGGGGTCATCCTCGACCCGGTCTATGAAGGTAAGTCCATGGCCGGGCTGATCGATTTGGTCCAGTCCGGGCAGATCGGACCCACATCCACGGTGCTCTATGCACATCTCGGCGGCCAGCCGGCGTTGAACGCCTACAGCGGCCTCTTCTGAAGGAAGGGCTATCGTCGGCGTCAAGCCCGCAACGGGCACCGGGAATAACTCCGACGAAGGCGAGGTAGTTCGAGAAATGACGACAACCTTCCCGCTGGGCCCGTTCACGGTGAGTCGCGTCGGATTCGGGGCCATGCAGCTGCCCGGCCCCGGCGTCATCGGGCCACCGCGCGATCACGATCAGGCCATCGCCGTGCTGAAGCGGGCCGTCGAGCTGGGCGTCGACCATATCGACACCGCGCAGTTCTACGGCCCCAAGGTGGCCAACGAGCTCATCCGCGAGGCTCTTCATCCCTACTCCGAGAATCTGGCACTGGTCAGCAAGGTCGGCGCACGCCGCAATGACGGGGGCGAGTGGATCGCCGCCCAACAACCCGACGAGCTGCGCGCCGATATCGAAGCCAACCTGGAGACCCTGGGTACCGATCGGCTGGCCGCGGTGAACCTTCGCATCCACTCCGGTGACCCCACCAGCGTCGGCGCGGTCGACCGCGAGCTGTTCGACCGTCAGCTGACCGCCATGATCGCCGCCCGCGACGAGGGCCTGATCGCGGGCATCGGCCTGTCCAGCGTCTCGATCGACCACCTGCGCATCGCGTTGGACCGCACCGAGATCGTCACCGTGCAGAACGCCTTCAATTTCCTGGACCGTTCGTCACAACCCGTGCTCGATCTGTGCACCGAACGCGGCATCTCGTTCGTGCCGTTCTTCCCGCTCGGTTCCGGTTTCACCGCCGACAACCCGGTGCTCGGTCATGCCGCCGTCAAGCAGACCGCCACCGAGCTGGGCTGCACGCCGGCCCAGATTGTGCTGGCGTGGACGCTGTCGGTCGCGCCCAATGTGCTCCTGATCCCGGGCACCTCATCGGTGGCCCACCTCGAGGAGAACATCGCGATCGCGGACATCGAGCTACCCGCGGACTTCACGCCGTAGGCCTGGCCGTCCGCATGTTTGTCCCCTGCTCCACAGGGTAATCTCTCGCCGCACCTCAGCTGAACCACGCTGCCCGTCTCATCGGGTGATCGGGACCCACGCGCGAGGAGAACGGTGATGTCGAACGCGACGAAACGACGCTGACGATGCCCCACAGGCTAGTGCGCCGCGCGGCACTTCCCGCGGTGATCGTCGGGATTCTGGTCGCGGTGCTCACCAGCTGTCCGGCCAACCGTGATGGCATGCCGGGACGACTTGCCGGTGCCCTGGAAGAAACTACGTCGGCCGCGCGGTCCGGGGCGCTGGCGATCGATCTGTGGCGGCGCGGAAGGTCCACCACCCAACTGACGGCCGTGCAACTGTCCGACGCACGCGATGAGGTGGTCAAGGGCTACGACGGTATCGCCGTCCTTCGAGCCGAAGATCCACACGATCTGGCCCGCCAGACGCTGCTCATTCAGGCGATGACCGACGTCATCGCCACCCTCAACGACTCGACTGTGGCGGTGCGGACGCCCGCGGGCAACGGCGAAACCGCCGACCTGCGGGCAGCGCTGCTCCGGGCCGCCGACACCCTGGAACGCGACTACCGCTGATGAAGAAGCTGTTCGCCGTCGCCCTGGGGGTGCTCACCGCGATCGGTGGGTTCCTCGACATCGGCGATATGGTGACCAACGCCGTGGTGGGGTCGCGATTCGGCCTCGCGCTGGCCTGGGTGGTTCCGGTGGGCGTCGTCGGCATCTGCCTCTACGCCCAGATGGCCGGGCGCGTCGCGGCTGTCAGCGGGCACGCGACCTTCGAAATCATCCGTGAACGCCTCGGCCCGCGGGTGGCCGCCGCCAACCTCGGCGCATCCTTCTTCATCAACCTGATGACCGTCACCGCCGAAATCGGCGGTGTCGCCTTGGCGTTGCAGTTGGCGACCGACGTCGGTCCGCTGCTGTGGATTCCGGTGGCCGCCGCCGCTGTCTGGATGGTGATCTGGCGGGTGAAGTTCACGGTGATGGAGAACATCACCGGGATGCTCGGCCTCGGCTTGATCGTCTTCGCCGTCTGCGTGTTCTTGTTGCAACCCAACTGGGCCGATCTTTCCGACCAGGCGTTGACGCCGGCCATCCCCGAGACCGAGTCGGCAGCGACGTACTGGTACTTCGCGATCGCGCTGTTCGGTGCGGCGATGACACCGTATGAGGTGTTCTTCTTCTCCTCCGGCGCCATCGAGGAGCGCTGGACGGTCAGGGATCTCGGCAAATCCCGGATCAATGTCCTGGTGGGTTTTCCCTTGGGCGGTCTGCTGTCCATCGCGATCGCGGCGTGCGCGGCGATAGTGCTGATGCCGGCTCAGATCACCGTGACGTCGCTGTCGCAGATCACCATGCCGGTGGTGGAGGCCGGCGGCAAACTCGCGCTCGCGTTCGTCATCGTCGGCATCGTCGCAGCCACCTTCGGCGCCGCGCTGGAAACCACGCTGTCCTCGGGGTACACCCTGGCGCAGTACTTCGGCTGGGCGTGGGGCAAGTTCCGTCGGCCCGCCGAGGCCGCGCGGTTCCACACCGTGATGCTGGTCGCGCTCTGCGTCTGCAGCGCTGTGCTGTTCACCGGTATCGACCCCATCCTGGTCACCGAGTACTCCGTGGTGTTCTCGGCGATCGCACTGCCGCTGACCTACCTCCCCATCCTGATCGTCGCCAATGATCCTGGCTACATGGGCGAGCATGTCAACGGCCGCCTCACCAATGCGCTGGCCTCGGTCTATCTCGTGATCATCCTGGCGGCCTCGCTGGCCGCCATTCCTCTCATGATCGTCACGGGGGCCGGCCAATGACCCACGCCGACAATGCCGTGAACGGGCATGACCTACCCGACGCTCCGCAGCCCGCGGGCATCCAGCTGATCGATGCCCGGTTGCACCTGCTGGACCGGCAACTCATCGACGCCGACGGCGAACCGGTCGGCATCATCGACGATCTGGAACTCGCGGATGGGCACCTCGATGATGGGACACCGCCGACGGTCACCGCCGTCCTCTCCGGGCGGGTGCTGTTCACCCGCATCTTCGGTGGCCAGCAGCCACGCACGCAACTACACGACCTGCCTTGGGCGTCGGTGGACCGAATCGGCACATCGGTGCATCTGCGGGCCGGCGCGGACACCCGCGGCGGCCAATGGGTCGAACACTGGCTCCGCGACCAGATCATCGGACGCATCCCGGGAGGCAAGAATGCAGCTGAGTGAGCTGCTCGGGCTGAGTGTCCACGATGCGGCCGGCCGCCGGTTGGGCACAGTCACCGATGTGCGCCTGGCACTGTCCACCGACCCGGACGGCCACCCCGGCCCTCCCTCGGTGTTCGGACTCGTGGTGAGCCCCCGGACCGGCTCGTCATACCTCGGGTATGAGCGTTCTCAGGTCCGCAGCCCGGCCGCGCTGGCGGCGCTACTGCGCTGGCGGCACCGGGGCACCTTCCTGACCCTGTGGACCGACGTGCACGCCGTAGGCCCCGACCGCATCACGGTGCGCGAGGACTATCAACGCTATTCGGCACTGCTGCGCACGCGGTGAACAGTGCTCAGCTCACCGGCGGCACCGCGGAAGCCATCACCTTCGGTGCCCGCTCCCACGCGCGATGCACACCCAGCGCCTTGGCCAGGGCGGCGGCGAACGCCTTGTCGGCGGCCTTCGCGACTTCCACGCCAGGGCCCTTCGCCGGGATCCGGGCAGTCTTCAGTACCGCCGCGCCGTCACCCCAGGCTCCGAGTGCCTTGCAGTGGCGGAATGCTTCCTGCAGCAACACCACCAACTTGATGTCGGCACCGGCAGTCGTGCCGTCCGCCACCACCACCGCGTCGAATTCGATGGAGCGCGCCGTGGCGAAGGTGCGATCGACGACGACTGTGCGCCGGCGGGCCTTGAGCTCTCCGCCGACCGGAGCCACCACGAGCGCCGTGGCGCCCAACCCCGACATTGCCTTCACCAGCGCCGCAACCCCGGCGAGATCGGACCCGGAGTCGGCGATGATGGCGATCTTGCGGCCATCGATGGGCCCCGGGTCGGTCACGATCTGCGACAGGGCCGGTGAGAGCGGTAGGTCCGGCACCGGCTCGCCGCCCGGGGCAGGCAGGCCGAGCCCGGCCGCCACCTGCCGACACAGGTCCGCGTCGACGTTGGCCAGCACCTGGAGCTGACGTTCCTTGATGGACTGCTCGTAGACCTTCCCCAACTCGAAGGTGAAAGCCTCGACCACATGCGCCTGCTCGATCGGGCTGAGGCTGCGGTAGAACATGGCGGGCTGGGTGAAGTGATCGTCGAACGAAACGGGCTGGGCCCGAACGGCTGTGCCCTCGATGACACGGGGTGTGTGGACGTAGCCGCCTTCCTCGACGCCGGCGGGTACCGGCTCGCCGTTGTCGATGCTGTTCGGGTGATACGGGGCCAGGCCGGTGTGGACGGCCGTCTGATGCATGCCATCGCGCAGCATGTCGTTGACCGGGCAATGCGGACGATTGATCGGCAGCTGGGTGAAATTCGGCCCACCCAGCCGGGTCAATTGGGTGTCCAAATAGGAGAACAGCCGGGCCTGCATGAGCGGGTCGTTGGTGACCTCGATACCGGGCACCAGGTTGCCGGTGTGGAAGGCGACCTGCTCGGTTTCGGCAAAGTAGTTGGTGGGGTTGCGGTTCAAGGTCAACTTCCCGATGACCTGCACCGGAACCAGTTCCTCGGGCACCAGTTTGGTCGGGTCGAGAAGGTCGATCCCCTCGAAACTGTCGGTCCCGTCGTCCGGCATGACCTGAATGCCGAGTTCGTATTCGAGAAACGCGCCTGCTTCGATGCCGTCGGCCATGTCACGACGGTGGAAGTCCGGGTCGACCCCGGCCGCGATCTGGGCTTCCTCCCAGACCAGCGAGTGCACGCCCGCGGCGGGTTTCCAGTGGAATTTCGCCAAACTGGTCTTACCGTCGGCATTGACCAGCCGGAAGGTGTGTACCCCAAAGCCTTCCATCGTTCGGTAGGAGCGCGGTATGCCGCGGTCGCTCATATTCCAGAAGACGTGATGGGTCGCCTCGGTGTGCAGCGAGACAAAGTCCCAGAACGTGTCGTGCGCCGACTGGGCCTGCGGGATCTCGCGGTCTGGATGCGGCTTGCCGGCATGGATGATGTCCGGGAACTTGATGCCGTCCTGGATGAAGAACACCGGCATGTTGGTGCCGACCAGGTCGAAGACACCCTCGGCGGTATAGAACTTCACGGCAAATCCACGTGTGTCGCGCACCGTATCCGCCGAGCCCCGCGAGCCGAGAACCGTCGAAAAGCGGGTGAAGACTTCAGTTCTGGTGCCGCGCTTGCCCAGGAAGCCGGCCTTGGTCACCGAGGATGCGGTGCCGTAGGACTCGAACACGCCGTGGGCGGCCGCTCCACGCGCGTGCACGACCCGCTCGGGGATGCGTTCGTGGTCGAAGTGGGTGATTGTCTCCCGCAGATGGCAGTCTTCGAGCAGCGTCGGTCCGCGTGATCCGGCCTTGAGCGAATGGTCGGTGTCGGACAGCCGCACACCCTGTGCGGTCGTCAGATACTCACCGGATTGGGCACGATAGTCGGGATCCGGCTGCGCGCTGTTGCCCGTGGGGCCGACAGCTTTCGCGGCCGCTTGATCGGATTTGCGTGCTGGGGGCATGACCTACTCCTGAAAACAGAACAAAGATGGACCGCGCGGCCTCTTCACGCGGTTGGGAACGGGATTACCTGCGAGCCGCATACCGAAACGTCATCCGGCTCTGCGTTCGCCCAGTGGATGTTTGATGGCCAACGCCGGGGGCAGTCACCATCTGACCGGTTGACGAAGGGAAATCCTCATGAAGGCAACGGACCTGCTCGCGTGGCCCATGAAGCTCGGTGCGGCTGTGCGACACCGCCGGGTCTTTCATCCCGTGGGCGTCCTCGCGTCGGGGAATATCGAGCGAACGGCCCCCGCGGGACAGGGCCTGCCGATCGAGTCCGGCGAAGTGCTCGGACGGGTCTCCAAGGCCATCGGCGTCCCGGGAGACCTGCCCGACCTCATCGGTCTCGCGTGGCGCATGCCGACACACGCGCTCACTGCGACACCGTGGGATGTGCTGATGGCGTCGACCGGCGCCGGGATCCTGGCACGCTTCGGTCTGCAACCTACTCGATCGTGGGCGGACACCACCCTGTCGACCCTGATGCCGCTGCGCTACCACGACGGTTGGTGGTGGTTGAAGGCAGAACTGCAGACCAAGATGCCCGACGGTCTTTCGATCGAGATCATCGAAGACGAAATCAAGGACAGTGAAGTCATTTTCGATATCCAGCAGGCCCACGGGACCGGTTCCTTCGAACCCCTCGCCACACTGACGCTGTCCGCGACGATCCCCACCGACGAACACCACGACGTGTCCTTCGATCCCACCCGCAACACCATTCCGGGTGTCGAACTCGGTCCCCAATGGCTGACCGCGCTGCGTGAACAGGCCTATCGGCGCAGCCGCGAGGGCCGGGATGCGCCCGATGAAGCCGCGCTGGTCTGACATGAACGGATCCGACGCCTCGCACCGCGTGACCGGGATGTCCGCGGTGGCCGCGCTCGTCGACCTCGCCGGCGCCTCGGTGGCCGCCGGGCCCATCGCGCGGCGTAAGTTGACCGTGGGCCTCCTCGAGCGGCGCCAGGCCGACCGCCGGGCAGTGCAGCGGCTGCACTCCTTGCGGCGAGAGCACGACACGGGCGCGGTGGAACTGGCGCTGCCCGGGAGACGCTTCATCATCCCGCTCGATTCCGGTGACGTCGGCCGGATACTGGAGGGCTGCCCGACTCCTTTCCACCCGGCGAGCTGGGAGAAACGCCGCGCGTTGGAGCAGTTCCAGCCGCACGCCGTCCTGATCAGTTGCGGACCGCTGCGCGCGCCCCGGCGGGCCCTCAACGAGGCGGCGCTGGACACCGGCCAGGAGCTGCACCACCTCGCCGCATCGTTCGCGGGTGCGGTCGCCGAAGAGGCCGCCATCCTCGCCTCGGACACGGTGCGCCGCGGCACGCTCACCGGCGCAGATTTCACCACGTCGTGGTGGAAGTTGTTGCGCCGCATCGTCCTCGGCCGGCAGGCGCGTGACGACGAGCAGATCACCGACGACCTGTGGCGGTTGCGACGGGCCGCGAATTGGTCATTCGCGGCACCCCGGCAGGCACGGCGGCGCGCCCGGTTCGAGGAGCAGATCTACCGGTACGCCGAGACGGCCGATCCGGAGAGCCTTCTCGGTGCGTTGACAGCGATACCGGCGACCGGTGACCTCGACCCCATCGGTCAGCTACCGCACTGGCTGTTCGCGTTCGACGCCGCCGGAATGGCCACCATTCGAGCGGTGGCCCTGCTGGCCACCCACCCCGAACAGCTATCCCACTGCGAGCTGTCCGAACCCGATCAGCCACGGTTGCGGCCGTACCTGCGTGCGTGCGTCCAGGAATCCGTGCGGCTGTGGCCGACCACGCCGGCCCTGCTGCGGGAGACCACGGTCGACACCACCTTCGACGGGACCACATTCGAGGCGGGTGCCAGTGTGCTGATCTGCGTCCCGGCTTTTCACCGGGACACCGAAGAACTGCCGTTCGCCGATGAGTTCGTCCCCGAGATCTGGCTCGACGGTCGTGCCGACGACCACCGGCAGCTGGTGCCGTTCAGTGCCGGGCCGGCGCAATGCCCGGGGCAGAATCTGGTGCTGTTCGTGACGAGTAGCTTCATCGCGCAACTGTTCACCTCGCTGCACCTGGAGCTGACATCGTCGGCGCCGCTGTCGCCCGAGCGGCCACTTCCGCTGACACTCAACCAGTTCGGCCTCGAATTCGGCGCCCAGCCGGTCGCCGCCGCGAGCCGCGGAGACTAGCCGGCCCAGCATTCGAGGAAGCCGACGAGCACATCCGCCATCGCGTCGATCGCGTCCCGGGTGATGACCTCGTAGCCGTGGGTGCTCAGCGTCGGAATACAGAGCAGACCGGCACGGGCCGACAACCCGCCGGCCTTCGCGTGCGAGGAATCAGATTCGAAAGCGCCCAGCACGGCCGCCTGCGGCATCCATCCGCGCTCGGCGGCAACCGTCATCAGCGCATCGGCGACCGCCTTGTCGTACACGGACTCGGCGTCACTGTAAGCGACGATCGGCCCGCCGGAGCAGGTGGTCCCATACTCGGCTTCGGCCGGCCCGACTTCGAGGGCGATCGTGAGATCACCGGGCAGAGTCCGGCTCGCATATGATCCGCCGATGCCGCCGATCTCCTCATTGCCGGTGAACACCACATACAGATCGCCGGCCAGACTACGGTCGGCTTCGGCCAGCCGACGCACCGCGTGCAGCAACGCCGCCGCCGGAGCCCGGTCGTCCATGAAGTAGCCGCCGGTGTAGTCGCCGAACTCGACAAAGTTGCGCTTGCTGTGGTGCACGCAGACCCGGGTGCCGGGGTGCACCCCGGCCGCTGTCAACTCGTCAGGTGTGTGACCGGTGAACACATACACGTGCAGCCAGTCCATCGCCCGATCACCCTGGTCGGGTTTCGTCTCCCAGATGCGTCTGCTCTCTTTGGTGGTGTGTTCCGAACCCAAAGTCAGCACTCCGCAGAGCGTTTCGCGATCCCCCAGGATGGCCACCGGGCCCAGCCCGAAGTTCCCCGGATACATCGTCCCGAGTTGGGTGACGTGCAGCGAGCCGTCGGGCTCGACGCGTGTGACGATCATCGAGAGTTCGTCCAGATGCGCCATCACCCGGATCGCCGGCGAATCGCCGCCGCGCAGCACCCCAACCAGGTTCCCCGCGGGGTCCACCCACATATCGTCGACCCGCGACCCGAGTTCGCGGCGACATACCTCGCGGACGGCGTCTTCCTGACCGACCGCGCCATACGCGGTGAGCAGCTCCTGGAGCAGTTCGCGATTCATATCGCCGACGACCTCACGACATCAACAGACGTGAACCGCCACGGTTCACGCATCGGCGCCTCCCCTTGGCCACCAGCACGAGCCGCTCGGGCGCGGCTCGCACTCTTCGATGACCGTGACGTCATTGACCAGTAGCGGCCACACACCAACGGGACCTCCCACCTCGTCCGGCTGCTGAATCACAGGTCGCACCCTTCTGTTCTCCGACACACCTTTCGCTCCGGGTAGCCGCATTGCCGCACCCCAAACCCGACTCGCGGGCACCTGTCGAAACGTTCTGTCCCGCTTCGGTTTCGGGCGGGACAGCGATACAGATTTTCTGCGGACGAGCGCTGGCACTGGGGCAACGAGAGTGCTAAATTTTGTGGTGCACAGTGATGGCGGCCCGCCAAGGGGCGGGCCTCAGAGATGGAGGAGGTGTATTGCTGTGCTTCGTTTTGATCCGTTCAGTGATATCGACACCCTGACCCGGGGCTTGCTGAACAGCCAGACCGGATCAACGCGGAGTCCCCGGTTCATGCCGATGGACCTCTACAAGGTCGATGATCATTTCGTCCTGACCGCCGATCTACCCGGCGTGGATCCCGGCTCGGTCGACGTCAATGTCGACCACGGCACCCTGACATTGACCGCACACCGTTCGGCGCGCTCGGACGATGGAGTGCAGTGGCTGGCCAACGAGCGCTTCGCCGGCACCTACCGCCGACAACTGTCGCTGGGCGAAGGGGTCGATACCGCGAGGATCGCCGCCACTTACGAAAACGGCGTACTGACCGTCACGATTCCCCTGGCTGAACGCGCGAAGCCTCGACGGATCGAGGTCACCCGTGCGGCCTCCCAGACAGCCATCGAACCCACGACGGTGGACGCCGAGTAGCCCGCCTCGCCGCCGGGCGCACAACGGTGCGCCCGGCGCTCCATCGCATCGGTAAAGTCCAAAAAGCGAACCGAATAATTCAGGGCGACACAGTCTTCGGCGAGTCTGCGGGACCGGGTGCACGCGAGCCGGTAAGGCGCTACGCTTGGGCTTGTCACGCGCCATTGCTTGCCCGGTTCAGACTCAGCCCGCGAGACGAAGCGCTCAGGGACGCAATGAAAGCCGAGTCATCGATGCCCGACACACCACAACTTCTCGTCGACGCCCAATGGAAGACCAGCACAGTGGCACTCAGATGCGCCGGGGTCGTCGATATGCTCACCGAGCCGGACCTGCGGCAACAGATCGACTACGCCCTTGACCGGAGTCCGTCGGCGGTGATCGTCGATCTGACCCTCGTCGATTTCATCTCGTCCCGCGGCCTGCGGGTCTTGCTCGACACGCACAAACGCTGCTCGCCCGACGTCGGTTTCGCTGTGGTGGCCGACGGGCATGCCACCCTGCGGCCGATGAGGTTGACGGGATTGACGGACATCTTGTCGGTGCGGTCCCGGGTGGACGATGCGCTGGCGGATGTCACAGCGCCCCGTTGACAATCACGGTCGCTGACGACGCAACAACGGGTTTCAGCGTGGGATCTGGCGGGGATAGCCACTAGCGGTGTTGATTGCGGGCTGGTTGCGCCGAGTCAGCACAAGGTGCGGACCGAAGGCAACCCGACGTTGAGAACACAGCAGCGCTTCCCCGTCACCGCCACAAACCCCTGGGCATACCGTGGGCCCAGCGCGAACGTTCGTCGAGCATCTACCGGGAAAGACCGCGGGTGGCCGGGCCTTCGAGAAGTTCGCCATCGGCCGCGAAGCGCGAGCCGTGCAGGGGGCACTCCCATGCGTGATCGGCGTCGTTCCATGACACGATCCCCCCGAGGTGCGGACACACCGGTGACACCGACTCCTCGGATCCGTCCGGCCTGCTGACCGCTCGCAGGTGCCAGGGCGGGCCCGCCACCACGCCGTCCCCCTCGTCGGGATGAGCGTCGCGGACGGTGCTCGGTGTCAGCCAGCCTTTGGCCATGTTGACGCCGACCTCGGCATTGATCGTCATGGCGGTCGTCAGCCCACTCAACTCGTGGCGACTCCAGCTGGCGAACGCGGTAGCCCACTCCATTCGCCCACCGAGGATCTGTCCCGAGAGCGCGAGCGCGGCGGCCACACCATTGGTCATTCCCCACTTGTCGAATCCCGTTGCGACGAAAATGGAATCGGATCCGGGCAGGATGGGACCGACATAAGGCAGCTCGTCGATCGGCGAGTAGTCCTGGGCCGACCAGAAGTGGGTCTGTACGGCGCCGGGGTAGTGCAGGACGGCCCACTGCGCCAACTCCTCCACCGACTGAGCGGCCGAGGAAGCGCGCCCGACGGTATGACCGGCACCCCCGACGATTAGTTTCTCCCCGCTCCCATGCGGCGCGTAGCGCACCGAACGGGTCGGGTCGTCGATGGCGAGAAACATCGGGCGGGTGATATCGCCGGGAACGTCAAAGGCCAGGCAGTACGAGCGCTTCGGGGTCAGGCGCGCGAAGAACGCACCCCGATCAAGAATCGGGATACCCGTCGCCAGCACGCACTGGCTCGCGCGGATGATCACCTTCTGGGCCCCGCCACCGCTGACACGCATCTGTATCCGCAGCGGCCCGTGGCCCGACACCGACTCCACGCGGGTGCCGGATTGCACTACGCCGCCATGTAACTCGAGCTCGGTGACCAGGCTGCTCAGCAGCGGCACCGGGTCGATCTGCGCCTGATCCGGCAGCCGGACCCCACCGCTGTAGGGGAACGGGACGTCGGCGTCGGCTTCCCACCGCACGTCGAGCCCGGGCTGTCTGCCGGCGGCCAGTTCGGCCCGGGCGTCCTCGAGGCCGCCAGCAGCCTGTGCATAGCTGTACGCGTCCTCGAACTGCACCGACAGTCCGTGACTGTCGCAATAGCGGAGCAACCAGTCACGCCCCTCGGCATTGCCCGCGACATAGGCTCGCAGCAGGTCGGTGCCGTGTTTGGCGGCGATCCGGGATAACTTGCTGCCTTGCAGGAGGCTGACCTTGCCGGTGGTGCTACCCGTTGTTCCCGCGCCCGCGTGACGCGCCTCCACGACGATGACACGTTTACCTGCGCGGGCCAACAACACCGCCGTCGTCAGACCGGTCAGACCGGCCCCGACCACCACAACGTCATAGCTGAGTTCCTCGGGGACAGCAGAGGTGCCGCGGGACTGTTCGTTGCGTCCATCGAGCCAGAGTGAGGGCATAACTGTTCGGTTCCCCTGAACAGCACGGTCAAACCTGCCCCGCACCGGCACCAGGTGATCTGTTCGTTTGTCGGCCGCCGCGCCATTGCGTAACACGAACCAGAGTGGGTAATCGGGCTGCACGGACCGCCAACAGGAGGTGCAAAACAGATGCGATATGAACTGGGACCAGAGAGTGCTTTTTCCGGTGTCGACGATTCCTTGGCCAGAGCGCGCACGCTGCATCTCGCCGAGGGCATTCTGATCGGTCTGTGCCGGTGCTCACCCGAGCAGGCGATCGCCGAACTGGTCGCCGCGGGACGCGATGCCGGCCTGTCCACGTTCGCGTTGGCCCGGGGTCTGGTCACCGCGGCCGGCGGCCCCGACGGCATCGACGCAGACCCCGCCTCCCGGGTGGCTGAACAACGTTGGGGCACCTTGTTTCCCCGACAGGAACAACCCGTGTCCATCCCCGCAGAAGCGTCGACCACCTTTCCCACGAGCATGGCCTGACCGGCCAGAAGGAGATTCATCATGGGATTCCCTGAACAACAACAGGTTCCACCCGGCATCCAGTCAGAAATGTCGCCCCTGCCGGACTGCGGCGAGGACAGCTACGTCGGCTCGGGGAGACTGACCGGCAAACGCACGCTGATCACCGGTGGCGACAGCGGTATCGGCCGTGCAGCGGCCATCGCCTACGCGCGGGAGGGGGCCGATGTCGCGATTGCCTATCTCGACGAGCACGACGACGCCAAACAGGTGCATCGGCACATCGAGGATGCCGGCCGGCGCGCCATCTCGATTGCCGGCGATCTGTCCGACGCGGCGCACTGTCGCTCGGTGATCGACACTGTCGTCAAGGAGTGGGGCGGACTCGATGTGCTGGTCATCAATGCGGCGTATCAGATGACGCACGACAACATTCAGGAGATCACCGACGAAGAATGGGACTACACGTTCAAGCTCAACATCGGTGCCTTCTTCTACCTCGCCAAGGCCGCCGCGCCGCACATGGGACCGGGATCGTCCATCATCGCCAGTTCCTCGGTGAACTCCGATTCGCCCAACCCGACGCTGGCGCCGTATGCCGCCACGAAGGCGGCCATCGCCAACTTCAGCGCCAGCCTGGCACAACTACTCGGGCCGGACGGCATCCGTGTCAACAGCGTCGCGCCCGGCCCGATTTGGACACCGCTGATTCCGGCAACCATGCCGCCCGAGAAGGTGGCAAAGTTCGGGGAGAACACCCCGCTCGGGCGCGCCGGGCAACCTGTCGAACTGGCTCCGGTGTACGTGCTGCTGGCCTCCGACGAGGGCAGTTACATCTCGGGAGCCCGGGTGGCGGTCACCGGCGGTCGCCCCATCCTCTGATACCGACCCCGTCTCGCCGTCAGGGATTCTCGACGATGCGCTGGGCGATGACGCGTACCGGTGTGTTGCTGTCCTGGGACAGCTTCACCATCAGGTCGAAGGCCCGCACCGCGTCCACCTTGAAGCGTTCCATCAAGATGCCCTTGGCCTGGCCGAGCACATCGCGGCTGTGCAGTGCGGATTCGAACTGCAGCTGACGGTTCGCGGCGATCAGCGCGGTCGCGGCGTGGGTGGCCAGCATCGCCCCGACGGCCTGATCGGCCGGGCTGAACGGTCCGACGTTGCGACTGAAGAGATTCAGCGCTCCCCTGCCGGTGATCGCGCCACGGGTCTTGTCCGGATGGGTGTACAGGTGAAATGACATCATGCTTTGAATGCCGTGATCCATTGCGGCCGAGCTGAAGTCGGGCCACCGTGACTCGTTGCCGAAGTCTGGGCTGTGCACCAGTGGCTCGCTGGTGATCGCTTCCAGACAGGGCCCCTGCCCGAGCTCGACCTGGATGGTGTCGAGTTTCACGGTGATCGGTGATGTCGGGGCCATCGAACGGTGCCCGTCCCCGTCGATGAGCAGGATGTCGGCAAAGTCCACCTCGGGGATCAACCGCACGGCCTGGGTGGACACGGTCTGCAGAATGGGTTCCAGCTCGGTGTGGCCGGCGAAATTGGCGGCCAGCTCCGCCATCGCCGATTGGATGTCGTCAACTGCCCGAGCGTCCTCAGATGTGCTCATGCAGCCCCCTACGCTTCCCCATTCCGAACATCCACCCTAGCCCCTCGCGAGAATCCCAGCTCAGGTACTGCGGGGGGTGATGCTGGTCGGGGGACGCAGTTGCGGTGGCGTGGTCAACAGGTCGTGGGCGGCCAGGTCAGCCCGTGGGTCGCGGTCGTAGGCGGAAACAATGGCGGCCGCGTGCGCGCTGACCGTCACCCCGTGGGCACGGGCCAGGCGATTGAGTGTCAGCCGCGCCTCGTCGATGGTGCCGCCGAAGGTTTCGGCCACGATGCCGATCGCCGAAGCGATGGTGGCACTGCCCTGCAATACCGACGAGATGAGGTCTTCGGTGGTGCCCCGACGGATGTCGGGCTGCGGGGCGATCGACAAGGCGAGCGCCGCGAGGTTGGCCAACGTTTGGCCCAGATCGTGGGGACGGGCGGTACCCCAGGGTTCGTCGGTGTGCACCACCAGTGCCCCCATGCGCGCACCCAGCGCCGTCACCGGGAAGGCCCGCATTCCGCGCATGCCGGCCCGCAGCGCCTCCTGCCGATATTCCGGCCAACGCGTCTCACGAGATTGAGACAGATCCGGAATCATGGTCACCGCACCTTCGCGTGCGCTCTCGTAAGCCGGGCCCGTCGCCACGAAAGCGAGATCGGTGTCCGTGGGTTCCCGCAGCGCCTCAGCGACCACGTTGATCTCCGCGTCTCCCTCGCGCTCGCTGTCATCGAGCAGCCCGACCACCGCCGAGAATGCCATGTACCCGCGGCATGCGTCGAAGGCGATGGTGCTCAGCACCGTGGGCAGATCGAAATCGGTCGTCAACATAGCGGTCAACTCGGTGATCGCCAGCCGATTGCGCGCTGCCGTCATGTCTTTGGATCGTCCCGGCTCCATCGCGGCCATGTCAGCGCCCTGAGCCTTTGCCGGCATCGTCGTCGAGATCGCGAAACGACAGCCTCCGGCTCACGACATCGGCGGCGACTGCGACCACCGACCTTCTCTCTGCATAGGCGTGGGCACGCAATCGCGTCATTCCGTCCTGGGTGCTTACTTTCAACTGGACCGCCACCATGCCCGCGGCGATGTGCACCTGCCCACGGGTGAACCGATCATCCAGATGGGTCGACGATCCGTCATGCAAACCGACCGCCTCGATCGCCGCCTGAGTACCGCCACTGCGCTGCACCTGGCTCTGCCAGTTGGATCCCAGCCGTTCACCGATGGCGGTGGTGCAGGTTCGCGCCGACTCCAGTTCTGCTGGCGCCAACGCGCCGGGGGTGCGGCGGTACAACTCAAGCACCCCGACAGGGCGTCGGGCACCGGCGACGGGAAATGCGAACACCGCGGCGACGCCGAGCGGCACCACCTCCGCGGTGAACAAGGGCCATCGCCGGGCAAACTCCGAATCCTCTGTTGACGGCCACAACTCATCGCGATCCTGCGCGTACGCCTGCAGGCAGGGACCCTCTCCCACGGTGAATTGCAGCTCGTCGATCTGCTGTGCCAGCGCGTCGGTGGCGTGCACCAATTCGCGCACATCATCCGACAGCACGGCCACTGCGGCGCCGTCGACACCGGCCAACCGCGCAGCGGTGTCACAGATGGTGCCCAACCCGACGAAAAGCGACTCGCCTTCGATCCGGAACAGATTCGACGCGGCATCCGTGCCCCGGCCGGTGATCGCGCTCGAACCATCCGGGCTCCCAGGATTGCGCGATGGATCGCCCTCCACTGTTCACCTCTCCAGCCGCTGTCCGTCGTGACTCCCACTATCGTCGCCACACCGCAGAATGACCACCACCCCGCACTGCGGTATCCCGGCCGACGGCAGCGCGACATCGGGTGCCGACACTCAGCGGGGAGTTGCTCAGGCAACGACCTTGATGCGCTCCATCGTCGGATCGGCCGGGTCGGGAAGGTTCATCCCGGCCTGCACTCCACTACGGAGGTAGTCCAGCACGGCGTCGTTGAGCCGCTCCCCGGGAACCACCGCCGGAATGCCGGGTGGGTACGGCGTGATCTGTTCCGCGGCGATCCGCCCGCATGCGTCCCGCAGCGGCACCATCTTGGTATTGCCGAAAAAGGCGTCCCTGGGCAGCATTTCGGTGACGAGTTCCAATTCTTCCGGCGACGGCAGTCTGATCTCGGCGGGCGGGTCAAACATGTCGGCGGCGGCTCGCCAGGCGCGCATGGCCTCGATCAACCTGTCTGTGGTGGCGTCGTCGTCGGCCATCGACAGGGTGGCCAGGATGCGCCGGTGATCGCTCATCCCGACGTCGAGATGGCAGTGTTCGCGCAGCCAGTCGGCGGCCTGATAGCCCGACGTACCCGTCTCGGACACGTCCATCAGCACCTGCAGACGGTCCAGATCGTGCGATGCCTGCTCGCCGAGTAGCTCGTCCTCGAGGACCCCGAGATCGCTGATCTCCGCCAATCGCGATCGGGTTCGGTTCGCCAGCTGCAGCGCTCGTCCGAGCAGTTCGCCTCCGCACTGCACCATCTGGCGCCGCCACCCGTCCAGCGCGGCGTACACCATGACGTTTGGACTGGTGGTCATGAGCAGGTCGGCGCACGCCGAAAGCCGGTCTCGATCGATCAGGTCGCCCTGCACGTGAAACACCGAACCCTGCTCGAATCCGGCGCCCATCTTGTGCACGCTCACGACGCAGATATCGGCGCCGGCGTCCATCGCCCAGGTGGGTAGGTTCTCGTGAAACGGCAGATGTGCTCCCCACGCTTCGTCGACGATCAGGGGCTTGCCCCTTTCGTGGCACACCTGCGCGATTCCGGAAAGATCTGCGCAGGTGCCGTAGGGGCTGGGACTGACGATGAGCGCGCCGGCCGCATCCGGGTGGCGTGCCCAGGCGTCACGGACCTGCTGCGGCGAGGGCGGATGGGAAATGTGGTGGCGCGCATCCCACTGCGGGGTGATCCAGTTGGGCTGCACGCCGGAGAAGATCAGGCCGGCTACCACCGACTTGTGGCTGTCCCTGGTGACCAGCAACTCTCTGTTTCCCCCACCGGCCACCGCCATCATGGCGGCCTTCACCGACAGCGAACTGCCGCAGGTCGAGAAGAACGCGTCCTCCGCGCCGACGGCGTCGGCCATCAACGCCTCCGCGCGGGACAGGTAGCCGTTGCTGGAGCGACGATCATCCAGACCGTTGGAGGCCAACAGGTCGTTTCGGAACGGTTGATCGCCCAACACCTCGATCACCCGCGCGTCTGCACCTCGTCCCTGTCGATGCCCCGGCGGGGTGAAGCCGTAACGGTCGGCACGCCGGTACGCGGTAATCGCGTCCAGCATCGGCGTTTCTGTCTGGTCCACTACCTCTCCTTCCCGGGTCGTCACCGGTAGTCGAGGGAGGAGTACACCGGCGGCCAGATCCTGAAACCACGCGTCACAGATCGACGACGACGGCCTCCGACGGCTGTGCGCAGCAGATCAGAATGTTCCCCGCGGCCGGCGGTTCCAGCGGCTCCGGTTCGTAGCGGACAGTGCCCGACAGCAGCGGCGTCTCACAGTTGTGACACACCCCGGTGCGGCAGGACCACCGGGTCGGGACGTCGCAGATTTCGGCGAACTCCAGCAGGCTCAGGCTGGGCGGCCCCCAAGGCGCGGAGAGCCCGCTGCGCGCGAAGTGCACCTGCGGTCCGGGTCCGGGTGGGCCCGCGGGCAGGTGCGGGGGAATCGACGTGGCAGCGATTCCGGGGGTGAGCGCGGCGCCCGCGCCGAAGACCTCGGAGTGCACCCGGGAGGGGTCCAAACCATAGGCCTGCAGGCCGGCGCCGAGCTCGTTCATGAACGCCGAGGGCCCACACAGATAGACGTCTGCGTCACGCGGCAGAACAAGTCCCGCAATCGTTTCGCGCGACAGCCGGCCGGAGTCGGTGAAGTCGACACCCTGTCTGTCGGTTGTTGCCGGACGGCTGTAGAAGACACGAGCCTGGCTGCCGGGCAACTGTTTCAACAGATCGCGGCTCTCCTCGGCGAACGGGTGCTCGTCGCCGCTGCGGGCCCCATGCAGCCACCAGAGCGGGCGTTCCGAGTGTGTCGCCGCGAGCCAGTGCAGCATCGAGAGCACCGGGGTGGCGCCCACTCCGGCGGACAGCAGCACCAGTGGCGCGGCGCTGTCGGCGAGGAAGAAGGTGCCCCGCGGTGCGGCGACGTCCAGGAGGTCACCGGGCTGCACGTGACCGTGGATGTGTCCGCTGGCCGAGCCGTGGGGTTCGCGTTTCACACTGATCCGGTAGTGCGTGGACCCCGGCAGGTTGGACAGTGAGTAGTTGCGGATCAGCGGCGCACCATCCGGTTCAGGGCTCAGCCGCAACGTGATCGATTGTCCGGGAAGCCATGTCGGAAGGGGCGCACCGTCCGGGTCGCTCAGTGACAGTGAACGCACAGTGCGGCTTTCGTCCTGGACGGCACTGACCCGCAGGGGGCGGAACCCCGTCCACGCCGGCGGCGGGCTGGTGGCTCCGGTCAGCCCGATGTTGCCCGCGGACGCCGCCGAATTCTGCTCGGCCAGGCTCTGCAGCGACGTTCGCCAGCCGGGACTGAGCGCAGGAATGCGCAGTGCGCGCCGCAGGGCGTCGCGGGGATGGCCGGGCAGGTAGAGCAGTGCGTCGATCTCGGCGACCGACACCTGCTCCGGTCCGGAACTGATCTTGACGATGTCCTGGCCGGCTTCGACTTCACCTTCGGTGATCACCCGGCAGTAGAAGCCCGGACGCCCATGCGAGACCAGCAGGGCCGCCATCCGCGGTTCGCCGATGCGCATGCCGGCGCGGTAGCAGGTGACCCTCGGCTGGGTGACCTCGAACACCGCCCCTCCGATGCGGTATCGATCGCCGATGCACACCTCGTCGTCGGGCAGCCCGTCGACGGTGAGGTTCTCCCCCAGTAACCCCGGCACCATGTCGTCACGGCCGAACACCTTGGCCCAGTGCCGGTAGGAGTCGAGTTGGTAGACGAGGACGGCCCGGTTCTCCCCTCCGTGGCCGCCCAGATCACCTTGGCCGTCGCCGTCGATGTTGAGCCGGC
>SXGT01680999.1_pt1 | contig 31046 bp, 27 predicted proteins | sample 3176221 | NCBI WGS metagenome assembly SXGT01 (sample SAMN11356862, study PRJNA531348) | freshwater metagenome | isolation source: freshwater sample F1-120 | place: China: Fuxian Lake, Yuxi | collected 2017-12-25
AACAATCAATTTCATTTTTACGCATAACATCCATTAATGATGCAGATAATTGCTGGTGGATGGATTTTCGTTTTTTATTTCTACCGCTAATGTGCTTATTTCGTTTTCAACCCGAATCCATTGACGCAAATAATCCTTTACTTGTTCCTTGGTAATACTATTCGGTTGTTGCGCCGGTTGTTGCGCCGGTTGTTGCGCGGGGTGTTGCGCGGGGTGTTGCGCGGGTTGTTGCGCGGGTTGTTGCGCCGGATGTTGCGCGGGTTGTTGCGCGGGGTGTTGCGCGGGTTGATGCGCGGGAGGTTGTATTCTCTGTATATATTGTGACTGAAGATGTTGCATTACTACCGATATATAAATTATGAATTTATTATTATTAACGATAGTAACGCGTACTATTATTTAGCTAAACGATAAAGTAGTGTATTTGAATATATAGAATAAAAAATATTATATATTCATAAAATAAAAGAACGATACGCGGACAATGTTAAAAAAAGTCCGATTGACACTAATGGGCGATATTCACAATAATCTCAAAAATGCATCCTATACACCAGGTTCAGGTGTTGGTTCATCGAGTATAGCAGTAAGACGCGCTAAACTGCGCCAATCCAGTAAGCCATCCGCAGTATTGTGCCCATTACAAATCCTTCCTGGCAATTCTAAAGCAAATAATCTTCCACAAAAGTAAAATAATGTGTAGCTATCTCAACCCTTATTATAATGTCTCTTGCATAATACTACGTTATTCTCTGTATTATTATGGTCACTCGCTGATTGCGCAACTGGTGTGTACGCGACACAACCACAAGCACTACCTTTGCGATTTCCTGCAATCAAAATATATGAGCAACCTGGCTTTACAGGTGATGAAATGCTGCTATACGCGATAACATTCCCATTACTATATTTAGCATTAGGGTTTTTAGTTGCAGCACCTTGCTTTCCTGCCGCCCCCTTCGGCGGCTTGACTTGTGCTTGTGCTTGTGATTGTGATTGTTTCACAGCACATTTCATATGAGTTTTGCATAAAACCCCGTATTTTTCATCATATGTGGGTGCATTATCACATTCTTTATTTATTGATTTAGACGCAAAGTAGCCACATTTTATACCTGGCATACATAGATTCAATGGATAATTCACATATCGGATTTGTTTAATTTCCGGATATGGATAATACGGCAACAATTGTGATGTAACTGTTCTGCAGTACGGGCACTTGATTTCATTATAGTTTAGTTTCATCGTTTCCATATTCATAGAAGCATTGTAATTCAGAGTGATAACAGTATTTTCATTCGTGTGATTTTGATTATGATTCAGATTATGATTGTTATTGTGAATGTGACTGTTGTTCAGATGAACGTATGACGCAGTCATCGATGATGCCATATTTTTAGGCAAAATGGAACATTTCTGCATCAATACTTCTGCGAATAATGGCTTATAATTAAATTTATGCCCACATACTAATGTAATTGCATCGGGGCGCAGCATTTCATCAGATAACATACATTTATTCGTATCTTCGGTTTCCGGTTTCTCGGTTTGAATCGTCTGCAACTCCTTAAAAAAATCAATATCACCTTCAATTGAATATTGAATCATTGTGAATACTCTATAATGTGATATTTATTATATAATGATTTCATAAATTATTTTTATATCGATATAATAACACAATAATCGCAATAATCGCAATAATCGCAATAATATCGCAATAATCGTTTTTTATTTTTAAAATGGTTTCTAAAAGTGTATGGGGGCCGTGTGTATGGATTTTATTTCATACACTGGCATTTAAGATTGTTCCTGCTGAGTTTTCGAGCAAAAAAACCGATCTTATTAATTACATCCAACGCATTTGTTCGAATTTACCGTGCCCAGAATGCACACAACACGCAATGGAATATATGAAGCAAAATTTACGCAGAATTGACGCGATCACAACGAAAGAACATTTACAGGAATTTCTAGTTGATTTTCATAATGCCGTAAATGTCAGAAAGGGTAAACCAGTGTTCACATATAAGCAAGCCGAGGATAAGTATCGTTTGGCGAAAACAAGTAGTGTCATTCAGTATTTTTTTCAGATTTATGGAGAGAAATCCAATGGTAATTTGAAAATGTTCACAAACGGGTTTCAAAAACAAATATTATTGTCCGAATTTTCTGCGTGGATTGTAAACAATTATAGCAGTTTTTATCAATAGGGAATGGAATGGATTATCAAGTCCTACATTGTTATATTTGATTTGAATTCATTTGTATTCATATCAAATTCCGGGTCGGATCGGGTCGGATCGGATTAGACATTTGCAACAGGTAAGCCATTTTTATACAACTGGCACTTGAACTTTTGCTTTGCCGGTCGCTTACAAACAACATTATTACTAGTTAAATCATTGAAGAACAGTAAACTTTCTAGGTCATTCATTTTTAATATAAAATAGCCCATTGCACCACACGTTAAACCTATCACAGCACCATATAAAATCCCCTTATTTTCAGTACAATAGTTGTTTAATTTAACATATGCATCAATCGCGAATAACGTTATAATCACGCCAACAAGCCAATAATTGACCTGATCATTTACCACCATTGGCAGCAGCAAATACATAAATGTAAATGAAATAAACACGCTATTAAAATTAGGAACATTGAATTGCATTGGTACTAACGGAAAATCGATCAAATTACATATTGCTCCTGCATTCGGAAGTGGCGGATTTTTAATAATCACACTGATTCCATAACTAATCACCGATGTAATTAATACCAAAGATAGATATATCAACCCTTTTATATTCTGATTAAACACAGAGACTAATACTAAAAATGTTCCTAAAAATAAAGGCGACATTAACCCGAATATCTGAAAAAAATTCGAAAATGTAAATTCGAGACCCATTTTATGATTTTATGTTGTATTCACTTGTATATATTGGATATTTTAATTCCGGATACACCGGATATACCGGATATACCGGTATATTAGATATAAACACAATATGTGATAATAATATAACTGAATAGACTGCGTGCGTATACGTCCCTATAGCCTTACTTATACATACAATGGGAATTCCAAGTTATTTTGCAAATGTCGTCAAGTACCATAAACAAATTATAAAGAAGCTCGGGTTACTGCCGATCGTCCATAATCTATATATGGATACAAACGGTTTAGTATATGATGCCGTTCGTATCATTGGATCAAATCAAGGAATGTCAAATGATGAATATGAGTCCGCGATCATCGAGATGGTGTGTCAGAAAATAATTGCATATATCGAACTCATAAAGCCTAAATCCCAAGTGTTTATAGCATTTGATGGAGTTGCACCCGTGGCTAAATTGAATCAACAACGCGAACGTCGGTATAAATCCTGGTTTACAACGATTGTTGAGCAGTCTATTAATGCGACCTCTGCCACCGCCACCGCCACCGCGACTCGTCGTGAAAGTGGCGACAGTCAGTACGACCGCGATCAAAAGGCGAAAACGATCAATAAGACAGTACACAAGGCGTGGAATACTTCATCTATTACACCAGGAACACAGTTTATGACTAAATTAAATGCGCAGATGCGGTTGTTTATCGACACTCAAGCGAGACTACAAAGTACAACCGGCGTTAGCCCGATTCAGTTTATTTATTCTGGAAGTGATGAACCGGGCGAGGGTGAGCATAAGTTGTTCGAATATATCCGAAATAATCCGAAGTATCATAAAGACACGACGACACTTATCTACGGCTTGGACGCAGATCTAATTATGCTTTGTTTGAATCATTTGTACGTATCTGAGAATATTTACTTGTATCGCGATACGCCCGATTTTATTCAGTCGCTTGATAGTAATCTCTCGAAAGATGATAATTATTTCTTGGATATTCCGACATTTGCGTCTTCACTTGAACGTCTGATGCGTGAAACAAAGGAGACTGGGGTCGCACCCGAAATGTCGTTTGTTGCGCCAAATACCGATGCAAAATTGTCCGTTTCTACGAATAAAATCACACCACAAGTGATTGCGGCGATTGACGATTATATTCTGATGACGTTTATGCTTGGAAACGATTTTATGCCGCATTTTCCGTCGATTAATCTGCGGTCTACCGGTATGAATGTTCTCCTTCAGACGTATGCGCATATTTTTCGGAGTAGTGGCGCATATTTGGTAAAGCGGGTGCCGTCGAGTAGGCGACACAGCGGCAGCGATGGTCAAATAAAGACAATCGACTGGAAACAAATGCGTGCATTCATCGATTGTTTGGCATCAAATGAGCATCAGCGAATGATCGACGAACATAAATTGCGCGACAGGCAAAGTAAGCGATTTGGTGCAAACAATAATAATCATAATAACCACGAGACAAATCGCAATGGAAGACAGCAGCCACCAAAGGATGCAAAAGATTTAACTGAACTAACTGGAATTGCGTGTGAAAAAATCACAGAACTGGTCTCAAGTAATAATACGATGGCGGATTTTATGTCTATTCCAATGAAGGAGCGTTCGATTGAAAAGTATATTGACCCATTTCGCGAGAATTGGGAGTTTCGGTATTATGATTCATTGTTCGATATCGATATTTTCGAAGACAGCCGACAACCAGAAAATAACCGGATTCGGCAGATTTGTGTGAATTATATGGAAGGTCTTGAATGGACGATGCAGTATTATTCAAATGGATGTATTGATTGGCGGTGGTGTTATAAATATGCATATGCGCCATTACTCACAGATTTGCTGCGTTTCATCCCACATATGGATGTTACAATGATCGAAGAAAAGCCGAAATCACCTGTACGCGATTTGGTTCAATTGTGTTATGTATTGCCGATGGCGAGCCATAATCTGTTGCCAGCGAAACTGGCTGAGAAACTGAAACGCGAATATTCACACTTTTATTGCGATAAGCTAGAATTTAAATGGGCATATTGCAAGTATTTTTGGGAGGCACATACCGAGTTGCCGCATATTAGGATTCAGGAGTTAGAGCAGGTTGTTGGCGTGTAAAGAAAGATACATCTGCCGCACGCGCGCGCACGCGTTCATTCTTCCCCCACTGTATCTATTTTATCCAATTTCACTTCTTTTGCAACACGCTTGATAACCTTCTGAATATTCGATTCTTCACCGTCTAATACAACATCGGACAATTTCATATACGCATTATTTTCACGTGTTCCACTATTTTCACATTGTGGGTGATGATCCGCCCACGAAGACATTAACCCGATATTTTTCTGTTCAACTACGCGAACTGCATTTTTAAGTCGAGAATTATCGATGGTACTTCGTTCCCATTTATCTTCATCTTTCACATAAAGTGTCTCACGTTTCAAATCGCTGCAATGAATTGGGCGTTTACATAATTCTGTATTTCTTAAATTATCAATGATAATCGTAGAAATGCCTTCAACATACCCGACTTTGCCGACATTTTCGAGATCGGCAAGACTTACATTAATATTCTTGACAAAATCAGACATATTCATCGCATCTTTGCATTGTTCATTTAAAAAGAAGTTGATATTAAACGTCTTATTATGCGCATTATGATGATTGTTATTATTACCGGTGGTGGTTGTTGTAATGTGTTGATTCGTATTTTTATATATATCAATCATCTTGTTCTGTAGTTCGGCGTTTTGTTTTTGAAGTTCCGCGTTGTTCTTAACAACCTCAATGACCATCGATGTCAAATACGCAATGTTTGTATCGGCCGGGTTATGTACGGTGCCACCACCACCGCTATCGACGCCACCGACGATATAATTCTGGTGATTCAAATGATTGCACGTCTTCGAATGCGACCATAGTCCGTTGCGCGACCTGTATTGTTTATTACATTTGTAACATACATATGTCCTGAGACCATATATGCTCTCGCTCGCATCAGTTGCTACTTTTGCTACTTTTTCGTGACAGAGATGCTTTATCGAGCTAAGATGTTTCGTCAGATTATATTTCTTAGACGTATTATAGTCACAAAAATCGCAGCGAAACACGTTGCTACTTTGTGTCACGAAAGCGTCACCAGTGCATAATATGCTCTCGCGTTTTGGCATACCTCAAAAACACCTTACTGAAAATGGTAAGGTCTAAAAAATTGCTACTTTTTGTCACCGAGCGTCACCGACCCCTAAACTATGTCCAGATTTTAACCCCCGATCGACGGACGAACGGCGAACGATCAAAAATTTTCAGTCACGTTTTTTTCGGCAAAAAAACACGTTTGTGAGCATCTCAGTCAGAACGAGGTTTGCAACGTTTTTTTTAAAAGTCTCCAGCGCAAACCCAAAAAAGGACATTTATAAATGTCCAAAAAACGGCCTAAAAAGTCCCGTTTTTTTCATCCGAAGGATCATTTCTTAAGGTAAGATTATCGTAATATTATTATTTTAAACCGAATATTTTTGTGACTGACGGTCGATAACTTTGTTCGTTTGCCGTCCTGACTGACAAACTTTTATTCGTAAATAACTTAAATTTTAAATATTGGTTAAGAGTATAAAACTTTATTTTAAAGCGAATATTTTTTTACAAGTAAGCGGTTGAAAAATGCAAATGCAGTTGGTTGCCACGGAACTTACAAGAGAAACATTTAAGGGATTATTGGAGTATAATTCTCAACAAAATAAGTCAACAATACTTAAATTAACAGCGACTTGGTGTCGTCCTTGTCGCGCAATTAAGGATCTTGCAATGCAAGAGATCGCCAAACTATCAACACCTTTCATTGAATGTTATGAGATTGACGTAGATGAATCCCTGGATTTTTATGCATTTATGAAACAGAAAAAGATGGTAAACGGTATTCCAGCGTTCCTTTTCTTCAAAAATGGTAATGTCAATTATATCCCAGACGATTCGGTAACGGGGGCCAATCCTCCGGACATACAGGCTTTTTTTGCAAGATGCGCGAAGGCTTAAACCACGATGTTCGAGAGATTTTTGCGTGGCAAGCCATTATTAAATTTATGAAGTATAATATAATTACTTGATAAATATGGAATCTCTCGACCTCAACATTGAAAACTATAATTTACCAGACATATTAGCCTTGTTTAATTTGCCAACATTATTCAATGATCAAGATTTAAAGCGAGCAAAAACGATGGTTTTAAAGACACATCCAGATAAAAGTAATCTCTCGAAAGACTACTTTCTATTCTTTACAAAGGCATATCGAATTGTCCATCAAATCTATACGATACGAAATCCATCGGTGAAGGAACACTATACCGAGAGAATCCATAAAAATGTCGGGTACGCTGCAATCCCGTCCACGGGGTGTGTCGCAAAGGATACACCCTATATACCAATCGACGAGAATATGGCGGCGAAAGCCGGTGCAAAAATCGTAGATTATAACCGTGTGATGCGAAAGGAGGGGTTTCAGGCGGATAGTACCGATGAGTATGCAATGAAGACCCATCTATTGATGAAACAGCGGTTAGACGAAATGATGAATACCGGCGGTGGTGGTGGTGGCGGTAGCGGCCGTATCGAAATCTCTCGAACATCTGATTCTAAAGTAAATAAATTGATAGAATTTAACAAATGGTTTAATGAAAAGTTCGAACAATACAAGATAAAAGATGATGAACAAGAGAGCGGATATGATGCCTGGTTCCGAGGGGAGGATAAGGACAACCACGATGAAACAAGCGAAGCTGGCACGTGGCAAGATAAGGTTGCAATCTTGAATAAACAAAAACAGGAATTGCGAAACAAGTACGCGCTGGTTGAGAAAATGGATTGGGAACACGCGGGCGTGGGCGTGGGCGGTGGCGGTGGCGGTGGCGTATGCGGGTACGACCTTACAAGAGAGAGACCACAAGAATATTCAAGCGGTATATTTGGAAATCTGCGATATGAAGATTTGAAAAAGGCGCATACTGAGTCGGTAATTCCAGTCACAGAAGATGATTATCACAATGTAAAGAAATTCCGTAATGTAAATGAACTGCAGACATTTAGAGACGTGAATCGCCGAGATTTCCGTGTAAGCGAAACAGAGCAACAAACAGCATATCACCGGACGAAGACAATGCAGGAAGAGGAAGACACACGCCGAGCTTTTATTTTAGCAAAACAAGACGAAATATCTCGAGATATTCATAAGAAACTATACTCGGACATCTTCCGCTTAGAATGACGTAATAATTATAAGAATCGGATGTATTATATAGGTTATATATACGACCACGACCACGACCACGAATGGCCGATCTTGAACTGATAGAAACAAATATACGTCGAATATTCGATGAATCCATATTTCAGATTGAGTTTATGAGAACATCAATGGGGTTAAATGTCATAATATCAAATAAAAAAGACAATGATAATTCTTGCCTAATACTAAGAGTAAACAGCAATAAAATTATCCGTTTAGATACTTTAGACAGATGTGATGTCGGGAATGAAGGAAAAGGAACCGCACTGCTACGGAAAGTAAATGAACTGGCATTATCACTTCCAGAATACAATTCTATCAAATTAATCGATGAGTCACATATTACGCTTTGTGACACAATAACCGTAAAATTAGCAGACCTTAAAATTTTAACGAAAGGAATGTCGTGGTATAATTCTCACGGATATTTTTCAGAGAATCACGAGAATGAAGTAAAACATAATAATAGTGTCATCACATCAAAAATCCTCAAAATACCGGCCCTACGAGACATACTTAAAGTGGATGATGAAGAATCAGTGTTCCCAAAGGTTAAACCGACAGACACGATCCAAGTGTATGTATCTAGAATGTTGAAATCAATCGAATCCGCCGCGAGTTCTTTCAAGGAATCAACGAAATGCAGTAAGACTCAAAAGAAGAAGGCTGAAAACCTGAAAATGATTGTCGAGTTATTGTCACCATTACTTATATATGAAAACAAGTTGTCGAAAACGGTTAGATAAACCCAAATTATTTTTATCCATTCATATACATATAGACATACACGTCATTATTACACACACGCACCGATAATGTTAGAAAATAAGCTAGTTAAGGTCGGTGTCGCATATCTCGTAATTATGGTGATTGGTTTTTTTTACAATAAGTATAAGAAAACAATTGACGTAGAAGATCTGCAGGAGAATGGCGAGCTCATTCAAAAGTATTTATTGAACGATTCATCACTTACGAAGAATAACAAGCCGATATTATGGATACATTTAGAGTTTGAAAAAAATGCCAGAAATTGGGAGAATTACAACTCTAGAACTAGCGAAAACCTGAACCAACCCTACCAGTATTTAACAATACGCAGTATCATTGAAGCGTGCGGTGAGAGTTTCAATGTTTGCCTGATGGATGATGAATCCTTTGCGAAGATTATCCCCGAATGGCGAACAAGAGTCGAGCATTTACCGAAACCGTTGCGGTCACATATGCGCGAGCTTGCAATGGCGCATATTCTGCATTTATACGGCGGGTTTGTAGTGCCTAGTTCGTTTATATGTTTCTATGACCTGCGAAGACTGTATGACGCACATTTAGACAATGCCAATGTAGTTATTGGCGAATTACGTTCAACGTCTAATATCTCGGCGGAGTCACAGTATTCGCCATCCACGAAGATGATTGGGTGCCGCAAGAAAGATCCGCTAATGAAAGAATACGCCGATTACCTAGAACAACTTGTTGCAAAGGATCATACAAATGAAATGGAATTTACTGGCGAAACATCCAAGTGGTGGATGGCGAAATCGGCAGCAGCGGCAGCAGCAGCAGGAGGTAATTGCCTCGGTTTAGACAAGAATCAGGTTGCGTCAAAGTATCGCGTATCCATTATACCTGCAGAGGAACTTGGCGCGAAGACAACCAATAACCGACCCGTCTTGATTGAAGAATTGTTGGGGGATGTAGATATTCGTTTGTCGCCGACTTCTGCAGGAATATATATTCCCGACCAAGAAATATTGAAACGAACGAAATATCAATGGTTCGCGCGATTATCTCCGTCTCAAGTGCTTGAATCGAATACCTTGGTTGGTAAATATATTCTTGCAAAGGCGACAGGATGTTCCGGGTAGAGGGATAAAAATAAATAAATATATATAACTATATATGATGACCAGTAATACACCAAATACGAGGCCCAGCTCGCCAAGATCCAATGCTGATACGCCTCGTGGTGGCAATGACTATGATGATTTAGTTTTGTCTCAATTACATAGTTTACCCAACACACCAATTAATTCTCCTCGCCCAAACACGTACCACTAAACACTACCACTACGCGGCGGTAACGGTAAATCTACAAACAGAAAAGGTAAACAACTAAGAAGACATACGAGACGACGCGTTCACAGAAAGGCAAGCAATCGCCGCACAACACAACAGAGCAGCCGCTTACGACGCCGAAACAATCTGACATAAATTGTTTGTAAATAATGCCAATTCAATGTCGTGCTCGTGAATATTATGGAATATTGTAATGTATTTGCAAATCAATGATGTTATTTTATACTTTATATCTTCGGAATACAATGATGTTATTTTTACAAATATGAAATAATTATCCAGAATATCTAATACAGAATATCCTTGATCGTTTAAAATAAACAACACACGAATTGCATTGTTCAATTGTGATTCACCAGATAATACAAAGCGCGTATATTCATCGAAATAATGAAAACTTATATTCGAACAAATTTTATTCGCCATATCGTATGTTATAACCTGATCCAACAATTTGATTTTTTCCATATAGTTAATTAATGTCCGAACAGACCCATTTGAAATGTTAAGCAAAAATGATTCGGCGTCATCGTAAATGGTGAGATTTTCGTTTTTCTTTATTTTTCGCATAATCTTATGAAGACACGCCTCATTGAGTTGATTTATTTTTATAATGATATTTCTAGATTGAAATGTATCAACTACTTTTTGAATATTTGTACAGGATGAAATAAAATGAACATTATGGTTATACTTGTCAATGCAATTACGAAATACTTGCTGGCCTTGCTCGTTGATTAAATCAATATCGTCCAATAACACAATCTTTTTCTTTCCGGGGATAAGCGAACACGTTTGACAAAATATTTTAACATCGTTACGATAATACTGAATACCTTGATCCTTTAAACTATTCAAAATAAGAACATTATCGCTGTTATATTTATCGGTATTGTAATATTCGCGTATAACCGAATTGATAATCGACGTTTTTCCGGAACCTGAATCTCCGTAAAACAAAATATTAAGATTGTCCATTTTAATCAAGGTACGAATCAAAAATTTGATTTCATCATCTAATTGCTCAAATGCGTCGATAACTGTAGGCTGATATTTCGTAATAAATGGTATAACCGGCGAGATTATATTACTCTCGGTAAGACCGGTAGATACACTTTGCATAATAGATGAATGACTAGGTATAAATGACTAGGTATAAATGACTCGGTATAAATGCCTAGGAATGAATGACTAGGTATGAATGTGCGTAATTTACATGTATATCTAATATAATATTTAAGCATAAACAACATAAATATTATTCGAAGTAAACATCTAATAGTATGTTTTTTAATTTCGGCCCTGGATTTGTCGATGATGACAACAATGACAATGACAGTGATAAACCCCAGGAAGATTATTATAAAGTATTGGGTATAGATGAAAAAACGAGTGACGATGAAATCAAAAAGGCATATCGCAAATTATCAATGATCCATCATCCAGACAAAAATGGTAATACGGATGAAAGTAAGAGAAAATTCCAAGAAATAAACCAAGCATACGAAACATTATCAGACCAAAATAAGCGGCGTAATTATGATATGATGCGAAAAATGGGTGGAATGGGCGGAAACGGTCGCGGACCTAATATGGAGCATGTTTTTCATTTTAATTCATCAGGACAAGGACAAGGAGGTGGTGGAGGCCCTGGCATTCCCGACGAAATTCTACAAATGTTATTTGGGATGGGTAGAATGCAAGGAGGAGGAGGAATGCACGGATTTCCAGGAATGCGCGGAATGCCAGGTGGGCCTGGAATGGTATTTCAGGCGTTTCACGGTAATCATCCGAATGGGCACGCACACGCCCACGCACACGCCCACGCCCACGCCAGCGGCGGAAACGGAAGTACCCCAAGAGTTGTTCCTGTTCAGCCACCAGAAACCATTATAAAAACGGTTTCATTAACACTTGAACAATCCTATAATGGCTGCACTTTTCCTATCGAGATCGACCGACAAATTCCGGATAACGATATTGTGCGTATAGAACGTGAAACTCTTCACGTACAAATTCCCAAAGGAATTCTTCAAGGCGATTCTATTATTTTAAATGAATATGGTAATATGAACGAAGCCGGCGCCAAAGGCGATGTTCGCATAATGATTAATATCCTTCAACATCCGATATTTAAAGTGGAAAATCTTGATTTGCATATCGAAAAAACAATTTCACTAAAAGACGCGCTTTGTGGGTTTCATTTCGAAATTCACCATTTAAACGGACGAGTGTTTCAGTTATCAAACAAACCTGGAAACATCATTAAACCGGGAAGCATAAAAACGATACCAAATCTCGGTCTTGAAAAAAATGGCGAAACAGGTTCAATAAAAATTAAATTCAATGTTGATTTCCCTGAATCATTATCACAGGAACAAATAAATACATTATCGTCTGGGTTATAATGGAGTAATTACGAAGAATGGAGTTATTACGAACATTCGAGTAATTACGAAGAATGGAGTTATTACGAAGAATGGAGTTATTACGAAGAATGGAGTTATTACGAACATTCGAGTAATTACGAAGAATGGAGTTATTACGAAGAATGGAGTAATTACAAAATGACCGTTGCAAATGTAGACCAGTCACTTGTCGCACGTCTAGCTATATTCGGATGAAGGAATGGATTACCAGACCCATCAAGTGTGTTATATCCGGTTACACGCACTCGTAATGAATAACGCATAATATCCGATTTACAAGTTAATGTAAATCGAATAGGTGTGTCGATCGCCGCAGATAGTGACGACGGGCCGATCAAATTCGCACCGGTGTTTATAGCGATTCCGTTACTCACGTCATATACATCATTCCAAGTTATCGTATTTAAAGAATACTGATATTCATAATAATAAAACGTTGCGCCACCGTTATAACTCGGCGTAGTCCACGTCATTCCAATTTGATTATTTGAAGCGGATATCTTCCAAATATTTAAATACTGCACGATCAATGGTTTAATCGGTAGCGCCGACGCATACGCCACATTGTTTACATTCTCTACATACGCAATATTATTTACATTGGTTAAATATGTATATTGAGAATAAGCAGATTGTAAATTATTCAGATTTTGAATCGATAGTTTAACTCGCACATTGTAATTTATACCACCATTGTCAGTATCATTTAAAATACCAGTAATCGTTGCAGTTTGAATATAACCAGCCACACTACCAGCCGGAATTATTATTTCAGGTAAGGATGTCCACAGAGTTCCATCAGCCGGTTTATATTCTAATATATACGTTTTATATTTATAATATCCAGTTTCGATATTAAATGTAGTATAATAATTCGGATCAATTGTAACATTAGGCAGTGCCCAATTTAACAGAATTGTATTATTGCCACTATACGCGATCAATGAAAGTGGGCGTAACGGCGTAACGAATGGTACGATGAAGTCAAATGATACATATGGCGCCGTAAACGTTCGATATTCACCGTTTATAATAACTTCTTTAATTGCAGCAACTTTTACTGTATATGCACGTCCATTCGTCAAACGTGTTTGAACATTACCGCGTAAAATATCGACAGGTAATATCGACGGTATCGAGTATGTAACCCTGTTGTTGGAAACATCCAAAACCGGGGTTTGAAGTGATTTATCAGTAATTGAGCTGATGATATATTCATTTGGAGCAGCTTCCTTTTCATAATCTTCTGGAATAGTTATTTTAAAATAATAAGAAGCAGAAGCAGCATAGTTCCAACTAAATGTAACGGAACCGCCACTTCCATCCTGATTTAATATATAGGATATATTCGTAATTGGTGACGCAGTTGTTGTACCAATTGTTTCTTCAAATTTATTTGCTACAAAAAAATAATCAGAAATATTAAATGGCCGAACACGAAAACTGTATTCCTTATTGTTTAATGGACACCCCGAATTGTCGCTGACCGTATATGTGAAACGCGTTTTCAGTGCGGGTTCGGTTATCATTGTTCGAACTGGCGCAGTACCATTTAGAATGACAGGCGCAAAATATATATTCATCTTTGCACCAGAAACGTCGGTTAGGTTAGTTGCAGATACATCCAAGACAAATTTCCGATATTCATTAATCCGCTGCAATTGTGATGCGATTCCACTCAAAACTATCGGCGCAAAACGTATATTCACTTTTGCACCATAAATGTCGGATAAATTAGTGGCCGACACATCAATATGTAGTCGCCGTGAACTATTTATTTCATATATATTTGAAATAGGTATAGTTGGGTTTGCGTTGTTCTGTATGATATTACCGGTTATATAATTAATGTAGTTGAAACTTACATCCGACGATAAAGTAGATGATGTTACATCATATGCACTTGTTGAAAAATACGACGGAATCGAAAAAATTTGAATCCGATTTTCACCATTTAGATCGGATAAATATCCCTTGATCGATAGTTTGAATTGGATGTTTGTATTTGTATTCCATACCGATCCAGAATTATCCACAAGATAATACCATTTAAGTTGAATATTTTTCAAATAGAAATTCACGGGTTGTGTTAATGGACTACTCATATAGGAATAATTGACATTTTTGTTCTTGACGATTAATGCTGTAGAAAACGACGAATCTATTGTTGTAATATCTGAGATTGAAATACGCGGTGTTTCGGCCGGATTTGACGGATTTGCATTAAGATTACCACCTGTTAGGTGATTGATGTATTTAAAACCAATTGCAATATTCGATGCATCTGACAATAATGCATTGGTTGCGTTATATGAAATATCGGCTACGCTTGGAAGTGTAAATAGTTGTATTTTATTTAAATTATTATTATCCGTTAAATAGCCAGTAATCGATATTTTAAAATTAATCTTGGTATCGTTTGTCCAATTCGTACTAGCTGAATCTTTGATATAATACCATTTAAGCTGTATATTCGATAAATCAAATTCATTTTGAGATAATACATAACTTGTATATGTATATTTCGTATTACTGTTTTTAATTATTAGCGAATTCGCAAATAATGGGCCTTCCGTATTCGAATTGCTATTACGATCTATATTAAATAGTGAAATCGGCGTTGGGGGGATCATATATTTTATTAGGTTTGCCCTTTTTGCCGCAGATAATGCGACAATTGACGCATCAGTAGTGTTTTTATTATTCAGAATATACTTGTAATCTGCAAGTTTATCTCGTGGTTCATTATCGTCGGAATAATATGGTACGTATGTAGATGGAATTGAGTTGCCACTCGCATCTTTAATGGGTACCCCGTTTCCATCCACCAAAGTCGGTGCATATTCAATTAAATAATCTAAAATAGGCCCGCCTCCGTCGTCATTTGGAATAACCCACGAAAAAATAATAAGTTTATCACCAACTACACGGATATTATCACCAGTAATTGGAAAGAAAACGCCTGAATTTACCGGAAATGTAACCGAAACGCCGGATAGGACAGGCGAATATTCACCAGCTGTCAATGTGTTATTAATCATATTCATTGCAGCAATTCGTATATAATATTTTCGACCATTAATAATGTCGCCAGATATATCTCCGGTTCCGTATTGTAGAGCCATTGAAGAATTCACGAAATTAAAAGTACGTAATAAAAACCGAAACGTTATATCGGCTGTTACGTCTGTAATATCGGATGGCCGTGTGATATACGTATAACGTACATCGCCTGTTTCGAATAGAGAATTCGAAATATCCACATTTGAAAACATATTGAACAAAATCGTATTTGGATGTTTATCGCCCATATAATCAAAAATATCGACCCATTTACCTGAAATATCCAGCGCATAATTAATTCTATATCCTACAATTTCATACCCACTAAAACTGGGTCTATCCCACATAATTGTTATTTGATTGCGTTGATTATACGATTCTACACTATAATTTCCGCCAAACACTCTATTCGGAGCTGAACCGCACCGACCGACAAAGCGCGACGAATATGGCGATGTACCAAAAATATTATCGGCTGCAAGTTTAAAACCATAGTATGTACCATTTGTTAAATTATAAAATGAATAGAAATTAGATACATTCGTATACGGGTTTGATATCGTATATATTGTATTAAACGAACCATCTTTTGCATTTGAAATGGCGGATACCGGATCTGGACTGGAAAATCGATAATATTGATAGGGTGTAAACGTATACGATAATAAACATACATTGAATATACTAGAAATGTTGGAATACGATACATCATACACTGGCAAATTCGTATCCAAATAAAGTGTATAAATAAACACGATTTGAGTATGAGAATGGTCGTTTATGGTAGTTTGTTCTGGAAATGATGTCAAGCCGGATAAATCAATTGTTGTCGTAATAATTGGGCGATTATTACTCGCGTCTCTTTTAATATCAGAGTATCTCACATTAAAACTAGCGTCATAAAGAAACAATGGATATGTATTATAATTTGCGAGATCAGCAGTATGTAATGTAAAATCACCGGCAATACTTGTATTATAATTACTATCGGTAATCGACGTGCTTGTTTTCGTAAACGGGCGTGAATATCCGCGAATTTTCATTCGATACGGCAATGAAATATTGGATAAATCAACCGGTGATAATGATAAATCGAAATCATACATCCAGGAAATACTGATTTTCGCATTTTCGTATTTTTTCATCGGATTCGTCATTTTCGGCATATAATAAATAACACCACCAGTATTTGTTTCATTGTCTAGTGCGTTAGAATGTGTTATTTTAAAACCAGTATTCGTTCCGTTACCAAATGGTAATGAGGTATATCTCTGAGAAAACGGAAGACGATATGGTGCAAATGTAATATCTTTCATAATAATGCTATACGTCCGTGTATCATTCACGTTGGTTGCATTATACGGTATATACGATAAATTTGAAAAGGATACATTTACAATGATAGAATCGGTTTTATTAAAATGCTTACTTACACTTGATGCGGACGGATCGATTGAGATTGGAAATATATCCTTTAATATTACCCCATTATTTGTTGGATCTGCCCCTAATTTATTTGAATACGAATCATAAACGCGACCAGTATTATTTAATAATACAATACTATTGCTGTTAATGTCTGTTTTTATAACAATGATAGATATAATCGTTGAAGAAACAAAGTTACTGCATATGTCTACAATTGGAACATCGCTATGATATGCCCACGATAATTGGATTTCGCCACCATATGTTAAATCAAAATAATTCGAAAATCCACTATTAAGTATAAGTTGATATGGCTCTATTGCATTATTAAGATCAAACCCGCTCACAGTACTTCCAGAATTCGTTTCTGTATTTGATAAAAAGTAACCAATATTTGGGGTAGGTAATGCATATGCGTAATACGATACATTTGCTGATACATCATTTGCATTTTCTTCTGCATAAAAAAAATAATTCTTAACAGTATAACCATTGTTTATAACACTGTTCCACGATAAATCAATTCTATTTTGTTTGCCAATTTGAACAATTGACATTGGTTATAACGTAATCGTAATCGTAAACAGTAAATAAAATTTCTTATTATAATCGAATATTATATAATCGAATATTATATAATCGAATATTATATAATACGAAAATAAACAAGAACAGCGTCCTGCAGTATCGGTACTCTCGGTAGTCTCAGTGGTCTCGGTAGTCTCAGTAGTCTCAGTAGTCTCGGTCTCGCTGGCAGCGTCATTATATATACAGAACACTCGGTACTGCACCTGGTCGCACATATCTCGGCAATTTCGTTAAACTTTCATATGTATCGTATATTCGATCATACAATGATACTGTTAAATCGGTTAATCTTAGTTTATCTACAGAATTAGTGTAACCAACAGTATTTTCAGAGTAAAGAATTACCTCGTAACTATGTGAATTTGTAATATTATTAATAGAATTACTTAACCCCTTAATATTGATACTATAATATACTCGGGTCGCAGTATAATAAGAAACGGAAGAATTATATACATATTTTAAAGTGATTGCAGTATCGCTGCTACCATAAATTCGATATTCTACAATAAAATTAATAATCTGAGATGTATTTAAAATATCATCGCTAGACCAAGTAATGTTTATTTGCTTGTCGCCATTTATAAAATTTATATCATCTATAATTTTAGTTGGAACCTTACCGATGATTACCGGGTTCGGTAAATATGGACTATTTGACCCGATCACTTGTATTAGACCAACTAATTTGCGGCGTATCGAATCTTGGGTAACAGCTGCAACGCGAAATACATACACTTCATAATTTATTAAATCGGTTATTGTATATGAAAGTGCAGCATTTGGCGTATATACCGAACGTACAGTAGTTGTTAAACTGGACCATAAATCATCATTTACAACAATTGCCATCATATCGTTTACATTTTTATTAGCATATTTATCAAAAATTCTATATTCTATATAATATTGCACAATTGGCATACCGGGTTCTAAATTAGTAGGTGGTTGCCAATTCAACGTTATTTTATTTACATCGATGGTAGAAGTTACGTTATAAACTATATCACATTGACGAACAGGAATTGTGACAACGGATGTATAAAAACTAGAATATCCAATCGCAGTTCGCGAATAGACCCGGTATTCATATTGTGTTCCATTACGACGTATGCTATTAACATCGGTAAAAAAAGGACCAGTAATATTATAAAACGTAGTATCCAACCCTTGTACTTCAATACCACCTACACTCGATCTTTCATATCTTTCAATCTTATAATCTAAAATAGGGTAACCACCAGTTCTATCCAGTCCTGGTGGAAAATTCGTCCAACTGAAATAAAGATTAACTAATCGGTCACCGACATTTGAATTAAGAATGTCGGGCGGATTTGGCAGTTTTCCAGGTATGGTTGATGTAATATTTACATTACTATCATTAGATAGCGTATATTGTGATGTATCGCCGACTGGATTTACGATGCAATATCTAACATAATATCTCCGGCCATTTAATACATTTTTACTAATATCGATGGTACATATACCGGTTCCTGGCACTATGGTATTATTGTAGGATATATCGATATTATCATACAGAATTCCGCCTGATAATGGACGATTCGGATAATACCAATAATTTAGATTATCAGTGTATTGGATTCGATATTTCCACCCTACACCATTTACACTAGTCGCCGCAGGAAGTGATGTTTGATTCCACTTAAATGTGATTCTATTATCTCCCGGCGTAGTACTGATTATATTATCCGACGGTAATGTCAGTGTCGGTGCTATAAATCGCGGAACACCAGTTCCAAGTTGAATTGTCACATTTTGCAAGGAGTCAGCAGATGTACCATAAACATTTGTAGAATATACCGTAAACACATAGACGCCAGGTGGAATCGTATTTGAAATATCTATCACTCGTCGAACATAATTACCCCTATAACCATTTGTATTATAGATCGCATTGTTTGAAATATCAACCATTAATTCATTTAACAGGGATAGCTGATTTACCGGTGTTGTAATTGTCGTTACGGGTGCGCCTTGCACATTTAAGAGTGAATACTTTATTGTATAGGTAGACGGTGCTCGTCCATTGTAATTCAAAGGCGGAACAAATTCGACCCCTACCTTTTGTGGATCGGCATCCGACGGAATACTCGTCGTTGAGTGATATGCACGCCTCACCAGCGTTATTGGTTCTGGTGCCACACCCGGATCTAAATTTTGCTGGTCTGAGAGTACTCCTTCACCATACCGGTTCGCTGCCGAAATCCAGAAACCATATGAAACACCGTTTAAAAGACCCGAAATCGTTACAGTAGGGAGACTTGTGGATACATAACCGTTAATAAGATCAGGTGGATCACTTGTTTTACCGTAGCGAATCGAATAAGAATCAATCGGAATTTCGTTTGAATTGGCGGGTGGATACCAAGTTAGTTGTATGCCGCCATTTAAACGTTGAAGAGTGATCTGGGTGATTTTACCGGGGGACCCTAGTATACTGTAAACTGGCGTACAATCACTTAAAAAAACAAGTTTGGATAAATTAACATCATTGTTTGACATATAAATAAACGGTAATCGGTACTAATACTTATAATAGTAAAATAAATATATACTATTATATGAAAATGTGCAAATAGGGCGACATCGTGGTCCGATGCATTGGACCAATGCATTGGTCTGACATATGAAATACTGGTCTTAATTAATACGACGGGTGCTTATGTCGGCAGAAACCAAATAAATCGAGTTTTCCGTAACAATGATATACTCGCCCTCTACCTTATAAATCTTCGCAATTGGGCTAGTATACTCGTCCTCACTTTTAACAAGAAGCTTCTCATTGTTTTGGCGAACCCCGATCAAACAAGCCTTTTCCAAGGACGACGTCCAATAATCGAGAATAATAGGCTTATCTTCCAGAATTGCAATTTTAGTAGCGTGTTGAAAACAAGCGTAGCAAGGTTGTCTAGAGCCGGAATCGGCAGTAGATGGCTTGTTTGTTGCATTTGCGCCACTAGTTGCTACCGCCGATGCCGACGCCGACGCCGACGCAGCCGCCGCTGTATTACCACTACCACTACCCGACTGAACAGTAGATGCCATTAAAAATATAATATGTCGTATATAGAATACTAAATTTTTAAATCTTTATATTCTTTACGAACGAATTTCCCTAAAGTATACGTATTCGATGTATTAGATGAAATGAAATGGTTCAATATTTCCTAACATAATTATTTTTCGTCGAGCCTTTGATGCTTTTTTCACCGGTTTTATTGCAAATGTCTCCGGTGAGATACCACCGTCGGCGTCGGCATCTGCTGCATCAGCGTCAGCGTCGGCAATCCCTCCAAGAATCGAGTGCTCCTCCTCCCCGTCCACGTGCGCAGCAGTGTCTTGCGTTTCAACCAATCCCATTTGAATAATATGAAATTCTTCTTCTAAAATCTTCTTGATAAAGTTATAAACTTGCATAAGTATGGAATCATTACATTTTCCAACAATTAATATACTTCCGGTCCTAAATATCATAAACGACAGTTCGTAATATTTTTGATTCTCTAAACTAGTTGGTTGTTGGCCGGTTTGAACCGTTTCGCCCGGAATATAGTAAAATTTGCATTGAATTCCCGGATAAGAGCACGAGTCGTAGTTACTATTAATCCGGTACTTGTACTTCATCAAATGAAACAGTTTATCACGATTGATGTAGTATCCGCAATTGAAATTAGAATTAATAAGAACGGTTTCACATCGTTCCTTCTGATAATTCAAATCTTCACCTAAAACCGGTCGAAGAATCTTGACAAGCAAATCCAACACTTGTATCAACGTGCGGTCATCCTGAATTCCAGGTATTTCCAATTTGCCGGTATTGAAGACTTTGACGTGCATTTCCTTAAACAAGATGTCATCTACTGGCGATTTCACCGTTTCGTCTGTGCATATGCCACCATTGATTCGCAAAATCAACACGAAGCAGTTGAAGAATGCTCTCTTCTTTTTCGAGTTGTTGTTAAGCAGATCCTTTTTGCAAATTCCGATGCTTACTTTTCGTTGGTCTTTAAATACAATTCGGCCATTTGGATTATCGATATGTTCGATGATCTGTTCCTCATAATAACGTTCCTGTTGTTTTAGTTTGTCACTGATCACTGTAATATCTTCTGGATTTGTGGTCTGAAACTTGATTTGTTTCTTAATCACTGCCTCTCGTCGAGTATAATAGTGCACAACGGGAACATCCCAGAATGCGGTGTAAATATCGACCTTTTTATTGAGATATGCGATCTTGGTTTTCGTCGAAATATAAATTGGCGTTGATTTGGGGATATTCGGCGTTGCTGTCGCCGTTGCCGTTGCCGTTGTCGCCGCCGCCAACGGTGCCTCACCTGGACTACCACTTGTTTCTTCCAATGCATCTATAAACGAATATGTCTTTCGCTGCTGTTTTTTTGAAATACAGGTGCGCTTTGGCGCAACAGCTTTACCTAGACAACCACCCGCAATTAATTTGGTAGCGTTGTTGTCATTACCGGGTGGTTGCTTGCCCACTTTATTTGTAATAGGCGTCGCTGCAATATTGAAGACTTCTTCGACGTCATCTTCTTCGTCTTCGTCGCTATTGTCACAATCGCCTTGTTTATTTAACTTATTCATAAACTTCACCCATTCTTGGTCGATTGATGCCATATTCTAGTATATATCGTTGGTTCTAACCAAATATACGAACGATATACTTAACTTAAAGTAAGACTTTTGAATCAATTATTTATTTGTATTGATATTTGATTGCTATTTGGAATCTGATGACTATTTGGAGTCTGATTGCTATTTGGAATCTGATGACTATTTGGAGATTTCGGCTCATTCTTAATTTTCCGCCGTACCTTTATTGTTCGCGTTACCACCATTGGAGATTCAGATGTCGTCGTATTTTCGGTAAATATTTCAGTCATTTTTAAAACAAAATAATGTATTAAATATTCGTGACGAATATCCGGCAAATGAATAATGTGTTCGACTTTCCCTAAAAATCTGCAGTTTACAATAGCCGGTTTAAATCGAATGATGTAATAAAAATAGGATTTGATAATTGTGCGTATCTCAATATTATATGTACGTCCGATGGTTTGAAGATATGATATAATGCCGCCGCTGCCACCACCGCCACCACCGCTCTTTTTAAGGTTCGACGACCGCGACGAAGAATTCGCCACAAACATTCCGGTCAATGTTTCCCAAACCGAATTCGTAATTATATTCGTGTTTTGAATAATATCCTGATTTGTTTGCATATAATTAATCATACTTCGAATATCGGAGCTAAATTGTTTTTGAATAGAGATAATACTTTTGTTCGCCAAACCAAGATTTTCGGCATCACTGATTTTTTGCAAAAATGTAAGAATGTCGTGTTCAGGTAATTGGTTAAACCGCATTCGGACAAACTCCGTTTGAAGCGATTCATCGATACGGGATACGTAATTACATATAAGGCAAAACCGAACATTATTATCGGTGTAACTAGTCAGCAAATATCGTAACGCGATCTGTGCGTTTTTCGTCATATAATCAACTTCGTCTAATATGACAAATTTAATACCAGTTCCAAACATTGATTTCGTACTTACAAAACTATTGATCTGATTTCTAATAATATCGATTCCACGTTCATCAGATGCATTTAAATGAATCATAAGCCCCTTGTTTTTCATATTTAGCTTTTCCTGGTAAGAATTCACCAAATTGATAATCGTCGTCGTTTTACCAGTTCCAGGTGGTCCATAAAACAATAAATTCGGAAAGTAGTTTGTTTTTAAAATATTCGACAATATCGTTTTATTAACAGGGTCAAGTACAATATCGTCAAAACACGACGGTCTATATTTTTCAACCCACGGCATCGCGTTTGTATTCGGCTGTGCGGAAAGCTGTTGGCTCATTATGTGATATGTTGTTAATGGTCTCTATTATTCTATTATTCTATTGGTCTATCAACCAGTAAGGATAAATAATAAGACGGTTATATATTTAAACACTTTACGCGTTTATTCAAACGCTCATTTGTGAAATAATTGATTCGCGTATATACGAAATTTAAATAAACCAACCATTATTTATAATCGTACAATCCGACCCAATCCATTGAAGAAATGTCACAATTGGCCAATCTGGATGCTCAACGCGCGGCGATCGGTAAACCATCGGTTGGGTATTTAGAGTTAATCGTCGGGTCAATGTTTTCCGGTAAAACCTCGTATTTGCTGGACATCTATAAAAAATGCAAGTTTTGCGACATACCAATTGCCGTTATAAACTATGCAGATGATGTGCGTTATTCAGATACAATGTTGTCCACACACGACAAGCAAATGATTCCTTGCATTAAGGCAAAAACCATCAACGATGCGATAGTTGAGAATTTAGCTGAAATATCAGCGGCGGAAGTAATATTGATAAACGAAGGTCAGTTCTTTCCAGACATTGAAGAGCAAGTACACGCCCTTGTCGAGAAAACACAAAAGCGCGTATATATTTGCGGTCTGGACGGCGACTTTGAACGTAAACCGATTGGAAAATTACACAATCTGATTCCATTTTGCGATGAAATTGTGAAACTCAAGTCATTGTGCAGTTTGTGCCGTGATGGTACACCCGGCATTTTCAGTTTTCGCACAACACACGAAGTCGATCAGGTTGTCATCGGATCATCGAATTATATTCCATTATGTCGAAAATGCTACAACTCTGAAACGGAAAAGAAAGAGAATAAGTCCAACTAACTACTATATTCGTGTGTTTTCTTTAAGTTCATTTTATGCGTTCAATCACATAAAATGATTTAAACTGTTATTACTATTATAATTATCATATCAACTTTTATCACACCATTATTTTTATCACACCATTATTTTTATCACACCATTATTTTTATTTATCTCAAAGAATGCCCCCTAGAAAGAAGGTAAAATCCACGACCGAGACACTCGCATCCGGTGAAAATATTGAAATTTCCATAACGCCGGTTGTGAATAGTGCCGCCGATGCAGCCGCCGATGCAGCCGCCGATGCAGCCGCCGATGCAGCCGATACCGCGAATCTAGTAACCCCGGATCAATTCCAAAAAGGAAATGTCAATAAGAAGCGTGGCAGGAAGCCCAAAGGCGGTAAAATTATGACGAATATTACATCATCGAATGCAGAAATTTCGGAAATACCGAATATTATATTGCATTTAAAGTGTCATATATCTGATCTAAAATCAAGCGAAATTATTTCGAATTACGAGTATTCACCATCCATCGAGGATGTTCAATCATATACACCTGCATCGCAAACGATACAATGCAATGAAATTGTAAATAATTTTAATAATGAAGAATATAATAGTGATTGCCGATATGTATGCAGCGGCGGCAATGATAGACCCATTGATATGTGTATCGTAAATAGTAATCAGATGTTGACAAATGATAGTGAAACTACAATATCCGCCGCGTCTGTTGGTAAATTAATGGGTACATCTGTGTGTGGTAGCATATTTCCATCCCAGAATGAAGTATCACGCGTTGTCAACCATCCGACTACATCAAAAACAAATGTAATGAATGATAAAATCAACAAGGATATAATGAAAAAGATAAATAGATTGAAAATTTCGTTCCACAATAGCGAACCCGTGCAGACGAAGGGGAATAATCGCTCCGCGTGCTTTTGGGATACTTGCGATTTTGATACGCAAATCTATTATATTCCTACAAGTATTATTAACGATACATTTCAAGTATATGGATGTTTTTGCTCGCCTGAATGTGCAATCGCATATTTATTAAAAGAACACCTGGATACATCTACCCGATTTGAGCGATTGCATTTAATCCAATTGTTATATGGTGGTATATCTCAGTATGGAAAAGGACTGAAACCAGCGCCGAGTCCGCATTTTCTGCTTGACAAATATTACGGGAATTTATCTATTCAAGAATATCGGCAGCTGTTTAAGGGGGGTCAGATGATCTATGTCGTCAATAAACCACTTACACATATTTTACCGGAATTGTACGAAGACAATAATGATTTTCTGGTAAACAGTAAGGTGATTCCGACGAATAATATGAAACTTAAAAAGCGGTATAAGACGATGATTGTGCAGAATAATGCAGAATAATACATCCACCGGTCTCATAGGGAGGGGGGGTCTATATTTGTGATAGAAGAATATTATATTATTGTATAGTATACAATACAATACAATACAATACCCCCGATGCCATCACACATTGATATTTTCATTCGAAAAACCAAAAATGCAAAATATGAGACAAACTACGGAATCGCATTTGAATGTGTCGAACTTATACGACGGACGTTTTGTACCCTAACTGGATATACGTACCCGGATGTAGTAGATGCAGTCGACTTTTTCAATAAAATACAGGAATTACCGCCTCTTGCCGGAGAAACTGCAGGTAAGTCGCCAATTCCATTACAAACATACTCGTATCCATATACTCGCGCGTGGTCTTATTATTTTAAGCCAGGTTCCATATTATTTTGGAAATATAAAAAGACCGCATTTCCGTATGGTCACGTTGCATTAGTCGTTGATAGTAATGAGAATGAAACTACGATTATTCAGCAAAATTTGAACCCCCCTGTAAAAGTATTCAATACCAAGGAGCTAATGGAGAAAATGAATAGCCCGACCAGTAAATTTCTAGGGATAAAAACAATACCGCCAGAAATTTCAAAAAAGATAAAAAATGTCGAATATAGTATCATACGACTATAATTTCGATCTCATTTGCGTAGTTTCATTTGTATTTGATTCCGATACCGCTGCCGCCGATGTTGCCGTCGTCGCCGCTGTTGTCGCCGCTGTTGTCGCCGCTGTTGCCGCCGCAGCCGCCATCGCAGCCATTGTTTTCTTTTTTTCCATCACTTGATTATAGATACGATTCATTTCTTGGGTTCTACGAAATGATTCAGCCGCGTTGTCCATAAAATTACGTATCTCATTAAATCGCATCTGATTCACAGATTGCACATTTCGTTCGATTACAGGCGCCTTTTTTGCGCCAGCATCCGAGTCCGAGCCCGTTGCATTTTCATTATCTGCCGGTTTGTCACCTTTTGTAGTATTACTTTTACCCCCATTAATATATGACCGTATCACCTTGAGCATATCATAATTATGCTCCTTCAATGACACTACAATATCGTCATCGGACATATCAGTCTGTCCTCGAATCACTTGTATATAACACTGGAGTTGCGCCTCACTTGGCTCTCTTAGCTTGGTGGGTGCTGCAGGGGCTGTGGCAGAAGTGTCTTGCATTTCAATGAATGGGTTTATGTATTGTATAATATGTCTTGTATATATTATCTTATATATCTTATATTTATACCCTTGAACGAATGCTAAAATTAGAATAATAATAATCCACAAAATTGAAATAAACGATTTACAATATAGAGTATATAAGACCGGTAGTTTCTTTATACTATTCCATTACCCACCCAAATATGTCAATTCCGGAAAACGCCGCCACTGCCACTGCCACTGCCACTGCCGCCGTGACCGCGACCGCCGCCGCCACTGCGTCGTCAGAGATAACAATAGATATTCGCCCTCTATTAGAAGATGTGTCTCAATTGATGACAAAACATATTTCAAAAATGCTGGAAGGTGTAGTTGGTGATTATGCTGTATATAAAGAAACACACGACATTATAATGAGCTTGCCTTGTGTTCAAAAATTACAACATAAGGTAAGCACTCTCGAGTCGGCGCTGAATTATCCAGACTCTGCTGCACATCAATGCCCACCGCACCCGTCTGTACCCCAAACAAGTGATTACGATGAGGTGTCTAAACTAAAGAGTTCGATCGACAAATTGACCGAATATATTCGACACTTGGAATCAAGAGTGAGACTACCAAGTATTTCTGAAGAAAGCGGTAAATGTGGTGGTGGTGGTGGTGGTGGTGAGTCTGAAGAAACGGTTCGCCTTGAAGTGCACGAATCACACGACACTGATTCCGTGGATACTGCTTCTCTGGCAGCTTCAGACGATGAAACTACCACTGCAGTAGAAAATGAGATTGTTTCTCGGGCAAATGAGGCCGAGGACGCCAAGGAAGACGCCGAGTCCGAAGAGGAAGCTGAGGACGCCGAAGCGGAGGACGCCGAGGAGGCCGAGGATGCCGAGGCAGAAGCCGAGGCCGAAGAAGAAACCGATGATGCCGGGGCTGAAGAAGAAGCAGAGGAAGCCGAGGCCGAAGCCGAGGAAGCCGAGGAAGCCGAGGAAGCGGAAGCCGCCGAGGAAGAAGACGCAGAGGCCGCCGATGCAGAAGAAGAAGCCGAAGAAGAAGAAGCCGAAGAAGCCGAAGAAGCCGAAGAAGAAGCCGAAGAGGAAGCCGAGGAAGCCGAGGCTGAAGATGAAATCGAAGTATCAGAAGTGAAAATCAAGGGAAAGACGTATTTCACGACAAATCCTCAAAACGGGATCATTTATGCCTGTGTAAATGATGATGTAGGCGACGAAGTTGGCGTGTTTAAGAACGGGATTGCGTTGTTTACAAGCAAGAAGTAAGCAAGCGACGTAGATGCAAATAAATGACACCCACAAATAAAATAATAAAATAAATAAATATAATATAACACGCATATTTTTTTATTTATAATGATCGAAAAAATATGCCCTCCTGCATTACTTTATTTAGCTTTTTCTATGATTCAAATCACAATTGATTTGTTTCAGGGTGAATATTCTGTTTCATTAATAAAGTTTATTGTTATGGTAATATTTACAACAATACTGAATATGATGTGCTTAAATGGTCTTACCAAGGTGGTCTGGTTCATCGTATTAATTCCATTATTATTACTGACGTATATTTCATCAGTGATGTTTTATGTTTTCGGAATAAATCCAGGTAAAACGGATCTTCGGGTTCAAAAACAAACGGCGCCTGCCGGTACGAATTCACCAAACCAGAATCGCGCGTCTCCTCCGCCACCACCACCGCCGCCGCCTCCGTCGAGTAATAATTTGGCACAGAGATAACAATAACTCATTTCATTTTTGATATAAAAACAATTGTTGATATGTATATATAATATCCGCACTTCAAAATTATTTTGTAAATGCCACATCTTACTATGAATAAAGCGCCAATTCTTGCAGTGAAACCATCATTAACAACAATATATTCGTCAAATATCGAATATCCGTCATATTTTCAAAACTCATATACGGAATATGAAATAAAACACGCGGAAATCATATGTGCAATTTCTATGGTGTATGTCATTTTCCCATTATTATATACTGCATATATTACAAATAACGTTGGCGTAATGTTTTCAATATGGAATATTATCCAAAGCGGAATATTCGATAAAATAAAGAAAGTGAAACAGTATTTATCGGATAAAGTCGCATATATGATGCACTATTTGGGATATCGCACATTTAGCACGTACACTGTTGTAAAGAATGGTCGCGAATTGTTTACCGCGTATTCGGAATATATAAATGTAAGGACAACGCGCCAAAATATAAAGTTTGTAGATATGGCAAAATATAAGGTATGCAAATGGATTGATGCACAATGTCGTCAATATGAAAGTATTACCAATGAAATACCTGATGTGTGTGATGCGACCAATGACATTTATGATTTCATCATTCATTCGTCACCTGATTATAAGCAGTCGAGGGTACATCGTGGCGACTTCCGAATTTCAACGCATACTCAGTTTTCTGTGAATTACCGAACATTTAGTAAACTAGACCATATCGATGGATATGCCCAATTGAATTTGGCTTTACCGTCGCTACGGATATTTGTTACTTCTGCGGAAGAATACAATAACACCGCCGACACCGATGAAGTAACGGCAGAAGTCCTTCCTATTCATATCAAAGATCTTGATACTTTTTATATTGAGAAAAACGAGCTATTCGACATTCCATTTTTGCAATGGTATTTTATGAATCGTTTATTTAGACAGGACGCTGCAGACTATATTAAAAGGAGACGACCTGGCTATGAAATCACGCTATACAATAACGATTATGAAACCCGAAAACTGTCCGAAAACGTCTTGTTATGTAAACGCGACGGGCGGTGGGTGATGCAAGGTAGTGGCGACGAGAACGAGAACGAGAACGAGAACGAAGAGGAAACTGACTATTTTATGAAATTTACCAACGGACAGCATATTATCGTTGGAAACTCTTATATTATGAAGGTAGATACAGTATTGAATTGCCCGATTTACGATGTTAATAACAAATGTGTCATCTCCATTGATGAAGACATTAATGAATGCTATGATGACTCGGATGATAATCTTACGGACGATGAAATGTCTCCGCCAGTTAATATTGCTACTGTCGAAAATGTAGAGACCGACACCGACACCGAGGGCGACACCGAGGGCGACACCGAGGGCGAGAGCGAAGAAGAAGATACCCCGATGTGCAACGATGACGTGGATAAAATGAATATTGCATCTGAATTTGAGATCATCGAAGAGCAGGAATGATAGGCCAGGCCAGGGGCCCGCAGTTAGATAAGTATTTTCTATCTTTATTTAGTTGAAATAGAAAATATAGTATAAAAAAAATTGAATATATAATATACGATGTGTAGTATTCCATCCACATCATTGACTGAACGTTCGTTTGAAATGGCGTCTGCTGCATCTTCTTCTTCGTCTTCGTCCTCGTCGTCGTCGTCGAGTACCCGTCCATCAAGTGCTCATTTTGACGAAGCCGGCAAATCATTTCATAAACTGTCTCATCAATGGACATTGTGGGCGCATTTGCCTCACGATACAAATTGGGCCGCATCCAGCTACAAGAAAATATACGAGTTTGAAACAGCAGAAGAAGCGATTGCGATTTTCGAAACATTGCCACCGAAGCTTGTGATGAACTGTATGCTCTTTCTAATGCGAAAAGGGATTGTTCCGATGTGGGAAGATGCAAAAAACCGTAACGGCGGCTGTTTTTCGTATAAGGTTGCAAATAAGGAAGTCAATCAGGCCTGGAAGCAGCTTTCATATGTCACTGTCGGTGAAACGATTTCAACGAATTTAACGGTTCTCCCCTACGTAAATGGAATTACTATTTCGCCGAAGAAGAATTTCTGTATCATAAAGATATGGATGGCGAACTGCAATTTCCAAAACGCAGGCGTTGTCCGAGAATTGGAAGGAATTACTGCACACGGGTGTCTGTTCAAGAAGCATACACCCGAATATTAAGTACGTATACTA